>JAEEGK010011840.1_pt1 | contig 19870 bp, 12 predicted proteins | sample 8958771 | NCBI WGS metagenome assembly JAEEGK01 (sample SAMN16246547, study PRJNA631951) | gut metagenome | biome: gut microbiome; feature: rumen; material: SC-attached | host: Bos | place: Iran: Karaj | collected 2018-10
GGCTTGCACAGCCGGAAAGCATAAGTATCATTGACATCATTACTGCAGTAAATCTTCTTTTCATAATCCCTATCTCCTTCAAACGCATCCCCCTGAGGCTTTAAAAAGAGGATAGCGTGATTTCACATGCATATCCTCCCATCATAATAGCAGATTAAGGCTGAATTCGCCAGATAATTTAAAGATAATGGCAGCAGGCTGAGGAAGATATGATCAACTTCGTACCTTTTCTCCGGCAACTGTTCACCCGGCATGAAAACCGAAGCCTACAGGCCTCATCGGTACTTTCAATGCCTCAAGGCTGCCGATGTAGCTTTACAATTCGGCCCATTGACAATGCGCTGAATTGTAACCGGGCTTCCCCGATTGTAAATTTTTACGGGATATAGTATGATGTTAGGGCAAAAGCTGCTTCGGTGCTTTTGAGATGCCATGTAAAAATGCCGGTATATTCGGAGGAACCATGACCAGTAAAAGTGAAAAAAAATACCGCCAGATCAAGCGGACGCATATAGGTGTATCCATATTCGAATTTATCCTGTTCTCGATCGTTTCCTCGGTCATGCTCGTCTATGCCTGTCAGCAATTTACGTCATATATCATTGATACCAAGCTGTCCTCCGAATACGACAGCATCAGTTATCTGGCAAAGCTCTACGAAGCGGCCAGCGCAGCGAACGATGAAAACATCTATGCGCTTCTTGACGGAGAAGCCCACGATTATATCGTGGTCGGCGCGGACGGGAAAGTAATACGCGAAAAGGGAGTCAATTCCTGCAGCTACGAAGAAGGCGGGAGGCTGTTTCTGACGGCTCAGGACAAAGTTGTAACTGCCTACAGGGATACTGACAGAGACTATGTTTATCCGGGAAAGAATGAACGTATTCATCTGGACTTTCTGCACTTCAGGGAATGGATGAAGTCCGACCGGGATGAGGTCGAAAAGAGCCTTGAGCTCAACGGTTCTGTGGACCGGTTCATCAATCTTCCGATCTGGCTGTCGGTGGACGTAAACGGCGGAAGCGAACAGTTCATAGGAAAGGCGGTCTTTTACGCCAACAGACGGGATGTTATCCTGATCACCTCCTCTATCGCGGCCCTGATCGTGCTCATGGCTGTCATACTGATCACCATGCTCGTTTCCGCCATCAAAAACGTCATCAGGCAAAGGAATATGTTGGACCTTTTCTTTAATGATCTGGTAACCGGAGGTCATAACTGGACCTGGTTCCTGGTCATGGGTGAGAGGGCTCTTAAAAAGCGCAGAAACGCCAAATTCAGATTCGCGGTGGTATCTCTGATACTTCTCAATTACAGAAATTACTGTGTATGTCACTCTCTCAAAGCGGGCGAGAAACTTCTGTGCCGGATATATACACAGATAAACGCCACTCTCGGTAAAAAAGAGATGTGCGCTCATACCAACGCCGCGAATTTTGCGCTTATGCTCAAATATACGGACGAGGAGGAGCTAAGGGAAAGGCTCAATGAGCTCATAAAAGGCCTCGAAGTAATAGACACCGAACATAAATTCAGTTTTCAGGCAGGTGTATCTCTCCTTGACAGGTCAGCGGAACACGATAAAAAAACGGCAGGGTATAAAAATGTCGATCTTGATACCGCGTACAACAATGCTTCGGCGGCAAGAATGAGCCTTGAGGATTCCGGCGACTCCGGCGTGGCGTTTTTCGACGAGAAGCTCAGAGAGGAGCAGGAGTGGCTTGACAAGGTACAGGAGAGACAGCAGCGAGCGCTGGATAACGAGGAATTCATGGTTTATTACCAGCCCAAATATGATCCGAAGACCGAACAGATCCGCGGAGCCGAAGCCCTCATCCGATGGAAATCCCCCGAATTCGGTATCGTGCCTCCCGGAAGGTTTATCCCCATATTTGAAAAGAACGGTTTTATCACAACAGTCGACCATTACATGATCCGTCATGTTGCAGAGGATCAGAAGAGGTGGCTGGATATGGGATATCACTGCGTTCCGGTATCGGTGAACGTATCCCGTGCCCATTTTGTCGAAAACGATCTGGCCGACCAGATTAAGGAAATGGTGGATAAAACAGGGACTCCCCACGAGCTTATAGAGATCGAGCTTACGGAAAGCGCGTTCTTCGACGATAAGAAGGCAATGATAAATACGATCAGCCGTCTTAAAGACTTCGGCTTTGCGGTATCCATGGATGATTTCGGCTCAGGCTATTCCTCCCTTAATTCCCTGAAGGATATGCCGCTGGATGTGCTCAAGCTGGATGCGGAGTTCTTCCGCGGCGACTCGGAGGACGGCAGGGGCGAGATCGTGGTTTCGGAAGCCATCCATCTGGGTAAGCTTCTCAATATGAAGATCGTGGCCGAGGGCGTAGAGGTAAAGGAACAGGTCGATTTCCTGGCAAACGAGGATTGTGATATGATCCAGGGCTATTACTACGCAAAGCCCATGCCCGCTGAAGAATTTGAGGAAAGGATCAGACAGTGATCAGCGCTTTTTCCGTCGCAGTCCGGATACTTATAGTAAACGGCAGATTTATCTGACGTTTACTATAATAAAGGAATACGCAGCACAAAAGAGCGGGGCAGGCACCGTAAGCTTTAAAACGCCATGCTCCATCCTGGCCTTGATATCCTCCTGCTTTACGGCATCTCCGACGTAAAAGCTTCTTGTCATGCTTCCTGAATACCTCTCCTGCCTGATCGGATCAGGATCGGTTATTTCCGGAAATGTCGCACACAGTTCCCTTTGCTTCAGGATCATCCATTATTATCTCGCCTACGGACTCTGCCGTGATCCTTCCGCTGCGAGGGTTTTTAATGCTCAGTACGGATGATATAATATCCGCTTCCACATCAGATTTTTCAAAGGCCAGATCGCAATCGACCATACGGCAGTTAATAAGCTTCAGGCCCCTGCAGTAGCACAGAGGCTGTGTACCGATCATAGTACAGTTCTCAAAGGTGACATTCTCGCAGTACCAGGCAAGATATTCTCCTTTTACCAGGCTGTCCCTGACTACCGTGTTCTTAGCGTGCCAGAAGGCATCCTTCGTATCAAACTCACAGTTTGTAAATACCGAGTCCGTTATATACTGGAAGGAATACTTTCCCTTAAGCTTTACGTTGTCAAATGACAGATGGTCTGAGCGCATCATGAAGTATTCGCTTTGAACGCCTGTATCCTTCATATTGATACCGCGCACCGACCAGCCGAACTCGGGGGATATGATATCACAGCCCTCTATCCTGACATTCGCGCATTCCCTGAGCGCCTTGATCCCGTGCAGCTTCGTATTCACTATTTCGATATCCTCCGAATACCAGAGCGCCGCCCTGCAAGCCTCTGTCATCTCGCTTCCCGATATCCTCAGTCCCTTATCGTGCCAGAAGGGATATCTCAGGTTGAAGAAGCAGTCATTCACTCTGATATTGCTGCTCTCCTTAAATGCGCTCTCACCGTCGGCAGGCCCGTCAAAACGACAGTCTGTCGCCTCCAGATCTCTGCTTCCGTATAAAGCTCTTTCCTCATCAAGCGTCTGACCTTTTATAGTCTGCATAATAACCATTAATTTTTTTCACAATGCTTTTCTCGCTGACAGTCATCTTTGCAGCTTGTTTCTCAAGCACACCAAATCCTTCTTTACTGTTCACGGCCCTTTGAACCGTGATAATAACGGGCTTTTCCAATTTAATCCCGGTCGGTGCCTTCCCTGGTATAGGTGGCCCAGATTCCGTTATGATCAAACAGTAGGTCGTCTCCCTCTATGGTGTACTCGTATACATAGTTTCCATCCGTCGTTGTGACCTGATATGAGCCCCAGAAAATATCCACACTATCCTGAAACGCAAGGGTTCCCGTATGATCCTCATTTAAGATCACGCTGTAGACGGCTCCCGTATCCTCGTCCGTCCTGCTGTAGGTCCCGGGATAGTACTCATACATGGTCTGGGGGCCGAAATTCTCATATCGGATCGAGTCTATGACAGCGGAAAGATGATCGCTTACTGTAATATTCTGTTCCTCATCACTCCCGTTATGGCTGACGATATCAAACAGCAGAACGCCTCCGTTGTACTCCCCGCCGATCAGTGTCTCGGAAAACCCCGAGCCGTTTTCTGCATGCGCGATGCTTCTCCAATACCCCCATTTATCCTCCGTCCCGGGGAAGAATCCTTCCGATCTTTCAAGGGTCTCGTCATCTCCCCAGGTATCGGTTATCTCCGTCATGGCCTCCTCAGGCTGCTTGCCGGGAACGTAGCTTATGGTCACCATATTGGTACCGGCCGACTCCCCCGTATATACAAAAGACGCCGTATGCTCATCGATCTCATGCACTTCCATGACAGGAACCGCGTAATTCACCGCCCAGCCGTCCGGGCTGATGTGCTCTCCTATATCCTGCTCCGTGCTGTCCTGCGTTGTGACATCCTGCTCTGCTGTCTCCCTGGCGGCGGGATCCGGAGCTGTCTCCTTATCCGGCAGGTACACCGTACACCCCGCCAGCAATCCCGAGAATACCGTAATAAGTATGCCTGCAAAAATTTTCTTTCGATCGATCATAATTTTTGTCCTCCCTTTGATCAGTATATTGAACCATCCGTATATGAGCCGGTTCTGGAAAAGTGAATGTCCGATGATGCAATGCAGATCTCCGGTCTGTCACCCTCCGAAACCTTAATTACTCCAAACTCCGTAAAATCATTCTTCATAAGCCATTCCTCAAATGGCTTTCTGTACTCATCCTCCATGCAGTACATGGTCTTTAAAGTGATATCATCGCCGTACTGGCCCTCTTCATAGTCGAAAAGAGCCGCTGCCACCTGTAATGTCTTATCCAGAAGGGCAGAAGCGATGCCCATATGCCGGTACTCGGAGACAGTCCATACAGAGAGCAGGTTTATGTCGCCACTCCCCTCAGGGTCTGCTATAATGGCTCCCACCGGCATATCATTAAGCCATGAGGCGATGCAGATATATTCCGTATCGATCCCCTCCTGATCACAAAGCTCTTCATAAATATCGGGAAGGATCAGAAGCTTAAAGCTTTCAAGCTCCTTTTTGGTGATCTGTCTGTATTCAGGCAACATGCTCATAAAGTGGTCTCCTTTCCTTCATATCCCGATGCCTGCATGTGTGCTTTTGCGGTTACTATTCACAGCCGAATCGCGCACTTGCTGCGCGATTGCGGGCCACAACTTATGGCTTGAGATGGGTTTTGCCCATCGCCGAAGGCGATTTATAATGGCAAAACCCGTTACTATCACAGCCCAAAAGGCTGTGAATAGTAACCTTTTGCGCAAACCGGGATTTGCGACGACCGGTTCGGTTTAACGGCCGGATTCATACCTTTTCACGTCCTCTGCAGCAAATGCTTTGGGCTGTGCCGGATATTTAAGCGGAATTTTTCTTAATACGTCCAAACTGCTCTGTCAGATAAGCGTTAAAGGCAGATTCGGAGCCGGATAACCGGATGACGCAAAAATCCGCGTCATTCGAGGAAAAATCAGTGCCCCTGTAGGGCGGCACAAGGCAGGTAAAGGCAAACATATTCACAAAATTATACGTAAGGTCTGCTACAGAATTTTCAGTACCCTCCGCCTCAGCAAAGTATTTAAGGATCATTTCCGCAAGCTCTGGTTTTGCCTTAAAGCTCTCCGTCAGATATTTATCAAGAGCCTCATATTTTCCCCGGGCTTCACTGATACGGTCTAAGGATAACTCCTTAAGACCTCCGAGAAGGGACTCGAAAATGACAGCCTTATAGGTTGCGGAAGGCATGCATTCAAATCTGGTATTGTCAGTCGCATTCAGGGTGCCTGAACCCTTTTCCATTTCCGGAAGCTCCTTAAAGGCATAGCGTACATCCTTCTCGTCAAAGGAATCCTTCTCCAGAAGATACCTGTTTGCGCTGGCAAAGTCATCGGCGAGGCCATATGTCAGTCTGAGTCTGTGAAGCTCTTTTTTCTCCTCTTTATTCAGCTTCCGCACCGGTGCCTCTGCATTCCTGTCTCCATTTTCATTTTTCTCTCCCTCTTCATTCTCATCCTCATTTTCATTCTTTTTTTCTGCCGCCTTTTCCCTGGCAGACAGCTCCTCCCGTCTTTGAATATCCCTCACCGCCTCATCGACAGTCTTTCCGGCTAAGAGATAACCTTCAAGGACGCCGGGCTCTATCCTGATCTTATGCTTCACATTCTTCGCATCAATGAAAGTGAATTCCTTTTTCGTATTTGCAAAATCATACCTGAAGGAGCCGGCATCGCCCTTTACTTCCTTTCTTATGACATCCCTGTACTTTTGATCGATAACGGACAGCAGAACTTCACAAAGGCTTAAAAATCTCATGACATCGGCATTAAAGGAAGCCCTGGATTTTAATCTGCTTTTATAATAGCCGCTTACCGACCTTGCGGCATTGCGAATTTCCTTATGGGCCTCCCGCAGGTCGGATGAGGTGTACTCGCCTGATTTCAAAAGGTCATCAAGTCCAAAGTCCTCAATTTGAAGAGCAGTACCGCAGATGTATCCATCCTCTTCTGTCCTCTCCTCTTCCGGAATCTCCTTCTCAATAGCCTCGGCAATGCTGCCTCCCAGTGATCTCAATGTCTTTTTTATTGTTATGACTTCAAGATTCTTATCTTCCTCATAGTAAGCCGAGAGTTCTCCTGTCTTTGCACTTCGCATCTGCTCCCCTACAGGTCCCGGTGCATATCCGAAGGGCTGATCATCATCGTACTGCGAGGTCTTGTAAAACCTGTCCAGCTCCTCTTTCGTATACATCTTCTGCCCGAAGTTCTGATAGGAGAGATCCATTTTGTTCATCTTAGAGGCCATGTGATTTCCTACAATGGCCGTTATGCCCGGATGGTTGGCACCCCTTGCCATGTGTACGAGAGCACCCCCCACGCCTCCGAATGACAGCTTCTGCGGTTTAAGCTCTTTTACGATGGGAAGGTTTATGGTCTTTGCCATATCGATAACAAAAGTGGTGCAGTTGCGTTTAAAGCCGGTATAACCCCTGTCAGCATATTTTTCCGATGCCCTGAGGATCTTGTTGATATCTCCGGGCTTGACCTGATATCTTAATGCCACGTCATATTCGTGGTCGTCGTCATTCTGGAGCCTTCCACCCATAACCGCTCCGTTGACCAGGGATACAGGAGCAAACGGACTGAGCCCGTTTCCGGGCCAGAAGCCCATCCGAAGCTGATAGCGCTCCTTTCTTTTCGTCATCTTATTATAGCGGCTGTAGGTAAGGCCTATCATGGCGTGTCCCATGTCGCTTTTGCCTGTGAGAGCTGCATCGTCTCCTCTCTTTGCCTGATTCATCATGATACATACCTCCGGCGGATCCTCCGGATCTCCTGCCGTAAGCTTTTCCCATACAAGAGGGCCACGCCTTACATCGGAGTAGACATCGATATCCTCTCCCTCTTCATCCTTTCTTACGATCTCATCTCTGAACTCTTCACCCTCTCTTCCCGGCACCATTTTGTGATCCCGTTTCTTTTGAACCCCGTCCTTTTCGCTCCCTCCCGCGGGCAGCGTGAGTCCGAAAACTCCCATGACGGTTTGGATAGGAACAGCGCTGAACCACCGCCAGCCAAACATAAAACGGTTCTTTAATTTCTTAAGGGGCGTCATGCTTTCCTCAGCACCCTGTACGGGCACAACTGCCTTATTCCTGACTGCCTCCATATGTTTCTGTATATTCTTCTGCTCGGCTATGGGATCAACGGCATTTAATTCCTTAAGTCGCTTTTGAAGCCTCTCAAGCTCCTTTTGAGATCTGGCATCTTTTGCCGCAAAAGCCTCTCCCGTGATGCTCCTAAGCTTCAAAGACCCGGAATATTCTCTTCTGACCTTCGCATAGCGGGTATTCATGACCGCATTCTTGAAATCCAGCCTGTCTCCGCCAAAGACCTCCTTCCCGACCTCTGTTCCATTTAACCGCATCATGGTCCTGCCAAGGACCAGTGAGTCCAGGAGCTTTTCCGCAAGGCTCTTCTGGGCATCCGTAACAGCGGCTGTCTTGTTCATGGACAGCTCGTCGTTATAATGAGTCTTATAGGTCTCGTCGGTGATGATCTCCTTACGCACCTGATAGTATGCGGCAACTGAGCGCAGCGCATTTAACCTGACGTTCAGTCTCTCCTGATTCTCCGGCTTCATGGTATTTAAATAGCCGTGCTTTTTCATCAGGCGGTCAAAAGCGGATACCTGTGCCGAGATCTTCTCAAGCTTTTCGGCGTTCTTTACAAGCTCCGTGTCATTGTTAAGCTTAAGGCTTTCGACATCAACCAGAAACAGCTGCTGCGCCATCAGGTCAAGAGCCTTAAGCACATCCTGCCCTTCCAGCCCTTCTCCCTGCATTTTAACACTCTTTCCAAGATAAAGAGCGACAAGCTCAAAGTTTGCGGAATCATTGTCCTTTAGCATAAAAGCGGAAAGATCCTGATATTCCTCTTTGTCGATCCTGAAGGCCTGCCTTGTCAAGGCGCGGTTTACGGCATCATAGGAAGCTGTCTCAAAATCCTTAACGGTCTCTTTAAGAAACGCGGCATTCTGAGCCTTCTGCCAGAGCCTTGACTTAGGGTTTTTAATATTCTTCTCCCTCTCCTTTTTGCTGATCCGTTCCTTAAAGGAGCCGGTTCTGTACTCAGACCCCAGTGTCTCATTGTCAGGTCCATGCTTCATGCGCCACTTTCTGCCCTGGTTTGTGAGCTGCATTGCTCTGGTATACATCTGGACGAAATCCTCACTGTGGAGGGATACATCGACGTTCCTAAGTAGGGGATCTGTCTTTTCCGCCCTTTTCTCGCCGGAATCCTGTTCTGAGCCTTCTTCCTTCTTTTCTTCTTTATTTCTTTCTTTATTCTCTTCCTTCTTCTCTTCTTTCTGTTTTTCTTCCCGATTCTTCTCCTCTTTCCGGTGTTTTTCCTCTTTCTGCTTATTTTCTTCTTTCCGTTTATTCTCTTCTTTACCCTTATCTTCCTGCTCTTTGAGGCGCTTCTCCTTCTCAAATACCGTATCCTCGGGTCCTACATTCTCTAAAAGATCCTTCTTTGGAAGGTTCCTTTCAACATTCTCCTTATGGTCACGGAGCTTTGGAAGATAGATGGTATCCTGCATGAACTCAAGCTTTGACAAAGCGCCGCCATCCTTAAGGGGCCTGTCAAATTCCACCCCCAGGTTATGGAACATGCGTTCCGTATCGGCCGACTTGTTTTCATCCTTCACATCCAAAGCAGGCTCAAGCTTTCCTTCCATATCGTAGACCACCTGACCCTCTGCTCCAATCTTAAACTCATTCTTAATGCCTGCAATACTTTCTTCATCAAGATGCACAAGGGTAAAAAGCTCCACTGAACCGTTTACACAGTTTTCCAGAAGCTCCTCGGAAGTCATCTCAAAGGTAGCATCAAGCTTTGCTCTTTTCAGTTCGTCTTCCTTTGCCCCGGGATTTTTTTTCTTTTCCTCAGGATCAGCCTTTTTCTCCGCCCTGGAATCATGATACAGGATCACACCGTTCTTTACTCCGGTGACCGTTATATAGTGGCCCGGAATAAACATGCTGATGGGACCGCCTGACATGATGAGCATATCGGCGATCTTCTTAAGCATACCGCTCTTGATGGCTACTTTAGCCTCAGGATCCTCAAGCAAAGGGTTTCCATTTGAAATTTTAAACTGGGTGCGCCTCACGGCCGTGTCGGACATGTTCCTTAAGTAAACATCCGCCATGGTGAAAATATTTCCCATTGCCTTATTTCCGTCTGTCATATCCTTTGCGGCAGCCAGATCCATCTTGACTCTGTTAAGAGTATGCTTATCCTGCATGGCGAATTCCTTCGCCCCGGAATTTAAGATTATATTGTCCTCGTTAAGGAAATGCTCCTGCGTCATCTCAAAGCCCTTATCCACGGTATCTTTATGCCTTGCGATGTAATTATTGGCATTCATTGTACCTGAGCATGCCCAGCAGGATACCGAATGAATCTGCTTTTCATCCTTAAGGTCTTCTCCGGTATATTCCACATCTTTAATATCCTGAGCCGCCGCATTGCCTTCCTCAATAAGCGCCTTCCTGTTCTCTGCATATCGTGTGGCTTCCCTCACGGCCTCGGACATGGCATAAAGCTTCGCATTCAGGACAGGCGGGAACTTTGCTCCCTGTTTTTTCATATCCTCCTGAAATTGAGCGCGGAACCTGTCAAGCTCTCTTGAGTCTGTGCCGGCTTCAATGCCCTGCTTATACTGCAAAAGGAATTCCGCCACCCTGTCGTCATTTATAGCAATGGTTCCGGCAGGCATATTGGCCGCAATTTCCTCCTCGTCCGGCTTATAATTCTTAATTCCCGCCTTCTGCTTTGATTCGGCCACCTGTCTTCTGGCAACGTCGCGAAGCTCGGCGTTTAAGGCACGATGATAGGCCTCTTTAAAGAACTTTGCAAAAACAGCATCCCCACCTTCGAGGGCTATATCAAGATCATCCAGAGGATCCGTCTTATCAGAATCAAGGATTCCAAGAAGCAGAGCCTTCCTCTCTCTGATCTCCTTCTTCTGTCTGATCTCCTTCCTCTGTTCTTTTTTCTCTTCCTCTAACTCTTTTGCCTGAGCTTCCGGTTTTTCTTTCTTTTCCGCCTTTTCTGCAATCTTCTTTGGCCCCGGAGCTTTTTCTTTTTTCTTAAACATACCAACAACATCATCGTCAACGACGTTTCTGGTATCAATACCGTTCAGCTCGCTCAGCTCCCGAAGGTATTTTTTGGTAAGCTCAAGAGTCTTTGGATCGCCCATATCTATTTTATCCTGAGCGCCTTTTCTCATCTCCCTTGCGGCCAGCACAGCGCTTTTATAGAGGAGGTCTACCATAAGCCCCGTGAAGGAAAAAGCCGGGGATATTTTATCCGGGTCCCTGAACTCATCCAATATCGCGGAATTATAGACAAGCTCTTTCTTATTCCCGACATGTGAGTTTAAAGTTCCAATTATCGTAGGCTCCGGAGCCAGGCTTAAGCCATTGCTGTAATCCCTGCCTACTACTACACCTTCCATTCCCTCCGCGAATTCAACCTTATTCTCTTCGCAGCTTCTTTTATATTCATCAAGAAAGGCCGTTACCTGATCAGGTTTGAGATTTTTGCCAAAATAGATCACAATATCATCCACCCGGGACTCTTCGGCGGTTGTGGATATCTTAAAGTACAACTCCTTTTGCATTCCCATGCCGATGGCAGTGTCAACCAGCGCTTTCACGGATCTTCCCTTGGATGAGGGCTTAACGCTGACATAAGTTCTGGTCAGAACCTCCGCGCTTGCATTTTCGCCGTAGATATGTAAAAAATCTTCATATCCGGCATCCATATGATCCCGGACAGTCCCCTTATCAGTAGGGATCGTCTTGTGTCCGGAAGTCTCCCCGTGCCTGCTGTCAGCCTTTTCATCCCTTTTGCCGACAAAATATACCTTTTGAAGTTTATTATTTTTACTCTTTTGTCCGGAGGCGATCTTCCGTTGCTCCAGTGGATCCTTCTGATTCTGAAAATGAGCTTCAAGACCATCTACGGAATTAATAAATCTGTCTATTTCCCCGGATATCTCATCAAGATAAAGCTTCTGATCAGCTTTTTTCTTCTTCTCATCCCTGTGTTCCTTCTGAGCCTCCACGCCATTGTAAATGACGCGGCACAGTCTGTTATCAGACATAAGGTAACGATCCAGCCATATTATGACAGACTCCTTGCTGTAACGCCCCTCATCGAAGGCATTCTTTACTCTCTTTACATGCTCTATTGCCTTTTCGGATCGGCTCAGCTCTTTTGCCTGATCCTTCGTCCTTTCCCTGCCCTTAAGGTCTTTTCCCGTTTTTTCAAGCATGGTTATGTAAAGAGCTATCTTATCAGAAAGCTGCTTCCTGTTCAGCTTCCCCAGGAGCTTCAGATCACCGTATATCCAATCCCTTATCAGTTTTTCTCTTGAAAAGTCCTTTTTGGATTTCTTTGTATTGCCCTTTTTGACTTCTTCAGGGTCAATCGAATTAAAGCAGTTGTTTACCTTATCGATACCATTTTTAAGGATGATGTTTTCCGCGATGGTATCAGTGAGAAATTCCCCGTTTCCGGCCTTCCCCATGCTGAACAGCTTAGAGCCGCGGTTTTTCCACCCGGTAACGGCCACAGCAAAAGACTTAAGGGTCTCATCAACGCTGATCAGGCCGTTTGCGATCTTATTAAGGCGCTCTATGGAAGGCAAAGTCAGATCCTCAGTGCGGAGGGAAACATAATAGGGAGAGGATATGATCTGAATCCTGTCCTCATAGGCCTCCCTGATCCTTCTCATATCGGAAAGCTTTATCGAAAGCTCCCTCATCGTCTCCTTATCAAAGCCCTCAGGCTTAATTCCGGTTAAAAGAGCCTTTTCAAGACGGTCAGCCCTGGCAAGAATAAGCATGTTTTTCTTAAAGGACTTAAGGAACGTTTCATCGGAATCAAAATCAAAGTCCTCAACAGATACGTCAAGAAGCTCCTTTGCTGCGGCATTCCTGTCAGCATCCGTCCACTCTTTTACCTGTTTATCGCTTTCTTCCACGAAGTCCACCAGCTCGTTGGAGGCCAGATAAGACAGCTCTCTTTTGCCCTCAAACTCGCTTTTCCTTAACTGCTGCTGCGTGTCTGTGAGGTTCTTTTTGGTTCCGATCACAAGCTTGTAATTATCGTTGATATTGCTCCTTGCCCTGCGATCCTTCTTTTCCTTCGTGATCCACTTCTGACCGGTAAAGTCGTGGGTCAGGATATTCACATACTTCTTTCTCAGCGCGTCCTGCTGTCCCCGTCCATCAGAAAGCTTTACTGCGTTCTCAGGGCCGGCTCCTGTTGCAAACAGCTTCTTGCTCTGCGTATTTATGCTGGTATTTATTACTCTTTCTTTCTTTCTCTGAAGCTCTTCAAAATCAGGCATCCTTATCTCCCTTCCCGATCATTTTCACGCCATGCAGCAGCGCTCCGGCAGACTTTAATCTGCTCTCATCTCCTAACAGCTTCTCCGCCAGGGCAACCTTAAACTCCTGGGTCTTAAGGAACATGGCGCCGGTTTCCTTTGAAAGATTTTCGGCCACATAGTGCCCCAACATAATAAGAAGCTTCGCCGCACACATGGGATCCTTTGAAAACTCAACAAGCTTCATGATTGTGATCGTGCCCGCGTCCTCATCGTACCCACACAGAATACATCCCTTTTCTTCCCCGCCCTTCTCACATAAAAAGCTCATATCGCTGTTGCAAAAGGGCAGGAAGTCACCTCCGCCATGCTTTTTCAAAAGCTTTGCAAGCCTGCTTTCCCGGGCTTTTGAAAGCTGTCCCAGGGGAATACAGTTATATGTATCCAGTTCCTTCGGATATCTGATATTTTTAACATAGTCTGAATAAAGCAGATCGCCGGAGGTAAACTCCATCAGATCACCCTCTTCGCTCATAAGGAAGCCATTTTCAAGGAGGAACTGCCTGGGAATATCTTCGATGCCGAACAGGGCGTTATAGTATATTTCAAGCATGTCAATACCGGCAGCTTCCGCCATCTCTCCCGCTCCCTCAAGCATCAGGGTGCCTGCGCCCCTTCGCCGGTACTCTTCAAGAACAGATATGTACTCGATCAAAAGGCTTTCTTCCGTAATGGTAAGCGCGGTAAAGCCTACCGGCATGTCCTTTTCCTCGTCAAGACAGACAATGCCAAGCATCAGCTCAGCCTTATAAAAAGAGTCCGGAATAAATCCCATGTAATCTCCGGCATTATCTTTTGATACAATTTCAAGAATCATTATTTTCCCCTGTTTTGTATATGATATTTCTCCTGCTGGAAATTTATTGATGTGATAATAACGGTGATATTGTAGCAGAATAAATCAGATTGAACAAGGTGTGATACGACTGAAACATCCATTTCAGAGTGCTGAAGTGTTACTATTCACAGCCTTTTGGGCTGTGATAGTAACGCTGAAGTTACTATTCACAGCCTAATCGCCCTCCCGGCTTCTCCTATCAATAACACGTGACGATTTTTCTCATCACTCAAATGCCAAAAAAGTCTGATTTTATCGAACTTTTTGGCATTTTTCTCTTGACTTTTATATCGTCATGTATTATAATTATACATGACGATATAAGGAGGTGATCATATGGCAATCACATACAACAAAGACAAACGTTCCGGACTAACCTATGCTTATGAAACGACCTATGTCTGGGACAAAGAAAAGAAACAGTCACGGTCTAAGCGCACTCTCATCGGGCGTGTTGACGAGACTACCGGAGAGATCGTTCCTACTGACGGCCGCGGTAAAAAGCGCAGTCCCAACTATGTTCCTTCAGAAGACGAGTATCAGATGCCAACAACTGTAAAGGAACTGAAATCAGAAGTGTTGCGTCTGCTTGAAGAAAACAAGATGTTGCGCGATAAAGTGGATTCTCTCACGAATAAACTCAAGAAATCATAATGACTCTTAAAGAAGCGTATGAAAAAAGAAGGCAGGAGTGTCTGTCCCTGCAAAGGCAGTTGAAGAAGGCAGAAAAAACCATCGAAGAACTTTCTGCCGGCACCTATGTCGATAGTGAAAAAGCGCAGCATCTACGCACTATCAACCGTCTTTCTCAGGAAGTAAAACATCTTAATATTCAGCTCGAACGTTTTAAAGGCTGGTATGCCCAACAGTCAAATTATGCTGAATCCAAGAAAGATGAGATTGCAGAGTTCAAGCTTCAAAACGCAGAATTGAAATCGGAAAATGATGTGCTTAAGAAAGAGAATGCAGAACTAAAGAAACGTCTCGATGCAGTGTATGCTGCTCCTGCTACATCAGAAAACGATGAACTTCTGCAGGCCAAAATCTCTGCCCTCGAAGAAGAGATACTTCGTCTGAATTCCATCGCCAATAATGATGGAACTAACAGCGGTCTTCCTACCAGCCAGATGCCAATTGATAAGAAAAAGGTTGTTCCGAATTCAAGAGTCAAAACCGGAAGAAAAAAGGGCGGGCAGGTCGGTCACAAAAAACACGCTCTCTCCCCATTGCCGGATGATGAGATTGATGAAACAATCGATCATGCTCTCGAAACCTGTCCCAAATGTGGTGGGAGTTTAAGGTATATCGGGGAGCGGCATAAAGATACAATAGACTATAAGGTTACCGTAATAAAGACACGTCATATTTTCTATGAGTATGAATGTCTTGACTGCGGAAGGACTGTCCATTCTCCAATACCATTGAACATCAAGGAGCCCATACAGTACGGATCAGAGATCCAAGCTCTGTCTCTTGCTCTGATCAATCAAGGTTTCATCAGCATCAATAGAACCGCACAGATCATATCTGGTCTTATGCATGATCAGATTTCCCTTAGCCAGGGATATATATGCAAGCTGCAAAAACGGGCATCCGGTCTGCTCAAGCCGTTTGTATCAGAAGTGCGCATGGCTGTCATACGTTTAAAACTTGTTTATTGGGATGATACCGTCATATTTATCAACACTGCCCGTGCCTGCATGAGATTCTATGGGAATGAAAAACTTGCTCTTTACAAAGCCCATGAAGCAAAGGATCGCGCAGGTATTGATGAAGATTCTATCCTTGCTGCTCTCAGTCCGGATACCATCGTGATGCATGATCATAACACGATCAATTACAATGACGATTTTCAGTTTCAGAACATAGAATGTAACGAACATTTATCAAGGGATTTGCAATCCTTGATAGATGATTCCGGACACAGCTGGTGCATAGCTCTGAAGAAGCTGATACAAGAGGCTGAGCATGAAAGAAAGCAGCTGATGGAAAACGGCTATATGTCCTTCGATGATGAATACATTCGTGAATTCAATAGACAGTTGGATGAATTGCTGGAAAAAGCAGATGAAGAATATCTGACATCATCAAACAGATATTTTGAGACTGATGAAAGACGGCTGATTGCACGGTTAAAGAAATACAGAGGAAACTATTTCATGTGGCTGTCTGATTTTTCTTTGCCAACAACCAATAATCTCAGCGAGCGTTCACTTCGTTTTACGAAGACAAAACAGAAAGTGTCCGGTCAGTTCGTTTCACAGAAATACTCTGAATACTTTGCAGACATGCGAACATACATCGAAACCTGCTATCGAAACGGTGTGAACTGTTTTAAGGCTCTCAGCCGACTTACAGCCAACAATCCATATACCCTTGCGGAATTATCAGGCGAAGCATGATCTTCGTCTGATTATGATGCGAAAACCACGGCTCCCGCCGTGGCTTTACCTTTTGTCTAAATCAACTGTGAATAGTAACATATGTTGTATGTTTTGATGAGCAGAATTTGCGATTTTACCATTTGGCCTGTCCCCCTTTACTGTTCCATATTCTTTATGATACAGACATGATATGCTATAATCTGTCTGTGATAAACCTCGGATATGACGAATTAAGGGGTTCTGACTCGTTGAAATCACCGAACTATGATCCGCTCAAAACCAGGCGGATCTGTTGTGATATTCGCAGGATCAGTTATTATCTGTTTTCCATTGATTTGTTCCGATGAGTATAACATCAGTTCCGGGTAAAGAAATAACATGTTTATTGTGGATTGGAATTAAAGAGGAGGCAGTTATGAATAAGTTATATTTACATCTTGGTACACCGAAAACAGCGACAACCGCAATTCAATATTTCCTTCATAATAACAACGGGAAATTGCAGGAATCAGGCTATGAGTTTCCGGATATGCAGGCGGATTTTCCGGGAAATAAGGGATTTGCCTGGATCAAAAATGACGAATCTGCCTATGCGAACGGAAATGTCATTATGGATGCACAGGTTTTGTCAGCTTACAGGAAGGGGACACAAAGCTTTGAAGACATACTTGGTTTTGTATTTCCGGATATGGTGGATTATTACAGAGCCGTCATCAGTGATAATCAAACAGATTTCGACGACGTGATCAGCTACATTAAAGCAAAGCTTGAGAAAAACAACGTAATTATTTCTTCCGAAAACCTTTGGACATACAGCTATGATTTTCTTGAGTGCTTCGAGAAGGAGTTTGGAGATCAGGTGGAGGTCATTGTTTATTTACGAAGACAGGACAGCTATGTGGAATCTATGTGGAACGAGGTGATAAAGCTTGGAGTGGTCTCCGATATGGTGGAGGATTACTTTTTCTTCATGCTCTCCGAAGAGAATGATAAACACGGGCTTCGTTATAAAAAAAGGCTTACACGGATAGCGAAAATAATCGGTAAGGATCATATTCACGTCAGATTGTTCGAAGAATCTACAATCAAGAGAAAAGGTGGGATCAGTTATGACTTTTTACAGACGATTGGCATAGACCCCGAAAAATATGATTGGTCCAGGCCACAAATAAAGGTAAATGAGAGAATCAGTGGACCCGCTGTCAATATCAAGAGGATTTTTAATGAGTATATGCAGCATAAGGTCGAAGGCAATGAGGACATCCTTGACCAGATTCCGAATCATATCAGCAGATACAATCGGATTTTCGCGAGGCTGAGTGCGGAATATATCAAATCACTTCCGGAAAAGGATCTGTATTTTTCATCGGAGTTAAGACTGCGCGTGAAGAAGTTATTTGCAGCAGATAATGCTTATATCGCAGAGGAATTCATGGGGAAAAAGAAGGGAGAAAATTTGTTTGAGGATGATGACTGGTCTGCGGAGAGGACGGTATCGCCGCTTACCATGAATGAGGAGATGATTTTAAGACTTCTCTTTGAAATCTGTTATAACGAAGAGGTAAGAGAACAATTAACGTAATGGAGAGATTCTGCATGAGAGCGAGTAAAAAAGACATTATTGCCGCAATGTTTCTTCCGGCGGCCCTTGTCATGATTTTTACACAGCTGACGGGCGTTGTCGCCAATATAATTGATGGTATTGTGACGAGTCGTTTTCTGGGATCGGATGCTTATTCATCGGTTTCGCTTCTTGCACCGATGGTAAATGTGATACTGCTTTTTGCAAGCTTTGTGTCCCTTGGCGGACAGATTGTATGTGCCAACAAGATCGGAAAAGGGGAGCGTGATGAAGCGGATGCTGTTTTTTCCTTTTCCATCCTGGCCGGCATATTTATCGGAGCTGTCTTCGTTTTCCTATGCGTCGCGGCACCGGGCATTTTATTCAGAATTTGCGGCGTTTCCATAGACAGCAGACCTGAGCTGTATGCGTATATGCTTTCCTATCTGCGTGGTTATCTCCCGGGGATTCCGGCTGTGATCATGACGCAGGTTCTAAGCCCTTATTTTGTGATGGACAACGGGAAACGACTCACATCCATTGCCTCAATAGTACTTTGCGTGGCAGATATTGTAGGAGACCTGGCAAATGTCTTTGTGTTTTCCGGTGGAGTATTCGGCATGGGCGTGGCAACATCTGTTGCCATGTGGCTCCAGCTTCTTACGTTACTCTTTCACTTTTTCAGAGGAAGCGGATATTTTCGCTTTTCCTTGCGGGCCCTTACAGTATCACATGTGAAGGATATTGTAAAAAACGGAGAACTTACATTTTTAAAGCGTTTTGCAACGATCCTAAGGGATATCGGAACCAACCGGATCAATCTGCTTGTGGCTTTAGGAACGGCTGCCGTGGCTGCCAAGGGCATACAAAGCGATCTGAATATGCTGATGTTTTCTATTGGGATTGGAATCGGGATTACTCTTCTTAGCATGTCCTCTATGTATTATGGGGCAGAGGATAAGGATGGTCTCATACGAAGCTTTTCTTATGCCATAAGGCTTAGTATGCGGATCACGGTCCCGTTAGGTATTATTCTGTTTTTGGCTGCACCGGTCATCTCAGGTTTCTATACCAGTGAGGCCGAGGTGTTGGATTTTGCAATATTTTCCATCCGCTGTATGGCAGTAGGATTGCCTCTGGATGCCCTGACGGAAATTTATCAGGATTATTTGCAGGGTATACAGAACAGGAAGGTTGTGAATATTCTTTGCTTTGCGGAACGGTTATTTATCCCCGTGACGATGTCCTTTATTCTAGGGATGCTGTTTGGCTCTAAGGGTGTTATGGCATCGATTGCTGTCGGCAAGATGTTGCTCATCCTTGGCATGTTTACAGCGATATGTATCAGAAACAGGTCTGTGCCGAAACATACGGAAGGCTATATGTTTCTGCCGGAGGGCTTTGGCGGAGAAGTTTCGGATAATGTGAGTGCGCAGCTTTCAGATATGCAAGATGTGATCCGGGCCAGCGAAGGTGCGTCAGCCTTTTGCAGAGACCATGGAGGCAGTAAACGATTGGCGTTTCTCATCGCCCTGTTTGTCGAAGAAATGGCAGGAAATATCATACGGCATGGCAAAGCAAGGGGAAGGGATAAGGCTATGGTGGATTATCGGCTGTCTGTTTCAGATGGAAAGGTCTCGCTCAGCTTACGGGATTATTGCGAGGAATTCGATCCGATGAAATACTATGAAATTCACAACTATGAAGAACTATCGACCAATATAGGGATACGTATGGTAATGAGGCTGGCAAAGGATATCAACTATGTCAATACCTTTAGCAGCAATTGCCTGCTTATAAATATGGAACTTAAGTAATGAGGAAGATTTTTAATTTTAACGGTTATCTTTTCACGCGTCCGCTTGAAGATATCCGCAATAGCTTCAGTCTCATCCTTAGGGCGCTCCACTGATACATTCTTATTTCCTGCCGTTATGCTTTAATTTAACACATTTTTCCTTCATGATTCAGGGGACATTTTTAACGAACTGTTACTATTCACAGCCTTTTAGGCTGTGATAGTAACGGGTTTTGCCATTAAAAATCGCCTTCGGCGATGGGCAAAACCCATCTCAGGCCATACGTTATGG
>JAEEGK010011841.1_pt1 | contig 19869 bp, 8 predicted proteins | sample 8958771 | NCBI WGS metagenome assembly JAEEGK01 (sample SAMN16246547, study PRJNA631951) | gut metagenome | biome: gut microbiome; feature: rumen; material: SC-attached | host: Bos | place: Iran: Karaj | collected 2018-10
TTTAAGTGAACCAATGAAATATAATAATATTATAAGAAGTAAATTATTCGATAATACTAATTTAATTTGGAAATTATTAAAACATGAAAAAATGTATCCAATATTAAGATCATTGAATAAATATCAAAGATATAATCATTTTCCTTGTACTTGGCAATTAAGTAGAAAAGATAATTTATATAATAACTATATAAAAATGAAAAAAAAATTTCCAAATGATTATAATTATATACCAGAAACTTATATTTTACCTAAAGATAAAGAAATATTTTTAAATACAATTGGAAATTATACAATTTCAAAAGATAATATTTGGTTAATTAAACCTGTCGCATCATCAAGAGGAAGAGGAATAAGATTAATGACAGATATTAATTCAATACCTGAAAAAACTATAATGACACATTATATTTCAAATCCATATTTAATAAATGGAAAAAAATTTGATTTAAGATTATATTTATTAATAACTGGATATTCCCCTTTAAAAATATATATTTATGATAATGGATTAACTCGATTTTGTAGTGAAGAATATGATTTAGATATTAATAAAATGAATAATTTATATATTCATTTAACAAATTATTCAATTAATAAAAATTCATCAAAATATGAAAAAAATGAAAATTCTGAAAAAGAAATTGGTAATAAATGGACATTACAAACATTAATTAATCATTTTAAAGAAAATAAAATTGACTTTGAACCATGTTGGAAAAAAATATGTGATATTATGATAAAAACAATATTATCAATAACTGATACTGCAATACCATTAATAAAAAAATTTAATGTAACTTCATGTAATTTATTTGAAATATATGGAGTTGATATTTTATTAACTGATGACTTACAACCTTGGTTAATTGAATTTAATTTAAATCCAAGTTTAAATTGTGATAGTGAATTAGATTTAAAAATTAAATCTAAATTATTAACTGATATATTTAATATTGTTGGTTTAGTTCCTTTTACACATAATGAAAAAATTCAAATTTTAGATAAGGAAATTATTTATAAAGATTATATTTCTGAAGCTGTCAATGAAGCAATTTGTGAATTTTATAGACCAAGTGGAGGATTTATTAGAATTTTTCCTTTGAAAGATAATATTAAAAGTTATATGAAGTTTTTTGAAAAAGCTGATGAAGAAAATAAAGCTTTGTGGAATGAGTTACTTAAATAAATTATTTTTTTTTTTGTGTATTTTTTTCTTTTTTTTAAATTATATAATTAATTAAAGTAAATATTATAAGGATAATTCTTTAATTTTTAATCTTTTTTATATATATAATGAAATTTTTTCAAAATTATAAAATAAATGAAAAATATGTATGAAAATAAAGAAAGAATAAATGAACTCTTTAAACAAGAAAAAAAACAAAATAATATCCAAAAAAATAAAGATTTAACCTTATTTGAAAGTAGTAAAAATTTTATATCAAAAGAAATATATTTTTCAAACTGTCAAAATCAATCTCAAAGTGAAAGTTCAAATGAAGATACTTCGTCATTAAGTCAACGAAATTCTTACAATCAAACAAGTAATCTCCTTTTATCATAGTATATTTTTTATTTAATTTATATAGTTATTCAAATCAAACATATAATATGATGAAAGAAGAAGAAAACGAAAATATATCTTTCGAATTTGATAATAATAATAAGAATAAAAATAATTATGTTATTTTAAACAATAATTATAATAATAATATTTTAAACACACAAAACTTTTTTCAAATAAACATTAATCAAAATATTCCTTATGAAAGAGAATTAATATTATTTAATAATTATCAAAATCAAAATAATTCATTTAATTCTCAAAATCAAAATCAAAAAATAATGTCTCAATTAACTTTACAAGATCTTTTAGCAATAGAGAGTCTTTATACAGATACAGATATACAAAAAATAGAAAATAATTGTCATTATTTACAAAAGAAAATTTCTGCAAATCCTGTATATGCAAATGATGTTTTATTTCCGTTTTTATTTTCAAATATTGTTTCATTAATAAATGATCAATTTGGAAATTTTATATATCAAGGATTCATTGATATATTAAATTCACAAAATTTAATTAATTTATTATTTATAATTAAAAATAACTTTTTCGAAATAAGCAAATCTCAAAATGGAACAAGAGTAATTCAAAAATTATTAGAAAAAACAACTTTAATTAAACAAGGAAATAATAATTTAATTCAAAAAACTTTTATTGAAATTTTAGAAGGAAAAGTGTGTGAATGTTCAAATGATGAACATGCAAATCATATTATTCAAAAATTTATATTGAATATTCCTTTTCCTTATAATAATTTCATTTATGATGAATTATATCAAAATTTTATGAATGTTGTAATTACTAAATATGGATGTTGTGTTATTCAAAAATGCATTTTAAATGGAACTAAAGAACAAAAAGATAAATTGATTTATTTGGTTTTACAGAATACTTTTCACTTAATAAGAAATCAATTTGGTAATTATGTTTTTCAATGTGTATTATTTTTAAGATATGAAAGTGTAAATTTAAAAATTATTGAAATTATTTATGAGAAAATTATCCCTCTTTGTAAAGAAAAATATTCATCGAATGTTATAGAAAAAATTTTGGAAATTAATAATCCGAATGTAGTAAATCAATTAATTGATTATATTTCACAAAGTGAAAATAAAGTTATGGAATTATTAACTAATAAATATGGTAATTATATTATTCAAAAAATTTTGAGTATATGCCAAGATAAAAATTTATTTTACAGAATATTAAATATTATTGCTAAGAATATATCCACAATTAATAATGTTTCATTTGGAAAAAAATTAATTAATAAATTAGAACAAAAATACCCTATTTTAACTAGTATGATTAAGTCAAATAATTAAAATTATAAAAAACATTATATTAATAAAAGGATATTATTCTTAGAATTTGTAAAAATTTAATATTAATAAAATAGTATATAATGCACATTTTAGTTCTTGAATTTGAGATATAATAAAAACTTGAATAGAAAGATATTATAAAATAAAGAGAATTATAAATATTCAAGTTTATATTATTTATTTTATAAGGATTTATTTAATATTAAATGGTATTTATATAAACCATTAATATAAATACAAATAATATTAAAAATTAAAAATTATTTTTTTTAATTACATAAAAATAATATTTATTTAACCTTTAAAAATATAAGAAAAAAAAATTAAATGAATGTTGAAAAAATAAGACATCAAACACCAACAATAAGAAAAATTCATTATTCAAAACTTTTACTTTTCAATAAATTTTCATTCAATTATAATGTACAAAAAAATCAATACATTCCATCAAAATCAACATCAAAAAAAGTATATTTTCGTCCAAAAAATGCTCTATCTGAAATGAATAAAAAATTATTAAAACAAAAAGATAAAAAAGTACAAGAACTTCAACAAAAATTAGAAAAAGAAAAAGATGAAAGATATAAATGTCAAGTCAAATATTTATGTCTTCAACAAGCATATGAACAACAAAAATTAATTGAAGAACAAACAAAAAATAAAAATTTTTTAGAAAAAAGTGAAATTTGTGATTATTGGTTACAATTTGCTGGAAATGATATAAATAATTTTATTGATTTTGAAGATGAACCTTATATTCTTTATTATTTAATATCTGAACTTTTTATTTTGTGTTCAGAATTAATTAAAGAATTTTTATCTCAAAAATATAGTAAATTATTATTAAGTTTAAATTTACCTTCAACTGAAAATAGTCTTGAACAAATTTCAAAAACTTTAAAACCTTTTATTTTAGAAAATATGTCTGCTATTGTTTTTAATGCTCAAGAAAATGATATTTTCTTAGAGAATTTTAAAATAACTTATAAAGAAAATTATATTAAGAATATAAATGAGAAAATTGATGAATTTGAAGATATTATTAATGATAATAGTTTCAAAAAAATGTTAAATAATGTTAAAAATTTAACTTTATTTGCTTTATTTAATGAACCTATTTTATATTTTGATATAGTAAAGAATGTAAATGAAAGGAAAATAGAAATAATTAAAGTTAAAAATGATACCGAAAAATATATCATTGTTAATTCAGATGGAACAAATGAATTTGAAGGAATAATTTTATTAAATCCTCCAATTACAAAATCAGGAAATACAATTGCAATTTTATCTGATTTAAAAAAAGTTATTTTAAAATGTAGTAAAGAACAAATAAATAAGTTAAAACAAAAAGAACTAACAAATAAGGATGATATTAATTTATTTATTGATAAAAGAAATTCAATTAGGAAAATACAAGAAGAATTTAATTATAATAATGAAAAATGTTTAATTTTTAAAACTACATTTAACTCACATCCTTGTTTAAATCTTTATAATTCTAAAACTCAAATTTTAAATGAAAATACATATCATACTTCAAATGAAGATACTAATTTTTTTAATAATAATTTTGGAAATTATTATTTAACTGAATATGAAAATGAGAATAAAAAAGAAAATAAAATAAAAGATAATCAAAAAGAAAATGATAATATTAAAAATAAAATAAATACAAAGAATATAGGAAATAATCCAATTACAAAGAATCAAATAAATTCATTAATTTCTATAAATAACAAAAAATTATTGAAAATCTATAAATGTGAAGTAAAGAAAAAACAAAATAAATATGAAAAAAAAAATAAAGAATTAATTCCTGAAAAAATTTTAATGTTAATGAGACCAAAAAATTTAAATAAAAAATATAAAAAAACTAATTCAAAGGAATTAAAAAGGCATTCTAATAATAGTAATAACTATATTAAAATTAATAATAATAATATTTGTTCAACACAAAGAACAGGAGGAAATTCAAAATGATTTAAATAAACAAAATATTCTTTTGTCAAATTAAATTCAAATTAAAAAGATGTTTTTTTTAATTTTATAAAATTAAATTCTTTAATTTAAAATTCAAATTTATTCAAATATATAATAGAATATTAATATATTAAATTACTTTATATATAAATAAAAAATAATTTAAAAATAAAAAAATCATTAAAAAAAAAAATATCAAAATATTCAATTAGGATAAATTATTTTATTTAATAAGAAAAATATAATTTATTTATTCACCTTTTCTTCTAATATGAATTCCATCCTTTAATTCTAATTTTCCTCCAGTTGGTGTTGCGAGAACTTCTCCACATTCTTTACATTTAATAACTGATTGTGCATTTGAAAAAGTGTGTGTTAATCCTTTACAATTTTTACATTTAATATCTAAGAAAAATGAATTTGGTTTTTGAACTAATTTTTTTAATTTGTGTTTTTGTGCTTCTATTACTGGATCTGGATGAAGAAGGTCATATTCCATTTTTAAAATAAATAATTAGATATATATATAATTTATATATTAATTTTTTTTTAATAAATAATAAATAATATTTTATTATATGCTTTTGAATTTTTTTAAATTTTTTTTAACTTTTTGTTTTTTTTTGCTATTTGAAAATTTTAAAATAAGTTGTTTTTTAATTAAATTCATTTATATTCAATTATTTATTTTAAATATTTATTTTAATTCAAATATGATTATATTTTATGTTTGGTAAAGTTTGAAAATTTAGTTTGTTGATAAATTTTTATTCTCATTTTTTTAATTTTTTATTTTTATAATTAAAAATAATGAAATCAATAATTGATTTATCTACTTTTACTAAACAACCCTTTTTATCAAATAGAATTACAAAAAGAAAAACAAGTATAAATAATAATAATTATCATACAACATCAAATCAGATTTTAAATTATAATTCAAATGAAAAGAATCTAAATAAGAATAATAGAAATCTAAAAAATAATTTAAATAAAAATAGCTTTATAAATAAAACACAAACTCAAAGTAAAGAAAAAAGTAAATCAAAAAGTAAAAGTAGAGATGAAATATATTTAACTAATAAAATACTTAAAAATAATTTAAAATATCCAGAAGTAAATAATGAAAAAAATAGTTTTATTATAGGAAATTCAAATAAAAATACACAAAAAGCAATTAATAAGATAACAATTAGAATATATGAAAATTCAATAGATAAATTATTTTTATATATGAAATCTATTTTACCAAATAAAACATATAATGATATAAAAAGTAAATTTTTAAATGAGATAACAAAAGAAATAAATGATTATTCAAATAAAAAATATTTTACTAATGATGATTCTATAACATCATCAATTAAAACTTTAATAAAAAATAAAATTTTATTTGATGATTATTCAAGTAATAATAATAATAAAACAAAAACACAATTATCTTATAATTTAAATGAAGGAAATAATAATAACTTTTCTTGTAATAATAATACTATTTCAAATAAACATTCTTCATTATATACTTTAACTAAAAGTAAAATTTTAAATAGCAAAACAATGAGTAATAGTAAAAGTAAATCTAAAAGTGGTAGTAAATCAAATTCAAAAGGGAGAAATGAATTTAATAAATCTGCAAGAAATAATAAAAAAATATCTATGAAAAAATATACTTTTGGGGTATTTAAAAGTAATAATTTAAATTCAAAATTATTCCAAAAAATAAATTCAGAATTACTTAAAATAGATTTAAATCCCATTTCATATAAAAAAAATACTATTGATGGGAATAATAAAGGTAATATTTTTAATAAAAAAAGTAATGGAACAAAATTTATTTATTTAAATAATAGAAATAATAAAATTTCAACTAGTCATACTACAGGAAATTCTTTAAATAAAAAAGAAAAGCATATTAAATCTAATTTTTCTTTAAATTTTAATAATAAGAATAATATGAGTGAAATTATAGAAAATAAAACAATTCAAAAACATTTAAATTTAATTAATAAAAATAATAAAAATAACATTATAAAAGAAGTAATAAATGAATCTAAAAATTCTGAACAATTAAAAGAAATTAAATCAAGTTTAGATGAAAATTTAAAAATAATGTTTAATTTTAGTTATGAAGACTTTTTAAATAAAGAAAGTGAAACAGAAAGTAAAAAAAGTTTAGATGAAAATAATAATAATTCAAATAACAATTATATTTCAAAAGGAGTATATAAATCAAAATATAAAATTTAATTTGTAATTATAAAGACTAATTTATTTGACTATTTTTTTCCAAATATATTATTTTACTTTTATATAAATTTATTTAAATATTATTTAAAAATTAACTTAAAAATAACTAAAACAGAATTTATTTTTTTTTTATATTACTGAACATAATTTAAATTAAATAGAATTTAAACTAAAAAAAAATTAAAAAAAATGAACAAGTCTCAAACTCATAAATCATCAATATCAAACAATCATAATAAGCAATCAAAAAAGTCAATTCCAATAAGTATTAATAGTAATCCATATCCATTTCAATTTATATTTAATAATAAAAATTCTAATTTAGTAACATCATATGTAAATATGAGTAATCAAATTCAAAAAAATAATCAAAAAAATAAAAATTCAAATGTCATATTAATTTCAAAGAAAAATACAGCACTACCCTTAGGAAATAAAAACTTAATTGTACAATCTTATTTATCAAAATATTCTGTTAGTTCATTATTATCAAAATCAAATTATTCAAATAAAAATAATACACAATTAAAAATTCCACCTTATCAAATATTTAATGACTCAAATAATAATTCTGAATATCCATCTTTGTTATTTAAAAAAAAAGTTAACAATATAAATGAAATGAAAAAGTCTATGAATATTAATATTAATAAAATTATAAATTTTAATAATTCTTTGAAAAAAAAAAATAATTTAAAAAATTCTAATAGTAAGTTTAAAAAAGAAAATAAAAATAATGATGAAATATTTATTAATACAAATTATAATTTATCAAAAGAAAAAGGAAATAAAAATTCAGAATCAACAACATCAAATATATTAATTCAAAATAAAACTATAATTGAGCAAAATAAAAGTAATAATGTTTTACATACTTTAAGAAATCAAATTCATAATTATTTTAAAAGTGATAATTCACTTTTTGGGTCATCTTTTATAAAAAAAAGTAAAAAAAAAAAAGCATGTCAAAAATTTGAAAGAAAAAAACTAATTGAAAAAATAGATGAAAATAATGATTCAATAAAGCATTATACAATATGTAAAAGTTATAATAATAATTATATATCAAGTAATAAAAATAAAGAAAATAAAAAAAATGATAATTATAGAAATAAAACTATATCAATTAATTTAAATAAAATATTAAAAGATATTAAAATAGAAAAGAAGAAAAAAAATAATCGAAATAATTTACAAAAAAATGTAGAACAACCTATTTCTTTATTTAAAATTATTGAAAAAGAAATATCAAAAGAAGTAATTAAAGGAAAAAATGAAAATAAAATAAATAAAAAAGAGAATAATCTATCAATAATTAGAAATGAAGAAAAAATTTATAATAATAAAAATAATAATAATTTTAATTATTTATTTGAAGGAAGCAATCTTTGTGAAATTCCAGAAGATAAAGATGATAAATTTGATAATTTAAATTCTATAGTTAGAAAAATTCAATTTAATAAAATCTTAATTAATTGTGGAAATTTATTTTCAGTAAATAAGAATAATAAATATTTTCAATATTTTGAAAAATTTGAAAAGGAATTTATAGAAAATATAAATTATAATAAAAAAAATATAAAAGGTATAGTTTCTATAAATCAATCTTATAGTACTCAACAAGATTCGAGTTACAAAAAAAAATTATTAAAAAATCCATAAAATTATTTAACTTATTATAAATATATTTAATATTTAAAATAATTAATTAATATATTTTCAATTTTTAATATAAAATAAAAATAAAATAAAAGATTAATCAAAACCTTATATATAAAATTTTTATTGATTTTAATTAAAAATATCTCCTTCTAATTTTAAAGTATCTTTATAAAATTTTTCATCCTCTGATAAATATTGAACAGGAAAAATCCCAATAAAATTTAAAAATGAATTAAAATTTTCATTAGCATAATATAAAATAATATTTAAAGGAATAATTAATATAAACCCAAAAACGAAATAAAATATGAAAATACCTTTAAAATAATTAATCAAATGATTAATTTGACTATTTCTAATATTATCAAAAATTTGAATAGTCTTTTCTAAACTATTCATAAAATAAAAAGTAATATAAACTTCAATAAAGTAAATAATTTTAGGATTAATTGCAACTTTAAAATTATTTATATTACGTTGTTGTAAAGTAATGATAAAATTATCTAAATCAATTCTTAATTGAGTTGTACTTGGTTCAATTCCTTGTTTTAATATTGAAGACCAAAATAAATTACATAAAGTAATAACTGTTTCATTATCTGAAAAAAGACATTCACATGCATCACCATTATATAACCTATTTATTTCATTAAATGATTTTTTATCTATATTTTTTGATTTTAATGACATTAAAATAGCTTCAAATGTTTTTATTTTTGTTTTATTTATTAATTCAATATTATATAAATAATATGATTCATTTAATTCATTTATTTTATCTTTTGTATATGTTATATTATTTATAGTAATATTTTCTATTATATTATTTTCTAATTGATTTATATAATCAATTTTTAAATTTTCATAAGATTCATAATTTAAAAGTTCTTTTTTTATTATTGAATAAATATAAAAATCATCTTTGTAAATTCCTATTATTTCATTCATAATATTATCTAATTCAAAAAATTTTTCTCTTCTATATGAATATAATATTGATATAATTAAATAATTTGTCATTATTAAAAATACTATTCCACAAGCTTTAATACAAAAAAATATATTATATATTATAAAATATTGTAACATTATTTCAATTTTTTCCCTTTTTTGTTGTTGAATTTTTGATATTTTTTTTCCTTTATTTTTTTTTTTTCTTTGAATATTTTGTTCAACAATTTCATTGTGTTTTTCTTTTTTATCATTTTTTTTAAACTTATTATCATTTGTTTTCTTTCTTATAAATTTTGAAATAGGACTTAAACTCTTATTTTCATTATTATCTTCATAATTATTTTCATTAGATTGATTAAAAGATTCTTCACTTTTTTCATCATCTATAGAAGATTTTTTTAATTTCTTTTTTAAATCATCTAAATATTGTAAATATATTTCAAAATTATATGTTTTAAACTTAATTAACTTTTTCAAAAAACTTTTTTCAATAAGAAACAGTTTTCTAACAAGTAATATAAAAATTGAGAAAATAATACCAAAAATTGCAATATTAATAACTAAATATATAATATTATATTTATATTTACTACTTTTAACAATTTTTAACTTATTTTCAATATCAAGCCCATCAATATTATTATTATTCAAATAATAATAAGTACAATTAATAACATTTTCACAATAAACTTCAAAAGTTTGAGAAGGATCATTATAAAGATATTTATTTAAATTTGCTCTTAATCTAATTCCATTTGATAAAATTAAACTTAATAAATTTGCTCCATCAAGTGCAATTTCTGATAAAGTATTCATATCATAGATATAAATATTCAAATATTCTATTTTATTTAATTTATTTTCATATTCACTATCAAAATATGCAATTTTTCCTATTTCTTCACTTAATTTATCAATTAATGTTGAGAAAGTTGATTTTGTTATAACTTCTTCCTCACCTTTTTGTATAATTCCTTTTTTTATAAAACGTAAATTAATTGATGATATATAAAGATTTGTTATTATTATTTTTGTATGATTAAAAAAATAATTTTCATTAAGGAAATTTAGTAAATTTTTATAATTGTCATTAATTGATTTTATATTGAAGTTTATTAAAAAAAGAGAAATAAATAAAAATAAAAACGAAAGGATTCTTAAATATTTTATATGATAAGTTTCATTTTTTTCTAAAATTCTACTTTTTAATTTATTAAAACTTACACTATCAACTGAACCTTTTGTCACAAATGAATTATGTGATTTTGTTAATTCTTTATTATTAGTATCATTTAAATTTTCATTATCATTATTACTTTTACTTTCTTTAAAAAAATGTTGACTATTATTAGTTATAATTTTATTTATATTATTCATCATTTTTTCATGATGATTTTCTTTATTATTATCTTCACTTTTTTCTTCTTTTTTTTTTAATTTGTATTTTTCTTCATCATAAATTTTTATTTTAATTCCTCTTTCCTTTTTTAAAATACTTTGAGGAATTTTAAATATATTACTTTCATTAACAATTCCAGTTGTATAATCATTTCCACCAACAGAATTATCAATTTCTCTTCCAGTCTTTTCAATGTTTTCATTTGAACCTAATAAATCATTTGAAATATAAATTCTATAATAAGTATATTTTCCATTTATAAAATTTTTGGAAATTAATCTATAAAAAATAGAAAAAGTCTTTTCTGCTAATCTTTGCTTCATATTTAAAACAAAATGATTATATTCAATAATATTAGTTTCATTTTTAAATTTATTTGTTCCAAATTTTTTTATAATTTGAGTTGATTGAGTATTATTATTTTCATCAAAAACTAATGAACCACATTCTTTAATTTTATTAAGAATTATATTAATTTTATTTTCATCATCTGAAAAATTATAAATATTACAATAAAGATTACTTTTAATATCAATATCATTTTTACTAAAAGAAAATTTATTATTAGAATATTTTAAATATTTTAAAATTTCTGGTATAATTAATCCTATATGATGACCTATTAAATTTGAAGTTAAACCATATGTAATTGCATCATTTGAAATTGTTGTACTATTTGCAATTAATGATAAAGGATCACTCATTGCATTTATTTTGAACTCATCATCTAAAATAATTAAAAATTGATTTGATTTTAATTTTTCAATTAAACCAATATAAATTAAACCATATGATAAATTTGGAATACATTTTATATACATGTTTATCATATATACATTATTATTTTTTGATTTTATTATGAAATTTTTTGGTTTTTTATTAAATAAATGAGTTAAACTTGAATATTTAATTGTGTTATCAATTAATTCTTTATGAAAATCCGCAATACAAGGAGGAATTAAATCATTTATAGTAAAGTTTATTAATTCTTTTGGTGAATAATTAAATAAAATTGGAAAATTTGGAGTTGTATAAATTATTTTATTATAATTATTATTGTCTATTAAAATTATTGATGTTATTTCTTTTAAAAATAATGTGTAATATATATTATTTTTTTCACTTAATTTTGATGTTTTCATCATATTATATTTCTTTTTTTCTTTTTGTGTTAAAGATTCATCTTGGATTATAGTTTCTAAATATAACATATAATCTTTTTCTATTTCATCTGAAAAAGGATTTAATTCAATTATTTTATTCCATAAATCTAAAATTTCTTTTCTTAAATTTAAAACTGTATTTCCTAAATTTAAAAAAGTTTCTGTTGATTTTGTTGAAGTTGTATTATTTCTTAATATATCAAAATATTCAATTTGACTACATGCTGCATCATAAATTTTAAGTTTTAATTTATCTACAAGAGTATTATATATAATTACACTTCCAATTTCAATATTTTTTAAAGTATCTTTAATATAAGCTTTTTTAGTTAATTTTAATATGAAATATTCAATTAAATCTTCTATCAATAAGAATTTTAAATAAATTAATTTATGACTATTAAATTTACTTTTTGAGCAAAGTGAAAGTGAATAAGTCATATTTTTTAATTTATTAGAAAGAAAATAACAAAAAACTAATAAAATATCATTTTTTAATTCTGTTTTTTCAAGATAATATTCATAAATTACATAAATTATATTAAAAACATCAAATAAAAGAACACCACTTCCTCCATGTTTATTAATCAAAGTTTCATTACTTTTAAATTTTTGAAATTTATCAGTAATTTCAGGATTATTTTCAAAATAATCATTTAGGGTTTTTATTAGTCCAATTAATAAAGTTTTTGATTTTGAAGAATTATCCATTGCAATAGTTTGTAAATTATTTGTAAACATTTCAATATCTTTTAAAGTTTTTGCTTCAAAAATATTAAATTCTGTTAAATAATATTCCATATAAGAATATTTTAATATTCTGAAAAAAATAAAAATAATTAACCATCCTACAATAACTAATAAAATACTATTTGAGATTGATAATATTTTCTTTAAAATTAAAATAAAAGAATACCAAGAAATTATAGGGCAAATATAAAAATTTAAACTATTTATTTTATTGTTATAAAATAATACTCTTTTAAAACAATAAACCCCTAAAATATATGAACTTATACAAATATAAATATTATTAAAAATAGTATAATTAATCTTTGAGTCATCTAAATAATATTTAATAAAATAAATTATAAAATAAGAAATAATTGAAAATAACAGGAAATAAGTTTCATAATTAGAATTAATTCTTGTTAAACTATTAATTCCTTTAATTCCTCCAATTTCAAAATAATAAATGGACAACAAAAATGAATAAATAATCACAAAAAGTAATAAAAACATTGATAAAAATACTATAATAATATGAATAATATTTGAATAACATTTTAAATTTAGATAAATATGATAATCTTGTTTGCAATTTGTTGATAATAATAAAATATTGATTGTTGGACATAAAAAACCATTTAGTAAAAACATATTTAGTAAGTTTAATAATTTAATTGGAGCTTGTCTTATTTTTAAATTATCATAATTTATCATTAAGTATATAATTAATGATATCAATATTAATAAAAAAAGGAAAACAATTAAAAATAAAAAAATATACGTTTTTTTTGAATTAATATTTTCATGAATTAAAATTATTTCTTTTATTGATTTAAAAAAAGTGATTAATGTATCATTTTCATAAAAATTTTTAGGTGTTTTTATAATAGGAATTATCATAAATTGAAAATAGAAATAAATTCTTAAAAAAAATATTAACAAAAGAGTTTGTTGTTTATATTTTAACATTATTCTAAAAAATGAAAAATATTTTATAAGAAATGAATGAGAATAAATATAAGTCTTTTGAATTGTATCATCTAATTCTACCCATTCAATTATTTTTGATTCTATCATTTTTGATTAAAAATATCATTAGATTACATTTGAGTTATTTTTTATAAAATTAAATTAATTAAAAAAATCATTATAAAAGTATAAAAATGTTGTCTCAGTAAATTATTTATAAAATTTTTAGGTTTAAATTTTGTAAAAAATAACAATTCAAATAAAATAATTAAATTAATTTTAAAATATCAATTATTTTCATCTAAAACATAAACAGAAAAAAAATATATATATATAAATTATAAAAATAGCATCATTATACCTTTTTAATTTATATTTAAAAATAAATTATTTTTTCTCATTATCTTTATCATTTTTATCATTCATTTCAAAAAACTTTCCAATAACATTATAAACTTCAATAATTTGAACAAATCTTTCCAAAATAATAAAAGATCCTTGTACATAATTAAAAATCTGAAAAATAATCATAATAATAAAAATAACTAAAATAAACTCAGTAAGATTATTAATCATTCCTTCTAAATCAGGTTTAATATGTTGTTCTTCTAAACGACCCAGAAAAGTCATATAAAAAATATATTCAAATAAATTAACTAATTGTAAATCATATCCAGCATAATAAATATAACTATAATCATTTCTATTTCTATCATTTAAAAAAGCTAAATAAATACTTCTAATTTTACTTAAAAAACCACTTAATTTAGTTGAAAATCTTGCTTCAAAAAAACAATTAACTTTACAAATTTGAATTAGTGATGTATAATAAATTGAATTTTCTAAATTAGTTAAAACTGACTCACAAGCACCAACTGAACCTGCATCTGATATTAATTTAGAATAATCTTCTTTTTTTTCTATTATTGATGCAAATTCTGTATAATTATTATAAATTATTAATGATTTATTATTTATTAAATCATCCATTGCAAATGTTGTATTGAATAAAATTGATATTTTTGATTGAATTAAAAAATGAATTAAATATATGTTTAAGTCATCAATGTAGTCTGTTAAATTTTTTTGAGTTGAAATTTTACTAAAATGAGTTTTCATTAAAGGAAATGTTACTATTACTAATATTCCATATAATAAAAGTGAAAATAATAAATTTTCAATTGAATTAATAAATATTTGAAAATAATATTTTTTTTCTTTTTTGTTTAAATTTACTACCGGAATATAATCATCATTATCTTCATCCATTACTTTATTTGGATTTCCATCTATAAATGTTGAGTTTAATTGTTGTTTTTTTTTTGCTCTATTATATGCATATATTCTTTTTATTTCATCTATTATTGATGATGGTTTTTTTTCATTTGATAATAATAATTTTCCATACTTTAATTTTTTTCTTAAACTTTTTAATTGTTTATGTGTAATTGATATTATTTGTTTTGTTATTTTTCTTAATATTGTTGTTGATAAATTAATTGATAAAAGTATTATAATAATACCAAATATATTTGCAACAAGAAATAAAATAAAAAACAAATAAATAAGAAATTTAAAATTTTGAAATGAGGAATTAAAATATTGTTTCCCTTTATAAATTACCTTTTCAATAACCACAAAGAATGTAGGATAATTATATAAAATTTCTGCACAAGTTTTATTAGGTTCAGTAATATTATTAATATAAGTTGGAATTTGTTCATAAGTAATTTGAGGAAATCTCATAACTTCAGTAAGTTCTTGTGAAATAGTATATAAATTAGTAAAAATTACATCAAAAGAATCAAAATAAGTAACATGTTCATAATTACCATCTTTATTAAAAATAGTGAAATCTTCATATAATACATTATAAAAACTATTTTTGTTGGAAAGTTTACCAAATTGTTTTTTAAATTCATTTTGATAACTAAAAAATTCAATTGAAGAATTTTGAAAAATTTCTAAATAAAAATGAAAAAAATCAAAACTAAAATTAGTAATTAATTTACTAAAAGTAATAACTAAATCATCAAATGGATTTCCAGAAGTTTTCTTAGTAATAGTATTAGTTAAGCAAAATTGACCATAAACAAAATCAATATTATTTCTTCTAAAAACAGAAATATTAGTATAATCTTTTTTAAATTTATTAGAATAAATTTTAGTATAAATACAAATAAAAACAGCAAAACCAATTAAAAAAACACTATAACAAAAACTAATAGATGAAAAAATATTATTTTCTGATTTTTGTTTTTTTTTTGCTTGAGTTGAAATATTCCATGCATTTTCTTTATGTAATCTTGTTGAAATTGCACTTGCAACTGATGCGGTGTCTCTTATTGATGGTGTATATAAATTTGTAGTTTCTTGTGTTTCTATTATATTTTTTTTTTGTTTTTTAACTTTTATTAATTCTAATATATTAAATTGAAGTAAAAAAAAATCCTGATTTTCTTCTTTAAATTTGTTTTTTAATTTAATTTCTAATGTAAGTGTTTTATTATTTCCTAATATTTTTTCTAATTTTGATAAATTTTTTTCATGATTTGCTTTTGAATTTGAATAAAATTTTTCAAAATTTTTTTTTACTAATTTACATAATTTCTTAAAATGAATTACAAATTCTTTTTCAATATCATTAAAAGAATAATTTTTAATACCAAATAATTGAATAATTGGAACTGAATTATGTTCATTTGTAACACCAAAATAATCTTTGAAAAAAGTACCAAATTTTATTGCTGCATTTTCTTTTTCAAATAAAGCAAAATTATCCATTTCAAAATCTTTTAAAGAATCAACTTTACAAATTATATAAATTTGACCTTGAAAAGTAGGAAGAATAGAAAAATGTAATTTTGTTCCAACAATATATCCATTTATATCTTCAATAACTGTTTCTATTGTATAATGTCTTTCTTTTAATAAATGTTTTTTTATTATTTTAATTTGATTTTTTGCTATTTGAGATGGAAAAATTACTTTTAAATTTAAATCTTTTAATTTATTTGTATTTTTTTTTGTATATTCATAAAAAGGTAAAGGTGCTTTTTTAATTATAAATTCATTTCTTTCAAATAAAATTAAAAAAGAATCATTTTTTTCTACTACAGTATCTAAAGAATTAGTATCATAAAAATCGAAATTTTTTCCTGAATTATCATTAAATAATATTTCTTCAATTAATTGAAATTTATCAAATTCAGGTTGAGATCTTAATTTATATTCATCATCAGCATGTTTATTTATTTCTATAATTTCATCAAGAGATCTTTTTATTTCTGAACTTTTTTGATCAATTATTTCATATAAACGATATTTTGTTTCTGTTAAATTATTTAATATTAGTTTAAAGCATTTTAATATTTTAATATATTGATTATTTAAATCTTGAAAAATAATAATTGAAGCCATTGAATTATCTTCACTTTTTTTTTCTAAAGATAATAAAGAAGTTCTTATTGATTTAAAAATACATTTTGAAATAAAAGGACAATCAGAAAATACTTTTGAATAACGAAAATTTTGAAGATGATATTGTGCTCTAAAAGTTTTATCGTCTATTATAAAGAAAAGTTGTATTTTATAATAATGTAATATTTCTAAAACTTTTCTATTAAATTCATTTTTATCATTTGATAAAAGTTTCTTAAAATATTTTAAAAAATAAAGTAGTTTATTATATATTATTTTTTCACTATCACCTTCTTTTGAAGTTAAAGATGAAGATTTTCTTATTGATTTTTTTATTTTTCCTGAAAATAAAGGAATTAATTTATCTTTTTCATTTCCTAAAATATTAAAATCATTTTCATTTTTAAAAAGATGATTTTTAAAATATTTTATATATATATCTATTATTTCTCTTTCTTTACCTGAAATTTTTCCATGCATTAATTTTATTTCAAAAAAGTTTGTTATTGGTAAAAAAATTTGAGATATTCCATAAAAAAATAAAGTTCTTTTTTTTCTTAAATATTCTTTTATTGAATATAATTGAAAGTATTTTTTTTTTCCATATAATAAATATAATAAAGTTATAAATAAAAATATTAATAAACATAATTCTAATAATTTAAAAACTTTTTCATCTTGTTTCCAATGTATTAAAAAGTAAATTATGACTCTTTCAATAAAAAAAGTTATAAGAATTAAAAATACTATTTGGTTCATTTTAAAAAAAGTATTAAAATTATATGATAATAACATATCTTGTATTTTTAAAATAGAAAAATTTATAAAACAATAAACCCAAAAAAATTCAATAACAATAATCTTTTTATTATATAATCTAAGAATAAAAATAATAGATGATAATTCTTGAAGTAAAAATTCTTGAGAAGCAAAATTTTGATTATGTAAATAAGAAATATTATTTTCAAAAAAAGCATAAATTAATAAATTCATAAAAATAATATATAAAATTAGAAAAAATATTAATAAAGCTAAATCTAATATAAAAGACTCACTAATACTTTCATAATAATCAGATAATTGAATTATAACATTTCTATTAAAAATAACTAAAGTTAGTAAATTAATTGTACGTAGGAAAAAATATGTAATAAAAGATAATATATATTTCAAAAGTGAAAAAAAAAAATTATTTATATTAATCATATGAATTATTAAGGAAATTAATAAAATCAATAAAATAATTACTCTTAATATTTTTGTGTCATAAAAACAATTTTGATTATAAATTTTATTTGTAAAAAATTTTTGAATCAATCTATTAATTTGATCTCTTTTATAATATTCTTCATTTAATAAATGACAAACTGAACCTAAATCACTGTTTTTAACTAAATTATTTAAAAAAAATTCAAGATAAAAAATTGGTGAAATAAAATAAACTGGATATGTTAAATTTAAAAATTCTCTTTTATAATTAAAAACAATATCAATTACAACTATTAAATTTGCATATTCGAAAATTGATGATAAAAAATTGAAAAAAAGAGATTTGAGAGAATGACCTTGAATACTTGAAAATAAATCTAATATTTTTAATTCAACTAATTCGGACTTCATTATTTTATTTTAAATTTATTAATTATTATAGAAGTTTTTATGGCTATTAAAAACAATATAAAAATATTTATTATTTAAGTATTTTGTTATAAAAAAATAATTTTTGTTTTATTTATATCAATTATTTTAATTATTATTACTTTTAATTTAGATTAAAAATATTTAATTAAATGTTTATCAAAAGGTATTTGTAAAATAAAAAAATTAATAATTCTTAGAAAAAATTAAAAAAAATAAATTTAATATTATCATTTTTTTTATATAATTTAAATATTTCAAAAGAATAATTTAAATATAGCAAATTTTTTAAAAAATTTTTATCTCAATTTTCATTTATTCAATGGATTTTACACTTTTTTTAATTTATTTTTAAATATTTTACTTTTTTTTTTTTTTTTTTTAATTAAAAAAATTACCAAAAAAATAAAATTTTAACCCTTTAAAAATTAAAAAAAAAATTTAAAATAAAATAAATTAATTATTATATATTATTATATTTTATAATACTATTTTATAATATATTATTGTATTTTAATACATAGTATTTTACCAACATTCATATTGTTTATATAAATTATTATTATTCATTATTATATATTGCAATATATGATTAAATAGTACTTTGCAATTAACATTATATTAAAATTCTTTTATATTTAATTGGTCTGTTTTATATTAAATTTTATTATTATTTTTAATGACGATAATTATTAATAATGATGATGAAATTCATTTTTTATTTTAATACTTATTTATGAAATATGAATAATACATTTTCATTATTTTTTAAATTATTTTTTTATTAATAGTTTATTTTTAATAATTTTT
>JAEEGK010011842.1_pt1 | contig 19868 bp, 15 predicted proteins | sample 8958771 | NCBI WGS metagenome assembly JAEEGK01 (sample SAMN16246547, study PRJNA631951) | gut metagenome | biome: gut microbiome; feature: rumen; material: SC-attached | host: Bos | place: Iran: Karaj | collected 2018-10
AGGGCAATGGTAAGGCATTTGGCTCGGCTGAAAAGCAGATGAAGGTGGTCGACCCGATTAACCTCTATGCCTCAGCACCGCGTGTGGTGGCTCCTGGCGATGAGTTGAACCTCAAGGTGCAGGTGCAAGCTCCCACAATGAAGAACAAGACCTTGCAAGTGAAGTTCGACAACAAGAACCTTGAACCTATTAGCGCTCTTCCGACCTCGGTGCAGATTGACGGCAACGGCGAGGGCTTGATTGCCGTGAGGACGAACATCCCCAAGACCTTAGGCAATGCCGAATTGAAGGTGTCGGTGACGGGTGAGGGCTACACCGCCGAGTCGTCGACGCTGATGCCGATTCGTATGCCATACGCCGAGCGCAGAAACACCATCACCAAGGAAATCGAAGCGGGTCAGACGGTGAACGTGCCGTTTGAACTTGCTGGCATGGCGGGCACGCAACAAGGCAACATCACCGTGTCGTCGTTGCTGCCTGTCGACCTCTTTGGTCGCATCGATTACTTGATGGATTACCCGCACGGTTGCCTCGAACAGTTGACTTCAAAGGCCTTCCCGCAACTCTATCTGAACTATTTCATCCAAGTCGATGACAAAGATAAGGATGCTATGCGCAGCAACATCGAGTCGGCCATCACCAACCTGAAGTCGTATCAGAAGTCCGACAACTCGATGACCAACTGGATAGGTGGCCGTTACACTGACCCGTGGACGGAGATTTACGCCTTGCATTTCTTGGTTGAGGCCGACAAGCAAGGCTACAACGTGCCGCAGTACTTCTTGGACGGTCTGCTGAAATACCAGTCCGACCGCGCCAAGCAGTGGAAGAACAATCCCGACTACAAGCAGGGTGAGACCATCCAGGCCTATCGTCTCTTTGTGCTGGCGCTGGCAGGCAAGGCCGAGATGGGTGCCATGAATCGCTTCAAGGAACTTGAGATGAACTACGACCTGACCAAGGCCTTGACCGCCGCCGCCTTCGCCCAAACGGGTAAGACGAGCATTGCCCAGAACCTGTTGCCGGTTGTTGAAGACGGTACGATGATGTCCGATTACTACACGTCCTTCGGCTCACGCACTCGCGACTTGGCTTTACTGACCTACGTCCAGATGCTTTGCGATGTCGACCAATCCACGGTGCAGAACAACATCAACAGCGTGTGCCGTATGATCAGTGGCGACCGTTGGATGGATACGCAGTCGACGGCCTTTGCACTCTTTGTCTTGGGTAAGTATGCCGAAAAGATGGGTCTCAACAAGACCAACCTCTCCGCTACTGTGAAGGTGAATGGTGAGGAACGCACGCTGAATGCCAACATGGCCTCGGTTGGATATGGCTTCACGCCAAAATTAGGAAGCAACGCGGTCGAGATTAAGAACAACACCGATCAGAAGATGATAGCCAACCTCTTTACCAAGACCTCTGTCGCTGAATACGACATGAACGAGAGCGGCAATTTCATCAACATGACGGTGAGCTACACCGACAAGAACGGCAACCCAGTCAACTTGACAAATCTGACTGCTGGCACCGACCTCAGGGTGCAGATGACGGTGACCAACCCGAGTGAGTATCAAGTCACCGAGTTGGCGTTGTCATACTACCTGCCTTCGGGCTGGGAGCTGGTGAACGACCGCTTGAGTGGCGACATGACTGGCAACGAAGGTGCCAAGCACATCGACCTCCGCGACGACCGTGCCTACTTCTACTTCGACCTTTCACCTCGTAGCAAGAAGACCTTCACCCTGAAGGCCAACGCCACCTACGAGGGCAACTACATGATTCCCGCCGTCCGCTGCGAGGATATGTACAATGCTGAGATCTTCTACCAGATTCCGGCAAGGGGTTGTGTGGTGAAGTGATTAAATTAAGGGCGGACTATTGCGTCCGCCCTTAATTTGTTGTATTTTTGCACACAAGAAACAAACTACATGAGGTGTATTCAAGACATATATGAAGCAATAGCCCAAGATGGCTTCACGGAGTCAACACTTCAAAAAATTGACGAACTTGTAAACCAGATAGAAAATGGATCAACAGACCTTCCTCGATTTAATCTACGAGAGCATTCAGGAATCTGCAAGGCAGGCTCGGCTCTCGTCGGGGCGTCCATCATCGCAAGCTACGCTGGAAGAAGCCTTGCAACAAGTAGCTATGCTGGAAGCGGCCAAGCAAGCCCAAGCAATTGGGAAATAGACGAATTGCAAGAGAAACTCATTGAGCAGTGGGCAAAAGCTACTCGTTTATGGGTAGAAGATTCGGATAATACTATTCGCAAAGGATTTGGCCCAATGATAGCCGAAGGTGCAGAAGCCAAAGTTTATTACAGAGATGGAGCCCCCGCCGTTTTGAAAGCGCGTGCATCCATCTATTCCACAACCCAAAAGGCTCTTGATGCTATCGCTCTGCACAACTACATTTTCCCAGAGACCGCCATGCATGTCATTGGCTTTACTCGTGATACAGATGGACTTTTCCGCATTATCCTTACGCAGCCGTATGTCCGTTGTCTTCGCCTTGCCACAAAGGAAGAAATAGATGAACTTGTGGCAGAAAAAGGGTTTCGTGACAATAGGGCAGGACAAGGAGTGAACTATATTTCCGACCGCATTGTGTTGGAAGATATGCACCCAGCAAATGTGTTTATTGATGAAGTGACTTCTCTTCCAATTTGTATTGACTGCATCGTGAAGTTCGTTAAATAGGTTTTTTCAATAAACGTACTGAATTCGATACGTTAAAAACGGGATGCCAAAAACAACTATAATAAGAATTTTGTGTTGAAATTTATAGGACATAAAGCTTTAAAAATCATCCTCCTAATCCTATCAGGTCTTATTATTGCCTTCCTATGCATCCCCGTGCCGCACTTCGACAAGCCCTATTCAACAGTGCTGACGGACCGAAACGGTGAACTCCTCGGCGCGAAGATTGCCGACGACGGACAATGGCGTTTTCCCGCCACCAACCACTATTCCCCGAAATACGTTGCCTGCCTTTTGGAATACGAAGACCGATGGTTTTTCTTCCATCCCGGCTTCAACCCCGTGTCGTTTGTGAAGTCGTTCATCGACAACATGAAGGCAGGGGAGGTGGTCAGAGGAGGCAGTACCCTCTCGATGCAGGTGGTGCGCATGTCGCGCGACAACCCGCCTCGAACCTACGCAGAGAAGCTTTGGGAGGTCATCTTGGCTATGCGACTGGAATTGCATTACTCCAAAAGGTCTATCCTTAACATGTATGCCGCCAACGCGCCCTTCGGTGGTAATGTGGTGGGCATCGATGCGGCGGCGTGGCGCTATTTCCATACTATGCCTGATGAACTCTCATGGGGCGAAGCAGCCACCCTCGCCGTGTTGCCCAACTCTCCGGCTTTGATTCACCCAGGCCGCTCCCGCGAGCGATTGGAACTGAAACGCAATGAACTGTTACAGCGTTTGCCTCGTTCCAAAACGTTCATTCCCAAACGGTTTAATGCGCCCAAACTATCCGAGGAAGATGCCGAATTGGCTATGATGGAGAACATCCCTGACCGACCTTTCGATATGCCTATGTTAGCCTATCATTATCTCAGCGACCAAGACAGAAAGCATCACGGAGAGCATATCGCTTCCACTATTGATTTCAACCTGCAACGTTCGGTGTTGGACATCATGCACCGCCACCATGAGGCCAATGTGATGAACAACATCGACAATGCGGCGGTTTATGTGGTTGACTATCTGAATGATGAAATCGTAGCATACGTGGGCAACAACAGCGACGCCGAAGATGCCGCTATGGTGGACATGGTGAAGGCGCAACGTTCCACAGGTAGCATTCTCAAACCATTCCTCTTCGCTGCCATGCTTGACGAAGGAACGCTTTTGCCTCAAATGGTCCTGCCCGACATTCCTATGAGTCTTTCGGGCTTCACGCCGAAGAACTATAGTGGTGAGTATTGGGGTGCAGTGCCTGCCGACAAGGCCTTGCAGAACTCTTTGAATGCGCCTTTCGTGCATCTGTTGCGCGAATATGGCCAACAAAGGTTTCATGCCCTGCTCAAGCAGTTGCCGCTGAAAGGCATTGTTTTCGACGCGGAGCACTATGGCCTTTCGCTCATTGTGGGCGGGGCGGAGTCGTCGCTCTACGACATCACCAACGCCTACGCAAAAATGGGACGCAAGTTGGCCGTTTATGTGAACGAAAACTTTAATGCGAAGATAGATGAGAAGGAGTCACCGTTCTCGGCAGAGGCTATCGCTGAGACCTTTAACGTGATGAAGGGTTTGACGCGTCCCACGAGTCAGATAGGGTGGGGCGGTTTTTCTTCTTCAGCGCAGGTGGCTTGGAAGACGGGCACAAGTTTCGGCTTCAAGGACGCATGGGCGGTCGGCCTTATAGACCGCTATGTGGTAGGTGTTTGGGTGGGCAATTCCGACGGTGAGGGTCGCCCTGGATTGACGGGCGTCGGTGTGGCTGCCCCGATTCTTTTTGATGTGGTAAGTAAGTTGAACGACAGCTATCGCTATCCCGCCAACACCTCGGAAAGCATTGAGATAGAGGTCTGTGCGGAGTCGGGTTATCCCAAGTCGGAATATTGCCAAAACACGAAGAAAATCCGTGTCTGCAATGTGGAGAACCAGACGGGTGTTTGTCCTTATCATAAAAAGGTGTTTTTGGACGAATCGCGCCAGTATCAAGTGCGCCCCGACTGTTATCCCGTCGACCAGAAATGTTATGAGGTGTATTATGTGCTGCCCCCTGTGATGGAGTGGTTCTACAAGAAACATTCGCCTTTGTTTCGCCCTTTGCCAGCTTTCTATCCTGGTTGTGGCACTGCCCATCCTGATGAGGTGATGGCTTTCGTCTATCCCAAAAGCGATGCCAAAGTAAGCATCCCCATCGGCATCCGAGGCGACCGCCAGCAGGTGATTTTTGAGATTGCCCATCGCAACCCGCAAAAGACCATCTTTTGGACCTTGAATGACGAGTTTTTAGGCCAAACCCGCCTCAACCACCAAATGCCCATCGATGTAGAGAAAGGTACTTATCGTCTCCGTTGTGTCGATGAGGACGGGGTGGAATTGAATCGGAGGATTGTGGTGCAATGAACCGGCCCTTCGACAGGCTCAGGGACCTCACTTTTACCAAGCATACGCCTCAGCCGTCATCCATTTCCCCTGCACTTTGAGGGTCCGCTCGATGAGGTCGCGAACAGCTCCCTTACCCCCTGGACGCTCGCTGATGAACTTGCTGATGGCCTTTACTTCTGGCACGGCATCGGCAGGGCAGGCGGGGAGGCCCACTTCCTTCATCACGTTAAGGTCGGGGATGTCGTCGCCCATGAAGACGATTTCCTCAGGCTTCAAGCCCTTCTCCTTCATGTATTCCTTGAGCTTCAACACTTTGTCGGGGATGCCAGTGAAAACGTCGGTCACGCCGAGGCTGTTCATGCGGACAATGGTTGAGGGACAGACGGCGCCCGAAATCACCGCCACGTTGTAGCCCAATTTGGTAGCCAATTGTATCGCATAGCCGTCTTTCACGTTGGTGGCACGCAAGGGATGGCCTTCGAAGTCACAGAAGACGGTGCCGTCGGTCATCACGCCATCGAAGTCGAAAATGAAGGTGGTGATGGGGGAGAGGTCGGTTTCGTTCATGGTTAGTCTGTTTTTATGGCACAAAAATAGGGATTTTTGGTCAAATTCCGTTTCATTCGGCAAAAATGCGTAAATTTGCACCCTTAAACCAGACAAGGAACGGCCCTTCGACAGGCTCAGGGTCCTTTTGCCTTTATATTAGGTTAGGGGTGCCTGAGCCTGTCGATGGCCCCGCGCCCGTAGTCCCGAGTCAAACAAAAGAATATGAGAGTAAGACACCAAACCGATAACGTTGAAGAGATTGTGGCCGCAACGATTGAGGCCATGGAAGCCGTGAAAGGCAAAGACATCGTCACCCTAGACCTGAGGGAAATCAATACCGCCGTGACGGATTATTTTGTCATCTGCCATGCGCCTTCAAAGACGCAGGTGGATGCCATCGCCGACAAGGTGGAAGAGTTGGTCTTCGAGAAGACGCACAGCAAGCCTTACCATGTGGAAGGGCGCGAAAACACGGAATGGATTTTGATAGACTTCGTGGATGTCGTCGTTCATGTGTTCCTCGAATCGAAACGCGAATTCTACAAATTGGAGGAACTTTGGGCCGATGCCGAAAGAATTGTGAAGGCGGCAGAAGACTAATTGTTTCAAAATCAAAGTTTTAAAATGGAGAATAACGAGACTAAAGAGGCTGGCAACAACCCGAACCAACCTACTCAGCCTGGACAACCTGACCAAAAACCGAATGGCAGAAGAAGGTTCAATTTGTACTGGGTTTATGCCATTTTGTTTGCTGCGCTCATCGGTTTGCAATTTTTTGGCAGAGATTCTGCCACGCCTCATGAGGAGATCGACCAGGGCAAGCTTATTGAGATGCTGAAAAATCAGGAGATTGGCAAAATTGAACTTGTCAATAAAGAGGATGCCGAGATTTTCCTGAACCAGAAGGGCTTGGCCATGCGTTTTCCCGAGGTGACTGCCAATAGCGATGGTTTTACTACAACGCCAAACTATACCTACAAAATTGGTTCTTTGGACCGTTTTGAAGAGATGGTCGAGAATGCCCAACAAGAGGTGAATAACCCTGTGTATATCACCAATGTACGACGCAATAATTGGATGTCGGACATTTTGGGTTGGATTATTCCCTTGGTGCTGCTCATCGTGTTTTATATCATTTTGATGCGTGGCATGGGTCGCAACATGGGCGGTGGCGCCGGCTCGATTTTCAACATCGGGAAGTCACGAGCGCAACTCTACGACAAGAATACCAGTGTCAATGTCACATTCAAGGATGTGGCGGGTTTGGAAGAAGCCAAGGTCGAAATCATGGAGGTCGTTGACTTCTTGAAGAATCCGGAGAAATACACCAAGTTAGGCGGCAAAATCCCGAAGGGCGTTTTGTTGGTAGGCCCTCCTGGAACAGGTAAGACTTTGTTAGCCAAGTCGGTGGCAGGCGAGGCCAACGTGCCTTTCTTCAGCCTTTCGGGTTCCGACTTCGTGGAGATGTTCGTCGGTGTGGGTGCTTCGCGTGTCCGCGACCTGTTCAACAACGCCAAGTCAAAGGCTCCGTGTATCATCTTCATTGATGAAATCGATGCTATCGGTCGCGCCCGTGGCAAAAGTGCCATTACGGGTGGCAACGACGAGCGCGAGAGCACGTTGAACCAACTGCTCACCGAGATGGACGGCTTTGGCACCAACTCGGGTGTCATTGTGTTGGCTGCCACCAACCGTGCCGACATTTTGGACAAGGCTTTGCTCCGTGCAGGTCGTTTCGACCGTCAGATTTACGTGGAGCTGCCCGACATTGTGGGTCGTAAGGAAATCTTCGAGGTTCACATGCGCGGCTTGAAGCTCGGCGACGATGTCGATAAGGACTTCCTCGCCAAGCAAACGCCAGGCTTCTCGGGCGCCGACATTGCCAATGTCTGCAACGAGGCCGCACTGATGGCCGCCCGCAAAGGCAAGGAAGAAATTGACAAACAGGACTTCTTGGATGCGGTCGACCGTATCATCGGTGGCCTTGAAAAGAAGAATAAGATTATCACGCCCGAAGAGAAGAAAGTCATTGCTTTCCACGAGGCGGGTCATGCCACCACGAGCTGGCTGCTGCAATATGCCCATCCGTTGGTCAAGGTGACCATCGTGCCGCGTGGTAATTCACTTGGCGCGGCTTGGTATCTCCCTGAGGAACGCCAAATTACAACGAAGGAGCAAATGTATCACGAGATGATTGCCACTTTGGGCGGTCGTGCTGCCGAGCAGGTGGTCTTCGGCCAAATCTCGACAGGTGCCTTGTCCGACCTTGAAAAGGTGACCAAACAAGCCTTCGCCATGGTGACCTATTACGGCTTGGACGAGGAAATCGGTAACTTGAGTTATTATGACTCGACGGGTCAGCAGGACTACAGCCTCACCAAACCTTTCAGCGAGAAGACCGCTGAGACCATCGACCAACGTGTGAGCTTCATCGTTGAGAAGGCCTATAAAGACGCCATTGCCATCCTTACCGACCACCGTGATGGCCTTTCGGAACTGGCTAACAAGCTTATCGATGAGGAAGTCATCTTCGGCGAAGACCTTGAACGCATCTTCGGCAAACGTCCGTGGGGCAACTCGGAAGACGAGAAACTGAAAAATGCGGCTTTGAAAGCGGCTGAGGAAGCCAAAGAGAATCAAGAGGGTGAGAATCCTCAAAATGAAGAACAAAAAGCATAACGGTCATGGCTTGGGACAACAAAGGAGAAAACACGGATGCCACCTTTAAGGAGCAGATGCTGGCCAAGGTGCGCAATGCCCTCATCGAGCGACAGGAGGCCTTGTTTAAGGACATCGACCAGCGCACCGACACGTGGGTGCCTATTAAGGAAGAGGACGGCACGGCCATCACTTTCGTGCAGAATTTCAAGGAGCATGGCGGCATCTTTATTTATCTTGAGAGCGAGGCCGAGTTTGCTGAATGCCTCAAGCAGTTAATCCCTGAAAACGGATGGGATCCTCTGTGGTGTACCAGTCCAGGGATGCAGCGCCTATTGACCAAACATGGCATTCCTTTTACCGAAAGCAAGGATCGTGAACCCAAGCAGAAATTGGTCAGCCTGACAGGTTGCGAGTGCTTGGTGGCGCAAACGGGCAGCATTGTCCTTTCCGATGCCTTGACGCAGACCCGCGAGGCCTACGCCATGCCCGATATTCTTTTGGTGTATGCCACCACGGAACAAATCGTGCCTGGGATGCGTACCGCTTTCCAAACCGTGAAACGGAAATACGCCAAAAACAAACCTTCGCAGATGACCATTATCACAGGGCCAAGCCGCAGCACCGACATCGAGCAGACGCTTGTGATTGGTGCCAGTGGCATCCGCCAGGTTGCGGTGTTCCTTGTGGACGAGGAGTGAAATCAGGTCCCTGAGCCTGTCGAAGGGCCGGTTTATAAACATTGTTCTACAGTTCTTTTGCTTTCGACAATTCTGGAAGTAGTTCTGGCTGATTATTTATCAATGCCTCTTTTTTCTTTCGATTCCAGCCTTTAACTTGGTGTTCTCTGTTAAAAGCTTCTTCAATTTGTTGAAACTTCTCGAAATATACAAGCTTTATAGGAAGATGCTTTTTTGTGAAATTCGAACCTTCTCCTTCTTGGTGTTGTTTTAAGCGTGTGTCTATATCATAAGTGCTACCTACATAGTATTGGCCATTGGAGCATTCCAATATGTACATGTAACACATAATAACACTTTAATTTGGTCGGCCCTTCGACAGGCTCAGGGACCTTAGATCCTACTTTAATTGATTGATAATAGCCTCTATCGAAACCCCTTCTGCTTCAGCAGTGTAGTTCCTGATGATGCGGTGGCGCAAAATCGGTACGGCCACGCGTTGCACATCTTCGATGTCGGGCGAATATTTGCCTGTCAGCAGGGCGTTGGCTTTGGCGCCGATGATGAGGTATTGCGAGGCACGTGGACCTGCTCCCCAGCTGAGGTAACGATTAGCCCAATCATGGGCTTTCTCGGTGTGGGGACGTGTCTTGGCGACCAGATTCACTGCATATTCATAGACATTGTCCGGAACAGGCACGCGGCGTACCAACTGTTGGAAATACAAAATCTCTTCTGGCGACAGCACAGCATTCACCTCGGCAACATGGCCCACGGTTGTGTTCTTCACGATGTCGATTTCCTCTTCGTAGGAAGGATAGTCGAGCATGAGGTTGAACATGAAGCGGTCCAACTGGGCCTCGGGCAGGGGATAGGTGCCTTCCTGCTCAATGGGGTTCTGCGTAGCCAGCACAAAGAACGGCTCCTGCAACTTGTAAGTCTTGCCCGACACGGTGATGCTTTTCTCTTGCATGGCTTCGAGCAGGGCGGCCTGAGTCTTAGGCGGAGTACGGTTGATTTCGTCGGCTAAGACGATGTTGGCAAAGACGGGGCCTTTGATGAATTTGAACTGTCGCGTCTCGTCCAAAATCTCGGTACCCACGATGTCGGAAGGCATCAAGTCGGGGGTGAATTGGATGCGGCTGAAACTCAAACCCAAGGCTTTGCCGATGGTGTTGACCAACAGAGTTTTCGCCAAGCCAGGCACGCCGACGAGCAGCACATGGCCTTGGCAGAAGATGGACAGGATGGTGTCGTGGATGATGTCATGCTGTCCGACGATGACTTTGCCGATTTCCTTGCGGAGGGTCTCATATTTCTCGACAAGCGCCTTGGCACCGTCGACATCTGAAGCGTAGTTTGTCATTGAAAATTCCAATCGTAATAAAAATCATTGTTCTTGTAGGCTTCGTCCAAGCGGATGTAGGCCTTGCCAGCTTTGTTGGCCACCCATTTTTCGATGGCTTGCTGGCGTTTTTGGGCCAAAGCCCAGCTTTGGATGAGGCTGTAGTCATCCTTCAGGTTGGCCTGATGGGCTTCTTTCTGGCGCTTGACCATGACGAGACGGAAAGCGTCGTTGTTTTCGTTGGTGGTCATGGGGATGGCATCGCTTACCTGTCCTACCTCAAGACGGCTGATGACGAAAGCCAGGTTTTTGTATTCGGCATAGTAGTCTTCGAGTTCTTTCAAGTCTTGCATGCTAAGCCAGTTTCCACCTGTGGCGGCGTTGCTGAGGTAGCCACCGTTGCTCTTCGAGTCATCGTCGCTGTATTTCTTGCAAGCCTCTTCGAAGGTCATGTCACCATTGCGGATGAGCTGGGCCACTGAGTCGAGCTGGTTTTGGGCTTTCTCCAAAGCCTCTACGGGCACTTTGGCTTTCAATAGGATATGACGACAATTGACGGTCTCGCCTCGGCGCTCAATCAGTTGGATGATATGGAAGCCATGTTCGCTCTCCACCACATCCGAGATTTCGCCGTCCCTGAGGTTAAAAGCGACATTCTCGAATTCGGGGACATACACACCTTTGCCGGCAAAGCCGAGTTCGCCGCCTTGGCTGGCTGAGCCTCGGTCTTCTGAATAAAGCACTGCCATGGTGGCGAAGCTACTCTCACCTTCGAGGATACGCTTACGGATCTGGTAAAGGCGGTCTTTCACCTGTAGCTTCTCGTCGATGCTGACAGGCGGACGCTTCACGATCTGCACTATTTCGTAGCTGGGGCTGATGGTCGGCAGGCTGTCCTTGGGGATATCGTTGAAGAAGTCTTTCACCTCTTGTGGCGTCACCTTCACATTTGCCATGATCTTGGCTTGCACTTGTTCCTGCAGCATGTTGTCTTTCGCGGCCTGTCGCACTTCCTCTTTGATTTCCGACATGCTCTTTCCGAATTGGGCTTCCATCTTCTCCTGCGAACCGAAACGGCTGACTAAGATTTGGATTCTTCTGCTCAGCTCGTTGTCCACCTGATCTTCAGTGACGGTGATGCTATCCATCTCAGCCTGGTTGAGCATGAGCTTTTGGAGAAGAAGCTCTTCCAAAATACGGCTTCTCACTTCCTTACCCGTGCCATCGGCCATGCCTTGCAGGCGGTATTGGATGTATTGGTTCTCGATGTCGGATTGCAGGATGATGTTCTTTCCGACCACGGCCACCACCTTGTCAATTACCTGTGGCTGACGGTTTTGTGCCATCATTGGCAAGGCCAAAAACAGCAGTGCTATGATAATCCAGTTTCTTTTCATTATCTCATTTCAATATTTAATTCTCAATATTTTTCGGCTGCCACACTGTGACAGCCCTACAACTCCTAAATAATCACTCCTGACTTCTCATTCCTCATTCCTCATTCATCATTCCACATTCATCATTCCACATTCCTCATTCCGCATTCATCATTCCTCATTTCAAATTCGGTGATCCCACATAAACCTCAAACGCTTCCTCGTTTTTTGCTTTCTCATACAGCGCTGTTTGCATCTCTTCGATCATGGCTTGCTTGCGTTGGGCCAGGATGACGCTCTTGATGTTGTCGCGCACCATCTCCATGGGCGAGGTGCTTTCTTCCAACAGGTAGTCCACAAAACGCACCATATAGGTGTAGTTGTTCACATCGAAACTAACGAACTTGTTCTTTTTCAGGAAGCTCTCGGCATTGAAGATCTGAATCGGGACGATGTTGGTCAGTTCGTCCAGACGCAGCCATTGGTCTACGTCGACAAAGCTCTTCACAGCGTAATAATTGGCTTGGATGTCGATGTTTTGAAGCATCAGCGTGTCGGGGTCGTTCAGTAGTTTCTTGAAGTCGGCTTTCTGCTTGCAGTCTTCGTCGAGTATGACGTAGGCCACGCGCACCATGGTGTTGCGCAGTTGGAAGTCTTCTTTGTTCTGCTCGTAGTATTCGGCAATCTCGTCTTCGCTGACGATAGTGTCCAGCTTCTGGTCGATGAGTTGGCTTTCGTAGGCGTAGATGACCAAGGAGTTGCGGTACTCTTCCATCTGTTTGTCGAGGTTGAGTGCTTCCTTGTTGAGGTTGTTCTCAGCCTGATGGATAAGCACTTGCCTCCTGATCCACGAATCGATGAAGGTGCTGACCCGCTGGATGCTGTCCATGGTGCCCGCTCCTTCGGGCACGATGCCCTGAAGGTCCGACTCGTAGAGGTATTTACCGTAGCACTCGGCCACCACCACTTCCTTCGAACTCTTCTGGAAATAGTCGCAGCCCGCCAACAGCACGAGGAAAGCGATACCGATCAGAACGCTGAATTTCTTCATTTATACAGTTTCCTGACTTTATCCAAGACTTTCTCGTTGATTTTGACAGGATAGCGTTCCTTCAGCGACTTCACCCACTTCTGTTCCAGTTCCACTTGGTAGTCGGAGGTGACGAGGCCACGGGCTTCCTTCAAAGTCTTTTGTTCAGGTTTGCGCACTTCTCTGATGCAGACGATGGTAGTCGACTGGTCGACGGTGGAGGGGATTTCGTTTCTGACGCCCACCTTCCATTCGGTCTGGTCCACGAAGTTGTTGTCGCCTTTTTGATAGTAGCCTTTGCGCACGAAGACGCCGGCGATGGAGTCGCGGTGTACGGTGTTTCTCAAGCTATCGAGCTCGATGCCTCCGTCCAACAAAGCCTTAACTTTGGGCAACGATTCGGGACGGGCAATCGTGATGATGGTGGCGTAGGCACGGTCTTCCCACATGTATTTGGAAGCGTTGCGCTGATGGAATTCCTCCAAACCGAGTGTGTCTTTCACGGCCTTGTCCCACACTTCCCTGTCCATAAGGTCGAAAAGCATGATGCCGTCTTTATATTCCTGTACCAAGGCTTTGAACTCGGGGTATTTCTCTTCGAGGTGGGCATCGGCATAGTCCAAAACAATGCCATTGGAGAAGTTTTCATACAGCTGATAGGCGTAGGTGGCGGGCGAGACGAACTTCTGCGTCGTCATGTTCTTCTTGATGTAGTCGACGAATTCGCTCACCTTGGTGGGTTTGCCTTCAAGCGAGAACAGGGCGGCGTCTATGTCAGCCTTGTCGGAGGGCTCGTAGGCCTTGCGAAGGATGCTGCTGTCGACGGTGGCGATGAAGGCTTCCAGGTTTTTGTCGTTTTGCTTGAACTTGTACTCTTTCTTCACCTGCTTCAGCACCATCTCTTCCGATTTCTTGGAACGCATGTCCTTTTCGATGCGTTCAGCAAGGCCTTGCTTTTCTTTCTCGAAAGTGTTCACTCCTGAGGTGCTCAACAGTTTGATGATATGGAATCCGTAGTTGGTGCGTACGGGTTTGGCAATCTGACCAGCTTCCAGCGATTTGCAGGCTTCAATGAATTCGGGGACGATGCGGCTGACGGTGAAGGGACTCAAAGCGCCGTCGCGGGCTATGGTACCCTTGTCGTCGGTGTATTGACGCACCTTGTCGGCCCAGTTATTGCCGTCTTTGTCCATCAGTTCCTTATAGATGTTGTCGGCCTTTTGTCTCATGGCACTCACTTCCTCTTCGGGAGCATCAAAAGGCAGTTGCAGGAAGATGTGGGCGGCTTGGATGGAGCCCATGGCGTCGGTCACGCTCTGCACCTTGATGATGTGGTAGCCGAAGTCGCTGCGCACAGGCATCGAGATTTCGCCTTCCTTAGTGTTGTAGGCACCGGTTTCAAAGGGATAAACCATGTCGAAGACGGTGAAATAGCCAAGGTCGCCGTGGTTGCCGGGACGGGCAGGGGAGTCGGCGGTGGCCTTCATGCCTTTGGCTGAGGGATCCTCAGAATATTTGTCGGCCAGGGCGGCGAAGTCGGCACCTTTGGCCATGGCCTTCTTGCGGACGTCCATGGCTTTGTTGTAGGCTTTCAGGGTGTCCGAAGGAAGGGCGTTCTTGTCGCAACGGATGAGGATATGCGAAGCGCGTATGTCCTTCTGCTTGCGCTGGTAAGCCTCTTCGATGAGCTCTTCAGTGATGTCGTCGCTACTCATGAAGGGCTTGGCCAACTGCTTGCGGTAGCCTGCCAGCTCGTTCTGGAACTTGGCGCTGGTGTCTAATTGAAGGCGCTCGGCCTCCATCACCTTCATGCGGAAGGTCGTGAAGAGGTCGAGATAATCGTCAACGGATTTCTTTTCGATGACATCGCTCTTGAGGTTGTTCTTGTAATACACGTCGCAGAACTCCTTCACGGTGATGTCCTGGTCGCCAATGGTCATCAAAACCTGCTTGTCGAGCTTCGACTGTGCATTGGTCAAAATTGCTGGCATGATAAACGATGCCAACACAAACAGTTTCAAAAAGTTACACTTTTTCATTTCTGATATCTTAGTTTGCTTGTTATATTCAATAACGCGGATTGCCGATGGTTATTATTTCAAGGAGCCTTCCACTTCGAGGCCTTCATTGAGGACATGAAGGTCAGTGACGTCGACTTTCTCGAACACGGTCTTCACGTTTTCGATTTGGCCCAGATGGATGAGAAGCTGGCTCTCGGGACGCTTTTCGATTAATCCTTCGGGTAGCTTATCTCTCAGCAGGCTGAGCACAGTGGTGAGCATGGTGTCGGAACCCAATCCGGCATCAAGTTGCAACAACAAGTCGCTTCCCGTCAGCTCTTTGATGAGTAGGTTGGCTGAGATGTCTTTTTTGATGAAGCCCAAGTTGAGGGGATAGGTCACGCGGATGGTCTTCCCGTCAACGAAAGCAAGTCCGATCTGTTGCTTGGCCTTTTCTGCAATGAGGTTTTGCAGCTCAGGAAATGATATGGATGCCTTCATCAGCTTCTCTTGCTGTAGTTGGGGGCTTCTTGGGTGATCGTCACATCGTGCGGATGGCTTTCGAGAATGCCCGAGTTGGTGATGCGGATGAACTTGGCTTTCTTGAGTTCTTCGATGGTGTGCGAGCCTGTGTAGCCCATGCCTGAACGCAAGCCACCGACCATTTGGTAGACCACCTCGGAGAGCGTGCCTTTGTAGGGGACACGACCTGCGATGCCTTCGGGGACGAGCTTCTTCACGTCTTCCACGTTGTCCTGGAAATAACGGTCCTTCGAGCCTTGTTGCATGGCTTCGAGCGAGCCCATGCCGCGGTAGGTCTTGAACTTACGGCCTTCGTAGATGATGGTGTCGCCGGGCGATTCGTCCACGCCAGCAAAGAGCGAGCCTGCCATGATGGAGGAGGCGCCTGCGGCCAAGGCTTTCACGATGTCGCCCGTATAACGGATACCACCGTCGGCGATGATCGGGATGCCCGTGCCTTCCAAAGCTTTTGCCACGTCCATGACGGCGGTGAGCTGCGGCACACCGATGCCAGCCACCACGCGCGTCGTGCAGATGGAGCCAGGACCGATACCCACCTTGATGGCATCGGCGCCAGCCTCGGCCAAAGCCTTGGCGGCTTCGGCGGTGGCAATGTTACCGGCCACGATGTCGATGTCAGGATAGTTGGCCTTCAGGTTGCGCACCATGTCGATGACGCCTTGCGAATGGCCATGGGCCGTGTCGACGACCAAGGCATCCACGCCTGCGTCGACCAAAGCGGCGGCGCGTTCAAGGGTGTTGGCGGCGATGCCCACGGCAGCGGCCACGCGCAGACGACCGCGCGAGTCCTTGCATGCGTTGGGGCGTGCCTTCACCTTGATGATGTCTTTATAAGTGATGAGGCCGACGAGGTGGTTGTCCTTGTCGACCACAGGCAGTTTCTCGATTTTGTATTGTTGTAGGATGTCTGCAGCCTTCTCAAACGACACTTCGGTGGTGGTGATAAGGTCTTTGCTCGTCATTACCTCAGCGATGGGACGGTCGAGGCCGCGCTCGAAGCGCAAGTCACGGTTGGTGACGATGCCGACGAGCTTGTTCTGGCTGTCGACGACGGGGATGCCACCGATGTGGTATTCACTCATCAAGTCGAGGGCGTCTTTCACCGTGGCGTCGACATGGATGGTCACTGGGTCGCTGATCATGCCGTTTTCGGCACGTTTCACCTTGCGCACCTCGGCGGCCTGCTTGCCGATGGTCATGTTCTTGTGCAGCACGCCGATGCCGCCTTCTTGGGCGATGGCGATGGCCATGCGGCTCTCCGTCACGGTGTCCATGCCGGCGGAGACGACGGGAATGTTGAGGTCGATATGGCGTGAGAACTTGGTTTTCAGGCTTGTCTCGCGCGGGAGAACATTACTATAGGAAGGGACCAGCAGGACGTCGTCGTAGGTCAGGCCTTCACCGATGATTTTTTCGTTATCAAGTGCCATGGCGGTTATGGTTTTAATTAATCTGCAAAGATACGGGTTTTTTCGATAGGGTATCGATGAAACTGGCTAAAAATAGCAAAAACTCCTTGTTTTCTGCGGAAAGTCGATTTTTTTTTTTGATCATTCCGCAGGAAATAGACGTGTTTTTTTGATAAATAACATCTTTAAGACCATCTGAAAATTGCAGACTTTTGGGCCATAAGTCGAAATTTTTATGCGTTAAGGCCCGAAAGTATGCATTTTTTTCATCCAAATAAGTCTTTTAGGGTGACGACATTTTGGAACAAATGGCTGTATTTGTTGTGTGTTAAACCGTATGTGGTGACGAGAACGGGATGGATAGCCTTGCGGATGTCACGGCTTTCCCGGAAGATTCTAACTCTCCGTTCCATATCGTCGTAGTCCTTGACTTTCATCGTGTATTTACTATCATAAAATTTCATTTCACAAACATTGATTACTTTGTCGGCGCGTTGGATGATGAGGTCTATTTGCGCTTTTTCTTCCGCGTTGGGTGGTGTCGTCCACGAATAGACTTGTGTGATAATTCCTGAAATGCCTAAGGCTTTCTCAATTTGTTGGTGGTGGTTGAGACAAAGTTGCTCAAAGGCAAGTCCGGCCCAAGTGTCGTGCTGCCGTGTCCCAATCTGGTATTGCCAAAACGGCTTGTCGGAATGTCCGTACTTGTTAATGAATTTGTAATAAAACAAGGTGAACGGGTCGACGAGTTGGTAGATGCCCATTCGTGCCTTGTTGCCGAAACTCTTGTAGCAGCGAACGAAGTCACAGTCAATGAGGTTTTGCAGCAACTTTGAAAAATGTCCGTTCATTTCCAGCTTGGTCGTTTGCAGGATTTCTTCGCGTGTCATGCCTCTGTTTTTCATGCTCAGAGCCTCGACGACCTTGATGTAATTCTCCGATTTTTCGAACAGGGAATTGTAAAGGGCATCAAATTCGTCATCCAATCGACCCCGTTCGGCAAAGAACATTTCGTCTATATTTTGTGCGAGACTGGCACCTCTTCGGAGGCTTTTCAAATAGTAAGGAATGCCTCCCATAATCATATAACACTCAGCAATTTCCTTGTCTTCCATCACGAGACCTCGACTGCGGATGTACGCCTTGCATTCAGCCAAAGTGAACGGGCGAATGTATAGTTTTTGCGTAACCCTGTTGTGCAGGCCGCCACGATTTTTCAGGATTTTGCGTGTGATCCAGGATGTGGCCGAGCCGCATACGATCAGTACCATGTCATTCTGTGTGACAGCCCAATCGTTCCAAAAGTGTTCGAGTGCCGAAACGAGGTTGCTTCCTCGGGTGTCGATCCACGGCAGTTCGTCAATGAACAACACGCGTTTGCCTTTGCTTTTGTTTGACTCGAGCAATTCGCGGAGTTTGTCGAAGGCCTCGTACCATGTGCGGGGTTTGGTGAACTTTTTCCCATTGCCGTACCTGTTGAGCGATGCGGTGAAATTGGCCAGCTGGTCGCGTTTGCTTTTCTTGGCGAGTCCGGTAAGTTTGAAGGCATAGTTGTCGTTGAAGAAGGTATTGACGAGAAAGGTTTTGCCCACCCTTCTTCGACCATACACCACCACAAATTCGGCTTCCTTAGAGGTCATGATGGACTCCAAATTACTAATTTCATTTTTGCGCCCAACCAATAAATCGCCAGAGGCTTTTTTTCGTGTTGCCATATATTGTTGTTTTTACGATGCAAAAATAGAAATAATCCTGATACAATTGTCCAAAAATTGCATACTTTTGGGCCATAAGTCGAAATTTTTATGCGTTAAGGCCCAAAAGTTTGCATTTTTTTTATTCAAAAAGGTCTTTTAACTCATATACTATAATTCACTACATTCCATTGCCACTCAGCGGAAAGTATGGGATGTTTCATCTTTTTGGATTATCTTGTCGGATTTATTGTTCTCATCAGGATTAATGCACCGTGGTGGGCTTGGCTCATCTATATCGTCAGCATATTGGTATGGATTGGGATTGGGATTTTTAGCGACGATTCTACTAACACAAAAACAACTGATACAACAAAACAAGACCAATCATGAAAAGCCAAAAACAGAAAACCAAGTCAAAAGTAACAAGGTTTTTTGAGACCATTGGGCTGGCATTGGCTGTCGTCTGGATATCGCCAGTAATAGCCTATGAGGGCATCAAGGAACATTTTGAGAAGAAAAGGGAAGAAAGAAAAAACGGGAAAAAGAAGGTTGATTTAAGGGAATTCTTAGGAGACACATGGGGTCGTTCTTATTGATTCTCCAGCCAACGCGACAAAAACACATTGTAGACGCTATAGGAAACGCCTTCAATGGTGGAGTTGGCAAGTATCAGCTCTTTGTCGACGAGCGATTCCAACAACCGTTGTGAGTTAGCTGTGGTACTGATGTTGTATTTCTGTAAAAAACAAAAAATCCGCTGGAAAGGGCGGATTTTTTGTCCTAAAGTGGAGATGGAGGGAGTCGAACCCTCGTCCAAACAAGGAACCCCCATGGTTTCTACATGCTTATTCCGCTGTTGATTTTCGTGCCGCGCAAGGGAGCGAACGCCCTAAACGCGATCTTATCTCCTAAGGCTTCGCCTTGCTGTCGGAGCGCCGACAAGGCTATCCCGAAATTGCTTAGCACCCCGGGCTCAGGCCGGAATCAGGAATCTCCACCTGCGGGATGTCTCGTCCACCCACCTTGTGAGCGGATTAAGCCAGTGATTTACTGTGCTTCAATCAGGCAGCGAGAGCGTAGTTGTTTTCGCCAATTACTTTTTTGCAGTCAAGATTAACGAGCGTCACTGCGAGGCTCGGCATGCTTACATGACAATTCATCTTGCTGTCAAAACCATACATCCCCTTTTTGTCAGTTGATAATTGATAATTGATAATTGACAGATTTGTGCTTGTCATCCTCAAAGAACGGACTGCACAAGTACCGCAAATTTCGTGCCGTCGCAAGGGGTTAGGGAAAAAGTTTATGGTTATGCAGGCTTTTGAAGGCATGTCATCCCTACGTGGGATAGTGCGGTGGCATGGGATCTATGCGTTCAAAAGCCGTTAATAGAAAACGTACGACCTTCTATAGATTCCATACATCGCACATGCCTCTGCTGGAATGACATAGAAGGTCGAACGGAAACTATACTATTAATTCAGCGGGTTCCCGAAACGTACC
>JAEEGK010011843.1_pt1 | contig 19867 bp, 16 predicted proteins | sample 8958771 | NCBI WGS metagenome assembly JAEEGK01 (sample SAMN16246547, study PRJNA631951) | gut metagenome | biome: gut microbiome; feature: rumen; material: SC-attached | host: Bos | place: Iran: Karaj | collected 2018-10
ACCCTCCAGCATCCAGATGCGAGATATCCTCTCCCATGTTTTTCCATGAACCCCTTCACGTCGCAGAGGGGATATCCCAGGAAGATGCCTAGTTCGTGCTGAATGTTATTGTGCATCCTCTCCGAGAGACGGGTAAGATAATCAGACATGGAACCGTGGTAACCCATCCCGGAGAGGAATTTGTTTGTATCGTGATCCCCGAGTACCTTTGCGAGCATGTCGCGGCGGTACACGAGTATGAGAGAAAATGACCCGCGGGTGCAGAGAACCTTTGTTCCAACATCCTGATTCTCGAAGGAGGCGAGGAGATCCAATGCTTCGTTACATACCATTTTCTCGACCTTCAGCAGGGATCCCGTCTTCACGCCCGTCAGCGCGGGTGCGCATTGATTGAGAATCCTTCTCTCGTTCCCGCGAGTCATATTTTTAGGAACAACTAAATCATATTTAAATTTAGTTATACCTAAAAATCAGATACCGATAATTCGACGACACAAACTTAATAGAACCATCCTTTTTCTTAGGATATGGAGTCGGCGGACAGGGAGAGGAAGATCGTACGCACGAGCCTCATAGGCATCCTCACCAACATAGGTCTCGTCATCGTGAAGGGGACCATAGGCATCCTTTCCAATTCGATCGCCGTCCTCATGGATGCGGTCAACAACCTGTCCGATGCTCTTTCTTCCGTGGTGACCATTGTCGGCACGAAGCTTTCCATGCGTCCGCCGGACAAGAAGCATCCGTTCGGATACGGCAGGATAGAGTACATGACCGCGCTCATCGTGGCGATCATCGTCCTCTACGCCGGAGTTACCGCGCTGATAGAGTCGGGACAGCACATTCTGGAGCCAGCGGATACGGACTATTCCACCGTATCGCTCTTTGTCATAGGCATCGCGATCCTCGTCAAGGTGATCCTCGGCAGGTACACCATGGCCATGGGGAAGAAGACGGATTCCGGCGCGCTCATTGCATCGGGTGCGGATGCACTGTTCGATGCCGTCCTGTCCACATCCGTCCTGATCTCAGCACTCATACTGGTGTTCACCGACGTCTCCATTGAAGCGTACGTCGGAGTGCTGATCTCGCTGTTCATCATCAAATCCGGATTGGAGATGATGAGGGAGACCCTCGGGGAGATACTCGGACAGAGGTCGGATTCCGAGATCACGACGAGGATAAAGGACATAGTGAGGTCCGCATCCGGAGTGCTGGGCGCACACGATCTCGTCATTAACAACTACGGCCCCGGAAGGGATTACGCCTCCATCCACGCGGAGGTGGATTCCAAGATGAGCGCCGAGGATATCGACGTGATGTCCAGGGACTTGCAGATAAAGGTCTACCAGGAGACCGGCGTCAAGCTCACCGCCCTCGGGATCTATTCCGTGGACACCTCGGATCCGGAGGCGTACGCCATCAGGGAGAAGGTGATGTCCATCACTGGCTCCCACGACTGGATCCTGGAGACGCACGGGTTCCATGTGGACACTTCCGCGAAAACAATGCGCTTCGACGTGGTCCTCAGCTTCGATGTGGACCGCACGGAGGCCATACAGACGGTATGTTCCGAGGTCGCCGAGGCGTATCCCGATTATCAGGTCAGCATTGTCCCCGATGTGGACACCTCGGACTGAACGGGCCGATGGATATTATACGGACAACTCTTATACGCGCGCATGAGCAAGGTCATTATCCTCAACGGCAGTCCCAGGAAGAACGGGGTGGATGCCGGGATAGCCTCCATGATCGCGGAGGAGTTCCCCGAGGCAGGACATCCCGTCGATGTGGTAGACGTCTGCGATTTGAACGTCAAAGGATGCTTGGGATGCATGGCATGCAGGAAGTCTGGCACATGCGTTCAGAAGGATGACATGGCGGACCTCATCGATAAGATAAGGGCGTCCGACCTGCTCGTGCTGATGTCACCGATATACTTCGGCGCCGAGACCGGACAGACGAAGATCGTCCTCGACAGGTTCACCTCCGCATTCAAGGGAGAGAAGCCGTTCGGCAACGTCAGAGTATCATCGGTGCTGCTGACCTGTGCGGACAAGAACGGTGTCGTGGCCTACGATGCCACCCTGAAGAGGATACTGTTCGAGATGAAGTGCCTGAAGATTGCGGATTCCGACGGCGGACGCATAATCGGAGGGCTCTCCCCGGAGACGGTGAGGGACTCACCCGAGGCCAGGGGGTACATCAACGGCCTGCTGGCGCAGCTCAATCAGTGAGCGTCGACGGAGTGATGAGGATGAGGTGGAATGCGATAACGGCAGTGGCGATCGTCGTCATACTCGGTGCCGTGGCGGCGGAGGCGATGTTCGCCGAGGATCCGCCGTTCTGGCCGGAGGACGATTCGGAGTATACGGTCAGGACTATCGCCGCCCACATGTTCACTCCTGATGAGAAGGACGTCAGCACCATGGACGTGCGCTTCTACAGCGACATGCCCAACGTCCCCTATGTCAGTCTCTCCGATTACTATTACAGGATTCAGAATGAATCCATCACCATCGATTCACTGGGCGGCGGCGTCCTGGAACTTACCAACGAGAGGGAAGGGGGAGGCAAGGCCAGGCTCGACACCGGCAAGGCAACCATTACCTCCGATGATTTCAGGGCATTCGCCATGGTTAAGGAATCCGACGGCAGCGCAGGCTTCGACTGCAAGCTCGTCAGTACGGCGTCCGTGACCGAGGTCAGGAAAGCAGGTACGGTGACTGTGGACCTGAGGTCCTACGGGATCGTCCCCCATACGGACCGTGCGGACAGGCAGGTATGGCTTCCTCTGCAGACCGCCTCGGATCTGTTCATCGGACCCAACATGTATTTCGTCAGCTACGTCGGCGATGCCGTCTATTTCATGGACTCCAATACGGTGAATGAGTACAGTTACTACGGCGACAACCCGGAATATTGGGGTTCGGTGCACAGGTTCATGGGCGAGGACAGGGTCAGACCCGCGGATCTGGCCGAGTACACCTACAACGAGATGTGCCTGATGTTCGACCTGTTCTACGGGAAACCCGGCCTGGGTGCGATCGCCCCGATGCAGAAGGAAAACGGACTCGACAGCGCTCTGCAGGCATACAGCGATTCCACGCGCACCATCAGGTCCTTCCTCCTCTCCGAGGATTACGCGGAGTTCATCGCGGGATTCTGGAAGTTAGGGGAGTTCCTGTACGACGGCGGGCACACCAACACCTCCCTGACGCCCAGGGCGTACCTGGGATATCTGACCGATGCGGGCGATACGGATTTCGCCCTGCAGATAAGGATCAATGCCAACTCCATCGACACGCCCGAGAATCCAGACATGGGCAAGGTCAGGAAGGAACTCACGAAGCTCAGGAAGGATACCTGGGACATGGAGGAGCTGGCATACGGTACCTGGTACTACTCCAGCGGGGACACCGCCGTCTACACGTTCGACCATTTCGATTTCGATCAGGACGAATGGACCCGTTACATCGAGGAGGGCGGTTACCTCCCCGCCGACTGCATCGGACAGATGTACGTCGCATTGGGGATGGCGGCCGCGGATCCGGCGATCGTCAATTTCGTCATCGACATATCTACGAACACCGGTGGAGTGGTGGCTGACGTGGCGTTCTTCAATTCGCTCCTGACCGCACAGGACTTCAGGTTGCAGTACGGCGATGTCTTCACCGATTCGATAACCGAGGCCGTCCTGAAGTCCGACATCAACCTCGACGGTGTGTTCGACGAGAAGGACCATGAGAAGCAGTACAGCTTCAACTTCGGGATACTGGCGAGCTCCGGTTCGTTCTCCAGCGGCAATTACCTGCCGGTGTCTGCGCAGAACCAGGGGATCATGATACTCGGAGAGACCTCCGGAGGAGGTTCATGCACCGTCGGATTCACGGCCGTTCCCAGCGGTTTCATGTTCCCGTTCTCGTCCGCCACCAAGCTGATGGTGGGATACGGACAGAGCGGTTTCGACCCCGATGCGGTGGAGCACGGTGCGGCGCCCGATGCGGTGCTGGTCACTGTGGATCCGGACGGGAACGTGGATTACTCCGGTATGTACGATATAGACGTCATCAGCCAGAGGATGGCCGAGTTCTACGACTCTGCCTGAACGTTCTTCACTCTTTTCGAGAGGAGGGCCTGAGCGTACTGAACAGGATCGTTACCGCAAGGACGATCACGATCACGGCCAGGGATGCGATGACAGGTATCTCGTAATCGAAGTAGGACAGGAACATCTTCGCGCCGATGAACGCCAGTATGACCCCGAGACCGTACTTCATATAGCACAGCGAGTCCAGATACTCCTGAAGCACGAAGTACAGCGATCTCAGCCCCATCACGGCGAGGATGTTCGACGAGAACACGATGAACACGTCCGTCGATATGGAGAGCGCCGCGGGTATGGAATCGAAGGCGAACATGACGTCGGTGAGCTCTATGACGATGAGGCACGCGACCATGGTCGTCGCCACTGTCTTTCCGTCAACGCGTGTAAAGAACCTGCCGGAGGACGCGTCGCCTTCGAAGTGGAGCCTGGATGCGAACCTGTAGGCCAGCGAATCCTTGGGATCCTTCTCACCTCCGAACGATGTCCTTACGGCGGTGATGACCAGTATCGCACCGAATATGAGCATCATCCATTCGAACCTCTCCAGGAGGTCCGCGCCGATGACAATGAACACGGCACGGAAGACTATCGCGCTCATGATCCCGTAGAAGAGGACCTTGTGCTGGCTGGCCCCGGCTATCCCGAAGGATGCGAATATCAGGATGAACACGAACAGGTTGTCCACCGACATGGCGAACTCGATGATGTACGAGGTGTAGTACTGCGTGCCCTTCTGCATGCCGAGTGCGGCGGAGATCAGTATACCGAAGGCGACGGCGACGGATACGCATATCAGAACGTCCGTCATCGCGCGCCTCTTGGTGGCGGGGACCTTCCGGCGCTCGACGACGAGCAGGTCGTACAGCATCAGCGCAGCGAAGACGATTGCGAATGCGATCCACAGTTCCTGTTCGTTCACGTTCCTCTGTCCTTCGGGTGTTTGAGCGGGTCAGTCCGAGTACGTAGATAAACCCTCCCCTCCGAAAGGTCCTTCTGAATGATACAGAGGCCGAGTGGTGCCGGTATGCATCATATCGTCACATACAAAGGGAATCAATGTGCCAGATATCATAATCTGCGACACGTTCTCTCTCCGTGTCCGGTGCGGAGACGTTCTGCGACGTCGCGCACGTACGCAATGTCGAGCAATCCTGCCGTCATCTCATCCGGGTCGATCCCGAGCCTCCCGGCGATGGTCTCGATATCGCTGTCTCTGATCCTGCCCCTCCTGTCGGCAGGTTCGCCGATGGTGGATTGTGTGAACGTCCTCTCAGACGATTCCGTGACCTTCAGGCCGATCATCCTGACAGGATGTCTGGGTATCATGAACAGCATCGGTGCCGTCTTCATGAACACCGAGTGTCCTCCCCCGGCGGACTGAGCGGGTATCGTCCAGTCGATGCGTTCCCCGTTGGCATAATCTATGCTCAGGACGGCACGGTTCCACGGTATCCCGGAATGCTCCGCGTTCCCCGCCACATGGTACGAGAGCAACAGCAGCACCCGCTTCAGCATGTCCAGATCCTGACTGTATCTCCTCAGGGGTACATTCCCGCAGAACCCGTCCCTTCCCGTCATATGTCGAACAGGACGGACATGGTATTTAATTGAGATGAAAAAGGAGGAGGGCCCCGGGCCCTCCGATCAGATGAACAGGTTTATGATCTCGTCGGTGGAATCGGACGACACGCCGGCGATGACGACGAGTCCGATGATGAGCCCGAGGACGATGAACCAGAACAGGATACCGAACAGGCTCCACACCAGTGCGCTGGTTGTGGGGTTGCTCTTATACTGTCCGTCGTTGCCGTTGTAGATGAGTACGGCGATGAGCACACCGATCAGACCCAGTATCAGTCCCAGTATGAAGGGCACCAGCTTCGGGGGGTCCTTGGGTTCCCCGTTGTACGACGGGGCAGGGTTGTTCCCGGCGCCGATCTTGGTCCCGCATCCGGGACAGAATGTATCCTTGTCAGACAGTTCCTTTCCGCATTTCGGACAGTACATGGTCTCACCTTGTACGTCATATCGACTCTGAGGACTTTATCCTTTTTCCCGCGATCATCCCGTCATCATCTTGTCCTTGAGGTATTGTACGGGCTCGGTGACGTCCAGATCCTCATCCACGAGTTCGATTTCGCCCTCTTCGATCAGTATCCTGATGAAGAAGCCGTCGTCCCCGTAGAGGTGCAGGAATCTTGCGCCGTCCGATCACGGCGATGGCGCTTCGGAATCGATATGCAGAGTGAGATCGATTGGCCGAGGTTTTGAACCGGAGATGTGCCAGCAATGAGAATTTGAAGGTTATTGGTGGGCCCCCCGAACTTGGAACAAGATAGGCCAGATCCGAAAAATAAAAGTCAATGACCCCTAAAAACAGGTCATTGAATTGGTTCAAATCCAACGGTCTGATCCCGAACGTGGTGTTCACCACCTGGGATGATTATGCCGCGATGTCGATGGTGGAGAACGGATTGGGCGTGAGCATACTCCCGGAACTGATCCTCCGCAGGATCCCGTACAGGATCTCGGTGAAACCTTTGGATGTGCCCGCATACAGGGGGACATATGTCTCATGATGTGCGACAGGTCGAAACTGCCCGCAGCGGCGAAAAGCTTCATCGGATATCTGAAATATCGTCAGATGTGAACATCAAAATGACTCAGGCAGCATATACTGCCCTCCTGCAGCGGGTCGGAGGACGTATCTCAATAGCCGAAATACGACTCGATCGGTCATAACGTTTTATTCTCATGACTCGCCTCATTCTCAGGAACATTGCTTTTCCAAGTCGATAATCAGGGGATGTTATCATACCAGCAGATGATCCCAACTGAAATCAAGAAGAAATACTAACGGCGCCAACACAGTTGATATACCCCCTCCGTTCACCGAATTGCGATCCTTACGATTACTATTAAGTCCTGACCAACCGATGCGTATAGCGGCATCAGTATGCCATTGGAGGCAGATTATGAAAGATATGGGACACAGGGCGTGTATAGAAGCGACTCTAAGATTCGAAAAGACCGAAAAGACCCCTTTCAACAACTTCTCAAATATCGTTGCCGTTCGCAGCGCCGGACATTTGATAGAGGATGCGAGATTCAACTCCAAGATATCGTCAGAATCGACAATACGCTATGCGAAAATGACTAAATCAGACTTCATCAAACCGTGTCTGGATACCAATGTGGAATTCCTGGATATCTCCGTGCCGAAGAAGATCCCGCTGAAGATCCCTTCGGACAATTACATACGCATAACCGACGGGGTCATCAACACCCCGGAGGACGTTGAGGCCTTAGATTTCTACGATCCCTTCGATACTAGAACCTGCCCCAACTTTACCAAGGGATTCGTGGAGAACATCTCCGTACTGGCGAACTCCATAGACGAGGATTGGCACATCTGCGGATTCTGCTGGGCTCCCTTCTCCTTCGCGGGATTCCTGATGGGTGCGGAACAAATGATGATGGACATCTTCGTAGAACCCGATCTCGTGAAATCCCTGATTAAGAAGACCACGTCCATGAGCAGGGCACTTCAGAGGAGGTGCGTGGATGCCGGTGCGACCATGATGTGGATGGCGGACCCCACGGCAGGGGAGGACCTGATAGATTCCGAGATGTTCAGGGAATTCGAACTGGATGGTGTGAAAGAGGTCGTCAAGGGCGTAAAGGATTTCGACAAGGACGCACCGATATTCCTCCATATGTGCGGTTACACCGCCAACACTATGAAGTTGCTTCCTGACATCGGTATCGAATGCTTTAGCTGTGACTTCAAGACCGATCTCTCAGAAGCCAGGGAATCGGCCGGCAGAAAGATGGCGGTTATGGGCAACGTCAACCCCGTCGATCTCGTTATGATGGGCACACCCGAAGCTATCAGGGCGAACGTCTACGACGGCATCCGTAAGGCGGGAATGGACGGCGGTTTCATCATCGGCCCCGGATGCGAGGTTCCGAGAGATGCCCCTGACGAGAACGTACTGGCTATGGGTCAGGCCGGAATCGACTTCTGGAAACAGTGAATTCCGGATTTGGACCGAAAAAGGACAGATTGAAAGGAAAATAAATCGTCCAATGACAGCACATTGAATAGATCTAAATCAGAATCTGACGACGAAGACCGCGAATTGCCCGAATTGATGGATCGATGCTTTCCTGCGGTATGTAATCGAAAGATGATCGGTCGTTATAGGGTAATATCCGCGCCCGTATAATCGGGCGCGGACCTAGTTTTTTAGTGTCGCATCGATTCATGCGATGCGATAGGATCGGGCCAGATCATCGATCGGTTCTTTGTTCGAACTGCCTTTCTTACGTTCGTCGGAACTGGCGGAAGGGCCGTTCATGCTCCTGGAGAAGGGTGCGAAGGTGGAGATCTCGGAACTGTTCGAATCCAAATTTGTCAATGGGTGATTGTCATCATGCCGCTTCCTTATCGACCAATCAATATTCCAGACTGTTATTGTCTGTGAGGAACTGCATCAGACCGATGAACAGTATCCCGTTATCATCCATATTGGGCTTCATACTTCCCCCGATGATCATCACCTTCTTGAAGGAGTTGTTGATCTTCAGCAGAGATCTCAACTCTTGCTCCTTCTTCTCCGGATCATTGATACGGTATGCGGATTGGATGTATGTCATCTTGCTTCCTTTCCTGGCGATGAAATCCACCTCCGATGTCACCTGTACCAGTCTGTCATCGACCTTCTTTCTGAATTTCACCACCCCGATATCCACATCGTATCCTCTGGAACGGAGTTCGTTGTAGATCATGTTCTCCATGATGTGCGGGCGGTCTGCTGTTTGACGGAAGTTGAGTCTTGCATTCGTGATTCCATGGTCGACCGGATAATATTTCTCGAGAGCACCGATGTATTTCCTGCCCTTGATGTCGTATCTCTCTGCCTTTTCGAACAGGAATGCTTCGGTCAAGAAACCGATGTACTTCACAATGGTATCCTCGTCCGCCGATTTGTATCCGCTCGAGATCAAAGTGCTCTTGACCTTCGTCGGATTTACCAGTGAGCTGGCGGTGGAGGACAGCACACTGACCAGATTCTCCAACAGATAGGGTAATTCGACTTTGTTGCGTTCGATGACATCTCTGAGATATGTCGTCTCCATTATGGCGGTAAGATATGATGCCTTTTGTTCATCGGTCTTAAGTTTCGTTAGTTCCGGGAGTCCGCCGTAGTCCATGAATTCCGCAAGAGCATCGGATTTGTCGCCCTCAAAGGCGGAAACGAACTCCGAGAACGAAAGCGGTCTGACATTGACTTCATCGCCTCTGCCACGGAATTCGGTGATTATGTCGTGGGACAGGAATTTGGAATTGGAACCAGTGACGTATATGTCAAGATTCTCCATTCTGAGGAGGGAGTTGATCATCGCCTCGAAACCTTTGGCTAGTTGGATTTCGTCTAGGAGGATGTAGTGCATGGAATCGTCTTTGATCAGCGACAGTATCCTTCTGTGAAGCATGTCGACATCAAGGTATTGCTCGTTCTCCTTGGAATCAAGTGCAATCTCTATTATGTGGGACTGGTCCACACCCGACTGTATCAGATGATCCTTGAACAGTTTGAAGAGAAGGAATGACTTTCCGCATCTGCGGATACCGGTAATGATTTTGACCATGCCGTTGTGCTTTCTGGTTATGAGTCTGTCCAGATATCTGTCTCTTGGAATGATCGTTTAATCACCTTCGGAAATTTGTGTAAGTTGTCATAAATTTCCGATTATAAATCAATTGCGAACGAGATAGCCATCGAATTAAATAAACAATAATGTCCATCGCCCGTAGGCACTAATGGCCGCCGATGGCGACCTATCCTACGGGTCTTATCAGGATGATATACCATTATCTATGCAATATATGAACATCTCCTCTTTCAAATGGGTGATTACACAGATCAAAATGTTAAACGGATTTGAACCGACAAAGAGCCAGCAGTCAGAATTTGAAGGTCAATGGTGGGCCCCCCCGGATTTGAACCGGAGTCTATGCCTCCCGAAGGCACAAGTATACCAAACTAACCCAAGGGCCCGTTGATTGAACCCCTTATCTACTTTTCCGATAAAAGGATTGCCATCTCCCGCCGCTGACAGCGGGAGATGCTGGACATCATTCGATCATGTGCCTGAGCACCGTCTGGAGGATGCCGCCGTTCTTGATGTAGTCGACCTCTGCGGGGACGTCCACCCTGCACAGGGTGCCGAACTCCAGCTTCTGGCCGTTCTTGAAGGCGGTGACCTTCACGACGCACTTGGGCTCCAGGCCCTCGAGGTCGATGTCGTAGATCTCGCTGCCGTCGAGTCCGAGCGACTCGGCGTTCTGTCCCTCGAGGAACTGCAGCGGCACGATGCCCATCCCGACGAGGTTGGACCTGTGGATCCTCTCGAAGGATTCCGCGATGACCGCTTTGACGCCCAGCAGGTACGGTCCCTTGGCCGCCCAATCCCTCGAGCTTCCGGTACCGTACTCCTTCCCGGCGAGCACGATCAGGGGCGACCTGTCCTCGATGTATCTCCTGGATACCTCGTAGATGGTGTCCTGTATCTTCTCCGGTCTGTAGAAGGAGGAGCTTCCCTCCACTCCGGGGGTGAGCATGTTCCTCAGTCTGATGTTGGCGAATGTCCCTCTGACCATCACCTCGTGGTTCGCCCTCCTCGATCCGTAGGAGTTGAAGTCCTTGGGCTCCACGCCCAGCGACATGAGGTACTTCCCGGCATCGGACGATGCGGGGAACGAACCTGCGGGGGAGATGTGATCCGTTGTGATGGAATCCCCGAGCTTCGCGAGGACGTACGCCCTGTCGATGTTCCTGATGCAGGGCTCGTCGAAGATGTTCTCGAAGAACGGCGGGTTCCTGATGTAGGTGCTCTTGTCATCCCACTTGAACAGCGCTCCGGTGGGGGCGTCGATCTTCTTCCACCTGTCAGATCCCTCGAACACGTTGGAGTACTGTGAGACGAACGTCTCGGTGGTGACGTATTTGTCCATGAGGTCGGCGATCTCCTTCTCGGTGGGCCAGATGTCCCTGAGGAAGACTTCCTTCCCGTCCACGGTGGCCAGGGGCTCCTTTTCAGTATCGATGTCGATGCGTCCCGCGATGGACAGCGCGACCACGAGGGGCGGCGATGCGAGATAGTTCGCTCTCACGTTGGCGTGGATGCGTCCCTCGAAGTTCCTGTTGCTGGATGCGACGGCCGCAGCGACCAGGCCGTTGTCCTGGATCTTCCTTACGATTTCCGGATCCAGCGGACCGCTGTTACCGATGCAGGTCATGCATCCGTATCCGGTGACGTGGAATCCCATCTTCTCCAGGTAGGGCAGGAGGCCGGAGTTCTTCAGGTACTCCGTAACTGCCCTCGATCCCGGGGACAGGGAGGTCTTGACCCAATCCTTCTTCGTCAGTCCGAACTCTGCCGCTTTTTTAGCCACTAGTCCCGCGGCGATCATTACCGAGGGGTTGGCGGTGTTGGTGCATGATGTGATGGCTGCGATGGCGAGGAATCCGTCGGTAAGTCCCTCCGCGGACTTCCTCTTCTCTCCCAGCGCTTCGAGCGTCTTGTCGAAGCTCTCCTTGAGCTTGGACAGGGGGATCCTGTCCTGGGGTCTCTTGTGTCCTGCCAGCGAGGGTTCGACATCACCGAGGTCCAGCTCGATCATGTCGGTGTATTCAGCCTCTCCGTCGTACCAGAGGCACTGCTCCTTGGCGTACTTCTCGATGAGGTCGATGTGCTCCGGTGCGCGGCCGGTGAGCTTCAGGTAGTCGATGGTCTTCCCGTCAACGGGGAAGAATCCCATGGTGGCCCCGTACTCCGGGCCCATGTTGGCGATGGTCGCACGGTCGGCGAGCTCCAGCGATTCGTATCCGGGTCCGCAGAACTCAACGAACTTGCCGACGACGCCCTTCTTCCTCAGCATCTCGACCACGGTGAGGACGAGATCCGTCGCGGTGACGCCCGCCTTCAGCTTACCGGTGAGCCTGAATCCGATGACGTCGGGCAGCTTCATGTAGCAGGGCTGTCCGAGCATGACCGCCTCGGCCTCGATCCCTCCGACTCCCCATCCAACGACTCCGAGACCGTCGATCTGCGTTGTGTGGGAGTCCGTTCCGAAACAGGAATCGGGATATGCGACCGCTCCGTCATCGGTCTTCTTGTAGTGTACGAGGGGCGAGAGGTACTCCAGGTTCACCTGGTGGCAGATACCCTTTCCCGGAGGGACCGCCCTGAAATTCTTGAAGGAGTTCTGTGCCCACTTGAACAGTGCGTACCTCTCCTTGTTCCTCTGGAACTCGATCTCCTCGTTCCTCTCCTGCGCCTCGGGGCATCCGGCCACGTCCACCTGTATGGAGTGGTCGATCACCAGGTCGACGGGTACGAGGGGGTTGATGACCGAAGGGTCCTTCCCGACATCGGCTACGGCGGCCCTCATCGAAGCGAGGTCGACTACCGCCGCTCCGCCTGTGAGGTCCTGCAGCAGCACGCGTGCGGGGATGAACGGGATGTCGATGTCCCCGTTGTCCTTCGCGTTCCACGATGCGACGTTCCTCACGTCGTCGTCGGTGATGAGCCTCCCGTCCTTCTGTCTGAGGAGGGATTCGATCAGGACGCGTATGGAGTACGGCTTCTTCTTCAGGCCGGAGATGATTCCCTGCTTCTCCAGTTCCCTGAGGCTGTAGATGGTGACCTCTCCCTCTGCGGAGGAGAGCTTCTTCCTGCAATCGCCAATGACGGTCATGTTTTCACTGCCCCTCGTTATAAGGCGCTCGTATTAAAGAATGGGGGATGGTCGATGGTAAGACACCAAAGTACCGAATCCGCTGCGATGGGAATGTGCCAGATATTCGATTTTTCAGAAGTCGCGGGCATATCGTCATCCATCGATTCGTCATTTGACGGATGACAAATTCGACAGCATTATATATACCGCTGGACATGTGCATCCATGATAGAGGAACTGAAGGAGAAGATCGCAGGCGAGATCACTCTTTCCAGCGAACCCGGGATGACCATCCGCAAGTGGAGGGAGGAGTTCGGTCTCTCCCAGAACCAGCTCGCGGAGGCCATGGGCGTATCGCATTCTGTTATAAGCGACTATGAATCCGGGAGGCGCAAGTCACCCGGTGCGGGACTCATAAAGAAGCTCGTGAACGCGCTGATCGACCTCGACAAGGAGGCCGGTTCGCCGACCATCTCGAAGTACGTACCCGAGGCGATGTCCGAATGCATCATCGCCATGGGCGAGTTCAGGAACGGCGTGCCGATGGACAAGTTCATCTCCGACATCGGCGGGACCAATCTGAATCCGGACAAGCTGCCGCAGAAGATGGTCTACGGTTACACCATCGTCAACTCGCTGAAGACGATCATGCTGCTGAGTTCCAACGATTACATGAAGATCTACGGATGGAGCACCGAGAGGGCGCTCATCTTCACGGATGTCCACTACGGACGTTCGCCGATGATCGCCATCAGGGCGCATCCGCTCACCCCGGCCCTCGTCGTCTACGACAAGCCGGACACGATCGACCCGCTGGCGGTGAAGCTCTCCAGGCTGGAGAGGATCCCGCTGGTCACCACGGACGCGTCCGTGGAAACCATAGTAGAAAGTCTAGAGAAATACAAGGAAGGGATATGATGGATGTAGGGATAGTCAGTTACGGCGCTTACATACCCAGATACAGGATAAGGCCTGAGGAGATCGGAAGGGTATGGGGAGTCGACGGAAAAGCGATGGGAAAGGGACTTTTCATCAACCAGAAATCGGTCCCTTCGCCCGACGAGGATGTCGTCACAATCGCGGCGGAGGCCGCGAGGGGGATGATGGCGAGGGTCCCTGATGTGGATCCGAAGGACATCGGCGCGGTGTACGTGGGATCGGAATCCCACCCGTACGCGGTCAAACCCACCGCCACCATCATCGCCGAGGCGATCAACGCCACCCCCAACCTCACCGCGGCGGACATGGAGTTCGCATGCAAGGCGGGTACCGCAGGCATCCAGGTGTGCATGGGGCTCGTCGGTTCCGGAATGGTCAGGTACGGTGTCGCCATCGGAGCGGACACCTCGCAGGGAGCTCCCGGGGATGCACTGGAGTATTCCGCATCCGCAGGAGGCGCGGCATACCTCATCGGAAGCGAGAACATCATCGCCAAGATCAACAGGACGATGAGCTTCACCACCGACACCCCCGACTTCTGGAGGAGGGAGGGACAGCCCTATCCCAAGCATGGAGGCAGGTTCACCGGGGAGCCCGCATACTTCCGCCACGTCACATCCGCGGCGAAGATGATGCTCGAGGCCATGGGCACCAAGCCCGAGGATTACGATTACGCGATATTCCACCAGCCCAACGGCAAGTTCCCCACAAGGGTGGCCGCCCAGCTGGGATTCACCAACGAGCAGATCGCACAGGGTCTCCTGACCCCCGAGATAGGCAACACCTACAGCGGTGCGGTGCCCCTCGGACTCGCATCCGTGCTCGACGTGGCGAAGCCCGGTGACAGGATATTCGTCACATCCTACGGATCCGGTGCGGGAAGCGATGCCTTCGACATCACCGTCACCGACAACATCAAGAGTTACAAGAGAGAGAACGCGGCCACCGTCGCGCAGAGGATGGCGAAGACAGTCGAACTCGACTATGCCAGATACGCGATGTTCAAGGACAAGATCGTCCTGCCTTCGGAGTGATACCATGAGGGATGTAGCAATCATAGGAGTAGGCGTAACCAAATTCGGTGAGCTTTGGAACAAGTCCTTCAGGGACATCGGGATCGAGGCCGGACTCAAGGCGATAGCCGATGCCGGACTCACCGGCAAGGAGATCGATGGGATGTTCATCGGGAACATGGCCGCTGGACGTTTCATCAGCCAGAAGCACATCGACGCGCTCATCGCGGACTATTCGGGAATGGCGTCCACCCATATCCCCGCCGTCCGTGTCGAGGCAGGAGATGCCTCGGGAGGCGTAGCGTTCAGGCAGGGTGTCATGGCGGTGGCATCCGGTATGCACAACACCGTCGTGGTGGCGGGTGCCGAGAAGATGACCGACATGGACGACGCCAGCGTCAACCTGATCTGCGACCAGACCGCGGATGCGGAATGGGAGGCGGCAATGGGACTGACCTTCGCATCGCTGCACGCGATGATCGCGCAGAGGATGATCCATGACGGCATCGCGACCCGCGAGGAGATCGCATCGTTCTCCGTCAACAGCCACGCGCACGGGGCGCTGAACCCCAACGCACAGTTCAGGAAGGCTGTGCCCATCGAGACCGTCCTCAAGTCGGGGCCCGTGGCCACACCGCTCGGGATGTTCGACTGCGCGCCCATCTCCGACGGTGCGGCGGCGGTCGTGATCTGTCCCCTCGAGGATGCGAAGAAGTACACCGATTCATACGTGAAGGTATCGGCGGTATGCCAGACCAGCGACACGCTGGCACTGTTCCAGAGGGACGATATAACATCATACGATGCCACCAAGATCGCAGCGCAGAACGCCTACAAGCTCGCAGGCATCACTGCCAAGGACATCGCCGTGGCGGAGGTGCACGACAACTATACCGTATCGGGCATAATGGCGCTCCAGGACCTCGGGTTCTTCGAGCGCGGAAAGGCCGGAAAGGCGGTACTCGAAGGACAGGCAGCAATCGGAGGGAAGATTGCAATCAACACCTCCGGAGGACTCAAGGCCCGCGGACACCCCATCGGAGCTACGGGCGTCGCACAGATCGTGGAGATCGCCGAGCAGCTCAGGGGATCCGCCGACAAGAGGCAGGTCGCCGGAGCCAAGTACGGACTCGCACAGTCCGTCGGAGGAATGGGTTCAGCTGTCACCGTCAGCATAATGGAGGCGATCTGATGGCATCTGTAGCAAGGGAATGGAGGGAGATCCCCGGAAGGTACAACCTCGAGGGATGCAAGTGCCCCTGCTGCGGGAAGATCTACTTCCCGAAGCGCAACATGTGTCCCGTCTGCCGCAGGGAGAGCATCGGCAAGATGGAGGATTACGAGGTCTCGAGGGAGGGTGAAGTTTACACATTCTCCATCATCCACGACGCCCCCGACTTCGCCACCAAGCTGAAGCCCTATGCGGTCGCGATGGTCAAGACCACCGACGGCGTGATGGTATCCGCCCAGCTGGTGGACGTGGATCCCAAGGACGTCAGGATAGGCATGCCCGTCCGCGCCGTCCTCAGGAAGATCAGCGCCGACGGACCGGACGGGGTCATCCACTACGGATTCAAGTTCGTACCCAAGGACTGAGAAACACATTCCCTCCCGGAAGGGAGGGCTTCCTTTTCTTCCATTCGCGCGTATAGGGTTGTTTTATACCGTCATGCGCATAACCTGCCGATGGCCCAATACAGAGGGAGGAGGGCTCCCAAGCTCAGTCCGGATATGGAGAGGCTCTACGAGAGGCTCACCACAAGCTACTGTCCAGAGTGCGGAAGCAAGTCCGTGCTCTGCGGGGGAGGGGAACATCTTAGGAATCCCCAGCCCGGGGCCGAGGTGTCCTTCGCGTGTCCCAACTGCGGGGAGTTCGCCGTAGTGAGGAACGAGGACGGATGGGCGGTCAGGGATGACGGTACCCCGTACATCCTGAACGGTCAGACCGATGCCGCGACGAGGCTGCATAGGTACGATCCCTCATCATATCCGAACGAGGAGGAGGCCCGCAGGGCGAAGGTACTGCTGATGTGCCAGACCGCCATAGAGTACATCTCCGTGGGCAGCAAGGAGAAGGGAGTAGACCTCATCCGCGAGGCGCTCGGCATTACCGTGGACGCGCTCGCATCCGGTTCCAAGGATGTTGACGGGGTATACTTCGGATGCATCAACATCTTCTTCGAATCGGTGATGGACGGCATGGTCCCGACTGACGAGACCGAGGAGGCCGTGTCCGAGATACTCGACGTATCGGAATCCCTCGGGCGCATACTGACGGTTGGCGTGCTGAGCATGTGCTCCGACGCATTGGATGCCGTAGGCGCGACCCCCGGGGACAGGTTCTTCGAGGTCTATGACAAACTGAAAGAAGTCGGACCCGAACCCGACGAGGAGGGGCAGCCGTTCTTCTCCAGCACCTACTGGGAGGGTCTCGCTTTGATCTCCGTATCCCTGGGAAGGATGGAGGATGCGCTCTCCATGGTATCCAAGGCGGCAGACGCCTGGCAGGAGGAGGCCAAGACCACCGTCCCCACCAGCGAGGACATCGACAGGGTAATGCTGTTCGTGGTCACCATGTTCGACAACATCGAGGGCGACGAGTTCGACGACGTCCTCGACATAGTGCTCCGCATATCGGATTCCTGCGGACCCGGCATGCCGTACATGTGCGACACCATCGCCATGATCCGTTACGAGCACCGTCTTCAGAACGGACTGCATCCGTTCGACAGGCTGGACGACCTCACCGCGCTGATCGCCAAGTACGAGGAGCCTTCCAACGAGATCGAGGCATCCATCCTCGTCAAGTCATTGGCACACAGGGCGCAGGAGTCGGAGGACCTGGAGGATGCGGTCACCGACATGGACCGCGCGTTGGACGTGGCCATAGGGGCGAAGCTCCAGAACACCGACTTCATGGATCTCGTCATGGACGTCGCCGTGAGGTATCTCGACCTGGTCGAGGACGACAAGAAGCTCCAGCGCGCCGCGCTCATGAAGCTCAGGAAGATCAAGATCACCAGGGACATGGTCAAGGCCTGGAAGAAGAAATCCAGGAAGGAATGATCACTGCTTCTCGATGTCGAGCATGGCCACGGACTCAAGTGCCAGCTCTTCGAAATCAACATCCTGACCGAACGCATCCAATCCCATAGCCGCTGCCTTCTCTGGAGTTCCCGCAATGATGGAATCGTCGCGTACGAGACCGATCTCGTCGAGCTTGGGATCGTCGATGTCGAACAGAACGGCGACCCTCGGTCCGGAATCGGATACCGGCCTGACCTTCTTCAGAGCCTTGGACGCCTGCCTCTCCCCCGCGATGTACATGATGGTCTCGGTCAGGAGGGTCTTGGACCTGTGGGTGCCGTTGGCGAAGGCGCGCTCGGCGTGCATCACCGCTGAGAGGATGTGCCTCTCTCCGTAGACGTACAGGGGATTGAGGAGGATCACCTCTCCGCCCATGGAGGTGAAGTGCTCCACGGCCCTGTCGAAGGGGCAGTCCCCGGTGACCCCTATCACGGTGATGCGGTGTTCCATGCTAGACCATCAATCCGCACGTATATGCAAGTTTCAGTCGCAGTTCTCGAACTGACTGCTGTACAGCTCCGAATAGAATCCGCCCTTCGCCAGCAGCTCCTCGTGCGTTCCCGTCTCCACTATGCAGCCCTTCTTCATCACCAGGATGAGGTCGCAGTCCCTAATCGTGGAGAGCCTGTGGGCGATCATGAACGCCGTCCTTCCGTGGGTGAGGTCCTCCATCGCCTTCTGGATCTTCTTCTCGGTGTGCGTATCCACGGAACTGGTCGCCTCGTCGAAGATGACCATCGGAGCATCCAGTATCATCGCCCTCGCGATGGTGAGCTGCTGCTTCTGTCCCGCCGACAGTCCTGTGTTGGCGCTGAGCACGGTGTCGTATCCCTTCGGGAGCGACATGATCAGGTCATGGAGACCGACGGCCTTGCACGCTTCGACTATCCTCTCATCAGATACCTCGGCGCCGTTGAAGACCAGGTTGTCCCTGACCGTCCCGTCGAACACCCACGGGTCCTGGAGGACCATGGAGAACATGGAATGCACCTTCTCCCTCGGCATGTCCTTGGTCGGGATGCCGTCTATCAGGATGTCCCCGCTGTCCACCTCGTAGAACCTCATGAGCAGGTTCACTATCGTGGTCTTACCCGCACCGGTGGGGCCGACGATGGCGATCTTCTGCCCCGCTTTAACCTTCAGCGAGAAGTGGTAGATGATCTGTATGCCCTCGATGTAGCTGAAGTTGACGTCCCTGAACTCCACATCTCCCCTGACTGGCACATCCGGTACGGACTTGGAGGATTCGTCCTCCATCTCCGGTGCGAGAAGCAGGTCGAACACCCTCTCGGAGGAGGCGGCGAGGCTCTGCATCCCTCCGAGGGCATCCGCCAGCTGGAGGAGCGGCGAGTTCAGCAGCCTCACGTAAACGATGAACGCGACGATCACACCGTAGGTGATCTCGCCCTCGATGACCAGCATGGAACCGACTATGCATGTGAGCACGTATCCGAGGTTGCTGATGAATCCCGTGATCTGGGGCATCATGCTGGTGATGAACCTGGTCTTGTACGCGCTCCTGTAGAGCGCCTCGTTAATCCCCGTGAACTCCTCCCTGCACTGGTCCTCGGCGCCGTACGCGCTCACGACGGAGTGTCCGTAGTAGACCTCCTCCACCAGCCCGTTCATCCTTCCGAGGTTGACGGACTGCGTGACGTAGTATCCGTGGGTGCGCTTCATTATGAACCTCATGAGGAAGAATCCCGCGAACGGCGGGACTATGCATATGGCACCCAGCAGGGGGTTGGTGTAGAGCATCATCGCGCAGCATCCGACTATCATGGACACGGCGGTGGCCAGCAGGCTGAACGACGAACCGCACTGCTCCCCGATGGTATCGGTGTCGTTGGTCAGACGGCTCATTATGTCGCCGGTGCTGCTGTTGTCGTAGTAGTTCAGCGGCAGGCGGTTGATCTTCGCGTTGAGGTCGCCGCGGAGCTTGTTCGCAACCCTCTGTGATGTCGCGGGGAT
>JAEEGK010011846.1_pt1 | contig 19864 bp, 9 predicted proteins | sample 8958771 | NCBI WGS metagenome assembly JAEEGK01 (sample SAMN16246547, study PRJNA631951) | gut metagenome | biome: gut microbiome; feature: rumen; material: SC-attached | host: Bos | place: Iran: Karaj | collected 2018-10
ATAATAATAATAATAATAATAATAATAATAATAATAATAATAATAATAATAATAATAATAGTAAAATTGTTAATAATGGTGTTATTGTAAGAAGATATATTGTTTTTGTTAATAAATCAAAAGGAATTTATTCTGATATAAATGATGATGAAGTTGATAAATATAATAATAACAACAACAATATTTTAAAAGATGGTGTTTTTAATAATGATGATGATAATAATAATAATGAAATGAATGTTCCGAAATATTCAGAAACTTATTTTGAAAAGATTTTTTATGACGAAGAAAGCAACACAAGTGTTGTTATATGTAAACCAAAAACTGGAAGAACTCATCAAATTAGAATTCATTTAAGATTTCTGGGATTTCCTATTGCTAATGATCCTTGCTATGGAGGAATTATTTATAATGATGTGAAAGAATTAGATGATGAGAAATTTAATTTTGAAGTTGAAAATTTTAATAAAGAATAAAATAAGAAAGAAGAAAAAAATAATAAAGAAAAAAATGATGATAATTTAAATAATATTATTATTAATAATAATAATATTATTATTATTCCAAAAAATAAAATTGAAATTGATAATAAAAATAATAATAATAATAATAATAATAATATAAATAAAATTCAAGAAGAAAAAAATAAATCAAATGAAGAAAATAAAATTTATACAAATAGTTCATTATTTTGTTATAAAATTTGGCTTCATGCTTGGACATATAAATTTGAAAATTATGAATTTAAAACATCAATTCCAAATTGGGCAGAAAAATCATATAAAATTTCCCATAAATTTTAAATAAATTTTTTAAATAAATTTTTTATATAATTAATACAAATTTATAATTGTAATATTTATATTAATTAAATAATAATTTATTATAAAAAATATTATTATTAATTTTATAATTGAAAATTGAATAACAATTTTTATTATATCAAATATAAATTATTTATAATTAAAAAAATAACTTTAATTTAAATTAGTATTTTTTAATAGGTTCTTCTTCTGTGTTTATATATTCAATTTCAACTAAATTTTCTTTCCATTTTAATTTTTTTTTATTATTATTTGTATTAAATTCAATTTTTTTTTTACTGGATTTTGTACTATTTTCACATGTATCACATTCAGCTATACTATCTGTATCAATTTCTAATTTTTTTTTATTATTTTCTATTAAAAATTCATTATTATTATTATTATTTTCCTTTTTTTTATTATTATTTTCTTCATTATTTAAATTAATTTCATCGAAAAAATTTCTTTTTACTTTATTTCCTAATATTTTATTATTATTTTTATTACTATTATTAATATTTTTATTAATTTTAACTTTTTGAATAAAATTATTCCAATAATCAATTAAAATATTAATTCTTTTTCCTAAAGCCAAATTTTGTGAATAAACGAACGAATTAATAATATTTAATTTTTGAATAAATTTGCAATCAATGAGCGTTTCACTTTGAATAGGAAAAGTTTCAAAAATAATAATAATATTATATAATAAATCAATTAATTGCGGATAATAAATATAATTTTTATTAAAATTTTCTTTATTATCAAATAACCATTTTAATAAAGAATTTTGACATTCTTCAATGTAAAATAAATTATTTATTTTACTGTGATTATTGATAATAAAAGCTGTAATATTTATTTTCTCTTCGAGATTATTTGAATTTTCTAAATTATTTATTTTATCTATTATAAATAAAGTAATTTCCTTTGATAAAGAGAGATTGCAAGAATTTATTGTGGAAGCCATTTTGAATTTAGAAATATATTTTTTTTATTTTTTATTCTCATTATGTATAAAAATGAAATATTTTAAAACATTGATTTTTATGTATAAAAGGAATGTTAATAATAATATTAAGTTAATTATAAAGATTTTTTTAGCTATAATAAATATTTTAATAATTATTAAGTGATTTGTTTTATTTATAAGTTATAATTAATATATTTTATTGTATTAATTAATTATTTTTTAAAGATTTTTTAAAATTAATAAATTTTAAATAATAATAATAATTTATAAAAAAATTAAATAAATTGATTAAATTTAAATAAAAAAAAATTTAATTTTTTTACCAATATTTGCTATTTTCTTTTATTATTCTAAAATAATCTTCAATTCTTTGTAATTCACATAATAACATATTATTAATTTCATTTTTTTGATTTACATCTAAATTATTATGATCAATTTCTTTATGAATAATTTCTAATAAATTATTATTCGAAAATAATTTACTTAATCTAATAATTATTGTTAATAAATAATCATTATCATTTTTTAATTTTAAATTTTTATCTTCAATTTGACTTAAATTAAAATTATTTTCATTAATAATTCGATTTTTTTTATTTAATTCATTACTATAATCTTCAATAGTAAATTGTAATTTATTTATTACATGTTTATAATGTTCAATGTCGTTTTTTAAAGAGAAATTTTCATTTGATAATTTTGTAGAATCATTAAAATTTGAACTATTATTTAAATTATTATTATTTAAATTATTATTTAAATCATTTTGAATATTTTTCATATCAAAAATTTTACTATTCAAATCTTTAATTTCATTTTTTAATTGTTTATTTTCTTTATTTAAATTATAAATTTCATTTCTGCTGATTTTTAAATAATCAGGAATTGTTTTTATATCTAAAAATTTATCATTTTTATAAATTTCGTTTATGTTACTTAAAGTATTAATAAAATTTAAATTATCATTTTTTTCTTTTTGTTTAAAATCATCAATAATTTTATTTAATTCGTTATTTTTATTATTAATTTTATTAATTTCTTCTTTTAAATTATTAATAATTGAATCATTTTCTCTTTTGATTTTAATATTATTATTATTGAAATTTTTTTCTTTTTCTAATTGAATTAAAGTTTCTTTGTATTTATTATTAATGTCATTGTAATTATTATTAATATTATTTAAATCGTTATTAAATTTATTTAAATTATGATTAAATTCATTTTCTTTATTATTAATAATATTATTTAAATTATTAATTTCATCACATAAATTTTTAATTTTATTTTCATAATCTTTTTTATTAAAAAATTCTTTGTTATTTAAATTAATTTTTAAAATTTCGTTTTCTTTTTTAATTTCTAATAAATTTTTATTTTGAAGTTTAAAATCATTACAAATTTCATTGAAATCTTTAATTAAATTATTGTATTTATTTTTAATATCAGAATTTTCAGTTTGTAAATTATTAATATTATTATTTAAATTATTATTTAAATTATTATTTTCTTTATTTAAAAAATTAATTTTATTTTCATATTCATTTAATTTTTTATACAAATCATTAATAATATTTTCTTTATTTTCATTTTTTATAATTAAATTTTCAATTTCATTTTTTTCTTTTCCTTTTACATTAACAATTGAATTGAATTTTTCTTTTAAACATTTATTTTCGCTATTTAAATTTTCGATTTGTTTTATTAAATCTTCGTTTTGAATTTGTAAAGATTCAATTTGCATTTGGAATTTTTCTTTGTTTTTATTACTATCAATTAATTCGATGTTTTTTTTTTCAAATTCATTTTGAAGATTATGAAATTTATTTTCAATTGTTTTGAATTTATTAATATTTTCATTTAAATTCGAAATTGTTTTAAAATTTTCTTTTATTTGATTTTCATTTATATTATTAATATTATCGTATTCTTTTAATTTATTTTTTAATAAATTTATTGTATTATTTAAATTAATTTTTTCATTGTTTAATTCATTAATTTTATTATTATTATTATTATTTTCATTTTGTGTGTTTGAAATTATTGTATTTTTATTTTTATTATCGTTTAATAATAAAATATTTTTATTATTCAAATCGGAAATTTTTTTTTCATATGAATTTAAAATATTTTTATATTCATTATTTTTATTTAATAAATTTTTATAATCTTTTTTATATTTTTCACTTTCAGTTTTAAATCGATTAAAATCAATAAAAAAATCAACGATATTTTTTTTATCATTTGGATCATTTTTATTTTTGTTTTTTAAATAATTTTTATATTCTTCGCTTTCTAAAATTAAACCAACAAAACCAGTTTTAAATAAATTGCTTGCTAATGCTTCTTTTAAAATTTCAATGTAATTTCGTTGTTCTTCGTTTATTATCATTTCTTTTCTTAATGTTGATAATAAAGTTTCTTTTTCGGAATCGAAATTTGAATTTTCGTTTATGTTGATGTTGTTGTTATTGTTATTATTGTTATTGCGAGATAAACTATTTTGATTGTAATCTATTGATGAGGTTGTTTTTATGTGGTAATTAATGTCTTCGTTGTCTGTGACTTGAATTGGACTTGGTTCAAAATTCATTTTATTTTTTATTATTTTATTATTAAATTTGATTATTTTTATTATTAAATTTGATTATTTTTAATATTAAATTTGTTATTTTTAATATTAAATTTGTTATTTTTAATATTAAATTTGTATTTTTAATATTAAATTTGAATATTTTTTATTTTTTAATAAAATTATTAATTTTAATAGTAAAAATTTATAGAAATTTTTTTGTTTATTTTATTATTAAAATATTTAATTATTTATATTTAAAATAATAATAATACTCATTTTATATAATTAAAATAATAATAATTTAATATTTATATTTACGAATAAAAACCTTGATAAAATTAATATTAATAAATTAATCATCTCCATATTCTTCATTTAAAATCTTTTCCAATTCAATAAAATCAACTCTATCATTTTCATTAATTTTAAGCATAATTCCAACTAAATTAATAAATTTTTCAGAATATTTATCATTCAACATTTTATTCAAAAAAACCATAATTTTTTTATCATTATTAAACTCTCTAATTTTACAAAGAACTTTTATTTTCAACGTCGCGGCAAATAAAATACACATTCCCAACGAAAAAACATCCGATTTGTAACTATTATGTTTTAAATCAAAAATTCTTTTTTGCAATCCATAAAATAAAATGGGACTCATATACAATTCAGTTCCTCTGAGAGTATTTAAAATGTCTCTACTTGCGCTATTAAATTTTTTTGCTTCTCCAAAATCAGCGATTTTATAAACATTATTATTAAAAACTAAAACATTTTGTGCTTTAATGTCTCTATGAGAAATATTATTTTTTTGTAAATAATTTAAAGCACGAACTAATTGAAATAAAATGTTTATTAATTCTTTTTCGGAATAAAAATTATTTTTAATTAATCGTTGATTTATTTCTTTTTCCCAATCAGTTTTACCAACTTCCATTAAAATATAGAGACAATAAGTTGAAGAATCTAATTTTTTGTTTGAAAAACTGAGAATTTTTAATATGTTCGGATGTGGATATTTTGAAAATATAAGAAATTCTTTTGATAAATCTAAAAATTGTTTTTTATTTGATGTTATCATTTTTTTTAGGCAAAATAATGTGTGAGTTTCTTTACTTTCTACTAAATAAATTTTTCCGAATGTTCCTTCGCCTAATTGAGTTATTATGTTGTAGTCTGATTCGGAAAATTGAGTTAATGAAGGATTTGAGTATTTTTCTATTTCGGTTTCGATGTCGTCGTCGATTTTTTTTGTTTCGAAGGAATTTGAGGATGAAAAGGAATTTGAATGGGAGGAATTACTGAAATTTGATTTTTCGAGAGATTTTTTGTTGTTACTTTCTTTTTTGTTTTGGTCTTCGATGAATAAATCATCAACACTTTTAATTAAATTGTTATTATTTTTTTTATTATTATTATTATTTATATTATTATTATTATTATTATTTTTATTATTATTATTTTTATTATTTTTATTTTTATTATCATTATTATTATTATTTTTATAATCATTATTATAATTTTTATTATTATTTTTATAATCATTATTATAATTTTTATTATTACTTTTATTATCATTATTATAATTTTTATTATTATTTTTATAATCATTATTATAATTTTTATTATTATTTTTATTATCATTATTATTATTATTATTTTTATTATTATTTTTATTATCATTATTATAATTTTTATTATTATTATTTTTATTATTATTTTTATTTTTATTTAAAGAAGAAACTTCATCATTTTTTTCATCTTCTTCTTTTTCTTCTTCTTCTTCTTCATTATATCTATTAATAATATGTTTTTTATTATCATTATTTTTATTTTTTTCATAAGAATTTTCAAATTTCTTTTTATATTCATTAATATTAATAACACCACTTTTGCTCAAAATATTATTATTATTATTATTATTTTTCGGTGTTTCTAATTTAATATTAATATCATTTTTATTATTATTATCATTATTTTTATTATTATCATTATTATTATCATTATTATTATTATTATTATTATTATTAGTCTTATAATTAGTATTAAAAACATTCAAATTGAATTTTTTTTTAACTGGTGTAAATAAATTATAAATATTTTTATTCATTTCATATCGATTTGATTTTGATTGATTATAATTTTTATTAATATTATCATCATTAATTTCTAATAATTTCGAAGGTCTTTTTATATGATATTTTTCATTATTATTATTATTATTAAAATCATTATTTTCATTATTAATTTTATTAATTTTTTCAATTAAATTATTTTCAATTTTGGATGGTCTTTTTATTTCATATTTTTCTTTATTTGAATTATAATTTTGTAAATCAGTTTCAATAATTTTTGAAGGTCTTTTAATATGATATTTTTCTTCATTTTTTAAATCATTTTTATCTTCTTCATTTAAATTTTTCATTTTAAAAAAATTTTTATAACGTTCTAAATTATTTAAATATTTTTTACTATTATTTTTATCATTTTTATTATCATTTTTACTATTATTTTTATCATTTTTATCATTTTTTTCATTTTTATTATTATTTTCATTTTTTTCATTTTTAATTTTATTAATAATTTTACTTTTAATAAACTTTTCACTAACAAAATCGGTTTTTAACTGTTTGATTTTATTTTTTTTTTCTTCCAAATTTTCTTTCACATCATCATCAACATTAACATCAACATTAAACTCATCCTTTTCAATTTCTTTAAAACTTCTCGTTTGAAGACACTTAAATTTAATTCCGCAAATAGGACAAAGCCATTTATATTTATTAACCGACGCAAAAATTTTACATTTTTTACAAACAACAATTTTTTTTTCAAAAATGTGTCCTTCAAGCAAAACACCATCGCAATTTTTATTATGATAAAATTTCAATTTTAACGTATTTTTTTCACAATTGCATTCCATTTTTAGCGGTTTTATTATTAAATTATTAACAATCGCGTTTTTTACAGCGAAATTAATAGAAAAATATTCTAAATTATTATAAATTTTAACACCGGAATTGAATGTTTTTTTACATATAATACAAATCCAATCGATTGAATAAGGATCGAATTTTTTATTACAAAAATAGCAAAAAAGTTGAAAACCATCGATGAATAAATAATTTTTATTACAATTTGGACAAATCATTTGTTGATTTAAAATAACTGGACAATGATAATTTAACCACGTCGCTGGTAATAATTTTTCATCATTAGAATTTGTGATTTTTGAATAAAAATCTGTGTCGTGATTTGAACAATACATTAAAATATTATTTGAATTATAAATGTATTTACATTTAGAACATATTAAAAATTCTTTGTTTTCTTCTTCTGATTTTATTATGTAAAATTCGCCTAAACATGAATGAAAAGCTTTTTCATTTAATTCACAATGTTTTTGAAAATTTGTGAGTTTTTTTTCTTTTGAATTTATTTTTTTTGAGAGTGATTTTATTTTTAAATAATAATCATTGAAAATTTTGTTGAAATTTTGGGCGAAAATTGAAGAATTTTTTCTTATAAATGGCAATAAAAATGGATAATATGATTTTATTATTGAATTTACGCGATGAATGAATTTTTTTATAAAATCTGTTTGAGAAATTACGAAAATGTTATGAAAACAATCATTAAATTCTTCGAGAAAAATATTTGAAATTTGTTGATTAAAATCTGTTTTATTTTCATTAGAATTTGAATTTAAATTGTTAATTTTTGTTTTTGAAGACATTATTAAATTATTATTATTTTATTAGTTATTAATTAATTTAATTATAAAATAAATGAATAAAAATTTCGAAGAAGAAAAAGTAAAAGAAGAAGCGAAAATTTTGATAGAAAAAACGAAAAAAATGATAAATAATATGAATATAAAAAAAAATAGAAATTCTAATAAAAATAAAAATATTTCAGATGATTTTAAAACGTTTGTTTCAACTGATGTTCCAAGATTTGATTCGCCCAAATTGAGTCCATCGCGATTTGAAAATTCTCTTCCATTCAATAATGAAAATTCAAATGAAAAAATTTCAAAAGCAGATTTAAAAATAATAAAAGAAAATAACAATAAAAAAATAAATGAATTAAATAAAAACATTAAAGAATTAGAAAAAGAATTAAAATTAAAAAACGAAATTATTAAAAATTTAGAAAAAAAATTATTTAATAATTCAGATGATATTAAAGAACTTAATAATAAAATTACTAATGAAAGAAATGATGATTTAAAAGTAGAAAATTCGAAATTGAAAAGAAAAATTATTTTACTTGAAAAAACTATTAATGAAAATACTTTTATGTATGAAGAAATTATTAAAGAATATAAAAAAAAACTTAATGAAAATAATAATGATTTAAATAAAAATGTTTTTGTTATTAATAATTTAAAAAATAATTTCGATGAATTATTAAAAAATTATGATAAAACAAACAATGAATTAAATGAAAGAAAAAAAGAATTTGAAAATGTGAATTTAATAAATAAAAAATTTGAAATTCGAGAAAAAAATTATTTAAATCGTATTGAAAATTTAGAAAATAATTTTCGAGTTGTTTTAAATTATTTAAGAAATTTGTATCAACAAGAAAAAATTAATTATCCAAAACGAACAGAAATTTATGAAAAATTAAATTTTATTTTAAATAATAAATAATTTTTTATTTAATATTAATAATAATAATAAAAATTAAATTTTTTCATCTTCTAAATCATATAAAAAATCTTCTATTGTTAATTCTTTTTTTACATTTTTTTCATTATTTTTATTATTTTTTGGCTTTACATAAACATTAAAAGGATAATTATCAACTTTTTTTTTTGGAATGAAATAAACTTTTTCATTTCGTTTATCAATTTGTTTTTTTAATTCTAAATATTTTTTGTATTCTTCTTGTTTTTTTTCTATTGTTTTTTGTCTTTTGTGTTCAAAATCAATTTTACTTTGAATTTCTATTAAAATTTTACTGAATTTTTTTTCGTTTTTGTATTCATTAAATTTTCCTATTAAAAAATTACACATTAATTCAATGCAAATCATCATTTTTATCATTTTTTCATTGCGATTTACAATTTGTTTTAAATTGTAAATGAAAATTTCTTCTTTGAAACAATTGTTGTAAATGTTTACGTAAATTTGTACGATTTTTAAATATAATTTTTTGTTGTTGGAAATTGTTGTGTTTTTAATTGAAGAAGGTTTTTTTTTGTTTTGAAATGGAATGTTATTATTATTATTCATTGAAAGAATTTTTCCTTTTAATTTTCGTAAACTTTCATTTCGAAGTCGCATTAATGTGTGTAATTTTTCTTTTTCTAAAATTTCATTATTCAACGTTGACGTAATTTTATTTTCATTTTTTTCATACAAATCTCTTTCATCTTTTAAATTTTCGACTTCCATTCGTTTTTGTTCATATCTTTTCAGCAAAAAAATATTTTTATTTTCTTCATTAACAAAAATATCATCAAATTCATCAACATCATTAAAAATTTTTCCATTTTCATTAGAATTTTCTTTAATCGCTTTTTTAACATCAGAATAATTTTTTTTCGTCTTCAACAAAATCAAAAATTTCAGCCATTTTTCAATATTATTAATATAACTTTTTTTCTTTTGAATAATTCCTTCTAAACTATTCACTTCTTTATTCAAACTAGACAATTTCAACATTAAATTAATATTAATAATTCTTTCATTATCTAAATTCATTTGCAATTGTTTTAAATGTGTGTAATATTTAATAATAAAATTATCTTCTAATTCATTTTTTGCTTTTTTAATTTCTTCCATTTTAAAATCAAGTTCTTTAATTTGATTTTTAATATTATTTTCAATCGTTTTTTTCGCTTCTTTTTTCAATTTCAAACGATAATTTAATAAAATTATACTTTTCGTTTTTTCAATGTAATCATAGCTACTATCGCGCACGTGAATATTTTCTTTTTTATGATTTATAATAAATTTGTTATTTAATTTCGGCGGAATTAAATAATAATTTGTAAATAAATTATTTAAATTCTTCGCGTTAATTTTCTTGTCACAACATGAAATTATGTTATGATTTTCAGGATGAAGTCGATGAATTGGCGGAATTGAAGTTTTTCCTTTAAATTCTGGGTAAAAAATTTCCATTTTGTTTGGATCATTGTCAATGCGACGATGTGTGTTTGAAGATGTTATTAAAGATTCATTATTTTCATTTGATTTTAAATTTTCATTTGATTTTAAATTTTCATTTGATTTTAAATTTTCGTTGTTTAAATTTTCTTTTGAGAAAGTTGTTTTTATTTGTTTTGTTTCTGTTAAATAAATGTTGTTATTATTGTTTGCGTTGATGTTGCTAATTTGAGATGAATTGTTATTAATGTTGTTTGTGTTTATTAAATAGTCGTTTGGATTTGTTGAAAAACGACTTTCGAATATTGAACTGTTGAGATAGGCATTGCTTTGGTTGTTTGAATAAATGCTTTTGAAATGGTTTTTTTTGTGTTTTAAATACATGTTACTATTATCGAATGTTATGTTTGAACTATTGTTTGAATTTAAGTGATTTATGTTTTTATTTTCGGTTGGTTTCATTTTTATTTTATTTATTAAAAATTTTTTAATTAAAAATTTTATAATTTTTAATTAAATTTTAATATTATTTTTCACTTATATTTAAAATAAATATTTATAACATTAAAATATCGAAAAAAAAAAATAAATAAATAAATAAAATAAATAATTTTTTTTCTCCCAAAAAAAAAAAAAAAAAAAAAAATTAAAATTATACAAACTTTTTTTTAAATATTATTTTTATATTTTTTAATTTCATCTCTAATATCAATTTTATACCCACTTTCAATCATTTCCAACGCAATTAATTCCAGAATTTCTCCTAATTCCAAAAGCGCAGTGTCTTTTTCATCATAGCCCCAAAAGCTCGAAATGAGAATTCCATTTTCTTTCTGCAACTTAAAATTCTGACTCATATTATCAACAATAACAATTCTACTCAAATTTCTATTAATAATACTAATATCTTTAACATAACTATTATTAATAATTCTACAATGTTCTCGATACAATCGATAGCAAAAATAATTTTTTTTCCTTTTTTCAATCACATCTAAAATTGGATCAGCGTAATTTCGAGTTGACGCAGTGAAAATAATAATTTCGTAGTAATTTATCATTAAATTTAGAAAATTGTATAAAAATGGTCTCGTTCGTGTTGTTCCTTCAAATTCATTGAAATTGTCTGAAATGAAGCTCATTATTGTTTGATCTAAATCTAAAATTAATGTCAAAGGTTTTTTTGGAATGTTGTTTAAAATTATGGGCGAAATTATTTGAATGTTGTTGTTGTTTGAATTTTGATATAAAATTGAACCATTTTTGTTGATTTTTAATATGAAAATTGAAAATATTGAATTTATTTCATTTTCTGAATAGAAATTTATGTTATTAAAAATGTCGATTATTTTTTTGTTTAAAATGTTTTCGAAATAATTTGTTTGATTTAAATGTGAAATTATATCAGAAATTTCATTGAAAATTATTTCACAATTTGTTTTGATTTTCGATAATAAATTTTTTTTTGTATAATTTTCGCTATTAATATTCGAATTGTTAATAATGTATTTTAATTCATCAATGAAAATATTTTTTTCATTATTGAAATTATTATTAATTAAAATTTGAATGAACATTAAAAAATTTTCATAACAAATTTGTAAAATATTTTCAATCGTTTGATAAAAAAAATTAAAATATTTTTCTTTAAATGATAAATCATAAGTTATTAAAATACTAATTAAAAATAAAGAATTAAAATAATTAATGTTTTTTTCATTTAAAAATAAAGAAAAATTTCCTTTTGTTGAAGAATTATAAAAAAAATTCCAATAATCATAACAAACTTTATTTATTAAATTAAAATTCATTTCTTCAATGCTACTGTAAATTTTATTAAATTTTTCATTAATAATTACAAAATCTTCGAAATTAAGTTGATTTTTATTAACATAAAAAATGTTTTCACTTGATTCGTTAGTAATATTTTCTAATAAATTTTTGAAATTATTGTAATTTTCGAATGTTTTGTTTAATTCGGAATTTGTTCTGTGATGAGCTCCGTTTTTTAATATTATTTTAGCGGATTTTTTTGGAGGTTTTTTTATTATTTTTTTGGTTTGTTTTATTGCGAATTTATTATCTTTCATTTGAAGCAAAGGAGATGAAATGTTTGAATTAAATGAAACGATTAAATCATTATTATTATTATTATTATTATTATTATCATTATTATTATTATTATTATTATTATTATCATTATTATTATTATTATTATTATTATTTTTTTTATTATTTTTGTTATTATTATTATTATTATTATTATTATAATTTGGTTTAAATGTAAATGGATTTGATTTTGTATTTGATGTAATAATGACGCTGTTATTTATTTTGTCTGAATAATAATAATTTGATGAAATGTTGTTATAAGATTCATTTTCATTATTATTATTATAATTGTAACTAATGTTTGAATTTAAAGTGGAATTTTTGTATGAATTTATGTTATATTTATTTTTTTTATTTAAATTAAAATCAGGTAAATTTTCATTATCTAAATAAATTTCTCTTTCATTAATATTATTATTATTATTATAATTATTATAATATTGATTATTATTATTATTATAATCATTAAAATTAATAAATTCATTTTCATTATTATAATAATTAATATTATCATTATTATTATTAATTTTTTCATAATATTTTTTATTATTATTATAATATAAATTTTGATATTTTATTTTATCATTATTGAAATTAATATTTCTATTATTATTATTATTATTGCTTATATTACTAAAATTACTATAAATACTATTATTATCAAAAGTATTATTATTTAAATTATTATGATCATTATAATTTTTAATAAAATTATTTTTTCTATTATTATTTAAATTATTATTAATTTTATTTCTTTCGTATTCAATTAAATTTTTATAACGAACATTATTATTTTCATAATTATTATTAAAAAATTTATTATTATTATTTCTTAAAGTAAAATTATTATTATAAGTTTTATTACTGTATTTAAAATTATTATTATTATTATCATTTAATGAATATTCATTATAATAATCACTTTTAATATAATTATTAAAATTATCAATTAAAATTTTTTTATTATAAAAATTAGTCATTGATCTTTGTCTATTATGAAACATATTTTTATTATTAGGCATATTTTCAATATTAATAATATTATTATATTTATCATTTATATTAAAATTTCTTTGATTATTGTTTTTAAATCGTTGATAATCACTATTATTAAATCTATCAAAATTATTATTAAAATTATTATTATTAAAATTATTATTATTCATTGAATTATTAAAATTATTATTATATGAATAATTATCATAATAATAATTATCATCTTCATTATTAAAATTTAAATTATTATTATTAAAATTTAAATTATTATTATTATAACCTAAATTATTATTATTATAATTTAAATTATTATTATTATAATTTAAATTATTATTATTATAATTATCTTTTTTTAACTTAAAACTAAAATTATTATTATTTAAATAATTATTATTTCTATTATAATTATTATTATTATTATTATAATTTTGTTCAAAATTATAAGAATAATTATTATTATCAAAAACATTATTAAAATTATTATTAAATCTTCTATTTTCACTAAAATTAATATTATTATTATTATTATTATTTCTATCATAATCAGTCATTACATATCGAACTTTCAAAAAATTATTTTTATTATTATTATTATTATGTAAATTTTTAATTTTACTATTTTTAACATTATTATCAACTTTTTTTTTTTTAATAGGAATCATTAACAAATTGGGCGAAAATTTAACAGCACTATTATTTAATATTTTACAATCATTTAAATCAGCAGAATTTCCTCTAATTAAATATTTATTTTCATTAGGTGGCGATTTAATTTTAATTTTATATGTTTTGCTTTTAAAATCATTATTAATACTTTCGCTTCTTCTTTTTTTCCAAATTTCTAATAAATATTCTTTTTTAATAATCGAAGGATCATTTTTAATAGAAAATTCAACATTTTCATCCATATTAAAATTAATAATAATAATAATATTAAATATTAAATAATAATATTTACAAATAATTAAATAAATTATTATAAATATGTTAAAAAAAACATATAATTACAATTATTATAAATTTCTTTGTTTGTTGAATTAATTTCAAATTCAATTTTATTTTCTTTTTGAATGTTTAAATAATCTTCGTATTTCAAAGGAATAAAATTACTATTTGGATTTTGTAATAAATTCGAATTGTTTAAAATTTTGTTTTTTTTTCCGTTTAATAAAACAATAATGTTCGGAAAAGCAATTTTTTTTTCTTCTTTGTTTTCAATAAAAATGTACAAACTAAAATAATAAAAACCTTTTTTATTTATTTTTATGTTATAATTTTCGTAAATGAAAAATTCATCGTTTATGAAATTATTAAATAATGTCCATTTTATTATAAAATTATTATTAATGTTATTTGAAATTAATTTTATTGAATATGAATTTGTGTTTATTAATTTATTTAATTCTTCTTGTTTTTGAACGAAATTTTTAAAATTTTGTAAATCTAATTTATTTTCAATGTTTAAATTAACAACTTCGAAATTTTTATTAATTTCATAGAAATTTTTTTTAATTTTGTTTTTTATATTAAAAATTTCGTTTTTCATATTATTATTATTATTATTATTATTATTATTATTTTCATTAAAAATATTATTATTATTATTATTATTAATTGAATTAAAATCACTAAAAATATTTGAATTATTTTCAATTTCATTTTTATTTTCATTATTATTATGAAAAGTGTCATTTAATAAATTAATTTTTTCATTTAATTTATCAATTTGAGTTTTAGTGTCATTAATAGTAGAAATGTCAACTTTGTCTTTTAACATTAAATTAATATCAGAAATGTTTGGTTTAATATTTAAATCATTTTTTGTATAATTTTTAAAAGAAGAAAAATCATTGTACAATGTTCTTAAAGTTTTATTTAAAATATTATAATTTGTATTAAAACTATTTTTTTCTTTATTTAATTGATTTTCATATTCATTAAATTTTTCATTGTAATTTTCATTCATTTCATTTAATGTAAAATTTGTATTTTCAATGTATTTTTCAAGATTTTTTTCATTATTATTTTCTTTTAAAATTAAATCATTTAATTGAATAGTAATTTCGTTAATTTTTGATTGAAAATTTTCTAAATTATTTTTTAATTTGTTATTTAAATTTTCTTGATAATTTTTTCTATTTTCAAAATTTTTATTTATCGTTGAAATAATTTCATTAATTTCTTTACGAATGTCATTAATTTCTTCAGTTATTAATGAATTAACATTTTTATTAATGTCATCTGAAATTTTACTAATTAAAATATTATCAACTTTGTCTTTTAATTTATCATTGTATAATTTAAATTGATTTTTAATATTGATTGTTAAATTATTAAGTTCATTTTCAATGTTGTCAACTTTTTTATTAATTAAATTTGATGAAATTGTGTCAATTTTATTTGATTTTTTTGAAATTGTGCTTAAAACGATGTTTTTATTCAATTTCGTATCAACAACGTCTTTTAATTGATTTAAATCATTAGAAATTCGGCTGAATTTTGAGTTTATTAAATAATTAACATCTTCGATGGAAATTTTTGTGTCGAGATTTGATTGAATAATATTAAATTCGTTTTTTGATATTTTATCTAATAATGAATCATTTATTGTTTTTATTTGAGTTGATTGTTCTTTGAATAATGAATACAAAGTTAAAAAAGGATTTTTAATGTCTTCTGATAAATTTGAAAATTCTGTTGAATTTAAAATAATATCGAATTTGTTGTATTCTTCGCGATCGACTGAAATTAAAGGATTTTTTATTATGAGATTTAATTTTGACATAAAAAAATTATTTAAATTTTATTATTATAAAATTTTATTATAAATTATTAAAATTATTATTAAAATTTATTATTAAAATTTATTATTAAAATTTAAATGAATTTCGAATGGGAAAAAATTATAAGAAAATTTTTTTTAGATCAAATTTTTTATGAACGAAAACTTACTCAATTAAGATTGAATTTAATTAATTTAATTTCGCCTAAAATTCTTTTTAATTTCATAATAAAAAAAACAAATAATAATAATAATTTTGTAACTTCAAATGACATTTTAAAATTATTTCCAACTTTTTCAATTTCGGATATTAAAAAAATTTTTTATATTTTTGATAAAAATAACGATAGTAATTTAAATTTAAAAGAATTTTTTAATTTTATTTCGCCGAAATTTATTAATATTAAATTTGAAGATATGTTTAACACAGAAGAAAAAGAAATTAATGAAGAACATTTAAAAATTTTTTCGAATATTTTAAATGAAGAAATTGAAATGTTTAAAAATTTAAAAGAAATTATTAAAAAATTAATAAATTCTAAAAATTTTACTGAAATTGAATGTTTTAAAATTATTAATAATAATAGCGATTTAAATTTAGATGAAAATTTAATAAAAAAATTCATTACTAAAAATAATTTAAATGAAAATATTATTAATAATAATAATATTAAAATTTTTAATGAAGATGTTGCAAATTTTATTTTTCGATTTGATTTTGACAATGATTTTCAAATAAATTACAAAGAATTTATAAACATGATTCAATATTTTTTATATGAAAACAAAGAAAATAATAATAATTTTTCTAAAAATGACATTAAAATTCCCGAAAATGAAAAAATTCCTGAAAATCATTTGTATTTTAATTACACATTAGATGAATTTGAAATAAATTCAAAAGGAAAAATTAATAATTCTTTTGATTTATCTTCTTATTTAAAAAACAACACTTTAAATCAAAGCATGAATAAAAGTTTTTTAAATAATTTTAATAATAGCGTTTCAATTTCAAATCAAACTTATAATTTAAATAAAGATAGAAAAAATTTCATTTCAATAAAAGAAGATAAAAAAATTAAAAAAAATTTATTATTAGATTTATTTAAATTAATATTAAAAAACGAATTAGAAATTGAAAAAAAAAAAAAAGAACTTTGTAATTTTAATGAAATTAATTTACCTGATTTATTTTCATTATTTGATTACGATAATAAAGATGAAATTAATGAAGAAAATATTTATAATTTTTTAAAAAATAAATTTAATTTTATTCCTAATAAAAACGACATTAAATTATTATTTAAAAAATATGATTTAGATAATGATAAAAAATTAAATTATAAAGAATTTTCACAAATGATTTTACCTTTTAATTACGAATTTGCTAAAATTTTAATTAATCATTTGCCTTCGATTAATTTTAAAAAATTTAATGAAAATTCTATTAAAATTATTTTTGATTTGATTGTGACTATTTTAAAATCTGAAAATGAAATTCAAAATAAAAAAATTGAATTAGTGAGTTGCACAAATTTTTCTTATTATGAATTTTTTGAAATTGTGAGAAATAAATTTAATAATAATTTTAATAAATTTGATATTAAAAATTTTTTGAAAGAAAATGGAATTAATATTATAAATGAAGATTTAGATTTGTTAATTTATAATTTAAAATTAACGAATAAAAAAATTAATTTAAAAGAATTTTATTTTAATGAATTTATTAGATGCATAAAACCAAATAATTTTGAACAAATTTATTAAATATTTTTTTATTTAATTTAATATAAATATAATTAAAATAATATGAATGAAATTAATTTATTTGATGCAATTTCTTTATGTGATTATAAAAAAGATGTAAAAAATTTTTTTTTTGATTTTCTTCAAATTTATATAAATGAAATTAAAAATATTAAAATTGAATTTTATTTGTATAAAAAAAAATTTATTTTATTTCGTTATTTTTTAAGAGTTAATTATAAAAATGAAATAATTCCAATAAAATTACTTTTATATTTTTTAAAAAATTTGGATGAAAAAGGAATTGAATTATATTTAGAAAATTTTGATAATTTTGTAATAAATGATTATTATAAAGATAAATTAATTAGTAAAAAAAGTTTAAAAATTAAATATCAAAATTTTATTAAATTTGAAGATTATGAAGGAAATTTATTAAATTTTTTGAATGATTTAATGGATTATTTATATAGTTATTTTAGTGAAAAATTTCCTTTATTTAGAATTCATGGTAATGAAATTCAAGACTATGGAAAAATGTGTATTTTTAATAAAAAAAATCTTATTAAAATAAATATTGGAAATAATAATGACAATAATAATAATAATAATAATGATGTGATTTTGATATGTTTAAAATATATCGAATATACCAATTTCTTTTTTAATAATGATATATCATATAAAGTACAAAATCTTTTATTTAATATAATAAATGATGATAAACATATTTTAGAACAAAATAAATATTCTTTTCTAAAGAATAAATTTAATGAAGTATATCAAAAATTAATACGATTCCATATAAAATTTAATTATTTAAAATCTTTTTATGATAGATATCCAGATAAAAATTTATATAATTTTTTCAAAAAAGATTTAAAAAAAATATATTCATCTAAACATATTGATAAAAAAGTAGTGAATTATTATTATGAAATATTTGAAATCGTTAAACAAAAAATGGATATGAAAAAAGATAATATAAAAAATTATTTAAATAAATTATTAAATTATAATAATAACAATGATTTGAATAACAACAAAAACAATAATAATTATAATATTCAAAATATAAGAAATAATTTAAATGATATTGATATTAATAATTATTACAATTCATCATTTAATTCCAGAAAATATTCATATCAAAATAATAATATTTCAAATAATAAAAATAATTATATGAATCAAAGTAATAGAAAAAATAATGATATGAATAATAAAGAAGTCAGTCTATTTAATACTAATAATAATTATAATAAAGATAAAAATAGATATAATTATTTTTATAAAAATACAAATTATAAAACAAATAATAATGATAGAGATAGAGATTATAATAAAAATAAAAATAATAATTTTTATAAAAGAGAGTTAGTTGAAGTTGGAGACGTTGAAAACCAAAATAATATAAATAATTTAAATAATGATGATATAAATGAAGATGAATATAAAAATCTTATTGTAAATAATACAGAAAATAATAATGAACAAATAATAGATACTAATAATATTATAATAAATGATATTATAGAAGACCCCCTTAATAGTAATAAGATTAATTTAAATCATGATAAAGAAAATAGTATAGATAATGATGATGATTTTCATTTAATTAAAACAAATGAAGAAGAAGAAGATAAAAAGAATAATAATAATAAAGATGAAAATGAAGAATGTGATGATAAAATAAAAGATAATTATAGTGAAGAGAATAATGATATTAATAATTTAAAATCATATAAT
>JAEEGK010011847.1_pt1 | contig 19864 bp, 15 predicted proteins | sample 8958771 | NCBI WGS metagenome assembly JAEEGK01 (sample SAMN16246547, study PRJNA631951) | gut metagenome | biome: gut microbiome; feature: rumen; material: SC-attached | host: Bos | place: Iran: Karaj | collected 2018-10
TCCGCCAGGCACCTCACGAAAAATCCTCCCGAATCGGGAGGCTTTTTTGTTTTCAACAAGTCTTGCTTATTCTTCCGGCTCGAAGATGTCGCCCATCTCGGCAATCTCGTCCTCATCGAACCAGCGCGACAGCTTTCTCTTGGCCTGCTCTACTATCTCTGGGTCGATGCCGGTCCACACCTTCTTGAGCACATACAGCAGTACGGCCAGGTCGTCGGTAAGTCCGGCGATGGGGATGGCATCGGGGATAACGTCGAGCGGACTGATCATATAGCCCAGAGCGCCGATGATGATGGCCTTGTCGGTCTTGCTCACCTTGTCGCTCTGCAGAGTGTAATACAGTATAAGTGCCGCATAGACTAGTTTAGCACCTGCACGCTTGGCTATGCGTGCAATCTTCTCAGTAAATTCCGACTGCGAAAACTTGTTCGCGTAACTCATAAAATCGGGTAATTCCATAATTTCTCTCCTTTTTGGTTAAGTTACTTATTTATTCTAATTATTCTAATTCCAGTATGCGATGGATGCTTCTGCAGATACTGATACATCGTCATGGGTTCGATCACCACCTTGTGGTGCAGTTGCGATGCGTTGAGCAGATGCAGACCATCCTTACGCCAGAGGGCAAAACCCAGGTGGGCGATGTCGAGTCCGGGCTTGTTGCAGGTGATAGCGATGATGTCGCCATCCTTGATGACCGTGCGCAGCAGTTTGTGATTGCCCACAGCCTTCTTGGGGATAAAGCGATACTTGGCTCCCGACACCTGGCGCTCCATCTTGGCGATATCGCTGACAAACTCAGGATGTTCGCGGAGCGACTGATAGCTCTGCGGATGGGTGCTCATATAGCTTACACGGACATTCTGCACGGCTGTGAACGGTGGATTGGGCGACTGAATCTCGGTGACCACACCGGCAAGGGTATTGTCGGTGATCCACTCGGTGAAATAGTGCAGGCGCGATGGGTAGCCATTGATGATGCCACCACGATAGCGCAGGTCGGTAAGCATATGCTTGTAGGCAAACCACGAGTACTGTCCGTTCTGGGCGCAGAGTGTGAGTGCTGTGACGGTCTCGACCAGTGTGGTACAGTCAAGCTGACGGGTGTTTATCACCAGTCGCTCGTGCTTGTCGCCCTCGAGTGTGCTGGCCACGTAAGGTATGCCGATGAACTTCTGAGCGAAGTGCAGTGGCAGACAGGTGGTGGCAGGCAGGTGTTTGGCCTCGGCCAGCAGTCGGCAGATGGTGATGCTGTCAGTGGATTGTGCCCTGACATCATCGCTAAGACGTGCCGCACTGGTGCTGACACACATGGCTATACCTATTATAATATATATGATACGTTTCATCATGCTCTGTTTTTACGATACTTCTTCTTCAACACAAAATTGTAGCCTATATAGGCATTGAACGAGCCAAAGATATTGCTGGCCACGAATCGCGACGTGCGATAGTTGTTGGTACGCAGAATGGCACTACAGCCGGCATACCAGCGGGTGTTGTTGTAGACCAGTCCGAATCGACCTATACCGTCGAGGTGGACCTTATCAAAAGTAAAACCAGCCTTATTATCGTCGGCCGTCTCGCCGTAGCTCGTCTTATAGCACAGACCCACCTGTCCGCTGGCGCAAAACAGCCAGTTCTTAGCAAATACCCAGTTGTAGGCATAGCCGCCTGACAGCATAAAGTCGCGATACTTGATGTCGCTGAACATCATGCCGCTATCCAGCTTAAGCTCCTGTCCAGGGGCCATTCGCTCACGCAGCGTCTGCTCAAGCTTGTCGTAGTTCATGTCGAGGGTGTTGTCGGTATATCCCAAACCAGCCATCCACGAACCGCAGCTTATCTTCTGACAAGTGCTCTGGCTGAATGCAGCAGGGTACGAGAATCGGCCGTGATTGAAGATATAATAGGCATTGAAGCCCGTGATACCCACGTTGACACCAGCAAAGGGAACACCCTCGAACAGTGCTCCGTCGATGCCATAGCCCAGACGTGCATCGCGTATCTTATAGTCGTCGCCAGTGCGGCGATAGAACAGGTCGATGCCTACCTGCGACGAATAGATGCTGAGGTCGAACTCCTTGCGAAGGCCGTTCTGACTGAAACCGATGTTCTTGATATCGAACGTGTAGCCCAGGAAGAACCATCGCCAACCGAAGTAAGGACCTATCTTGGTAAGACCGTCGGGTGCCAGTCGCACACTCTGGCCATTGCTGCTAAGAATGAAACTCTCGAAGGTGCGGGTAATCTGGCCCATCACAGTAAACTCGTAGTGCTGGGGCTCGATGTACTCATCGTCGGTGCGGTCGAACCCACGAACGGTGCGACGGATAAGGCCATAATCTTCTTCGTCACGGGATATGGAGTCGTGTGCAAGCGTGTCGAGTGGCTCGGCAGCACTGGCGCCAAGACACATAAGCAACGATAGCAGTAACACTTGCACTCTACTCATACACACGGGTTTAAAGTTTGCCCAGGATGCGGTCCATAACCCAGTTGACAGGGGTGGCCGACACGCTGGTACACTCGCACACGCCCAGTCCCTGCAGGTGTTCTATCACATTCTTGATGATAGGATACTGCACGTAGGGCGGATTGGGCACTGTGATGCGCTCCTCGCCCTGGGTGGTCTGCAGGCGGATGGGGGTATAGTCGAACACAGAGAAGCTTACCTGCCCTTCAGTGCCGATAATCTCGATACAGTCCTCGCGGGCACTCTCGTGGGCCACGTAGCACCACGAACCACTGCCAGGCAGACCGTTTTCGAACTGGAAACATGCACTGACAGAGTCCTCTGCCTTGTAGAGTCCGCCACGATTGCTACAGATACCGCGAGCCTCGAGGATTACTCCAAAGAGGTCCTGCAGTATGTCGAGCTGGTGTGGGGCCATATCGTAGAAGTAGCCACCTCCGGCGATATCGGGCTGCAGTCGCCAGGGCAGTGGCTGATGATTGGCGATTGCGTCGAGGTCGGCCTGTCGCGGGGGTTCGGTGTAACGTATCTGCACGTTGATAATCTTACCTATCTGTCCGCTCTTAACGATGTCGCGAACCTTCTGGAAGTAAGGCAGATAGCGACGATAGTAGGCACAGAAACAGGGCACGCCAGTCTGCTCGCTGATGCGATTGATACGGGCGCAGTCCTCGTAGCTGGCAGCCAGTGGTTTCTCTACATACACTGGTTTGCCGGCCTTCATGGCCATGATGGCATAAGTGGCATGGCTGGATGGCGGTGTGGCTACATATACGGCATTCACGTCAGGATCGTCGATCATCTCCTGTGCATCGGTATACCACTTGGCTATACCGTGCTCAACGGCATAAGTGCGAGCATGCTTCTCAGTGCGGCTCATCACAGCCACTACACTAGAGCCTTCAACATCGCTGAATGCGGGTCCACTCTTCTTCTCGGTAACCTCGCCACAGCCTATAAAACCCCACCTTAATAACTTCATTTTTCAAAATTTTGCTGCAAAGATAACAAATAATTGTCAATTATCCATTATCAATTATCAATTATTTATTATCTTTGCACGCGAAAATAAGATATTTGCAATGGAAAAGGATAAAAAAGAGATAGAAATCAAGGTGCGAAGCAGTCAGGCTTGCATCAGTGAGGGTTACCAGCTTTACAGCGCTAACTTCCGCAAGATATTCCGTGCCACATGGTGGACGGCACTGGTGTTCGCACTGATAACAGCAGTGGCTCAGGCTCTGCCAGTACTGGTTTCCCCCACCCTGCTGCTGCCAGGCATGGTGCTGGGTGTGGTGGCCGTTATAGCATGGATAGCAGCTGCCAAGTGGCGACTGCGCAAGCGACAGGTGCTTAAGCCCATCGCCACGCGTAGTGGCTCGTGGCTTCGCCATCTTGGCAAACTCACACTGGTATCGCTGGTGTGCCTGTTTATCGTAGCCATACTGGCCCTGCTCACATCGCTGCCCGCAGTGATACTCATCACAGCCAACTGGCAGTCGCAGATAGGTATGCTCAACGGCGATGCATCGGGCATGCCCGACACAGTGAAGTGGCTCAGTCTGGGGGCATTTGCGATAGCAGGATTCATCCAGGCCTACGTGTGGCTTACAATGGTTCTGCCACTGTATCTGGCCAAGATATCGATAAGCGTGCAGGACAAGGAGAAAGAGGACTTCAATAAAAAGACAATATGAAAAAGATTTTATTTATCGACCGCGACGGAACACTGATAGAGGAGCCTGCCGACGAGCAGATAGACAGCTTCGAGAAACTTAAGTTTGTCAAGGGTGTATTCCGCAACCTGGCCTTTATCCGCGAGAAACTAGACTTCGAGTTTGTGATGGTTAGCAATCAGGACGGACTGGGCACCGACAGTTTCCCAGAGGACACATTCTGGCCAGTACACAACTTCATACTGCAGACTCTGGAGGGCGAAGGCATAACATTCGACGAGATACTGATAGACCCTCACTTCCCCGAGGATAATGCCCCCACCCGCAAGCCAAACACGGGACTGGTGGAGAAGTACATCAACAACCCTGAGTACGACATAGCCAATTCGTACGTTATCGGCGATCGCGAGACTGACCGTCAGTTTGCCAAGAATATCGGCTGTAAGTCGCTGATACTGAGCGATGAGGGCATCACCTGGGCCAAGATAGCCGAACTGCTGTTTGCAGGCGAGCGCACGGCCGAGGTGAAGCGAACCACCAAGGAGACTGACATCTGGGTGAAGGTGAATCTGGACGGATCGGGCAAGTGCGACATCAGCACAGGTCTGGGATTCTTCGACCACATGCTTGAGCAGATAGGCAAGCACGGCATGATAGACCTGACGGTGCACACCAAGGGCGACCTGGAGGTTGACGAGCACCACACCATCGAGGATACAGCCATCGCTCTGGGCGAGTGCATACAGCAGGCTCTGGGCGACAAGCGTGGCATAGAGCGCTACGGATACTGTCTGCCGATGGACGACTGTCTGTGTTCGGCATGTCTGGATTTCGGTGGTAGGCCCTGGCTGGTATGGGATGCAGAGTTCCATCGCGAAAAGATAGGCGAAATGCCCACGGAGATGTTCCTGCACTTCTTTAAGAGTTTGAGCGATGCTGCCCGCATGAACCTAAACATCAAGGCCGAGGGCCAAAACGAGCACCACAAGATAGAGGGCATATTCAAGGCCCTGGCGCGAGCACTGAAAATGGCAGTCCGACGCGACATATATCACTACGAACTACCATCCACGAAAGGTATGCTATAAAGAAAATCCCCAGCCTGGCAGGTTGGGGACCTTTTTTTACTTGCGAGCGCCTTCTGTTTCGGCTCGCTTGGCGCGATAGAATCTGTCAACAAAGTCAACCTGCTCACGGTTGGGTCGCATAATGAGCGATGCACCATTAGAGAACTGCATGGTGGTAGGCTTCTGATCGTCGAACGATGGCCAGTAAGGCAGACCCTTGCCGTTAGGATTGCAGGTCTTGGCAAAGTTTACCCAATACTGCTGGATAATCTCGGCTACGGCAGACTCTGTGGGGTACTTCTGTGGCTGGTCGAGGAACATACCGTTAAGGTACATGCTATCATCGGCATGGGCCACACCCTTGCGACGAGGATCGCGCGAGAAACTCATCTCTGATGGCTGAGCCAGATAGGCTGCATAGGCAGGACTCTTACCTGTCTTGGCCTGCAGACTAACCCAAGCGTAAGAAGGCCATGCAAATCCCATATCGCGGAATGCGTCGCCGAATCCGTGCCAAGCCTCATCGTCGGTGCTGCCAGGATAGTACTTAAGTGCCTCGCCAGCCCACGAACCAAAGATTCCGTCGACGGTCTTCTTGTAGTCTTCGGCCTTGATATTGCCTGGGGCAAAGAGTGCACCCTCGTCGCTGTTGGTCATCACGATCACAGGCACATCGTTATACTCGCCTCGCTCGTACAGGCGATACTGGTCGTCGCAGATCACGTATCCATCCACACATGGCCAGAAGCCTGCAAAACCTACGTTACCATCGCAAAGCGACATGGCGTCCATCTGGCGCAGCTGCTTCAGGTTCTTTTTCTTCAGGTGTTTCTGGAATGCCAGTCCCTGACTCTCGGCACCCTTCTGCGATGCGTCGAGACCAAGCGAACGGGGCTTGTCGCTCCATGGGGCAAACGATCCGCCACTATGGCTGATGCAGGCACGGAACAGTCCCTTGGCCAGTGGCGAAGCACACAGAATGCTACAGCTGATGGCACCAGCACTCTCGCCGAAGATGGTAACCTTCGATGGGTCGCCACCAAACTGGGCGATGTTGCGCTGAACCCACTGCAGGGCGAAAATCTGGTCGAGGATACCGTAGTTGCCAGAGTGTCCGTCCTTGCTCTCCTTGGTGAGTTCGGGATGAGCCATGAATCCCAGAGCACCAGTGCGATACTCGATGCTTACGATGACTACGCCACGCTGAGCCAGACGCTTCCACAGGTCGCCACCATACCATTCGGTCTGGAATCCACCACCGTGTATCCATACCATCACGGGCAGTTTGTCGTTGACGCTCTTGGCAGGTGTGGCGATACCCAGATACAGGCAGTCCTCGCTCATCTGGTCGGCTGTGCGACCAGGACGTGTGGGCTGAGGAGGCATCTTACCGAACTCGTCGCACACACGAACACCTTCCCAAGCCTTAGCTGGTTGAGGGTCGCGCCAACGCAGATTGCCCACTGGAGGTGCAGCGTATGGGATGGCCTTGTAGACAGCCAGTCCTTCATCGGCCACTCCCTGAACGTCGCCTGTTTCTACGTGGGTTTTAAGAATCTGCGCCTGAGCGCTTACTGAGGCCGCAAACACAAAGGCGGCCAGAATCAATGTCTTGATAATTGGTTTCATAAATAATGGTTTATTGTTTTTTAGGGGTTGTACATTCGTTAACCAGATAAACGATACTCATATATGGTATGCCCGAATTTGTCTCGAGTCCGATTTCGCAAGTACGGCTGTTCGAGTAGCCCACCTCTATGCCGTTGGCCTCGATCTGTGGACGCAGTTTGCGCAGTCCGTAGCTGTTGAGTTCGGGGAATGTGAATCCTCTGTCGCCAGCAAATCCGCAACAGCCCACACCCTCAGGCAGGAACACATTCTTAGAGCATAGCTTGGCTAGCTCTATCATATCCTTGTCCACACCCATCTGTCGGGTAGAACATGTGAGGTGCAGTGCGATATGGCGATCGATAGGATGGAAATCGAGTCGTGGCACCAGATACTTCATGATGAACTCGGCAGGCTCGTAGAGTTTCATCTTCTTCATTACCTTTTTCATTCTGTGCAGACATGGGCTCTGGGCGCAGAGCACTGGATACTTGCCCTCTTCGCTAGCCTTCCACAGAGCTGCCTCTAGTTCGGCACTCTTGCGGTCTGCGATGTCGAGCATACCCTTACTCTCCCAAATCTGTCCGCAACACATACGTTCCATACCCTCTGGGAAGATAACCTCGTAACCGGCCTTGGCCATCAGTTGGATAACCTCATCCACCAAGTCGTGTATCTTTCCGCCATGCTTTGATTGTCCCATAGTCTGGTTGATACAGCTGGGGAAGTAGACCACCTTTAGTTCGGAGTGCTGCTCCTCCTTGTGTGGTATCGACTTCTCGATGATGAATTGTGTCAGGTCGCTCTTCTTGGGTTGGCGATGCTTCTTAGGCATAGCGGTGGTCCATAGCGGCATGCCCATCTTGTTCATGCCTCGACAGATGCTGGTCATCAGTGTCGGGCCCAGGGTGATATGTGCGGCATGGGCAACATCCAGCACCACTCGCAGACCACTCTTGATGCCAGCCATGTGGTTGGCAGCAAACTCGCCAAGCTTATATCCCGTAGGACTCTCGTTCATGTCCATCTGTCGAATCAGGTGGGTCAGCTCGCCCGTATTGATCTTCATTGGGCACGATGTAGAACAGAGTCCATCGGTAGCGCAAGTCTGGTCGCCATAATACTTGTATTGTTTCTTAAGTGTGGCCAGTCGCTCTGGGTCGGCACCAGTCTTGGTGAGATAGCGTATCTCGCGCTGAACGGCTATACGCATACGACTGCTCAGTGTGAGTCCGCACGACATACAGTTCACCTCGCAGAATCCGCACTCTATACACTTGTTGGCACGCTTCACCTGTTCGATGGTCTCCTTGGCTGTACTCAGCGATGGGTCCATCAGGTAGTGTCCGCCATCAGGCACACTATCGAAGTCGAAATCGAGCACTGGCAGTGGTTTCAGACACTTGATATAGCAGTCAGGATCGTCGTTGAAGATCACACCCTTGTTCAACAGTCCCTCGGGGTCGAAAATTTTCTTGAGTTCGCACATTATCTCGTAGGCCTTGTCGCCCCACTCGTACTTCACGAATGGAGCCATGTTACGACCTGTGCCGTGCTCGGCCTTCAGGCTTCCATCGTAGCCCTCGACCACCAGCTTAGCCACATCGCGCATCATCTCGGCATAGCGTGCCACCTCGTGTTCATCGGCAAAACTCTGGTTCAGTATGAAGTGGTAGTTGCCCTCGAATGCGTGACCATATATACAAGCATCGTCGTAGCCATGATCGGCTATCAGCTTCTGCAGTTTAACTGTGGCCTCAGGCAGCGATTCTATCGGGAATGCCACATCCTCGATAAGGCACGATGTGCCCACAGGACGTGTACCACCCACTGATGGGAAGATGCCCGAACGGATGGCCCAGTACTTGCCATACACGGCAGGATCCTCGGTAAACTCGGCAGGGATATACAGGCGGAACTGGCCCAGGCACTCCTTTATCTTCTCTATCTTATCCAGCAGTTGCTCGTGGGTAATGCCCTTGGTCTCTGTCAGTATAGCAGTCAGGTTGTGATAGTCGCCAGGCTCCACGCCCTCTATCTTGCCTGCATCTACATCCTTCTTATACTGCAGATATACAGGGTCGTCGACCGACGAAAGCGACTTATAATCGAGCATCTCGGCCGATTTCACCACCAGATTCTCAGCGCTGTACTCCAGGTCTTCCTCGCCAGCCTTCATCTTCTTCATGGCCACCACAGCCTCGCAACTCTCCTTCATAGTCATGAAGTAAACCATCGCCGAAGCCTTGTACGGATAGTCCTTCAGCGTCTTCATCGTAACCTCCGATAGGAATGCCAATGTGCCCTCGCTGCCTACCATCGAGTGGGCTATGATGTCGAACGGATCGTCGTAGGCCACCAGTGGGCGCAGGTTCAATCCCGTTACGTTCTTGATCGAGTATTTCTTGGCGATACGACCGGCCAGTTCCTCGTCGGTACGCACTTTGTCGCGCAGCATCTCGATATGCTTCAGAAATGCGGGGTGAGTCTTGCGGAACTCCTCGCGACTCTGCTCGTCGCCAGTATCCAGTATGGTACCGTCAGCCAGTATGATGCGGGCCGAGATGAGCATGCGGTCGCTGTTGGCATGCACACCGCAGTTCATGCCCGATGCATTGTTCACCACGATACCACCCACCATAGCCGAACCTATCGATGCAGGATCGGGCGGGAACACACGGCTGTAGGGCTTCAGTATCTGATTGACACGACCACCCACTATGCCAGGCTGCAACTTGATGGTCTCCTGATTCTTACCCAGCTCGTACTTCTCCCAGTGCTTGCCAGCCACTATCAGCACAGAGTCGGTACAACTCTGTCCACTGAGCGATGTGCCTGCAGCACGGAATGTGAAAGTCAGTTTGTACTTATCGCACAACTGCACTATCTCAGCGATTTCCTCCTCGCCATCACTACGGATTACCACCTTTGGTATCTGACGATAGAAACTGGCATCGGTACCCCAACCTAGGGTGCGAAGCTCATCGGTATAGACACGCTCTGCAGGCAATATCTGCCGCAACTCTGAAAGGAATTGGCTCATCATAGGGCGCTAGTTTTTAGTTATACTTAATCGATTTTGCGAGCAAATATACAAAAAAATTTGATATCGACGAACAATTTTAGTTTTTTTTCGTATCTTTGGCCCGATAAAAACCTATCGTGGTGATGAACAATCGACTATTACCCATACTAACCATGTGGTTTTGCGCACTCGCATGCACAGCGCAAAGCTTCGATCTGAAGAAGCAGCACGACAGCCTGTACTACCTTAACGGCTGGCGACTGCCCTACCCCGTATATCAGTATCAGACGGGCGATGTGGATGGCGACGGACGCACCGATGCCATCGTGGGGGTAATCAAGTCGACCAGGTTCTATCCCGAAAAGGCCCGACGCATTTTCATCTTCAAGAATGTCAACGGCAAGGCCCGCCCACTGTGGCTGGGCTCAAAGCTTGGCGGACTGCTCGAGGACTTCCGCTTTGTGGATGGCAAGATACGTGCCATCGAGCAGGCCGGCGAGGGAAAGTATGTGGTGGCCGACTACCGCTGGGGCGGATTCGGCATGGCCTTCGACCACTATATTATAAAAGGTGTAAATCATGAAACAGCAATAAAAACCTTTTGCCAATGAAAAGTAAATTAATCATGTTGGCATGCATGGCGGGCCTGATGGCAGCATGCAGCCAGAAACAGAATGTGGTAATGCCGGTATCAACGATTGATGCCGAGAAACTGGGCGACAGCATCGACTACAACATGGATGTGAGTGGCCTTAACCTTAGCGACGTGCGACTGCTGCGCAATGCGCCTGCTGCACAGCGCGGCTATCCGTTCAAGGACTCGTATCTGAGAGGCATCTACTGTACCACCAGCTGGTACGACTCACTGATGTGGAAACTCGACGAGAAGGTAGAGGCCGTGGTGGAATGCAAGGAGAACGAAGACTGGCGCGATGCCTACATGCGCACCATCGACGAGAAGAAACTGATAACCTACACCGACGAGGAGCTGGCATTTATGAAGCGACTCAAGGAGCGCGAGGAGGAACTGCAGAAGCAGAATTTCGACGTGCCCGAAGGTCTGCGTGTAAATATGGCCAACCTGCTGAATCCCAAACAATTAAAGGATTTCGACTCTACTCTCTGCCAGAAGCTTGGCGAGGAGGGATTTGCCATCGTGCCCAGCAGTCACAAACAGCTGTTTCACGTCTACGAACAGAACGACTACCACGTATTCCCCAGCTTCGTTACTACCGACCTGTATCTGCAGCTCTACCACCTCTACATCGACTGCATGCTGCGCGAGGTCGAGGAGTATCAGTTGCTGCCACTGATGACAGAGTTTTCGCGCGACATGAAGGACGCCATGCTGGCATTCCTGCACAATGCGCCACGCGATAGCGAGGCCAACCGCATAGCTGGTCGCAACATCCAGTTCTTCGATGTGGCCCTGCACCTGTTTAATGGTCAGCCAGTGGCCGATGCAGCCCTTAACGGCACCGTGGTTCGCGAGATTGACAAATGTCTGAAAGCCGCTAACTGTCCTAGCGAACTGCTAATGGACTACATGGGCGACGTATCGTTCCCCTACAGTCTGTTCCGAGCCCGTGGTCACTACAGCCGTAGCGATGCACTTAAGCGCTACTTCCGTGGTATGATGTGGCTGCAGACTGCCCCCATGGGACTGAGGCACGAAACCGAAGTGAAGCAGGCCGTACAGATGGCATTCGCCATGAAGCTGTTTAAGAAGAATCGCCAGAAGTACGACAAGCTCAACAATCTTATCACCCTGCTCATGGGCAAGTCAGACGATCTGAGTCTGCTGCAGGTGATGGAAGAGGTTGAGAAGACAGGTATGGGCATGGACGACCTGCTGAACGACGACAATGCCATCAAGGCTCTTACCAAGAAGCTTAACGCTATCGGCGACAAACTGACACGCATCCGACCAAAGTTCGAGAAGACCAGTCATAATAAGATATGTGTGGTGCCTCAGCGCTATCAGCCCGATGCCGAGGTGCTGCAGGAGATGGTCGACTACAAGAACACCCCGCCACAGCGTGCCACACCTAAGGGCGTCGATGTGATGGCTGCCATGGGTGTAGCTGCCGCAGAGCAGATTCTTAAGGACGAGAAGACCAAGTGGGAGCCCCTGCTGCCCACACTCGACAAGATGAAGAAGCGTATGGGCGAGATCGACTGGCGCGAGACCATCGTAACCCAGTGGATGCAGACACTCAAGGAGATGTGTGCTGCCAATACCGGTGCCGATGCGAAGTCAGCCCCCTACTTCATGCAGAACCCCGAGTGGGGCAAGAAGGACCTGAATGCCGCTCTGGCATCGTGGGCCGAACTTAAGCACGACGCCATCCTCTACGCCAAGCAGCCTATGGGTGCCGAGTGTGGTGGTGGTCCTGAGTTGCCCGAGCCTGTGGTCAAGGGATATGTAGAGCCCAACGTGAAGTTCTGGAAGAAAGCCATCGAACTGCTCGACAACACTGCCAAGCTGCTCAGAGCTCAGGGTATGATGACCGAGAAGGTAGAAAGTGCCACAGAGCGCATGAAGGACGAGGTTACATTCATGCTCCGTGCCAGCGAGAAGGAGCTGGCCGACAAGGAACTTGCCGACGAGGAGTACGACCACATCAACTATATCGGAGCCACCTTCGAGAACATCTCGCTCGAACTGCTCCGCATGCCCGATCAGGAACTCTACAATTGGACCGACGTAGAGGGTGCCGACAGCAAGGTGGCCGTCGTGGCCGACGTCTACACCGCCAATGCCGACAACAACGACGCCAAGTCGATACTGTTCGAGGCCGTGGGCGATGCCGACGAGATCTACGTGGTGGTCGAGATAGGTGGATACCTGTATCTTACACGTGGTGGCGTGCTCAGCTATCGCGAGTTTATCCAGCCCATCAACGAGCCCCGACTCACCGACGAGGAGTGGCAGGAGATGCTGAAGAAGAATGCTCGCAAGGGTGTGCCCGACTGGATGAAGAGCATCCTTGTGCCACTCAACAAGTTGCCAGAGGCTGATGAAGAGGTGTTCTATTCTTCTGGTTGTTAGCACGATGTTTATATCTGCCCTCGCGGCAGATATAAATATAGTTTTCACCGGCGACATCCTGCTTGACCGCGGGGTGCGCCGGGTTATCGAACGTCATGGAGTCGACCATCTGTTCTCAGGTGGCATCGACTCCATCTTCCGTTCGGCCCAGGTGGTTGTGGGCAATCTGGAGTGCCCTGCCACCAAGATAGTATCACCAGTACAGAAACTATTCATTTTCCGTGCCGAGCCCGAATGGCTAACCACGCTACGCTCTCACGGCATCACCCACCTTAACCTGGCCAACAACCACTCTATCGACCAAGGTCGCGAGGGCCTGATGGACACCCGTCGCAACATCATCGCTGCAGGCATCACTCCGATAGGTGCAGGCCAGAATATGGCCGAGGCATCACAGCCCGTACTGCTGGCATCACAGCCCAGAAACGTGTGGCTGGTGCCATCGCTCCGTCTGGCACTCGAAAACTATTCTTACCTTACCGACAGACCCTGCGTGAGTCAGGAGCCCATGGACTCGCTTCTGAATCGTGTGCACCGTCTGCGCAAGGCCGACTCTACGGCCGTCATCATCGTGTCGCTGCACTGGGGCGGCGAACACACCCAGAAACCCGTCAACCGTCAGCGATGGGACGCCCACCAGCTGATACGTGCCGGGGCCGATGCACTGATATGCCATCACACCCACACACTGCAGACCATCGAGGAGTTTCTAGGCAAGAAGATATACTACAGCATCGGCAATTTCATCTTCGACCCCACCCGACCGCTCAACAGTCAGGCCTGCATGGTGCGACTACGTGTGAGCGAAAACAGTATCGAAACCGAGACCATTCCCGTCGAAATTCGCAACTGCGTACCCACAATCGTAGACCATTTTTGATTTTTTCACTAAAATTATTGCATCACTATTGGATTTTTGTCGTATATTTGTCGGCAGAACTTATATAAACATTCACTAACACTAAAAGTATATGTCTGCATTAGTATCAGCTATCCCCATTCTGTTACTCATTATCCTGATGATGGGTTTCAAGGTATCTGGCTACAAAAGCGCCATCGTTACGCTGATTGTAACCGTAGTATTAGCTCTGTTTGCAGCCCCTGCCATGGGCATTGTGCCCGAGAAGTATGCCGAGGCCAGCATCTTTGGCATTACCATTTGGTCGGTAGTCGAAGGACTGCTCAAGGCCTGCTTCCCTATCATACTTATCATCATCTGCGCCATCTTCAGCTACAACATCCTTTGCGAAACCAAGGAGATCGAGACCATCAAGACGCAGTTCATCCAGATGACCAGCGACAAGGGTCTGCTGGTGCTGCTGCTCACGTGGGGGCTTGGTGGTGTGCTCGAGGGTATGGCAGGCTTTGGCACGGCTGTGGCCATTCCTGCTGCCATACTTATCGGACTGGGATTCAAACCTATGTTCTCGGCCGTCATCTGTCTGATAGCCAACACCGTGGCCGTGGGCTTTGGTGCTGTCGGCCTGCCAGCCACCACACTGGCCAACCAGGTAGCTGCCAGCGGTACGGCCACCCCTGAGGAGCTTTGCGAGGTTGCCACCTTTATCATTCTGCAACTATCGCTGATGTTCTACATCACCCCGTTCCTCATACTGATGCTAACAGACAAGACCAAGATACTCAAGAACGTCAGCATTGCGCTGTTTGTAGGCACTTGCTCTATCGTAGTGCAGTTCTGTTGTGCCCACTTCATCGGCCCAGAGACTCCCGCCATCCTCGGTTCGGTAGCCGCCATCGCAGCCATGCTTCTCTACAACAAGCTGTTCATCCACGACGAGAATCCAAGCGACGAGGTTAAAGTGGAAAAGAAGAACTTCGGTCTGGCCAAGACCCTCAAGGCCTGGAGCGTTTACGGCCTGATCATCTTCTTCATCCTCATCAGCAGCAAGATTGTGCCACCTATCAACGAGTTGCTGGGCAGCACACTGGTCACCAAGTTCGAGCTGCCGGTAATCGGCAACACCTTTAAGTTTGGTTGGCTGTCTAATGCCGGACTCATGATTTTCCTTGGTGCTGTGATTGGCGGACTCATTCAGGGCATGAGCTTTGGTGCGCTGATGAAGCTGCTGGCCAAGACCACCCTGAACCTGCAGAAGACGGTAGTAACCATCTGCTGTCTGGTAGCCATGGCCATGCTGATGAACAATACCGGTATGACCAACGATATCGCCAAGGGTCTGGTAATGCTTACCGGCGCAGCCTTCCCGTTCTTTGCTCCGCTCATCGGTAGTATCGGCACGTTTGTTACGGGTAGTGCCACAAATGCCAACATCCTGTTTGGTAAGCTGCAGGCCACTGCCGCCAGCGATCTGGGATTGGTCAACCAGGGCACATTCTTCGGTGTTAGCGGTAGCGAGACCAACTGGCTCGCCGCAGCCAACTGTGCCGGATCTGAGGGTGGTAAACTCTTGTCACCACAAAGTATCGCCATCGCAACCGCAGCATGTAATATGGAGGGTCAGGATGGCGACATTATGCGTAAGACCATGCCGTTCGCTATCTTCTGGATACTTATGAACGGCCTGATGGTATTCCTGGGACTACACGTTATTTAGCCTTAGCGAGATACCAGCGTACGGTCCAGTCGAGCGACTTACCGGGAGCCAGGGTTGTGTATGCACCTTGGCTCTCGATTTCTATATAGGTCTTGCCACGGTTCACGTACACTTGTATCTCGGCCTCGCCGGGTGCAGGCTCACCAGCCTTCAGGTCGGCAAACTTCTTGGTCAATATCAAGCCGTTGTTCTCGTAGCTCAGCCATCCTTTGCCGTCGGCGTTCACCTTGCGGTTCTCAGCAGCCTCGTCGGCCTCGTAGCATGCCAGTCCGTTCTTGGTCTTAAACGCCATCAGTCCTGCAGGCCAGATGCTCTCTACCGGAGCGTCGAACGATATCACACCGGCATTAGGCACACGGGTTATCTCCCATGGAGCCACCTTGCGCTCTTCGCCACTCTCGTTTATTATAGAATAGGTGATCACGATGGCACCATCCTTGGCATCGGTACTGAAGTCCTTGCGCACGCGATACTTCAACTTCTCCGATACCGGACTGGTCATCACCAGGTGGCCGTCCTTCTCTGTGACCTCATACACACCCTTGTCGAGCTCGAACACTGGTGGCCAGTTCCACTCCTTCTGCGGACTAGTCCAGAATGTGCTGCCGAACGATTCGGGCCATCGCAACTGCGATATCACCTCCTGGTCCTGATACTTGAGCGACATGATTTTGGCGCCCTTCTCGGGGTTGATGGTCATCGTTACATCACCCACCTTCACTTCTCTTGTCTGTGCCATCGCTGTGGTTGTCATCAGCATGGCAATGGCTGTTAGTATAATACTACGTTTCATACTTATAGTTGATGTTGAATTCTGGATGTTAGACGTGATTTATGGCCGAAAGTTAAGTCGGTTTATAGTTCGTTAACGTTAGTTCTTTTGTTTTGTGCTCGCTAAGTCGTACCTTTGCAGCCTGAAAAGTAAGAAGATTGGGCAAATGGAGAGACTCTGGAATAGGAATTACTGCAAGGTGATGGCGGCCAACTTTACGTTGTTTTTCGCCTTCTACGTGCTCACGCCGCTGCTGCCGCTCTACCTCAGCGAGCACTTCGGCGCCACCAAGGATGTTATCGGACTGGTGCTGTCGGGCTACACCATCACAGCCCTGCTGGTACGTCCGTTCAGCGGTTATGTAGTCGACACGTTCCCCCGCAAGACGGTGCTCATGATTGCCTTCGGAGCCTTTGCCATCTTCTTTGCAGGCTATCTGGCAGCCTCTACCCTGCTGCTGTTCACCATCGTGCGCACACTCCATGGTGGACCGTTCGGAGCCGTCACCACGGCCAATGCCACTGTAGCCATCGATGTGCTGCCCAGCAGTCGCCGCACCGAGGGCATTGGCTATTACGGTCTTAGCAACAATCTGGCCATGGCCACCGCCCCCACCATCGGTATCTGGCTCTACCAACTCACCGACAGCTTCGACTTCCTGTTCTGGCTGGCACTCATCGTGGCCTGCGCAGGCTGGATCATCGACTCTACGGTAAAGCTCAAGCCCAAAACAGCTGCGGCACCAGGTTCCCCAGGCCCGTCGCGCCTCTCACTCGACCGCTTTTTCCTAACCCGCGGATGGTTGCTGGGAGTCAACATGATAGCCTTCGGCTTCAGCTTCGGCGTGCTTAGCAACTATCTGGCCATCTATGGCAAGGAGGTGATGGGCATCACCGGCGGCACCGGCACCTACTTCATGCTCTGCTCCGTAGGCCTCATTCTGTCGCGCCTTCAGGGCGGCAAGGCCCTTCGTGCCGGCCGAGTAACCCACAACGCCGCCGAGGGCATGGTCATCTCCTTAATAGGTTATACCCTATTCATCCTCATGCCCACCCTAGCCCAACTCTTATCTCTTAATTCTAAATTCTTAATTCCCCTGGGCTACTACGGCTCCGCCCTGCTCATCGGCCTGGGCAACGGCCACATGTGGCCCGCATTCCAGAATATGACCATCAACGTAGCCCGCAACAATCAGCGTGGCACTGCCAACAGCACCATCCTCATCTCGTGGGACATCGGCATGGGCCTCGGCATCCTTATAGGCGGCATCGTCGCCGAACTCTTAGGCTACAACGCCGCCTTCTGGACCGTAGTCCTCATCAACTCCATCGGCGTGGCCACCTACTTCCTAGCCACCCGCACCTTCTTCCTCCGCCGCAACCTCAACCCCACGGTGCATTAGGCGTTGATAAAGCATACCTTACGGCGATTCGAGAAGGGGCGCACGGCGAAGTGTAGCCATATCGCCCCGTAGCGATTCCTCTCAATCAGCAACTCATCAAAGTCCTGTTTAGATTCGTCAGCGTAATCCAGCAAGATTGTCGCGTAGCGAATCAACTGCTCCATACCCAGTACTCTAATATCCACCGCACAGCCCGTAAGATGGTTGCTTCCGGCTACGCCACCTATCTTCTTATTCAATTGCGGCGAACGGTAACCCGAATTGATTATAATCGGCTTCTCTTTGTCGTCTCGACCAAGCGTCCCTCCTTTGTCATCTCGACCAAGCGCAGCGCGTGGAGAGATCTCTCGACTCCGCTCGAGATGACAAGCGTTATACCGCTCATTATACCTCTTCCTCAGCACCTCCAGCCACTCGCAAACCCGTTTAAGGTTTGCGATAGCCTCATGGCTAGGGATGTTATACACTTCGGGATGACTACTGCTCTTTGTCATCTCTCCGAGCGAGAAATGAGGCGATAAGTGAGAGCCATCGAGCTTGTTCGAATGGCCGAGCGTAGCCTCACTCGGCGAAGCCAAATGTTCACTCAACTTTGCATTGCTATTCAACTGTACTATCTGTTCCATTTTATATTAATGTTTCGCTCGGCTCTGCCGCTTGGCTTTGCCAAGAATCTTTCGCTAGGCTTCGCCGCTTGGCTCCGCCAAGAATGTTTAATGTTTAATCTTTAATGTTTAATGTATTTCCCGTTCTTTTCAAAACTGTGCTCTGTGCGCTGTGCGCAGTAACCACGATTGGTCCAAGTCCTGATCATGTGCATTGTATCGCGCCTACTTGCATTTTTGCCTTGCTGTTGACGTATGCGCATAGCATCTGACAGCGTAAATACATCGGGCAGCAACTCTAGCATATTTTGTGGACCACGGGTTCCAATACGTTCGCCTACGCGATTTGCAGCCTCGATATCGGCGCCAAAGAACTGCATCTTACACCAGAGATCATACTGCAGACTCCAACGGACAAAGTCCTCGATCGCCTTTTCCCATTGATTGCCGTTGGCCACGTAGAGCACGCAGGCCTTTAGCCAGGCGATAACTATGGCGCGGTGACTCAGATTCCAGTAGGTTTCATCCTGACTCAATCGGGCGAACTCAGCACATTCTTCCTGCAGTTTCTTGGCGAGTTTAAATGCCTGAGGACAATCCACTCTGCCACGAGCAGCTACCAAGTTATCGATATAAGGCTTTAGCTCCTCATCAAACTTCTCGTCGTACTTGCCGTATATGGGCTGCTCGGCACCTATTTCCATCTCGGGGATGGTACAGAAGTTGATTCGACTGATTGGTCCGTCGGTCAGCACCTTATTAAAGAAGCGGCGTCCTTTCTGGATGGTAGTACACGCGTTCCAGTTGAATCGACACTTAGGTCTTGCCGTTACGCTCTGCGTTCCTACACGAGTCTGTCCGAACTCTGCTCCTGGGTCAAACGCCAGACACATCAGTTGGAAGTGCTGCTTGCCAGTCTGGCCCTTTAGCTGCTCAAATAGGTCAATCTCGTTCAGTTTCACGTAGACAAAATGTCCTTCAGCTTCATCCATACGGGTAACAAGTGCAGGCTTGGTCATATCAGGATCAATCTCCTGTATCACAAGACCCTCGGGGCGAACCTGCTTATCCTTGTTAGCACCCTTCTTCTGGCAGTCGCGCTTCCACGCTTCCTCGCGTCGGGTATTCTCCTTATCGCGCTCCTTGATGTCCGCCATTATGTGCTTTATCGGCTCGTCTATACAGCCTTTACCAGCACCTGTATGCGCCATCAAGCAGTTCATCAGAGTGGCCTCGTGAGGCACGTAATCAGTGTACTCGAAACTCACCTCTTTAAGATGCGTACCAAGCGGTGGGAACACCGCATGCGCTACTGCCGCTTTGTATTGGTTGGGGGTATTGCGCGTCAAAAGTCTAATCAGTTTCGGCAGTTTCTTTTCCGCAGGCATCTCGGGCATCTTTTCTGGCAGAGCAGCTTGCTCTGAGGGCTCTGACTCTTCAGGCGCTTTGCTTTTTCGCCCTTCCAGCGCATCAAGCACATCCTTCAGTCGTCCAGGCATACCTTCATAACTGGATTTCAGAGCATTCGCAATCTTCTGTCGCTTCTCCTCAATCGGGAACCCGTCATAACATGGTATCACCTGATCAAGCCACTCTGCATTCCTA
>JAEEGK010011849.1_pt1 | contig 19863 bp, 11 predicted proteins | sample 8958771 | NCBI WGS metagenome assembly JAEEGK01 (sample SAMN16246547, study PRJNA631951) | gut metagenome | biome: gut microbiome; feature: rumen; material: SC-attached | host: Bos | place: Iran: Karaj | collected 2018-10
TCGTCGGTAACTATGCTTGGAAGAAGATGAAGCTTGGATCGCATAAAGTTATTATGACTGCTCTTTGTCCCGATGGTACTGTTCTGAAGGATAGCACTGTGATTGAGTGTCAGGAGATTACCAATGCTCTCGAGAGATTCTACATCTATGGTGACGTTGCAGCTAATCCTGATCAGGTGCCATTCCAGCCTGCTGCATGGCAGGGAGCAGAAATGCGTTTCAGCTCTACTGAAGGTGCTCACCTGCCCACTATTCCCGATGATGTTTACTTTGGTCTGAAGACCCTCATCGTTGATGTCTCAGATGCCAGTGCAGATTGTAATCTGATGGTACACAACGGTTGGTGGAGTAATACTTATATTTCAGATTGGCCCATTAAATCAGGTCAGAATGAGCTCCAGATTACTGAGACCATTGCTAAGGAGTGTGCTAAGGGTGGTGATGGTAAAGACCTTCAGCTCTTGTTGAAGAGTGGTAGCTTTACTCTCAATTCCGTTTATTATGAGGAATAATCGTTCCTTATCGGTATAATTTATTTTGAGGGCATATCGTTTTGATATGTCCTCATTTTTTTGCTTATTAAGATTTTCATGAAAAAGTTTGGGGGTTCTAAATGTTATTACTATCTTTGCAGTCGCAAAGTGTTTGCTTGAGTTTGTGAATTCTATATTAAGATATTGATGTATTAAGTATATGATAAATAAAAGTAAAATAACAAATATTGTCCTCTATGTAAGCCTTTCGGCTTTCATAGCATTTGTTGTTTATATCTTATGTATCAATCAAGATGTGTTCTATACAGCACACGACCGTTCTGAATTTCTTTATGGTGCACCATTTTTTCATACACTTATGCAGAAGCCTTTTGGCTTGATGCAGTATGTGGGAGCCTGGTTCACTCAGCTTTTCTATCATCCCCTCTTTGGTGCAGGTGTGCTGATGGCAATCTGGGCGCTCATCTTCTTGGTGGGTATCAAGGCATTCCGGTTACAGCTCAGTGCTTCGGCGCTGATGCTCTTGCCTGTAGCTTGTTTGCTCACTTCGGTGGTCGATCTGGGCTATTGGATATATATATCAACTATCAGAGGTTATTGGTTCTCACAGTCGATAGGTTATCTTATCATGCTGTTGCTCTTGTGGGCAGCCCGTAGCACACCGCGCAAATGGCATCTTGTCTGGTATCTGTTAGCCTTTTGCATTTATCCGGTTTTGGGGTGGTTCGCCTTACTCTTCGTGTTGTGCCTGATGGTTGCCGATAAGCCCACGTGGCGGGAGCTTTTAGGAATCGTAGTGCTGATCTTCACTGCTGGTATCTGGCATACGCAATATTACTCATATCTGAGAGCTGATGAGGTTGTCATGGCAGGTCTGCCCCGCTTCATCACTCCTAGTGACAACACTCCACGTCTGACTTATCCGTTTTGGGCGCTCGGAGTCGTTTCTTTGCTCATTTTGTTGTGCAACAAATATCTATCGCGGTGGTTCGTCCCAATGCTGTGTGCCGCTGCGGGCATCGTCTTTACCTGGTCGCTGATGTATCAAGATCAGAACTATATCGATGAGATGCGCATGGTACGCTCTGCAGAGGATGACAACTGGAAAGAGGTACTTCAAATAGCGGAAAATAACCCGAAACCGACCACTACAATAGTTTTCCTTAAGAATGTCGCGCTGATGAACGAGGGTGGACTACTCGACCGTTCATTTAAGATAGGGAATATCGGATATCCCCTCCATAATCCCGATTCCGTCCATTCCAGTTTTTTGGATATTACCTCACCGCTGGTCTATTACAATTACGGTATGATTAATGAAGGTATCCGTCTGAATTTCGAGAATGCCATCCAGTCAGGTTTCTCCCCCTTCTATCTGAAGGTGTTGGCCCGCTGTGCCCTGGCTAAGGGAGACAAGGAACTGGAGGAACGCTATACTTCGCTGCTACACCATCTGCCGTTCTACAGTAGCTGGAAACCGTCACCTGTTTCAGAAAAGGTGAATTCACTCCAGAGCTGCTTCCCTGACGAGATTACCGGTGTTGATAACAGCGATAGCTATATTGTCAACATCATCAGTCTTTGGTCCGACTCCGACAGTAAGGTAGCCTCGGAACAAGCTTTGCTCTATGCCATGATGCGCTGTGACTCACGCCGCTTCTGGGCTGCACTGCGCAATTTCGTGAAGTTACACATGAACGAGGCCTTTCCTGTTCATGCTCAGGAGGCCTATATCTTGTATATGGATAAAGCTCCGGAAGAAAAACGCATGATGCTCCCTGTTGATCAGGCTGTTTATGAACGCTACAAACAGTTCTGGGATGCTCTTGGACAGAAGGTAAAGCCTGGTATGAAACTTAGTGTGGTAGCCGAAGAGATGCGTGAGGAATGGGGAGATACTTATTGGTATTATAATATATTTGGAAGACATTATTCCAATGCCGTTATTATGAAACATCATGATGTCCAATCATAAACAGACAATGAAAAGATATATCCACTCATACCTCCTATTTATAGCAGCCGCTATATGGCTGTTATCATCGTGTGCGAACCATCCAGACGTGCCTTCCTCATTCAAGGAGGCCAAGTGCCTGCCCGCCATCTTCCCCGACTATTGCAATGTCACCATTCCCAGTAACATTGCACCGCTCAACTTCATGCTGCCTGCTGACGAGTATGAGGCCTGCGTGGCACGACTCACTATGCCTGACGGTAGTCAGCAGACATACGGCGACGGTGTGAAGGTGCAGATTCCTGAATCCGAATGGCATGAGATGCTTGATGCCTCGAAGGGCAAGAGCATCAAGGTGGAGGTTTGGGGGCAGAAAGGAGACGAATGGCTGTCGTTCAACCCGTTTGAGATCCGTGTGGCTGAGGAACCCATCGACGAATATGTGTCGTATCGCCTCATTGAACCGTCGTATGTGGCATGGACTTTCATGGAGATTGCTCAGCGCAACCTTACCACGTTTGAAGAGACGCAGATCTTCAACAACGAGATTACCATGAATAATAATAAGATAGGCCAATGCATTAACTGCCATAGCTATCAGAACTATAAGACTGACAACATGCTCTTCCATGTGCGTCTTTCTAATGCTGGTACTGTCATTGTGAACGACGGTAAGGTCTCCAGAGTCAATCTGAAGCGTGACTATACCATCTCTTCTGGTGTCTATCCTTCCTGGCATCCCACAGAGAAGCTGGTTGCCTTCTCGACCGACCTGACACGTCAGGCGTTCCATACGCAGAACCCCAACAAGATTGAGGTTTATGACTTGAAAAGCGACTTGATTCTCTATGATGTGAAGACCGATTCTGTGCAGGTCGTCAGCAACGATTCCACACTTTTAGAAGTGTATCCAACATGGTCGCCCGATGGCAAATACCTCTATTATTGTAAGTCCGTCCCGCTGCCTGAAGAGATGCGTGATAAGGATATTAGAACGACCTATCCGAAAATACAGTATAACCTCTACCGCCGCACGTTCGACGTGAAGACGCATGCCTTCGGCGATGAGGAGCTGGTGTATGATGCTGCTGCACAGGACAAAAGTGCCACCCTGCCGCGTATCAGTCCCGACGGACGCTTTCTGCTCTTTGCCCAAGGACAGTACGGCTGCTTCCATATCAGACACAACGATGGAGATATCGTCTGTATGCCACTTAACCAGGACCTCCCTCTGACGCAGGTCATCGACCTCAGTAAAGTGAACAGTCAGGGCCGTCCTGACAGCTATCCATCATGGTCGAGCAACGGGCATTGGATGATGGTGGCCAGTCGCCGTGAGGATGGCAACTACTGTCGAGTTTATTTCTCTTATTTCAACAATGGAAAAGTGGAGAAAGCCTTCCTTATGCCACAGGAGGATCCCGAGTACAACACCTTCCTGCTGAAGAGTTACAACCGTCCCGAGTTCATGGTCGAACCCGTTAAAATTAGTGTCGATGAATTCAGTAAAGTGTTTGATAAGTAGTTCGTTCGGTGTGGCCGTCCTCCTGTTTTTCGGATTGGCCTATCCGCATCATCTGCATTATCAGGAACAGTACCAGCTTTTCCTCTTCGACAGCACTTATATGTGGGAGATTGTTAAGCAGCCTGGTGGTGTTGCTGATCTGCTGGGACGCTTCTGCACACAGTTTTTCCTTTTTGCCTGGGTGGGGGCTGCTATCATTGCGCTTTTGCTCTCAGCGGTGCAACTCCTGACGCTTTCGCTCATTGACAATTCACCATTGACCATTGACCATTCAAGTATGCAAGGAAATAATGTTCAATGTTCAATGTTCAATGTTCAATGGACATACGGCCTGAGTTTTGTGCCTTCCTTCCTGCTCTGGCTCTTCCTGCTCGACGAGAATGCGCTGCTGGGTGGTGTTTGGGCGGTCTTGCTCACGCAACTCGCTATCTGGGGATTGGTCCGGTTGCCAGACGGATGGGTGCGCCGCATCCTGATGATTGTCGCCTTTGTGATACTCTATTGGATAGCCTTCGGTGGTAGCCATTACTATCGTTACCCGAATGTGTTCCCCACGCTGCTCTATGCTGCGTGGTTCTCTGCTATCATCATCCCCTTAGTGATGTGGTTTATAGTTAGAGGTAAGAAGTCAGAGAATGTCCGGCAGCAGAACAATTCTCTCACTATTCCCGAGCAAAGCTCGCCGACCCGTAGCCTTTCTCACCTCATACCCCTCACCTCTTTTGTATTGGTTTCTATCGTTATGGGCATTCTCGTCTGGAAGAACGCCAATTTCAAGGCGGAAAAGGTGATGCAGTATGACTTCATGGCCTGCCACCAGCAATGGAACCGTATTCTTGAGACCGTCAACGCAGAAAAACCTAACAACCAGATCGGTGTGACGGTACAGAATCTGGCTTTGGCGATGCGTGGCATGCTCTTGGAGCACATGTTCGACTATAACCAGAATAGCATCCATGGCCTTCTGCCTGATGTAAAGGAAGATGCTACCAGTCCTATGCCTACTGCCGAGGCATTCTATCAGCTGGGTATGATCAATGTCGCCCAACGCACGGTATTTGAGGCCCAGGAAGCCATTCTCGACTTCCAGAAGAGTGGTAGATGCTACAAACGGCTGGCACAGACCAATCTCATCAATGGCCAATATGAAGTGGCCCGCAAATACCTTATGGCCCTGCAGAAGACCCTCTTCTATCGTGATTGGGCCAATGAGACGCTGCCGTTGTTGGGGAATGAGAAGGCCGTCGCCAGTCATCCCGAATACGGACGCCTGCGTCAGTGCGCCTACAACGAGGATTTCTACTTCAGCGACCATGTGACGCCAGAGATGCTTGAGAGTCTCTACTACAGAAATACGGATAATCGCTTGGCCTATCAGTATCTGCTGGCATACTGTGTGCTGACAGGCGATCAAGAAAGATATAACCGCATCATTTCCAAAGAGCAATGAAGAAGATCCTGTACATACTATTCACTATTCACTGTTCACTATTCACTCTCCTGCTGCTTTCAGCCTGCACGGAGACCGTCAGCGATGCCAAGCAGGAGAATGCGCTGCCTCAGATCTATCCCGACTACCTCGGTGTCACTATACCTGTGAACATAGCGCCGCTCTGCTTTAATATGGCAGATGAGAAGGCTGTGTGTGTCGATGCTGTCATTACAGACGGCAAAGGAAACAGTCTGCATAGCCAGGGTGAAGAATCGGTGGATTTTGATATAGATGACTGGCATCAGCTGCTTGCTCAGAATCCTGGAGACTCGCTCTGCGTGACTGTCTCTGCTAAATATGACGATGGCTGGCATACCTATAGTCCTTTTTCTATCTATGTCAGTGCTGACAGTATCGACTTCGGTCTTTGCTACCGTCTGATTGCGCCAGGCTATGAGGTGTGGAGCAAGATGGGTATTTACGAGCGCGAGCTCTCCTCGTTTGAAGAACGTGCGCTGATAGAGAATACACAATTTGAGGGATGTGTGAACTGTCATAGCTTCAACCATGGTAATCCAGCTGATATGAGTCTGCATATCCGTGGCCCTCATGGTGCTACGCTGTTGCGTCATAACGACGGTCCTATTGCAGCCTACAATACCAAGACCGATCAGACACTCGGCCTCTGTGTCTATCCTAATTGGCATCCTTCGGGTCGCTATATCGCTTATTCCACCAACACCACGAGACAGTTGTTCCACAGTGCAGACTCCAATCGTATTGAGGTCTTTGATACCGCCTCCGACCTCCAAGTCTATGATGTGGAAAAGAACGAGTTACTGCTTTCGCGCATTTTGAAGCAGGACTCCATCTACGAGACCTTCCCTGTTTTCTCTGCTGATGGTCGTTCGCTCTATTTCTGTGCTGCGAAGGCTCTCCCAGAGGGAAATCATGCGCTGGATTCCATCCGCTATAACCTTTGCCGCATTGATTTCGATCCTACAACGGGCAGTTTCGGTAACCAGATAGAGATGATCATCGATGCAGCGTCTCAGCACAAGTCGGTGTCCTTCCCCCGTCCTTCCTACGATGGACGTTACCTTTGCTACACACTTTCCGACTACGGACAGTTCAGTATCTGGCATCATGAGGCCGATCTCTGGCTGCTCGACCTCTCTACAGGAGAGAACCGTCCCATGGCAGGGGCTAACTCCGGAGATACTGAATCGTTCCATAACTGGAGCGCAAACTCCCGATGGCTGGTGGTGAGTTCCCGTCGCGATGACGGTCTCTTTACGCGACCTTATTTCTGTCATATAGATGCTAATGGCATCGTTAGCAAGGCCTTTATGCTGCCGCAGCGCAATCCGCGCCGTTTTTATCGCGACCGTTTCCTTTCCTTCAATGTGCCAGAGTTCATCATTGCTCCTACGCACTTCGACGGGCGTAAGGCCAGCCGTATCATCAACGATCCTTCCCGCAAGGACTTTGGTGTGCGCAAATAACCCAAATTATTTTCCGAAAGTTGTACACAATTCCAAAAATTATTTGTACCTTTGCACGCGTTTTTGTGATTATTTAATCAACAAATGAACTGAAAAGAGTGTAATAGCATGATAAAACCGCGTTTGTTTTTATTCGTATTTATAGGACTGCTGATGTTTTCCGGCTGTTCCAAAGAAGAGCAATTTGAGAACCATCAAACATCCCATGAATTTAAACTTGCAAAAAAAAGTATTACTGCCAATTATACAGCAGGCTTCGCCAATATCAGCATGATAGCCGATTTGGCCATCACGTGGACAGCGACTTGTTCTGCCGACTGGCTTTCAGTTTCTCCTACATCAGGCACCGGCGGCGCTAATCTCCGTGTCAGTTGGCAGGAAAATCCGGATGCTGCCGACCGCGAAGCAACGATCACTATTTCGGAAGGTCAGAAGGAATTGACGTTGAATGTCAAGCAAGGTCAGAAACCTGCTGAGCTTGTGAGTACCCGCGCCATTGTGGGAAATCTTATAAATAACGAATTGGACTCCGTAGAATTTATCTTCGACAGGCCTTTAGGGGCACTGAATGTCTATTCTAACAACGAGTGGTATTCGATTATGACGACACCAGAGAAAATAGACGACGAGGGGCTCCGATGGCGCTTACCACTGAAGATTTCCAAGTTGGGAATGGATGTTCAGTTGGCAGTAGATTACAAGTCGGCAAGCGATTGGGTTGAGCGTAAGAAAGGCGTCACCATTCCTTTCTATGAGAAGAAATATCTGATTACGCAAGAGAACGAGTGGATTACTTATTCCATTCTTTCACTCGATATGCAGAGCATTTGGATAGCTATTGACAACTGGGAGCCTGAGCAAAGAAGGCTGGTGCAGGTGTCGCTTGACGATATGAAAGAGATCAAGAGCGTCAAAATGCCATACGCTGTTTGTCATCTCTGCATGAATCCGTATAACGGGCTGCTCTACGTGATGGGCAATCAGGAGTACTTCTGCGTGGTAGATCCTGCGAAGGGCGAGATTGTGAAGCGGATTCAGATAGAAGAAACATCGCCGTATGCTCATCCTCAGCACCCTACAAACTATGCTTCTGAGGTGGCGTTCACCAAGGACGGGTTTGGCGTTCTGCGACTCATATCGCCCAGTAGCACGGGACTTGAATGGCGCTATATCGATAGTGCTGATGGTGACAAGATTACGCTGAGTGGATATGATACAGAGCATGAGTTTGAACACCTGTATGTCAATTACGACTGTTCGCGTATCTATGCCAACATGTATCCAAATCTCTATTGTCCTATAGAATGGGTAAACAGGCAGCATCAGAAACCGGTTAAAGTTGATATCCACCCAAGTTTCCAGTCTGACAAATATTTTGCCGGTGGTAATCTTGTGGATTTGCAGATGTCACCATTTGCCAATAAAGCCTTCATCTGCACAGCCCCTGGTAGCGAGTGCGTGGTCAGTTTGGAGCCTGTGTCTTACTCTGAGGTTCTTGAAATGGAAGCCCGAGACTCGAAATGTGCGTGGGACAAGAACGTCTCTGAGCGCGATTACATCTATCAGGTATGCTCGATTGACGGCTGCCTGGAGCTGTATGATATGACGGACGGCCGTGGTATTTTTGGCACGCATCATAGATTTATCGGTAATTGCGAAGCGAAGAACTGCTATTTCCTGCCTACAACGGATCAGTTGGTGGTATCCTGTTACGATGGTGTCTGGGTGTTTGATGCAGCAGCAATGAAATCAAAGAAACTTTAATAATGTAAAAATGAAAAAAGTATTTTATTTGTTTTTATCTCTCATGATGTGCATGTTTGCATCATGTCAGAAAGATGAGGATGTTGTTCCAGAACCAGAACCCGAACCGAAACCAGGGACTGTCAAGGAGGCTGTGTATGAAACAAACGACGACTACGTGGACCTCGGTTTTGATGGTATTATGTTTGCCACCAAGAATTTAGGCGCAAAGAAGCCTGAGGATTCAGGCTATTACTTCGCGTGGGGTGAGACGGCGCCAAAGGAGGACTATTCCTGGGATACATACAAGTGGACAAGGGTGATCAATGACCCCTATAGAGATGTGTCTTTCTCCAAATATTTTAAGAAAAGTAACGGAAGGTTTGACTTTGAATATCTTCAGCCGGAGGATGACGCAGCAACGGTGATGCTGGGAGAAGGATGGCGAATGCCGACTAGTGAAGAGGTGAATCGTCTTCAAGACTCGTTTTCTCGTGACGTTTTGGCTTGCAGAGTAAGGGGCACCTTGAGGAATGGCGTTTATGGCTACGAACTGATAGGACTTAACGGTAACTCGATATTCATTCCGAGCACTGGCGTGATGAGAGACAAAGAACTGACATTTTGGGATTACGATACCAAATTGTGGTGTTCCGATGTCCAAGGCATGCAGATGCGTTACTTTGAAGTCACTGTTCTTGAGGCTGATTTATCTCTGAATGGAGAGAATCGATGCGTTGGGTTACCCATACGTCCTGTAAAAGAGAAGAAAGCAGAATCTGACACTATATTCCTGAAATACAATGTCCTTGAGCGTAATATTGAGGAGGCCAGAGAACGGCTTACTACAACCAGTGCGGCGGACTACAGCGACGACAGTTACCAGACACTCGATAAAGCATACCAGCATGCCGTAAACATCAGAACGTTCGCCAAGGAAAACGACGGACAGATCGCAAACAAGTATGTGGGTGTCATAAACAAAGTGAACAAGCAGCTGCAGGATTCCATCAACTTTGCCTCTCATAATCTGCGCTTGGCTTTGGTTGACTTGCAGCCCCTGCCGAAGGCCAGCGACATCAAGGCTGTGGACCTCGGACTTTCTGTGCGCTGGGCATCGTCCAACCTAGGTGCCCGTACAGAGGCCGAAAACGGCTATTACATCGCGTGGGGTGAGCTGACTCCTAAAGAAGGGCATTACGACTGGGAGAGTTATCTGTTGTGCAAGGAAGTATACGAAGATAACAGAGATTACAGCAAGTTCTCAAAATACGTTACTGACAGCAAATGGGGCGAGGTGGACGGAAAGACACGGCTCGACCTTGAGGACGATGCAGCCCACGCATTCATGGGTGGCAACTGGCGCATGCCTACCACTGAGGAGTGCCAGGAGCTTATCGACAATTGCACTTTCGAGAATGTGGGACTATATGGCCGTACATTGATGAAAGCAACAGGGCCTAATGGCAACTATATCTATTTCCCCCATACCGGTACTACCAAAGTGACAAATGCGATATACTGCTGGACATCAGACTTAAGTGTCGTCGACAATCATGCCACCTGCTTTAATATCAATTATATCTCGGAAGAGGCCAACATGTCGTGGTATGACAGATATGCTGGTCTGACCATTCGTGCGGTTTGCCCTTAACATGAGTAGCAAGTTTCAATGATTGTTACATCTACAAAAGAATATGAGACATACGCCAATACGTATGTCTCGTTTTTTTCCTAACTTTGCAGCGGAATCAAATAAAAACTAAATAATGAATCATCGCTTATTATCAATTGTTGTGTTGTTCTGTGCCGGCCAGTTCGTGTCGGCACAGACACTTCCTTACCAGAATCCCAATCTGAGTGCTAAGGAACGTGCCAAGGATTTGTGTAGTAGACTGACCCTTGAAGAGAAGGCCAAGCTGATGCTGGACGAGAGTCCCGCTATCCCCCGCTTGGGCATCAAGAAGTTCTTCTGGTGGAGTGAGGCCCTGCATGGCGCTGCCAATATGGGCAATGTCACCGTGTTCCCAGAGCCCATTGCCATGGCCTCGTCGTTTAACCCTGATCTGCTGTACAAGGTGTTCGATGCTGCCAGTACGGAGTTCCGTGCCCAGTATAATGAGCGAATGTATCGTGGCTCAGGCGAGGATGAGAAGTTCCACAGCCTCTCTGTCTGGACACCGAATGTGAACATCTTCCGCGATCCCCGTTGGGGACGTGGTCAGGAGACTTATGGCGAGGATCCCTATTTGACCTCTGTCATGGGAACCCAGGTGGTGAAGGGCTTGCAGGGACCTGAGGATGCGAAGTATCGTAAACTCTGGGCCTGTGCCAAGCACTATGCCGTTCACAGCGGTCCTGAGTATACGCGTCACAGTGCCAACCTCACCAATGTTTCGCCACGCGATATGTGGGAGACCTATATGCCTGCCTTCAAGACCTTGGTGCAGGATGCGAAGGTGCGTGAGGTGATGTGTGCCTACCAGCGTCTCGACGATGATCCCTGCTGTGGTTCTCAGCGTCTGTTGCAGACCATCCTCCGCGATGAGTGGGGCTTTGAGTATCTCGTCGTCAGCGACTGTGGTGCTGTGTCCGATTTCTACGAGTCGCACAAGTCTTCTTCCAGTCCTGTACATGCTTCTGCCAAGGCCACGATTGCTGGTACGGATGTGGAGTGTGGCTATGGCTATGCCTATCGCAGCATTCCTGAAGCCGTGAAGCGTGGCTTTATCACAGAGGCTGAGGTCGATAAGCATGTCATCCGCTTGCTCGAAGGCCGTTTCGATCTGGGTGAGATGGATGATCCCTCACTGGTGGAGTGGTCGAAGATCCCGTATTCTATCATGGACTCCAAGCAGCATCGTCAGATAGCTCTCGATATGGCGCGTCAGACCATTGTGTTGCTGCAGAACAAGGGTAATATCCTCCCGTTGCAGAAGAACAAGGAGAAGATAGCCGTAATTGGTCCGAATGCAGACAACGAGCCTCTGATGTGGGGTAATTATAACGGTACACCGAATCATACCATTACGATTCTTGATGGCATCAAGACCAAGCAGAAGAAACTCTTCTATCATGCAGGCTGTGACCTGACCTACGACAAGGTGATGGAGAGCCTGATGGCCTCGCAGTGCAGTTTCGAGGGCAAGAAGGGTATGAAGGGTACGTTCTGGAACAACCGCAGGATGGAAGGCAAGCCTGTGACCACGCAGTATTACACCCAGCCCATCGCTGTCACCACCTTTGGTATGCATAACTTCGCTCCTGGTGTCCAGCTCGAGGACTTCTCAGCCAAGTACGAGACCGTCTTTACGCCTAATGAGTCTGGTGAGTATGTGGTGAATGTGGATGGTTGTGGACAGTTTGAGCTCTACATCGATGGCGAGCGTAAGTTCCACCACCGCATCTGGCGCACCACACCCAACCGTGTGGCCATCCAGGTAGAAAAGGGTAAGAGTTACAATATCGAGGTACGCTTCTCGCATGTCCATACCTACAACGCCAATCTGAAGATCAATGTGGCCAAGGAACTGCCCATCGATTACCAGCAGATCATCGCTCAGCTGAAGGGCATCGACAAGGTGGTCTTCGTGGGTGGTATCTCCTCTGCCCTCGAAGGTGAGGAAATGCCTGTGGATATCGATGGTTTCAAGGGTGGCGACCGTACCCATATCGAACTGCCTAAGGTGCAGCGTGATTTCCTCAAGGCACTGAAGGATGCAGGCAAGAAGGTGATCTTCGTGAACTGTTCTGGATCTGCCATTGCGCTGCTGCCAGAGACAGAGACCTGCGAGGCGATTGTTCAGGCGTGGTATCCTGGACAGGAGGGTGGAACGGCTGTGGCTGATGTGCTCTTTGGCGACTATAACCCCTGTGGCAAATTGCCCGTGACATTCTATAAGACCTCTTCGCAGTTGCCTGATTATGAGGACTACTCCATGAAGGGCCGTACCTATCGCTATTTCACGGATGCCCTCTTCCCCTTCGGCTATGGCCTGAGCTATACGCAGTTTGAGGTGGGCGAGCCCTCTGTCATCAATACCTCTGCCCAGAATCCTGGCTTCAATATTGCTGTTCCTGTCAAGAATCTGGGTCAGCGTGATGGTACGGAGATTCTCCAGCTGTATATCCGCAACCTGCAGGATCCTGACGGTCCGCTGAAGTCGTTGCGTGCTTTCAAGCGTGTGGATGTGAAGGCAGGACAGACAGTCACCGCCAAGCTGACGTTTGAGCGCAAGAGCTTTGAGTTCTGGGATCCGGAGACCAATACCATGCGTGTGAAGCCTGGCAGATACGAGATTCTCATTGGCAACAGCTCGCTCGACAAGGATCTGAAGAAACTGACAACAGAAATACAGTAATATCTATAAAATCAAAACAACATGAAAAAAGTACTCAAATCCCTGCTGATGGCAGCCTTGCTTTTGGCACTGCCCAGCGATGCTATGGCCCAGAAGAAGGCCGCTAAGAAAGCAACGAAGAAAGCCGCTACTGAACAAGTGCAGCCCGCTGATCCTAACTTCTACATCTTCCTCTGCTTCGGACAGTCGAACATGGAGGGAAATGCCCGTCCTGAGGCTGTGGATCTGGCCAGTCCTGGTCCGCGCTTCCTGCTGATGCCTGCTGTGGACTTCCCAGCAGCCAACGGTCGTCCTGAGCGTAAGATGGGTGAATGGTGTGAGGCTTCGGCTCCGCTCTGTCGCGCAAATACAGGTCTGACCCCTGCCGACTGGTTTGGTCGTACGCTGGTAGCCTCGCTGCCTGAGAATATCAAGATCGGTGTCATCCACGTGGCTATCGGTGGTATTGACATCAAGGGTTTCCTGCCTGACAGCATCCCTGATTATGTGAACAAGAAGGCTCCAGGTTGGATGAAGGGTATGTTGGCTGCTTACGACAACAACCCCTACGAGCGTCTGGTCACGCTGGCCAAGAAGGCTCAGAAGGATGGTGTCATCAAGGGTATCCTGATGCACCAGGGTGAGACGAATACGGGCGATCCCAAGTGGGCTGGTATGGTGAAGCAGGTGTATGAGAACCTCTGTGGCGACCTGCAGCTGAAGCCTGAGGAGGTGAACCTCTATGTGGGTAACATCGTGCAGGCTGACGGTAAGGGTGTCTGCATCGGCTGTAAGAAGCAGATCGACGAGCTGCCTCAGACCATCCACACCTCTCAGGTGATTTCTTCTGATAACTGTTCTAACGGTCCTGACCGTCTGCACTTCGATGCTGCCGGTTATCGTGAGCTGGGTTGCCGTTATGGTGAGGCTGTGGCCCGTCACTTAGGCTACGAGCCCAAGCGTCCTGCCAATCTGCCTGTGCCCATCAAGAAGATCAACGTGCCTGCTGATGCTGTGACAGGTGAGTACACCATTCCTGGCAACGACTTCCCGAAGGTCGATTCTCAGCGTCGTGCCTACTTCCGTATCAATGCGCCTCAGGCCAAGAAGATTATCGTCGACATCTGCAGCAAACAGTATGAGATGCAGCCTCAGGGCAATGGTGTCTTTATGGCTGTGACAGATCCTCTGCCCGTGGGCTTCCACTATTACTTCATGAATATCGACGGCGTGAACTTCATCGATCCCGCTTCTGAGACCTTCTTCGGAACGAACCGTGAGGCTGGTGGTCTCGAGGTGCCTGAGGGTCCTGAGGGCGACTACTACCGTCCACAGCAGGGTGTGCCCGCTGGTTGTGTACGCAGCATCTACTACTACAGCAACGAGCAGAAGACTTGGCGTCATGCAATGGTCTATACCCCTGCTGAGTACGATCAGAAGCAGGGCTTCAAGAAACGCTATCCTGTGCTCTATCTGCAGCATGGTATGGGTGAAGGCGAGACCAGCTGGACCCTGCAGGGAAAGATGCAGCACATTATGGACAATGCCATCGCCAGTGGCGAGGCAGTGCCTATGATTGTGGTCATGGAGAGTGGTGACATCAAGGCAGGCATGGGACGTGGTCAGAGCATGGCCGACTACGGTGCTTCGTTCTATCCCGTACTGTTGAACGACCTGATTCCTTATATCGATGCCAACTTCCGTACGAAGACCGATCGCGACAACCGTGCAATGGCAGGATTGTCTTGGGGTGGTCACCAGACCTTCGATATCGTGTTCAACAACATGGATAAGTTCGCTTGGCTGGGTACCTTCAGCGGTGCTATCTTCGGTCTCGACCTCAAGACGGCTTATAACGGTGTGTTCACCAATGCTGACGAGTTCAACAAGAAGATCCACTACATGTACATGAACTGGGGCTCTGAGGACTTCATCAAGAGCGGTGACATCGTGAAGGGCCTGCAGGAAATGGGCATCAAGGTCGAGGGCAAGCAGTCTGAAGGCACTGCCCATGAGTTCCTGACCTGGCGTCGCGGCCTCCACGAGTTTATTCCTCACCTCTTTAAGAAGTAAATGACTATGTTATTCAAGAAAAGACTATTGTTGATGGCGGTGATCATGGGGACAGGTAGCCTGGGGCAGCTTTCTGCCCAGGTACCTGTCCCCGTGACCACCGGTGACAGCACGAAGATCCATAACCCCATGCTGTGGGCAGATGTGCCCGATCCGGATGTCATCCGTGTGGGCGACACCTTCTACCTTGTGACAACCACGATGCACCTCATGCCAGGTGCGCCTATCATGGCCTCGAAGGATCTGAAGAACTGGGAGACGGTGGGTTATATCTTCGACAAACTGACGGATTCTCCTAAGTATGACTTGCAGGAGGGTACGGTCTATGGCCGTGGGCAGTGGGCTACCTCGCTGAAATACCACGATGGTAAGTTCTGGGCGCTGCTGGCTCCCAACGAGTCTGGTCCTATGGGCGATACCTATATCTTTACGGCTCCCAAGGCCGAGGGCCCTTGGACCATCCATTCCCGTCTGCGTCATTTCCACGATGCCACCCTGTTCTTTGATGACGACGGTACGCCTTACGTGTTCTTCGGAACAGGTGAGATGTGTCAGCTGACGCGCGATCTGAAGGGTGTCGTCGAGGGTAGCCTCCGTCACTATTTCCATCGTGAGGCTGATGAGCGTGGTTTGCTGGAGGGTACACGTGTCATCAAGCACAACGGTGTGTACTATGCACAGCTCATCTCGCATGTCTATGCCCCAGGCCGTCACCGTCGTGAGGTCTGCTATCGCACGAAGGATCTGAATGGCACGTGGGAGAAGAACACCATCCTCGAGAGCGACTTCGGTGGTTTCTCTTATCTGGCACAGGGTACCATCGTCGATACGGAAGATGGCGACTGGTATGGCATCATGTTCCAGGATCGCGGTGGAGTAGGGCGTGTGCTTACGCTTTCACCCGTTCGTTGGATTGACGGATGGCCACAGTTAGGCGATGAATATGGTAAGGTGCCTGACGTGATGCGTCCTTATAAGAGTGGTCAGCCTAAGAAGGAGATTGTCTGCAACGATGATTTCAGTTCGACGAAGTTGGGACTTCACTGGCAGTGGAACCACAATCCCATCGACAATGCGTGGAGTCTGACGGAGCGTCCTGGATTCCTGCGCCTGAAGACCAACCGTGTGGTGCCTAATCTCTATCTGGCTCCCAACACCATTACCCAGCGTATGTTCGGACCAACGTGCAGTGGTATGGTCTGCATCGACTTCTCGAAGATGAAGGATGGCGACTGTGCCGGTTTCTCTGCCTTCAATGGCGACTCTGGCGTGCTCGCCTTGAAGAAGCGTGGCAAGACCGTTTATCTCGAAATGAGCGAGCAGAAGGTGAGCCTCTCTGATCGTGAGAAGGCTGTCACCAACGTTGAGGACAAGATGATCGAGGGTGTGGCCATTTCTGGCATTGCGCCCAAGGCCACGAAGATCTGGCTGCGCATCGATGGTGACTTCCAGCCTCGTCATAACGACGCTGCTAATTTCTACTACAGCCTCGATGGACAGGAGTGGAAGCAGATTGGCACGAAGAACTACCGTTGTATCTTCGACTACCGTCGTTTCTTCATGGGTTCGAAGTTCGCGATCTTCAACTACGCCACGAAGAAAGCCGGTGGCTACATTGATGTCGACGAATTCAAACTGCTTTAATATAAACAAAGCTCGCGACCAGGGGGATGGTCGCGAGCTTGTTTTTTTATTTCACTGACAATTCTTTCTTGTGGGAGACTCTTACAAAGACAGGGATAAACTCCTTGTGAACCTTTGTGGTGACGGTCTGTCCGCCCTCGAAGTGCTCAGCCGTATGGATTTCTTCCCATCCGCCCTCGGACTTGGGGAGATAGGTCTTCCAATCTGTGACACCTGGCTCAGTGATCGGACTGACAAGCAGCGCAGGACCGAACATATACTCATATTTCTGTTGCAAGGCCTGAGGGTCGTCAGCAAAGTCGAAGACCAACGGACGCATCAGGGTGTAGCCCTCTGATGATACACGCTTAGCACATTTCTTAATATAAGGCAGCAGATGCCCACGCTCTTCCAGACTCAACTTAAAGAGTTGCTGGGCCTCCTTACCATAGTTCCAAGGCTCCGTATTACTCATATAGCCATGCACGCGCATCAGAGGCAGATAGACGCTCGTCTGTATCCAGCGCAACATCCTTTCGATATAATCCTGATTGGTGTACTGGTCGCCAGGACGGAAAAACCCACCTGCGTCATACGTCCACCAGGGGATACCAGCAGCCTGCATACCCAGACCAGCGACGATCTGACGACGGAAGGTCTCCCAGTCATTGCCCACATCACCGCTCCACATCGCAGAGCCATAACGCTGGATGCCTGGGAATCCGCAACGGGTGAGGATCATCGGGTCCTTGCCCGCCTTCACCAGTCCTTCGTAGACGGTCTTGTTCACCAACAGCGGATAGACATTGCGCACCACTTCGCCACTCCATTTGCCATTATTCACCCGACGGCCTGCTAAATCGTCGTTCTCAGGTTCTGTGGCGTCCTGCCACCAGGCGTCGATGCCTAAGGGCACCAAGCGCTCGTTGAAGTTCTTCCAATAGGCTGCAGCTGCCTCGGGATTGAAGAAGTCTATCCAGTCGGTCTCAGGGATATAGTAGTTGTCCTGCAACATCTGGCGCCCCACGGTGGAGTTCTTGTCAATCTTCGACCACACGCTCACCATCAGTCGGATGTCCATCTTGTGGAGGCTGTCTGTAAGGGCCTTGGGATCAGGATAGTACTGCTCATCAAACTGCATCGAGTTCCAACCGTATTTGCCCCAATATTGCCAGTCCTGTACAATCACGCTGATGGGCATCTCTTCCTTCTTGAAACGGTTCGCTGTCTGGAGGATCTCTTCAGAGGAATGGAAACGCTCGCGACAGTGGATATAGCCGAGAGCCCATTCCGGCATGGGAGGACACTGGCCTGTCAGTTCTCTGTAAGAGGCGATGATCTCATCGGGCGAGCCTACGAAAATCGTATAGTCCACAGCCTCTGCCAAAGGAGAGCGGAAGGTGGTCTCATCGCGTACCAATCCGTATGAGAATTTGGGCTCGTCGCCTCTGGTGAGCTCTGCTGTGACATGATGACTGCCTTTCTCCAAATGCACGATGGCAGAGGCCGTGGGCGGCAGCCACATGTTCTGCATCTCAATGACGGTCTTGCCGTCGATGGCAAGGTTATGTCTGCGGGCCATCTTCTGGCCGACATCCAGCATGATTCTGTAATCTCCCGTCTCATTAGCCGTGAAATCCACCGTGTAGATATTTCGCTGTCGTACCTCACGCCGGCCACCTTCGGTCGTGGTGACATTCACCACTTCACTGGTGCCAGTAGCTTCCTGTTTGTTGAGCGGCCAACCTCTGTAATCGCAGGGATTGAAATCCGTCAGTCCGTAGTTGTTCCACAGAATGCCATAGCCCTTGCTCGAAATAAGCATAGGGATGGAAATCTGCGTGTTTACTTGTGTCAGTCGGCGACAGAGTCCGCGCACATTGCTATAGCCGTCCTGGAATTGTCCGAGGCCAAAGAGGTATTCGTCCTTGGGTGAGTCAAAGGTCAGCGTGGCTTCATAGAAACCAGGATTTTGTGAATACGTTGATGAATTGAACCGCTTTAGCATATGCTTAGTGGCAGTAAATACCACCTTACCACGCTTGTCCTTGATGCGAAGGATACGGTTGACGGTGTCATTCTCTACAACCACGTTGCAGTTTTTTACCTCGTCATGTTTCACATAGAGCCAGTCGGGTAGTTGGCTCACCAGATTTTTCTTTTTTCCTTTTGGGATGTACTGGATTCTGACAGCATTCTTGGCGACGGGTTTGACGACCAGATCACCCGACGTGTAAGTGGTGACATCTCTGAGGGCTTGAGCCTGGACATTCAGACTCGTGGCTGCAAACAGCAGCAGGCCGATGGCAGATTGAATAGTTTTCTTCATCTTTGGTTTGGTTTTAGTAATCATTTCGTTTATCGGATGCAAAGATACACATTATTTCTTAAAAAGAAGACATCTTGTCCCCAAAAAGTTGGAATTTCAGGATAAAGCTCGCATCTTCGTAAACCAGACAAGTTTATTATGGATGTGGACAAAAAATGGGAGCTTACCCCCCGTTTTGTCCAAAGAATCCTTGTTTGTCCATACAACTTCGGAAGAAAAACGAAGAAAAAAGAATCATCTGTTGAGTATCACTCTATCTTTGCAGCAGAGAATTTCGAAACGATCAAAATATTACGATTATGATTACAAAGAATAATTTCGCAATGCTGGTGCTCATGAGCATCGCTGCGGCAGCCACAATGACATTTACATCTTGCTCTGATGAGCTGAACGAGATGAGTGCAAACAAGACACTGGCTCCCGAAGGTGCTGACAAGTCGCTGTTGGAGGCTTACGGTCTGACTTTCCAAAACTTTATTCATGATAATGATGTGATGATCCTTAACGCAGATACCACAATGCTGAGCGTGAGCAAGGCCTACGCCGACAAGATGGGTATCACGTCGTTTGTGAACCACCCGATGGGTATCTGGCACAAGATGGAACAGCTGCCCTATATCCGCAAGGCCACTGCCCAGAAGCTCGATGGCGACCGTTACATCCTGACTGTGGAGCCCGCTTCCGTAGCAGAGATCATAGGCGACAAGAACGTCACGCTGAGCACAGGCATCTACGTGAATGCAGATGCTAAAAACGTGGCCACCCGTGCTGCTGGCGATGGCATGCCCGAATATGCTGCTAAGTATGTGGATGCAGAGAATGTGATTCACCCTGCCGTGATCCAC
>JAEEGK010011851.1_pt1 | contig 19863 bp, 14 predicted proteins | sample 8958771 | NCBI WGS metagenome assembly JAEEGK01 (sample SAMN16246547, study PRJNA631951) | gut metagenome | biome: gut microbiome; feature: rumen; material: SC-attached | host: Bos | place: Iran: Karaj | collected 2018-10
CAAATAAAATTAGTAATGATAAAAGTGGATAATTAAGGGGATTGGGGATTGGGGATTGGGCCCAATCCCCAATCCCCAATTACTAATGAATATTTTGCTTAATAATAGTTTATTTTTATTTTTTTAAAGATTTTAAGTATATAAAAATATATTCGAAGGTTAACCAATAATCAAATGAGGTACTTTATATTTTTGAATAATTCATTTTTAATATTTATTTATTTTCAATAATAAATCATTAATATTTTATTTTATATTATGTCTATTATCTGAGTTTTTGCCACATTTAGAAAATAGTAATATTTGCTTTTGTTTTTTTATCACTATGTCTAATAAATGTATTAAATCTTTTTGATTAATTTCTTTTTTTTCTTTATTTATAAAAAAAGTAAAAATAATATTAAAAAATAAACACTTTAATTAAAATAAAAAAAAATTCCTTTTTTTGTAAAAATAAAAATATTTTACACATATCTAAAATTATTATTAAATTTTCCTTGTTTTCTAGTATATGTATTAACATCAACAATACTACAAGGAATTTTATATGATCCAGGACCTGGGGAATCATTAATAAATAAATTTAATCTATCAGATTTAGGAAATTTAAATCCTACTTTTTTTATTTTTCCTCTTATTTTATAAGAACCCGGACCAGGGAAATTTTTATTAGACTGTTTAATATCATTATCTCTTTCAGAGGAAGAAAATTTCCAAGAAGGACTTTTTTTTTTATTATTATTCATTTTTTCATTATTATAATAATTTGGAGCTGGTGTTTCATTATAATTTTTTTTACTTTTTTCTTTTCCACTTATTGAAAATTTTAAATTTTTATTATTTGATTTTGGGAAATAAATTGGACCAGGACTTTTTTCTTTTTCATCATTAATATTTATTTTTTTTCCTATTGAATATTTAGGAGATGAATTTTCTTCTTTTCTTATTTTATATGTTCCTACTCCTGGGTTTTCATTTTTTGAAGAAAAAAATGTTCTTTTTGATTTTCCGATTGAATATGAAGGGAGAGTACTTTTATTTTTTGTTATGTTGTAATTACCTGGTCCTAAATTTGAAGAGTCTTTTATAAATGTTTCGGATTTTCCTGATAAAGAATATGCTGGAATGTGAGAAAAATTCATCTTTTTTTTAAGTTATTTTTGTATCAATTTTTTTTATATTTAAATAAATATTATATAATTTAAAAACAAATATTTTAAATTATCATTCATCTTTTATTATAAATTGAAAAAATTGAATTTTTATTTTAATTATATATTAATGAAATTAAAGTAAATTAAAAGATTAGTAATTTCTTAATTATTCAAATTTAATTTTATTATATTAAAAAAATATATTTTATTTTTTTAAAAAAGACTTAATTCTTTAAAAATGGATAACACAGAAAATGAATTTGAGAAGTATTTAATATGGATAGATATAAATAATGATTCAAATGAAAGCAAAAAAAGAATAGAAGAAATTGATTCATTGAAAATATTTAATATTAAATTAAAAAATAATATAGAAGAAGCAATGAATGAACTTTTAAATATAAAATTTGAAAAAACAATAATTATTCTCATCGGAGATATAATTAAAAAATTTTTCCAAAAATTAACATCAAATATAGAAAAATTATATATAATTCCAAAAATATATATGTTATTAGATGATAATAAAAAAAAAGAAATAGAAGAAAATTTTAATACATTAAAAAGTTATCTTTTATTTGATAAATCAAATATTTTTTATGATTTTTCAAAATTAAAAAATAAATTTTTAGAAAAAGAGATTTCAAATTATTTTACAAAAGAAAATTTATTTATATTTCAAATAATAAATCAAGAAGATGATTTAATTTTACCAATAAACTATCAACAACTTATTCTTAAAGGAAATTATCCTTCAAAAAAAGAAATATATCAATTTAATACATTTCTTTTTAAAGAATTTAGATCAGAAGAAAAAATAAAAAATTTATTGTCTCAAATTCTTATTTTTGATGTTCCAATTCAATTATTAATTAAATTTTGGTTGAGATTATTTTCGTTTTATTCTTTTGAAAAAAAAATAAATGAAGATTTATTAAATTCAAAATCAAGTAATTATAGTAATTATATATTGGTATTATATTTTGGATTAAATAACAATTTTATTAAACCATGTTTTGATAAAAAATTATTTAGAGGAGGATTAATTTCATTAGAAGAATATAATTATTTAAAAAGAAATATGGATGAAAAAAAAGAAGAAGGACTTCCTTGTAAAATTGTTTGTTATTGTAAAATTTTTCTAAAATTTAGTTTGGACAAAAAAATTGCTCTAGAATTTTTAAATAATAAAAAAAATAATATTGAAAGTGGTCAAAAATTAATTTTTTTTGAAATTGAAGCTGGAGATAAAGATTTAGATAAAAACAATGCTACAAATACAAATTTTCAACAATATTCTTTTTATCCTAATAAAAAAGAAATATTATTTTTCCCTTATTCTTGTTTTGGAGTTTCTAAAATTGAAAATGAAAAAAATAATGGTTTTGCTAAAATTAAGTTAATTTATTTGGGAGTTTTTAATAAACAAAAAACTCAATTATCTAAAATAGAAGAAAAAAAATGGATGAATATAAAACATTTAAATTTGTTTAAAAATTTAGTACAAAAAAATATCGTTCCTCAAAATGGTCTTGAAAAAATTAAAAAAGAATATCCTAAATTTTTTCAAGTTCTTAAGGACTTTATGAAGATAAAAATTAAAAATCAAGAACAAAAAAAAATCAATGAAATTAAGCTTCCTATAATTGGAAAAATAAATGAAAATAAAACAAATACTAATAAAGGATTAAGGTAATTATTATTATCTATATTTTTTATTTAGAGTATTATTTTTTTATTTGTTTATTTTATTTTTAGTGTGTAAAAGAATTTTTATCTTTTAGAGAGTAGAATATTATTTATTTTCTTTTAGAATGTACATTTTTATCATTTATAATTAGTGCGTTAATAATATATTATAATATATAGAAAGTAAAATTGTTTTTATCTTATTTTTAGAAAGTATAAAATTAATTATTTATAATAGATAGTAAAGTTTCACAATAATACTTAAAAGTTTGTAAAACAATATGTAATTTTATAGTATGAAAATAAAGAAGTAAAAAAAGAAATAAATTATAAATTAGGGAGAAGTTAATATCTATTTATTTAAACTTTATTTAAATGATAATTTAGACTGTATTCAATTCAAATTAATTTTTTCACAGTTAATAAGATTTTTTTATTAATAAATTCTAAGAAGTAAAAATGAATTTATTTTCTTTTTGGTTGTAATACATTCTTAAATATATAAAGAAAGTAAAATAAATTATTAATTATAGAATGTAAAAAAATAAAATTGTAATTTAATTAGATGGTATATAAATTCTAAATAGTTTTAGTTTATAAGATATTATTTCTAATTGTATAGAATGTGAAATGATAAAATATTAATACTAGGAAGTAATAATTATACTTTTAATAAATAAAAAGCACGTAAATTTTATAATAATTTAGTGTGTAATATATTTTATTAAATAAAAGTGGGTAAAAAAACTAATATTAAATTAAAGATAATAAAAGTAATCTTAATTTTTTATTATTAATAGGAAGTAGAAGATTATTAATTAATTTAAGACTGTAATAAGTTTAATTAATGATAGGGAGTAAAATGAATAAATTAAAAAAAAGAATGTAATTAAAAAATTAATTGATTCAAGTTTGTAAAATAATATTATTAAATAATTTAAGATTGTATTTTAAAAGCTTATTTTTTTAGATGAAATTTGTAAATATAAATTATAATTAAAAAGAGAAAAGAAGTAAAAAACAATAATAAAATTAAGCCTGTATTTATTCAAAATATATTTTTTAGTGTGTATTCTTTAAAATTTCATATTAGCCTGTATTATATAAATAATTTTAGGAAGTAAAAATAACATTTTATATCTTTTAAGTGTGTAATTACTTAAATAATTTTAAGGGAGTAAATTGAATTATAAATCTTTAGAAAGTTTATTATTTATTTAATAATAAAAGAATGAAGTATAGTTTATTTATTTATAATATTATAGGAAGAATTATTTTAAATTGAATAATGTTTGAAATATTAAATTATTAAAAAAAAAAATATTTCATCATAAAGTAAATTTTTAGTTATTTTGAGTAATTCAATATTATAAAGATAATAATTATGTTATTTTTAAATGAATATAATAAGAAATCATTGTAAACAAATATCATTAAAAAAATATATATGTGATATCTTAATTTATTATATTTAATGATATTACTTTAATTTTAAGATAATAAATAAACTTCTTTAAAAAAAAAGAAAAAAAACCCACTTTAATTAATTAAAAAATTTAAAATAAGAGAAAAAATTTTATGAACAAATAGTGTATAAAATAGAAAATATCATAGTTCAAAGTATTATCCTCTAATTTATTCAAATAAATCTTCTTATAATTATGGAATAAAAATAAATAATATATATTAAAATTTAGTAAAATTTTTCAAAGCAATATAAAGAAAAAATAAAAAAAGAATTGATTATTTATCAAAAAACAAATTATAAATAAATTTATGAATAAAAATAATAAAAGTTTTATTTATAATAATTTTGATAATTTTCCTCTTACTTATACTACAACTATTACTTCTTTAAAGAAATATAATTAGATAAAAAATATGATATAAGATATCAAATGTTACCTAATAAAAAATCAAAATGAAGATGAAATATCATTTCTTTATAAAAAAAAATTAGAGAAAAACAAAAAGAAAATCTATTTTTTATTGTAACAAAAATATAAACAAATAATATATATTATTTAATATTTTTAAAGAAATAATAATAGGAATTTAATTATTGTTTATTTTTTTTATTTTCTAATTTTTTAATTTAAAAATAATAATATTTTTTTAACATATATTTTACTCATTTTATTCCTTTTTTTAAATAAAAAATAAATATATTATTAAAATTAAAAACTATTTGATTTATTGATTTTGGTTTTCTAATTTATTTTCTAATATTTCGATTTTATTTTTTAATTCATTAAGTTTAATTTCATATTTTTGTTGATTTTTTAAATTTTCTTTTCTTAAATTATTAATTTCATCATTTAAACACCTTAACTCATTCCAATCAATTTGAACATCATTTTTTTGAATATTATTATTATTATCTTTTTTACTTCTTAATATTTTTTTAACATTATTTAAATCAGGATAATCATTATTTTCTTCTTCTTCATTTTCATTTTCATTATCTTCATTAGTATTATTTTCTTTTTTTATTTTTTGTAAATTGTCTTTTAAAATAGAATTTTCATTTTTTAAATAAGTTAATTTATTATAACCTTCTTTAAATAAATCTTCATATTTATCAAGAATTAAATTTCTTTCTTGAACTTCTCTTTCTAAATTTTTTTTAATAATTCCATTATTAGAAGAAGGATAATAATTATTACTTTGTAAATTAAAAGAATAATTATTATTTAAAATATGATTATTTTCATTATTTATATTATTTACATTATTAGTAAAATTATTTAAATATTGAATTGTATTATTTTGTAAATTATTATTTGGAATATTACTTTCTTCATTATATTTTATTTGGTATGAAAAATTATTGTTTGGAGAAGTAAAAAAACTTTGTGATTGAGTATTATTAATTATTGTTGAATTTGTTGAAAAATTTCCATAAAATGAAGCATTTAATGTATCATTTAATCCTTTTACTTGTTTTTTTAAATAAGAAAAATGGTATTTCATATCTGGTAATGTTATGTTTAAATTATCATATGTTTGATAATAATCATTTAATGATGGTTTATTTTCTCTTTTTATAAAATCTAATTTCTGATTTAATATATATGGAGTGCTTTCAAAATATTCCATTTTTTTATATAAGTTATTTATTTTTATTTATAATATATTTTAAAAATTACAATTATAATACATATAAAAATTTGTTATTTAATTTTTTTTTGAATATAAACAATTAAATGTAATATTTAATCATCTTCAATTATTTTTTCTATTGCTTTAAAACTGTCTGATTCATTATATTCCCTAAAATAAATAAATAAATAAAACTTACACATCAAAATCATATTCATCATTTTTAACATTCTCTTTTAAATCAATTTGATATAATTTAATAAAATTATCTATATTAATTGAACCATTTTCAAAAATATTTTCTTTATTTAATAAGAAATAATTTAATGATTTATTATTAAATGGAATATCATAATTTTTTAACATTAATTTAAAAGTTTCTAAATCTAATAATCTTTCATATTCATTATCATTTATTTTTTTTAATTTCATTTTAGAATGAAAAGGAAAAAAAATTCTTTCAATAGAATATTTTTTTTTTTGAATTCCTTGTTTGAAAATATCAATAAAATTATTATTATTCTTTCCTATTATTTCATTTATTGGATTTGTAATTTTATAAATAATATTATTTAAATTATTTTCAATATCATTTTTTAAATTTTGATAATTAATAATTTCTTCATTTGAATTTTCATCAGAATCAATTTTATACTTTGAAAATAAACAAAAAATTTCAATTTGATTTAACTCTATTTTAAAATCAGATTTAAGTATATCAATAATTTTTCCTAATTCAATATTTTTATTTTGAATGAGGAATTTTCGAAAAAAAAAATCTAAATTTTTTTTATTATTTCTTAAAAAATTTCTGATTGATTGTAAAATATCATTTACAATTTTAATATAATCTTCATTTTTAATTTCAATAATTGATTCATCATCTTCTTTATTATTTTCTAATTCTTCTTTAGAAAATTTATTTGATTTAATTAATTCTAAAAAATTAGAATAATCTAATTGTTTTAATCCAATATAATTATCTGAATGTTTCATCATATAAATTAAATATTCTAATAAATCATTTTTAATGTTTATTTCTAAATGATTTATTATTTTTTTTAAAATAACAAAGGAAATTATTCCAGTTTTATTCTCATCAAAAAAATGTAATTCTTTAATTAAATTTTCTTTCTTATTATTAAAAAATTTTACTAATCTTTTTTTAAAAGATTCTTCTTGTTCATTATTATATAAAATAATATCTTGGAATAAATTAAGAAAATTATGTTTAAATTGTTCAAAAGTTAATTTTTGTTCAATTAAATTATTAATAACATAAGTTCTTAAAAAAGAAAGAACATCTAATTGATCTTTTGATTTACATCTATAAATTTATATAATAAATATTTAATTACATTTTTAAAATTAAACATAAATTAGAAGCAATTTGTAAAATAAAATTTCTATAATTTTCTTTAGGATTAAATAATTTAAAAGTATCATTATTTAAAATTTGAGATTCTATTATAGTTATATCAATGTGTTTTGCTTCAAAACATTTAGTTATAATATATATAAATTCATTTAAAGAATATTCAGACATAATATCACAATCTTCATCTTCTTCTTCAATTATTGTTTTTTTTGATATATTTTTAATATATTTTTGACTTGAATTTAATTTATAATTATCTTCTTCTCCATATTTTACATTATTATATTTCATTTTTTCTAAATTTTTACTTAGAAATGAATTTTTTCCTTTTTCTATACTTAATTTATTTTTTAAATCATATATTTGACTCATTAAATTTACTTTATTATTTTGTTTTGGATCATACAAATATAATTTTTTCATTTCTATTAATTGCTTTGTTTTATTTATATTTTCTGCTTCTTCTAATAATTTTTCATTTAATTGATATTGATATTCTAATTTTTTATTTAAATTTGATATTTTTTCTTGTTTTTCATTTACATTTTTTATTAATTTTTGAATTTCTTTATTTTTATTTAATAATTCTTTTTGTGCTTTAGAATAATTTTCTTGAAAATTTAATATCATAAAATCTTGTTTTGAAACATTTTCTTTTAATTTTATTAATTCTTTTATTCCACTTTCATATTGAAGTAATTTTTCTTGAGTATTTAAATATAAATATTTTAATTTATTATATTGTTCATTTAATAATTTATTTTGAATTAATAATTCATTATATTTTGGAATTTTTTGGGTTTTTTTTAATTCTTTTAATTCATTATTTTTATTTTCAAAATCTTTTTGAATTTTATTATATCTATCATTTAATAATTGAATATTTAAATCTTCCTCATTATTTTTATTTTCTAATGAATCTATTATTAAATTTTTTTTTATTAATTCTGATTTTAAATTTTCAATATTATTTTGAGATATTGTTAAATGATTTTGAGCTTTTAAAAGAGATTTTTTTAAATTTTCATTTTCTTCAGTTATATAATCTTCTGAAATTGAATTTGATGTTTTTATTTTTCTTTTTTTTGAATTTACTTTTATTTTCCTAAAATCTTTTAATAAAATAGGTAAAAAAATTCTAAAATGTATAAAAAAAGAATAAAAATTATTTATTCTTACTTATTATCGTTTTTCTTTATTTGATTTGATGAAAATGATCTTTGTTTTAATTTATTATCATTACTTTCATCATCTTTCATTTAATTATTTAATAAATTCAATTAAAAAAATTCAAAAATTTATAGATAATTTTTAATTAAAATTTAAAATATTTTTATATTAATATTAAAAAAACTGGATGATAATTTTTACAATTTCATTTTTTTTTTTTAAAAGCAATGTTTTAATATTTTAAATTATCTTCTTTAAATTCTATTCTCCATTGATTTAATCTTTTATTTTTAAGTCCATTCATTATATTCATATAATTTATAAATTCATTATCAATATTTCTTAAATTATTTAAATCAGAATTATTTAAATTATTATCTATATTATTTATACTTTTTTGATATTTAAAACTAATATTTTTTTTATTCGAATGATTTTTACTTATTTTAAATTTAGAAGGTTTTAAATAATTTATATGTTTTTCAACTTTATAATATTTATTTGTGGAATATGAATAATTATTTGGTTTATATTTAAATTTTTGATTAAATAAATTTTGAATTTCTTTCAATTTAATATAATTATTGTCTGAATAATTTTTTTTTTTTTCTAATTGAAATTTTTTATGTTTAAATTGATTAGGAATATTATAATAACTTAAATTTAAATGAAGTTTATTTAAACTTCCTTTTACTTCATTAATATCATTTAAAATTTTTTCTGTTTTATAACTAAAGAATTTTCTTTTTTTATTTGGAGTCAAATAAATATTTTTATTATCCTTATATTTATTTATAGGAGTATTATACCTTATATAAATTTTCTTTTCAATATCTTTTTTTATATATTTATCAAAAGAAATATATTCTTTATAAATTCCAGTTTTATTATTATTATCCTTAGAATAAATATTTATCTTTTTATTTAAAGTATCATCCATTTATAATATTTATATAATAAAAATGTACAAAATTTCTAAATAAAATTCTTCAAATTTTTGAAACAATTAAATAATTTAAAATTTTTTTTTTAATTATTTATTTTTATTTTATAAATGATATAATAATAATTTAAAAAATATCATTTTTATTCATTTATTTAATTATTTTTTTATTTAATTTCTAAATTTTCAATTTCTTTCGTAATATTTTCATTATTATTTTCTGGAAAATTATTTTCATCATTTATTTCAATATGTTTCACTTTATTAATTTCTTCTAATTCTTCTTTTGTAAAATCTTCAACTCTTCTCATTTCATTTGCTCTTTTTAATTTAAATTTTTTCCTGTTCACAGATTCCATATAATTAAATTTTAAAAAAATAATAGTAATAAATAATATTTTTAATTAAAATTATTTGAAAAAAAATTAAAATATTTTTTTTATATTTAAAAAAAAAGAATAGAACATTTAGTTAAATTATTATGAAAGAATATTAAAGAAAAAAAATAAGAATACAGAAAAAAAAAAAATAATTTAAAACAAAAAATAATATAAAAAGAAACTCAAATATTAATTATTATGCTATGGTTATATATAAAAATGAAATATATGGGATTTTATTTATAAAAAAAACATAAAAGGTAATTGTTTTTGTAAGTTTATTAGAAAAAATAGATTTTATTTAATTTAAATTAATGAATTTCCCAATTTTATAATTGAATAAAAAAACTTTAGAATCTTGTGAAATATTATATATTAAAAATAAATCTTTTGAAGAAAAATCAAAAGAAAGAAAATTACAATTAGAAAAAGAGCAAACATCATTTAAATCAGAATTTTCAAAAATGGAATAATTAATATTGTTAATATCAAAAAATAAAACATCTTTACAATCATTTCTTTTATTATTTTTTCCTCCAATAATTAAAATACCATCTTTATCATTATTTTTATAATAAATACATGAAAATAAAGTTTTTTTAATTAAATTTGGATTTCCAGGAACATTAAAAATTTCCCAAACAAAATTTTCTTTATTATTAATTTCATTTAAATCTAATTTTTCAAAAGAAGTTAAAAATTTACTTATATTTCTATTAAAGCCAAAAAAAACATATAATATTTTTTCATTAATTAAACATAAACCTGAATTTTCTCTTGAATAATTTAAAGAAGGAATAAATTCAGTCTTTTCATTTAAAATATTAAAACTTTCACATTTTTTGTTTTTACTTCCTGAAATAATAAAAATAGAATTTAAAAAAGGAATAAAAATAGAAGAATGATTATAATGTTTACTTTTTAAAGTTCCAATAGTATAATTTGAAAAATTTTTAATTCCATTTCTTCGAAATCTAATAATATAATTATTAATATTATTATTTTTATCAATTCCTCCTGTTAAATAAATATAAGGATTAATAATAATAGAAGAAAAAAAAAAAGGAAATTTAAAACCAGTTTCAATTTCTTCTATTTTATTTGTATAAATATTATATATTATTACTTTAGAAGTATTTTCTTTTAAATATATTATTTCTGTCATATTTATTTCTGGCCAAGTTAAATTTGATAATTGAGATATTATAGTTTCTCTATTTAATATATTTAAATTATTTGAAAATGAATTATTTGATAAGAGAATAAAGGAAGAATATAATTCTTTTATTTTTTGAGTTTTATAATCTTTTTCTAATAAAGTTTCCTTATTTAAAGTAAAAAATTCTGACATTGAAGAAATTCGATTATTTGTTTTTTCTTTTTCATCTGTTTCTGAAGATAAATTTCCTTTTGTTTCTGCAGAATATAAAATATTATTTTCAGGATCTTTTAATATATTATAATTTGTTGATGATGGTTCATATAAATTAAATAAATTTGGATTTTTATCTTTTGTTTCTAATTTCATTGCTTTTTTGACTAATTTATTTTGTAAAAATATATCTTTTAAATCTTTTTTTAATGTAATATCTTTTCCATCAATTAAATTATAAAATGAATCTAAATTTATTTTAAATTGTGTTATTATTGGATTTATTTCTTCTATTATATTATTACCATAAAAATCTATTTTTTCTTTATACTTTTTTAATTGTTTTAAAAATTGAATTTTATCTACTTTTTCTTTTATATTTTCTTCTTTTCCTAAACACTCATTAATTATTTCTTTATTTTCATTGTAATAATTCATTATTTTTCCATAATCTTTTTCTTTACTTACTTTTTCAAATAAATCATTTAATTTTTTTATTATTTCTTTATCATTGTTGATTTTATTTAAAAGTATATTTTGAGTATTTTTAACTATTTTTTCATTTTCAATTATAAAATCATTAATATCATTTAAATTATTATCATATAAACTTTTATATTTTTGTTTTAATGAAATTAACTTATCAATAGTATCATTAATTAAAATTTCAATTTTTCTGAAAGAATAATATAAATCAAAAATATTTTTATTAGAGTCACTTTGATAATTTAAAATATAATTAAATAATTCAATTGAATCTTTATAAAAATTTCCTTGAAAAGAATAATCACCAATATTATATATTTTATAATTTGAAATTTCATCATAAAAAGAAATTACTTTTTCAATATGTTTAATATGAGTTCCATTTAAACTGCATCCATTACATAAATATTCTTTACAAAAATGACAATATCTTTTTGCTATTTTTTTATTATGATATTTGCAAAATAAATTAAAATTATTTTCTGACATTATGAAAATAATAAATTTAAAAATTTAGATTAATTCTTTTTTATTTTTTAAATATTATTTTTATTTCTTTTTATTGTATTTATTATAAATAAATGGAAACTAAGGAAATTTATAATAATAAAGATAATATACAGATTTTTTTAAAAATTCAAAATCCAAAAAGTAATAAGAAGGCTTATTATAGTATTTCAAAAGAAAATAAAATTTTGATTTTAAATAATCCAGATTTAAAAAATGAGAAAAATGAACAATTTTTTTTCGATAAAATTTTCACTGATAATAATGAAAATTCATATATTTATGAAGAAATAGTCAAAAATTCAGTTAAAGAAAGTATAGATAAAAATAATTTTACTTTTATTTGTTATGGTAATTTAAATAATGAAAGTAAAGATATTATTTTTGGAAAAAATGATTGTTACAGTAATATTAATAATAGAGGAATTTTTTTAAGATTTTTGGAAAATTTAAATACTAAAATTTCAAAAAATAAAAACTTAAATGAAAATTTATCTTTAAATATTTCTTATTTAATGACTCATGAAAATAAATTTATTGATTTAAGTAATTTTATTGGAATGGATTATCAAAAAATTTCAAATGATTTATTAAAAAAATATTTAATTGAACATAAAAAAGATAATAATTATATTATTAAGAAAATACCTTATGAAAATGAAAAAGATGTAATATACTTTTTAAATAAATTATTTGATAAATTCGAAAATTTAGAAATCGAAGGAAAAAAATTTTTAAATAACTCCCATTTTTCTTTTATAATATATATAAATGATAATAATGGAAAAATAATATCAACAATAAATTTTATAATATTAGGAAGTAATAATATAAGAAATGAAAAATATAAAAATGAATTAAATAAAATAAAAAAAGATATAAATTTATATATAAATAATAAAGAAAATAAAAAGGAATCAACATTATTTTCTCTTTTACAAAAAATATTATTAAATATAAAAGATATTCATCATAAAATAATAGGAACAATCAATCCAGAATTAAATTCTTTTTCAGAAATAAAAGAAATAATAGATTTTATATCAAAATGTAAGAAATTAAAATCAAAAGATATTAAAATAAGATTTTCAGAGAATAAAATAACAAAGAAAAAAAAAGAAATTAATCAAAAAGATTTAATAATAAAAGATTTAGAAAGTAAAGTTTCAAAACAAGAAAAAAGAAAAGAAGAATTAATAAATTTATTAGATCATAATGATAAAAAAATAATATCTTTAAAAGAAAATTATAAAAAACAAATAGAATGTTTAAAAGAAGCATTTAATTTTAAAGGAGATTTAAATAACTTATTAGAAAATAAATATAATTCTTTAGAAAAAAAATATGTTTTAAAAATAAGAGAATCTTTAGAAAATTTAAAATTATTTGATTATCGAAAAAGTGCTTTACAAAATAGAATAATTAATATTAAAGAAGAAACTAAAAGAATAAAAAATTTACAAGAAATAAAAGAGAATGATGATGCTCTTATTAAAATGTATAATGATATTAAAGAAGGAAATATTTTTTATGAAAAATTAATTAAATTAAAAAATGAATATGGAAAAAATATTGAAATATTAAAAGAAAAAAATAGAATTTTAAATAAATTACTTTTTAAATTTAAAGAAGAAAATAATAATAAATATAATCTTATTAAAAATCTTCCAAATATTTTTCATAAAGATTTAAATTATAATAATAAAGTTGAAAATGAAAAAAATAAAATTAAAGTTGATTTAAAAAATTATTTTGAAAAAGAAATAAAAGACATTAATTTTAATAATTTAAAAGAAAAAAATATATTAAGTGAAAAATATGAAAATTTAATAAATCAAAGAAAAAATGATTTAAAAAAATTAGATAATCAAATAATAGAATTAAATAAACAATTAAAAATAAATGATGGAGGATATATAATTGAAATAACAAATTTATATGAATTAATTAATAATTTAATAACAAATTATAAAAATTATTTTAATCAAAAAAAAAAATTTACTTCTAATATAAATGATATAAGAAATTTTCCTGTTTTTTTAAATTTAAAAGAAGAATTTGATAAAATAATTGAAAAATATGAAAATAATATTAATAGATTTAAATATCCTTTATTATTTAATTATTTAGATGAAAAAGGAATTGAAAGAAAAAAAACTAAAATTATTGTATTTAAAAGAAAAGAAAAAGACACAAAGAGTAATTTATTATGTTTAGGAAATAAATTAAGTGATAAATTTATTTCTGATGAAAAATTATTAGAAATAAAAGAAAAAATTTTTAACAATGATATAATAATAAAAAATGATGTTTTTGAAAAAATGAATAAAGAAAGTTTATTAAATTATTATAGAAATATAAAAGAAAAAATAAATGAAATAGAAGATTTTAATAATAAATATATTGATAATAAAAAATTTATTGATAAAAATAAATTTAAAATAACTGAAGAAACATTTAATGATTTAAATAAAAAAGTAGAAAAATATAAAAAAATAATTGATGAATATCATATTAAAACAAATAATGCAAAAGCTATTTTATCTTCTCATGAAAAAGTGTTAAAAAGTTTAAATATGGAAAATTATTTATTAAATAAGAAATTAAATAATAATACAATAAATCATAAATTTAATTTTCCAATTATATCAAATACTTCTTCAGATTGGAAAATAACTTATTCAAATATTTATTCAAAAACTCCAAAATTAAATTTAAATAATATTAATTATAATTTTGAAAAAGAAAAAAAAATCATACTGTAAGAAATAATAATGAATTAATTAATTATAATAATTATAAAAGTAATAGTGATAATAATATTAATTCTTATTATAGATTTCCTGAATATAATAATTATTAAATATTAAAAAGAATATTTAAAAATTTAAATCAATTATATTTAATTAAAATAATTTATTTAAATATAATAATATTTAAATAATTTTTTCCTTATTTTTCTTTAATAAAATTCTTAAATAAATAGTATTGTTTTATTTAAAGATGAGAATTTAATTTATCAATAATATAACTATTTAATATTAAAATTAAATATTAAGTTTATTCATAATAATAAAATTTCAATTTTTCTGATAAAAAATAATTATTTAAAAAATAACTAATATTTAAATATCATTTTGAACATAACCAATATGTAAACCATCAAAATAAAAATTATTATTAGAATAAGGATTTAAAATAGAAAAAGGGTATTTTTTATTTTCATATTCTAATAAAATATTTGTATCTACATTTTCTAAATTTATATTATTTTTTATGTCACAATGATATGAATTATTATAATCTTCAATAAAATTAATTTCACTTAAATAACCTTCTGGATAAGGTCTTGGAAAAGTCATTATTAAGAAAATAAGTAAGAAAATAGATTCAAAAAGATAATTAAAACCTGAAAAAATTCTTTCTAAACCATAAGAACCATCAGAATTATAAAATGGAACATTAAATATAAGTAAAATATAAATTATTCTAAAAATTGAATATATTAAAGTATAAATAATATATTGTTTTAATCTTTTCGATTTGAAAGCATGAACTTCTTCACTAATAATATTTTCTCTAATTAAAAGGACATTATTTTTAAAAGGTTTATAAACTTTAAAATAAGCTTTAATAGAAAGAAAAAGTAAAATGAATATTTCTAGAATATTTTTAATTTCTTTTACATAAGCTAAAAAATAATTTTTATTAGAAGTAGATAAGATAAGAATAAGGAAAATAAATTCTAAAATAACATCAATATAAAAGAAAGTACAATAACATAATTTAAAAAGATTAATAATTTGAGGTTTAAAAGTTAAACTCATAAAACCAGAAAGTAAAATAAATAAAATACTGAAGAAAATAGCTTTATACATTGAATAAACAAAACTACAAAAAAAAGGAATAATATTTGAAAAAAAACCAGAAATTTGTAAAACTCCTAAATAAAAAAGATAATTTGGTATATTAAATGTTAAGAAATGTAAAGGAAGATAATAGATTAATCTATATTTTTTGGAACATGATATTATTATTAATTGTATAAAATACATTATTATTAATGAAATTGTTACTAATACCATTGGAACTATATAATATAATTCATCTTTTCCTTTTAAATTTAATAATACTGTTTTTTTTGAAAATAAATGTAGAAATGATGTTGAAAAGAATATAAAATATGTAAAAATTAATTTTTTTATTATTTCTTTACAAATCATTTTTTTTAATATATATTATATTGTTTTTTAATTATATTTAATTATCTATTTATAAATTTTTTATATAAGAGTATAATATATATTTTTATGTTGAATATAATCTTTTTTTAGAATTATTATATTTTAAACTTTTTTCTATTTGTTTAATTACACTTTTACTTTGTGAAGTTTTTATATTATTATTATTAGTAAAGTTTAATTTTGATATTATTGATTTTTTTTCATTTTTCCTTTTGGGATGAAAATGTAATAAAGTTAAAATTGGAATTGAATTTTTTTCATTATTATTATTATTTGAATATTGATATGAAAAAATATCTTTTTTAATTTTTGTTGAATCTGGAGAAGAAATATATAAATTTTTAACTGAGTCTAAAATAATTTTTGATTTTTTAAATTTAATAATTTTGAATTTAGTATTTCTTTTTTAATTTTATATATTTTTGAAAATTGATTAATTTGTTTTTTCTTCCAAAATCATATTTAGTAAAATATTTATTTTCATTAATTTGATAACATGGAAAAATAAAAAATTTTTTTCCATTTAAATTATAACTAAAAGAAAAATGAAAAGAATCATCATTTTGATTAAATTCAGGACAAGAATTAATTTTATTATTTAAATTAATATTATTATAATAATTACCAATTGAAGGATATTCTTTCTTTTTTATATTAATATAATTATAATTATTATTATTAATAATTTGTTTATCGTCTATTTTATTTATTAATGAATCATTATTACTTATATTTCTTGTTAGTTTTTCTGATATAACTTTATTCTTGTTTAAATTATTTGAATTAAATGTTTTATATTCTTTTAAAAGATTATTTATATTTAATAAAGAATTTGAATTTTGAATTCTAAATTTTTTTTTGTTTAAATTTTCATTGTTTTCATTATATTCTTTCGATAAGTTATCTTTATTTTTATTGTTAGTTATATCATTATTATTATTATTATTGTTATTTTGAATATTCATTTTATTTTCATTATTTTTTTCATTATTATTGATGTTACTTTTTAAATCTGTTGAATTTTTTTTTTCTTGTTGTGATTTTAATTTTTTATGAGTTTCAATTATTGTAATATTACTTTTTTCTTTTATTTTTTGTAATTTATTGAAAAAAAAAATTTTTTCAAATAAATTATAATTATTATTATTTGAACTTAAAAATAATTTTTTTTCTTCAGATACTTTTTCCTTTTTACTTAAATTATGATACTTTTCTTGTTTTTTAAATAATTCCTCTCTTTCTATGAAAATATATTTAAATAAAATATTATATTCATTAGCTCTAATTGATAAATTATTACTTAATATTTCAAATCTATAATCATTTAAAAAATTTTTATTTATATATTTTATTAAATTATAATATTGTAAAGCAATCTTAATTTTTCCAAATTCTTCTTGACAAAAAGCCAAAAATAAAATAGAATGAGTCAAATTAAAAAAAACTTTTTTTTCTTTTTGTTTTAAAAGAATAATTTTGTTTTTATCACCAAATCTAAAAATTAATTCTCTAAAACAATACTTAATAACATAAAAGCAATATTTTTCAACATTTAAAAAATCTCTATTAATGAAAAAAATTTTAGCAATATATAAATAAATTTTTTCAATTAAAACAAAAGTTTCAATATTTCTAAAATAATCATTAAAATTATTTATCAACTGTTTACTAAGAGATAAATAATATATTGTATAAGGTAATTGAAAAATTTTTTCATGATGAAGAGCTTTAACAAAAAATAATTTTAGAAATAATTGAATTATTTTTTCTATATAAATTACTTGAGAATTTTGATAAATGTTTTTAATATTTTCTATTAATTTATTTAATTCTTTATTTATTATTGTATAATATTTTTCTATATTTATTGCAATATTCATATTATTTAATTTATTTTGATAATTATATTTTGTTTCACAAAGATTTTTTTTTTTAAAGATTTTTTTTATTATTTTATTTGAAGGTTTTGAATTCTGAAAAAGTTTAATTTTTAATTTATTTGAATCTTTTTGATTAATATTTTCTTCTTCATTAAAATTATACTTTTGAATTTTATGATTTATTATTTTTATTAAAATTTCAATTTTTAAAAATAATAATTCTTCAGATTCATCTAATAATTTATATAATTGATAATTTCCTTCTATTTGATTTACTACAGTTTTATATTCTTTTCTTCTTAATTTTTGATATAAAAATAATTTAAACATATTATATTGAACTTTTAAATTGCTAATTTTTTCTTCATTAAAATTAACATTAAATATTTTATTATCATCGAAATCAAAATCACTTTCATTTAATTTATTATCATTTATACTATTGTCAATTTTATCTTTTATAAAGTGAATTATATCACCATTACAGTCTTTATCCATAAATTAAAAATTCATTTCATAAAAAAAATTAAAAATCAAAAAATCAAAAAATCTAAATTTTAAATAATAATTCTAAAGAATTTAACTTTAAAAGTAAAGAAATATATTTTAAAAACTGAAATTAAATTTTTCTCATTAAATGAAAAAACAATTCAATTTCGAAAAAATATAATATAAAATTTAAAATTATATTAACACCCATAAAAAAAAAGAATTTTTATGAAATAATGTTTAAAAATTTATTTAAATTGTTTTTATTTTCTATTTATTTAGCAGTCTTCATACAAGTTCTAAATTTATTATGACAATTATTTAAACATATTGAATATGCATTTCCTGTTTTTTTGCTACAATAATTATTTTTACATGATGTAAGTTCACGTGAACATTCTTGTTTTGTTTTTTCATATGAAAACACAAGTAAAGATAATAGTAATAAAAGAAAGATTGAAAACTTCATTTTTTTTTATATTTTTTTTTTGGATTTTTTATTATAAATTAATTTATTGTATTTTTTTCTAATTTATTTTTTTCAATCATATGAGAAATTTAATAATTTTGCTAAAATAGATTTCTCTAATTATAACATTAAACTTATGAAATGAACTATTGTTTTTTTTTAAAATAATTTTTGAGTTTATGATTTAAAAAAACAATGAAAATAAAAAAGTTCCTTTTGTTAAATTAAAACCGATATAAAATTATGTTTAAAAAAAACTATTAAAAGAAATTTTGTTTTATTAAATTTTTAATTATTCTATTCCTCAGCATATTTCAAGCAATTATAATAAGTACTTTGGCATTGACTTTTACATAGTGCACCATTCCATCCACCTAAACAACCAGCTTTGCAATTTATATATCTCATTTCACATTGACGCTTTGTGGTTTCATATGAAAATGAAAATAAAGAAATGATTAAAAAAAGAAAGATTGAAAACTTCATTTTTTTATACTAATATTTTTTTTTGATTTATATATTTTTTTTTTTGGATTTTTAATGAAATAATTATATTTAATTAACTATTCTTTTATTTTGAATGAAATATATTATATTTTA
>JAEEGK010011853.1_pt1 | contig 19862 bp, 14 predicted proteins | sample 8958771 | NCBI WGS metagenome assembly JAEEGK01 (sample SAMN16246547, study PRJNA631951) | gut metagenome | biome: gut microbiome; feature: rumen; material: SC-attached | host: Bos | place: Iran: Karaj | collected 2018-10
CAATTCCGGCCTCTGCCAGCGGCAGAAAATTGGGCGATTCGAACGCGATCAGGTCGTCCGCGGAATATTTGATCTAGCGGTTTCCCCTCAGGAGTTTCCCGCCGAAATACAGGCATACTTCGTGGACCCGGTCATCTGCCGCCACCTGCATGGCGGTAATCAGGTTGTCCCGGGCGTCGTTCCGGATCTCGCACAGCGGAATCTGGGATCCGGTCAGGATCACCGGTTTGCTGTTGTTCCGCAGGGTAAAGGAAAGGGCCGAGGCCGTATAAGCCATGGTATCCGTTCCGTGCAGGATCACAAAGCCGTCAAAACGGTCATAGTTGTCGGCAATCATGGTCCCGATGGTATTCCATTCCTTCACCGTAATGTTGGAGGAATCCAGCAGCGGATCCATGTCCACAACTTCCCACTCCGGCATGCCTTCCGCCTTGAGCTCCGGGATCGCGTCCAGCAGCTGGTGGAATTTCTCCTTCTGCGGGGCATAGCCGTGGCGGGTCTTCATCATGCCGATGGTTCCGCCGGTATAGATAATCAGTATTCTTTTCCGTTCCTTTTCCATGAGTTCCTCCGGGCAGTGTTCATTCAAACCGGACTATTATCCCAGATCCCTGTCCATCTGGCAAGCAGAAAAAAGAGTTCCTGGTTTTCAGGAACTCTTTGTGTTATGCCGGTCAGGATTTCATATGCACGTCCATCTGGGGGAACGGGATGGAGATGCCGGCAGCGTCCAGTGCCCGCTTGCCCTTATCCAGCAGCCGGAAGTTCACCGGCCAGTAATCCGCGGTTTTCACCCACACCCGGACCGCAAAGTCCAGGCTGCTGTCCGCACACTTGGAAAGGACAATCTGCGGAGCCGGATCCTTCAGAACGGCTGTCTCCTGGCCCACCAGGTCGTTCAGCACCCGGTACACCTGATCCATATCGCTGCCGTAGTCAACAGAGAAAGTCAGATCCAGCCGTCTCGTTCCCTCCCGGGAGAAATTGACAATGGTCGTATTGGTCAGGGCACCGTTGGGCAGGCAGAGCTGTTTGTTGTCCACGGTAATCAGCTCCGTATAGTAAGCGCCCACGGTTTTGACGGTGCCTTCGCTGTCGCCGATCTTTACGTATTCCCCCGCCCGGATCGGCCGCAGAATCAGGAGAATCAGTCCGCCGAGCAGATTGCCTACTGCGCCCTGCAGCGCAAGGCCGATGGCCACGCCTCCGGAAGCCAGCAGCGTCAGAACGGAGGTCATGGGAATACCTATAATATTCACGGCGGTCAGGACCACAATCGCGGAAAGGGTGATCTTGACCAGGTTCTGCAGGAAACCCCGCAGCGTCGGTTCAATCGCGTGGAATTTCTTGTTGTGCTTGAGAATATTGCCGATCCAATGAACCAGCAGGAATCCTATCACAAGCACCGCGATACCGCCGAGAAGCTTCAGTCCTGCATCCTTGAGCCAATTCATGATACTGTTGCTGCTTTCCGTAACCATGCTCCTGTTCCTTTCTGCTCTTATGTACTTTTATTCCTGTCCTGAGACGGGTTCATTATATCATCGGCCCGTTCAGCTCTGCAATTATTCATCCCCGGTTTTTCTTCAGATCCTCATATGCTTCCGAAATCCATCGGTGCGGCATGAGCAGCAGTTTGTTTTCGAACTGGTAACGGATATAAAAGAAGCAGGCCTCTTCCAGGGATTCCGCGGCCATTTTCTTCAGCTCCTCATAATAAGGCGGAACCCCTTCCTGATCCCAGGAGATCTTGTCCGCGATAAAGACAAGCTGGTCATACGGACCGGCGTTTTGCTTCAGGGTCGTGTGGCATTCAACCGCACTCAGGATATCCTCATCCCGGATGCCGAACTGTTCCTCCGCAATGATCCTGGATATCCGCTGGTGCAGGAGAAAATGATATTTCTCCTCTGCCGGATCAATCGGCATGCCGCGTTCCACAGCCGTCTCATACATTTCCAGCGGCGACATCACCGCACTGATGTCATGCAGCAGCGCCGCCGTCCTGGCTTTCTGCACATCCAGGTGGAGAATCCCGGCCAGCCAGGCCGCCGTCTCCGCCACTTCTTCCACATGCTTCAGCGTTTTGACCTTGTTTCGGGTCAAATAGGTATCTCTGATCAGTTCTTCATTCATGCTGTCAGGCTTTCCCCTTACAGAACGATTTCGTAGTATAGATAATCCCCGGTATATGCGCTTTCCGTCTCATTGGGCTTCCTGTCATATAGAACGAAGCCAACTGACTCATAATTCCTCGGAGCGATCAGGTTACTGTTGGTACACACAATGATCCGCTTCAGTCCCTCATACGCCCGGATCCTGCGCAAGGCCTCTTCCAGCTGCAGATGTCCGTATCCCCTGCGCTTGTATTGTTCCCGGATACCGTTATGGCCGATCTCGACGTAATCCGGTCTGTGCCGCGGATCCCACGTCACAAACCCGATCGGTTCTCCGTCCAGGCAGGTGACCAGGCTGTATTTGTCGGCAATCTCTGGATTATCATAGAAGAAGTCATCCGTCTCCTTCCAGTTCTCCTCCCAGATCTGCCGGTTTCTTTTATCGTAGGAATAGGCGTCCGCAAGGATATCATAGAGCGTGCCCCGCGGGAAATCGGTAAATTTCTTAAACTCAATCATTTGCCTTATACCTTTTTCCCTTCTTTAAACATCCTCATCATCTCATTGGTGAGGCTCAGGTTATTCGGCTGCAGGACAATGTCCTCCCGCCTTACCCATTCAGCATATTTCAGTTCATTCGGATCCATCCGGATCACGGGCTCCTCGTCCGCGTCACAGTAAAAGCCCACCAGCAGGTCCTGCGCCATTCCCCAGGGCTGGGACTTGTAATACCGGATGTTATGCACCCTGACGCCGGTTTCTTCCATAACCTCCCGCTGCACGGTCTGCTCCAGCGTCTCGCCGATTTCCGTAAAACCGGCAACCAGCGCGTTGTGCGCATAGCCTTTCCGGTACCGGGTGATCAGCAGGCTGTCACCTTTGATGACGCCGACAATGACAGCCGGATTGATCCTCGGATAAACCACATGCCCGCAAATGCTGCATTGCAGGGCCCGTTCCGCGGAATGGCATCTGTTTTCCCCGCCGCACCGTCCGCACCGGCGGTTGTCGGCATACCACCTCCACAGATGGTATGCGGTAAAAGCGGCAAAAAGTTCTTTTCCGCTGCCGGCGTCCCGCAGTTCCCGCACCGACCTGAATTCATATCCCGGAAGCACAGTCTCTTCGGGTTCCAGTGCGCAGAAATACCTGTCCCCGTCCACCGAAAACAGATAAACCGTATCGTCCGCCGGGACGTCTTTTCCGGTAGTAAAACGAATTTCTCCATCCTGTATGCTGACAAGAATTCTCCCGTCCCCGTCAAAAAGCAGAACGGAATCCTTTGTTTCAGGAGTTTCCGGCTTAAATGCATTATCCAGCCTGGATGGTTCAATATCCTGGATCATGATTCATAGTCTCCATACATAAACTTTTTTCCGGATTATCATAGCTGAAATCCAATCTGCGTTCAACCGCATTATCCCCGTTTTCATCCCGGTAATTGTTTCATATGCCCGAGGCATATCTGATCAGGATCAGGCTGTACATTGACGGAAACGCCGGTGTAAATCGTTCCTGTTCAGCCGCTGGGGATAGGTTCCGCCCGCGGTTGATCATCGTTTTCTATTGACCTGGAGTAAACTCTAAGGTTTATGATAATAAAAAACAACTGGCAAAGGAAAAGAGGTCACCATATGGACAGGAATACCCCTTTGTATGATACAGGTCTTTCGAACGAAGCCCGCGCGAAATGGCTCGTTTCCCAAATGACGGTTGAGGAAAAGTTCAGCTGGTTCTCCCTGCGGGTCCGGAATGACCGCCTGGGGATCATCGCTTCCACCTGCGGAGGTGAGGGCGCCCACGGCGTTCAGGCCAGGGCCGGACAGGGGGAGCTGTATCCGCCGACGCCGACAACTTCCTTTACCCAGCCGATCGGTATGGCAGCGACCTTTGACCGGGATCTGATCCGCAAAGCCGGCGATGTGACCGGGAAGGAGTCCCGCGCCTTCGGGAACGCCGTCGGTAAGGGCGGTCACGGCCGCCTGGCGCCCACTGTCGATCTGTGCCGCGATCCCCGTTGGGGCCGGAACGAGGAAGGATACGGCGAAGATCCGTACCTGACCGGCAAGATGGCTTCCGCCTACATTCTCGGCATGCAGGATGAGCATAACTATGACGGTACTCCCCTTGCCCCCGGTACACGGGGAGACCGGGTCCGGACCGCCGCGGTACTGAAGCATTTCTATGCCAATAATCAGGAATATCGGCGCGCGTACGACAGCTTTGACATCAGCGATAAGGTCAAATATGACTATGAACTGGAGTCTTTCCGCTACTGCGCCCAGGAAGGCCACGCGGAAGGCGTCATGACCTCCTATAATGAGATCAACCATCTGCCCGCCATGCTGAACCATGAGGTTCAGGACATCCTGAAGGATCAGTGGGGTATTCAGTACGCCATGACGGACGGCGGCGATTTCCTGCAGACCGTGAATTTCCATCATTATTTTGAATCCCATGCGGAAACCCTGGCTGAAGGGGTAAAGGCCGGCGTGGACGCCATGCTGGATAATCCGGTCGAAGTCGTCAAGGCGGCAAAAGAGGCTTATGAGCGCGGGCTGATCACGGAAGCGGAAATGGACAAGTCCATTACCTGCACCGTTGTGGAGCTCATCCGCCAGGGCGCCTTCGATCCGGAGGATCCCTATGCCGAACTGGATATGGCGGATGTCGGAACGGATGAGGCAAAGCGGATCTCCCTGGAAATGAGCAAGGCGTCCAATGTCCTGCTGAAGAACGAAAACCATTTCCTCCCCTTCTCCAAAGAGGACGATATCGCTCTCATCGGGTTCGTAGGAAACAACTGGTATATGGACTGGTACGCCGGAAAGCCAACGTACAGTGTGACGCTGAAGGCCGGCCTGGAAAAGAAGATGCACAGGGCAATCCCTTATGAGAGCGGACAGACGCTGTTCCGTTTCAGGGCCGGGGACAGGTATATCGGTGCCAGCCGTCCGGCACGGATCCCGTGGGGCATGCCCGATCCCGGTCCCGCCGAACTGGTGCTGGTGGACAAGGCGGAAGACGCCGTCGTCTTTGAGCAGCTGAACTGGGGCTGGGGAAGCAATTTCCTCTACGTTCCCGAATTCAGGAAGTATGCGACCGTGGGGCCGGACGGAAAGATCAGCCTGGCCTCTGACGAGCCCTTCACCTTTACGGTCATGGAAAACTTCACCATCGGCAAGGCAGATGCGGTCCGCACACCGTGTCCCCGGAACGCAAACTGTGTGGAGCTGACCGAATACTGGAATGACGAAGCGTGTGATGTGAAGCTCTACTGCTTTGGCAACCGGAACGTATACCTGGAAAACGGAAAGCTGAAAACGGATCCTCTGGTCCGACGCAGGCCTGAGAGCAACACCAAGGAAGGCGGCAACGTCCTGGAAGCATGGGCCGGTTCCGAGAAGGAAGCGTCGGTGCTAACCGTGGAGATCGTCTCCGACGGCGTCAGCCGTGCGAAGGGACTGGCAAAGAAGGCAAAAAAAGTCATTGTCGCCCTGGGCTGCAACCCGGTCATGAACGCGAAGGAAGAGATTGACCGCAGCTCGATTGAAATGATCCCTCTGCAGCAGAAGCTGCTGGAAGCGGTGTATGCGGTCAACCCGAACGTCGCGGTCATCCTGATCACAAACTATCCCTATGCCGTCAACTGGATGCAGGAGCATGTGCCGGCCATCCTGCTGAACGCGACCGGTTCCCAGGATCTCGGCAACGGCCTGGCCGCCGCTGTCTTTGGGGAAGCGAATCCCGCCGGACGTCTCCCGATGACCTGGTACAGAAGCGACGCGGACCTGCCGCCGATGGATGATTATGACCTCATCAGCCATCCCCGGACCTACCGTTATTTTGACAAACCGGTACTGTATCCTTTCGGCTACGGCCTGAGCTACACTACTTTCGGCTACAGCGGCCTGAAGGCCGAAAAACAGGACGGCGGCCTCCGGGTCTCCGTGAAGGTGATAAACACCGGTACTGTTGCCGGCGACGAAGTTGCCCAGCTGTATATCAGTCGCGTATCGCCCTCGGAAACGGTACACCCGCTGCGCCGGCTCATCGGCTTTGAACGCCTTCACAGCCTCACGCCCGGAGAAAGCGCGGAAGCGGCTTTCGCAGTCAATCCCTGCGACCTGGAAATCTATTTGGAGAAGGCCGGGAAGAAGGTTGTGGAGCCCGGAAAATACCGGATATACGTCGGCGGTTCCTGCCTGGACGAGCGGGTTGCCACGGAGATCGAACTGTAACGTAATACTAAAAACATTTCCGGCAGACAGGGATCATTTTCCTGTCTGCTTTTTTGCTGAAGCATAAGAAAAGAGCTCCTGATCCCCCAGGAGCTCTGCATGCGGGAAACAGGACCTGAATCAGTCCTATGTTCATTCTTTTGTATCAGCGGTCAATCCGTACCGCGTCCGGATAGCCCTGGGACGCCAGCACCTTCTGAACCGCTTCTTCCATGGCGAAAGGCTCCGTATACATTCTCTCCGCAAGTTTCTGATTTCCATTGCACATCCGCAGAATGCTGGATTCGTAATAATCGCCGTCTTCCGGTTCTGTTAGCTCAATCATATGCCAGGTTCCATCCGTTTGCTGCTCCATGGTCAGCCGCAGCGGATACCAGGAGCCCGAACTCAGTTTGATTTCCCGATCGTTGTACAGTGCAATCAGTTCATGGCCGCCGTTTGCCCACAGTGTCACCTGATTCCCTTTTTGTTCCCGGGCGCACTCGCCCAGCGCCACTACCGTAACGCATTTTGAGGTATCCACCTCCGGGCTGCCGGGATATCCGGCGTATTCCGCGCCATAATAATCGATCAGAAGCTGTGTCGCAGCCCGCAGGACAGGATCCTGCACATATACTCCGGCGTCCGCCGGCTGGAGAATATTCTGTCGTGCTATTTTCAGCGCGTCATACCATGCGCATCCTTCAGCCGGGTCCACATTGGTATTGTCTTTTACGCCCAGCAGCCGGGAAGCCAGCTGTGCCCTCAGGCTGTTGACCCGGTCGTTCCCATCATGTGCCGCCAGTTGGTTCAGCAGTACCCGAAGGCCCTGTTCGCCCAGATATTCCTGGAAGAGCAGTCCGTTGCTGACAGTGGTTTCACGGGCCTTCTCCACATCCGCCCAAGGATAGGTCGAAGCATTGTCAATGATACCGTCATCAACCTGAGAGAGCATGGTAAGCGCTTCTGTCAGGTATTTCCCCGCATCCTCATCTGTCGCGTGTTCCAGCTTACAGTTAAACTCCAGTGGTGTCAGCACGGCGTTGTAATCCTGCCCATAATAGTAATACCAGAATGTGCCGCCGTTTTGCAGGTCGAAATAGATGGTGTTTCCCTTGATGCCCCGGGGTGCAGCCGCAATACCCGCCCGTTCCAGCAGCGCCGCCGCGTCAGTGAAATTGGGGTTTTGATTCAGATCAATTTCATCCTGTACGATCGCATTTACTGGAACAAATCCCCGCATACGCCCTTTGCCGGTTTCCACATCGATCATAGCCCAATTGCCCATACGGCAGAGATAGCTGGCTTTCGTCATGGCCGGCAGGTCCGCCACGGGCGTTTGGCTGAGCAGCGGATCATCCGTTAGTGAGCATGCCCTGTCCAGATGACAGGGCCGCCAAAGATAGCTTTCTCCCGGCACATAACATACTTCATAGGTACGGTCTTTCTCATAGAGGGCGTCCGCGTCAATCCAGCCAATCCGCATCCGTTCTTTGCTGATCGCGTATTGCACCAGAATCCGGCCGCCATCTTCGCCGCCCAGCACCTGCACCCAATCCCTGGTACTCACCCGGGCTTTGCCGTTGCCGGCAACAGCGTATTCCGGGCCAGGGCCGGTATATACCTCCCATACCTGATCGGGTTTAAGCCTGACGTCCATAACTTTCAGATCGCCATCAGGCAAAACCGGCGCTTTCGTATCAGCCATAGCCGGGCAGACAGACAGAACCGACAGAAGAAAAGCAATGATCAGCGAGATCCTCTTTTTCATATACAAATCGATCCTTTTCTGCTTGATTTCAATGAGACCCTCAATCATATAGACGATAGAACAACCGGTTTTCTTTCAGAAGCATACGGAAGACGTTTTCTGTCTGCTTTTATTATACATGAATATAAGAAAAAGAGCTTCTGATATTTCAGAAGCTCTGCGTGCGGGAAACAGGACTTGAACCGGGTTCAGGTACACAATACAGTACAATTATGTATAATCCGGTTTAATTCTGTAGCCACTTCAAACAACCCAGTACAACCAATTAAATAGTTTTAAACCATTTTTCATTCTGGTAATAGTACGAACCACAAATCAGCGAAGGCTCATCCGGCATTCTTTCTGTGTCACCTTCCTGGCGCAAGAGCAAGTCTTCATGTCACTTTTCTGGCATGAAGACTCCTTTCATACTGTGATGAATTATTGCTCTTGTGCATTTTGCTGGACCTAGCCATACTGACGAATCATTTCTGTTATTCCAATCCAACTTGAGTCTTTTGAAGTACTGGAGACAAAAAATCTGCCATTTTGTTCATCACCCTGCCGACGCCCAGCATAGCAATGACTGTTCCGATACCGACTCCCAGAACAGTGCCTTTCGCAATCAGCGAAATAACACAGGCAATGATGACATTTGCCACGTCGAAGATAATCTTGACTGTTCCCAGTTTCTTTTTCGTAAAATCAGAAATAGCCAGCACCACACCGTCACCTGGGTTTGGAATCAGCCGCATCCTTACAGAGAAGCAGGCGCCGGTTCCTATAAACACAATAGCGGCAAGCAGTAGTATGATACGCATCCAAACAGAACCCCATAATGCACCGGATTCTTCAGTCAATAGCGGAATCAAACCGTCAAACAGCCCCATAAACCGGGTAAAGATCAAAGAAAACGGCAGCTGAAGCAGATCCTTCAGAGCCTGTGCTTTTTGATTGCGAATCAGATGGATAATGATTTCAATAGCAACAAAGAGCACATAGATAATGAATGTGGCGTTGGCAAAGGACAATGGCAAAAACTGTGCCAGACAATATCCAATGGAAACCAAAGGTGAAGTTCCAAGTCCTGTTTTTGTGTTCAGGACAAGCCCGAACGCAAGAATCACCAATCCTGTTGCATACAACAGGACACGCAAAACCTGTTTATTTTTCATCGTGTATTCTCCGGATAAACATAATCTCACTGATCGACCGGTTCAAGAATGATTAACTGGCATCCGTTTGGCGGGATCATCGCATCCAGTATGAGTTTATGATCCTCGCAGTCAACATCACAGACGCTGAGTCTTGGAACAGAAGCTGACTTCAGATACTCAATTTCTTCCCGTCTGAGTTCTGATACTGAGCCCATCCTGCCCCACACATCAAAAGCGCTGCCGTATTTGCGGTTGATTTCACACCTGCACATCCGGTATTTTTCTTCCGCGTCACAAAGCGTAATGGTATAATCCATCGCTGGCTTTTCTTCAAAGAGCGTGTATACATCTCCGTTAAAATCGCTGCTGAAATCTGTTGCCTGGGATGCCAGCTGGTCCAGAAAGACAAGATGATACAGCAAAATCCGGATGGATCTGCCTCTTTTTGTTACAATCCATCCTTCCCCGCGGCCAATAACCAAATCCCCCAGTTCATTCAGAACCTTCAGGGCAAGATAGGAAGCTTTGGGAATGCCATGCACGCTGATCAGGCCCATGCCACCGTGGAAGGCTTTTGGCTGGAGACGTATCTCATCCAGCAGGTCGCTTAATGTCCAAAAGGTAAGGGAATCAACCAGATTCATACAGGAAAGGGCTGTGCTGATAATATACGGTGCCATGAATGCACTGTCCCGGACCGCAAAAACATAGCGGGCGGACAGATTCCACTCGGAAACATGGAAATGTCCGACACTTTTCCCTGCAGACTGAATATGAGTGCAGGCAAGCTCGGCCTCCACATCCCTTTGAAGCTTGGCCCGCGTGGTCAGCGCAGGTACGATTTCCCCATCCCGGGATGAATAATCCTGGCGATCTGTATACATATGAAAGGAAACGAAATCCAGGGGAAGATTGTTCTCCCTGCAGAAAGAAGTGAAAGAACGGATCCACGTGCTTTTCTCATAACCAATGGAGGAAATGCCGGGACCGCCGATTCTGATGCCCGGACACGCTTCTTTGGCCGCTTCGGCGGAATGCCGGTATAGCAGGAAATAATCTTCCATCGTACCTGCCCAGAAATAGTCCTGATAATCCGGCTGACTCCAGACTTCCAGATACCACTGGCTGACTTCCTCCACACCGTACCGTTTCACACAATGGCGGATCAACTGATAGACCAGGGCCCGCCATTCTTCCATTTGCCTTGGCGGGGTAATATTGGCATGATACCAGAAAACGGTCTTTTCTCCCGATGCCAGTTCACTGGGCATAAAGGAGAGTTCAAGGAAAGGCTTCAGACCGATATCATGGAGAAAATCAAAAATCTGGTTGACATATACCCAATTATAATGCAGAACCCCATTCGCATCCCTGTGGCAGATCATCAGGTCATCACTGAAAATCCCGTGAAACCGGATATAACGGAAACCGATCTCCTCCCTCGCTTGACGCACAACGGCCTGGATATCGCTTCGCAGCAGGTCCGCCGCCCGTGAACACGAGGTCGAAAAGGACCAGATCCTGCGCACCGGCTCCGTATCTTTTCCCTCAAGCGAAAGGGTAATCTCGTGCTCTTCCTTCCATATACGGCGGGAAGGCGTCACATCGGTGTTATGCTGCATCATCGCATAAACGGGTTCATAATCGGCAGAATCAGTTTCCGGGTTTTCATCCAGAGCACGGGGATTCCTCTTCCAGTACTGGTCCCGGTAAGCCGTCGGGGTGCATCCGTAATACTGGGCAAACAGCGTTGAATAACTTCGGGCGCTGAGAAAGCCGTATGCTGCCGCAATCATCTCCACGGAATGCTTCGTATTCCGCAGTTCCGCCATGGATTTTCGGAGCCTGATCTGTGTCAGGTGATCCCGGAATGACATTCCCGTAACTTTTTTAAAACTGCTGGAAAGGTAATAGTATGACACATGTTCATGGTCCGCCACATCCTGCAGGGACAGCGGCTCATCATAGTGTTCGTTCATATATTGCAGGATGGAATTAATCCGTGAAGACAGGCCTTTCCCCTGATCATCATCCAGGTCCGTCTCAGACAGATAATCATATCGGATCATCCATGCGATGATGCCATGTACATAGCCGAGAATCTGGTTCGCATAACCTTTCGGACGCTTGTCGTATTCATAAACAACCAGGGTCATCAGTCGGTGCAGCTCAGAGAAATCGTTTTTTTCGTTCTCCTGGTCTTTCAGGAAACGTTCATTGTTGATGGAAAGATGACTGTTTTTCCCCCGGCCGAACGCGCTGCTGTCAATCTGTATGCCGACAAGCAGATTATCCTCTGTGGCCGGTTCCAGCGTATGAAGCTGGCCGCTCCCAATTCCGATCACATGCCCGGCAGAAAGCAGATGCGGGATCTGATCGATATGCACGCGGACAGATCCCTTGATCACAAACAGGAACTCCGGATGGCTGTGCCAGCGCACACGGATCATCGTCAACTTACGGACCTTCACTTTTACCGGAAGGCCGTCATCAAACACAATAGGCTCGTAATTGAAATTATCCTGCATATTTCACCATCCGCACCGAAAGATAGTAAATGGATTATACCATAAGGCATTCAGGATTGAAAACAGCCCGGCGGTCAACCGGGCTGGCATCCGTTATGAAAGCGTAAAGTCAAGCAGGTCCAGGGACCCATTTCCTTCAAAACGAATAAATATCGCCTTCTTCCCTTCAAGCGGGTAGAAAGATGCGGATGTCGTATGCCAGTCACTTCCAGGAGTCACCGGAAGCAAAGAGAGCAAAGAACCTTTCTCCGCCGTACTGACAAGCAGCTTTCCGTCCACATTGCCCCGGTACCGGACAGTAATGCTGTGTGTTCCGTTCATCAGGAAATATTTGAATCCGGCCCAGCTACCGTCCGTCATGTTCCGGATATACTGTACGGATCCGGTATCATTGTCCGGCTCATCCTGGGTAAAATAAGGCATTCCGGTCGGAGCGGTACGGAAAGGCATATAGCGGATTCCGCCTTCTTTTCCAGACAGATTGCACGCGATCCGGGCTTCATAGGTTCCCGTTCCTTTCAGCCAACCGTCATTCAGGCCGCAGCTGGTCACTTCCACCTGCGCGATGCTTCCGTCCGCTGCTATTTGGATTTTTTCGGCGCAGGCCTGTCTGGAAAGCTGATTGTCATTGGACTGCCGGTGATAAAAGACATACCACTGGTCCCTGATCCGGATAATGCTGCCGTGGGTCGTGCCGAGATAATTGTCCGCATCCTTATCTTCCACCCGGCCGTCCAGGCCGATGTCCCCGATGCTGACCAGTACCCCGCCGTACGCAAACGGCCCTTCCGGCTGTTCCGCGGTGGCATAACACAGCTCATGGCTGTTGTTGGAAGAATAAATCAGATAATACCGGCCTCCGGATTTCCGGATCGAGCTGGCTTCAAAGAAGGCATGCCCTTCATACGGAGTGCCCATGGCAAGGGTTCCGCCCGGCGCCACAGGAACACCGGATTCTTCCACCGTGAGCATATCCGGTGCAAGCCTGTAATGATAGGAGGCGTTCATAATCCGATTTACATTCCCGAGTCTTTTCTCCAGGGGCCCGTTTTCACAGGCCACGCCGGAGTATAAATGGATCGATCCGTCCTCATCCATCATTACGCCGGGATCGTACTGAAAAACATCACCGTCCCGCTGGCCCAGGATATGTCCGTCCGTATCCCGCACCACGCCGTAATAGGCATAGGGGCCCTCCGGCCTGGATGCGACAGCGACGGAAACCGCGCTGAGGAAATCCAGCGTATAGTAGAGATAATACCGTCCGTCAGGGCCCGGCGATACATCCGGCGCATACATGACGCGGCTGCCGTCGTTCATCGGGTCCTGGTCCTTCCGGTAGATGACTCCGTGATACTGCCAGTCCGATAGGTCGTCGACCGGTGCAGACCAGCACACATAATCGTTCTGGCAGAACCGCTCCCCGTTAAAAGCGTCATGGGATCCGAAGAGATACAGCCTGTCCCCGAAAATATGGGGTTCGCCGTCAGGCACATACTCGTAGCAGGGAAGATACGGGTTAAATACCTGTTTTTTCATGCAGGCTCCTTTCAGGCAACAGAAGCCTTTGCGGCTGCAGCCATCTGGTAGCGGGTGAACTGTTTCTGGATAAAGTTGCTCAGGAAGACCACACTCAGCAGAATGATACCCTGGATCAGTTCGGAGTAAGCGCTGTCCACGCGGCTGATTGTCAGCCCGTTGGAGAGGAACGCCAGCGTCACCGAACCCAGAATCAGCTTATAGAAGCGGGCCTGCCGGCCACCCCGGATCGGGACACCGCCGACATACATGGCGATCATACAGGTCATTTCAAAGAAGTTGCCCATGGTAGCGGAAGCGCCGCAGATGTTGGCCACGTTGAAAATGGCCACCACCCCGGCCATCAGGCCAGCCAGTGCGTAAGCAATGATTTTGTACTTGTTCACCGGTACACCCGAGAACTTTCCGACCACTTCATTCTCACCCATGCAGCGGGAGAAGAACCCCAGCTTGGTATATTCGAACAGATACCAGAACAGAGCCATCAGGGCCAGGAAAATCGGCAGTTTTACGCCAAGGTCGTTAAACTTCATGACATTCAGGTCCACAAAGATGGAGCTGCCGTTCGTGATTAGTGTGACAAAGGCACGGAGGGCAATCAGCATCGCCAGCGTAACCATCAGCGAAGACACCTTAAACTTCGTGATAAAATACCCGATGAAACTGCCGCAGAGCGTTCCGACAATCAGGCAGGTGGGCACAAAAGCCCAGAAGCCGACCTGGTTGCTGACCCAGGCGCCAATCGCCGCGCTCAGGGCAAGCGTGGAACCGACAGACATATTGGAACTCCCCTGTGCGGAAGCAAACATAATGCCTGCTCCGCCAATACAGTAAGGAATCATGGTGTTCAAGACTGACTTAAGATTGTTCGCCGACCAGAGTTTCCCCTCTGAAAGGAATGTAAAGACAATCAGAATGATTCCCAGCGCAATCACGGGAAAGAAGTTCTGAATCAAAGACCATATGCGGTTTTTCATTACATCATCACCTCAATCAGTTTTTCTTCCGTCATTCCCTCACTGCGAAGAACCTGAGAGATTGCTTTTCCGTCCTTCATAATGATCAGGCGGTCGCACATACCGATCAGCTCCGGCAGTTCATCTGAGATCATCAGAATGGAAACGCCCTGCTTCTTGGCGTCCATCATCATCCGGTAGATATCCGCCTTGACACCAACGTCCACTCCGCGCGTAGGACAGTCCAGAATCAGGATATTTTTATCCTGGATCATCCAACGCCCCAGGTTTACCTTCTGCCTGTTGCCGCCGGAAAGACCGCTGAGCACCTGCGAAGGTCCATTGGTCTTGACTTCAAACTGACGAATCACCTGCTGGCTGATCTCTTTCCGTTTTTTCGGACTGAGAAGGCCCAGTTTCTTCTTCGTCAGATTCACACCCGCAAGACAGACGTTATCCTCGATCGTATCGTTGACCATCAGGGCCTGTTTGTCACGATCCTTGGGCACATAGCCCATCTTCTGCTCCATTGCCTGCCACGGCGTCCGGATAACTGTCCCGTTTTCCGTCAGCTGTACCTGCCCGGCTTTCTTCTCCCGGACGGCGAACAACGCTTCCGCCACTTCATGGATTCCCGCGTCAGACAAGCCGCACAGTCCCAGGATCTCACGCCTGTGCAGTTCAAAGGAAACATCCTCGAAGCCTTCCGCCGTGAGGTTTTCCACCTTCATGACCACATCCTGGTCATAGTCCTCCGCTTCATCTTCACGGTAATATGCCCCATTCAGTTCCCGGCCGACCATCATACGCTTCAACTGATCCGGAGTGATCTCCCGGCTGTTGACTTCATTGACCACTTTACCGTCGCGCATGACCGTGATCCGGTCCGTGATGGCAATCATTTCCTCAATGTCATGCGTCACTATCAGGATCGCTTTCCCCGCTTCCCTCTCCTGTGCGATAATCTTCAGGAGCTGCTGCCTGTTATTGAAGGAAAGCGCCTGGGTGATTTCATCCAGGATCAGCAATTCCGGATCAATGGACAAAGCGCGGACCAGCTCAACCACTTTCTTTTCTTCCACGGAGAGCGTGCTCACCAGCCGCTTGACCGGAAAACCGCCGAATCCCCATTTGGCAAACAGCCCGGCAGCCTCTGAATACATTTTACCCAGATTGATGATACCGCCGGAGGTAAACCGGTCTGTCCGGCCCATAAACACGTTCTGCCCTACGGTCAGGCCGTCAATCATGCCCAGTTCCTGCACAACCGTCCCGATTTTCGCATCGCTGGCATCCAGCGGGCTCTTCGGATCGTACGGCTGCCCGAGAACCGCCATTTCGCCGCTGTCCTTCCTGTTCATACCGGCCACCATGGAAATCAGGGTGGATTTGCCCGAACCGTTTTCGCCGATCAGACCGCGGACTTCCCCACGGGGCAGGTCGATCGAAACATCGTCGTTGGCATGTGTCGCGCCGTAGTATTTTTTCATGTTCCTGGCGCTGAAAATGATTTCGCTCATTTCACGACCCCCTTATAGTTCCTTCTCGAGAGCATGCCGCAGATCAGCACGACCGCGCCAAGCATTACCTGCTGCCAGGTGCCTGAGGGAACGCCCAGAATGGTCAGTACATTAAACACGGCTGTAATGATGAAAGCTCCCAGCGCTGCAGCGATTGTGATATTGAACACGCCGCTCAGCGCCTGCGCGAGCAGAAACGCCGCCAGAGGATTAAAGACCATGGCAATGCTGTTCAGGCCGGTGGACGGCGTAATCCTGCCGGCGTAGCTGATATCCACTGCCGAGCCGATGCCGATGAAGCATCCCCCGACAAATACGGCCAGGAAAACCGCCTTGTTGATATTTATGCCCATCAGCCGCGCTACGCCTTCGTTGCTTCCTACGGCACGCAGATTAAATCCGATGGAAGTCCGGTTGTAAACAAAGTATGCAATTGCGACGCAGATCACCAGGATGATGATATTCCAGGGAGCCGCGCCCAGTTCACGGAAAGCATTTCCGAGGGATACGGATTGTTTGCCCTGGGCAATCTGTCCGTTATTGTAAATTGCCCCGATGGCTTCATAAACCATTACCATACCAAGGCCGAGGATCCATGCCGGGATCTCCGCCTTGCGGACCAGGAAGACATTCAGCATCATGCAGATCACGGCAACCGCAACCGCGCCGATCACCATACCGACATACCCCAGCCCTGCGTTCAGGGCCAGAATGCCTCCGACATTGCTGGCCAGGACAACCACGGCGCCCATGGACAGATCAGTGATGCCCATTGTAAAGATAAACACCATACCCAGAACCAGGAAAGCATTCACAACCGAATTTGAAATGATGGCAACCAGATTGCTGCCGGTGGTAAACCGGCCTCCTGTAATCAGGTTCAGTAAAAGCAACAGTACGATGATAACACCGGCTACAATTCCGCTGCGTTTCAGCATCGCAATCCGCTCTTTATTTGCGTTCTTTTCCAACAGCGTTTCCTCCTCACTTGATAAAAATGGTGCCCACCCGCAGGGAATGGGCACCGTATAAACCGTTTATTACTGTGCGTTGCGCGCAGCGTCCACTTCTTCCTGGGTAACCGCACCGGCTGCCACCAGGGCATCCAGACGATTGTCAATCGTATAGTTGTCCAGCACGGTCTGCAGCGTTTCCACCGTTACGTCCGGGCCGACCAGCGCTGCCAGTTCGCTTTCTGTAAACGGCGCGTTTTCAATCCACAGTTTGTTGTACAGTTCAATGTAGCTGCCGGGGAGGGTCATCACCGGAACCACCAGGCGGGGAGCATTTCCGTCAGCATCCTTGATCACATTACCGTCAATGGCATTCTTCAGCAGCGCCGCCGCAAAGTAGACATTGATCCAGTGCGCACCGTTGGCCGCGGAGATGGATCCGTCAGTCAGGCCGACCAGAATGTCAGGATCCAGGTCTGTCGCATACACCTTCGCATTAACGCCCGGATGGGAAGCCAGCGCTTCCTTGCCCGCCAGGCCGCAGTCGCCGTTGGAACCATAAATAAAGTCGGCATCCGGATGAGCGGTCAGAAGGTCATTGGCGCGGGTCAGAGACTCAGACAGCGCGGGGCTTCCCCAGCCGATTCCAACCACTTTGCCGCCGGCCGCTTCAAACACTTCTGTGAAGCCCTGCACACGGGCACTGTGGGACGGGTCCGTCTGCTCACCGGTAACAATCACCGCTGTTTTGGCGCCGGTGGAAACCGCGTACTCGCCTGCAACACGCCCCGTGGAAATATCACTGGTTGCCGCCGCACCGGCGTAATACTGGAAATTTTTCAGCATTTCGATCACCTGATCGGAAGGCATATGATCATAGAACGCGAAATACACACCCGCCTGTTCACACCTCTGCGCAATGGAAATCATCACGTTGTCATTCAGGCCGAAGAACGCGATTCCTTTCACTCCGGTGGAGATCATGTTGTCCACATTCACCGGGCAGTTGTCAATCTTCGCTTCATCGTTGACCACCATCACATCCAGGCCCATTGCCTTGGCCGCATACTCGAAGTTTTTCTGCAGAATGTCCAGCGAATAAGCACCCACACGATAGTTGTTGTAGCCCACCGTAACATTTTCCGCCAGCGAAACAGGAACCAGAGCAACCATCAGCATCATAAGTACCAGGATCAGAGAAGCTACCTTTTTCATGAGAGAATCCTCCTTCTTTTTGTCCGGACGCTCCTGCCGAAAAACGTCCTGTGCAATAGTTACCAAAAGTGTTTGTCGGTCGATTCAGCTACTTCCTATCGGTTGATTTAATGATATCTGAACGTTTATCATAATTCAGCAGAGGTTTTGCACCTTTTCAATCGTTTATTTTCTGAAAAACGGAACACAAAAACAAAGATCACTCTGTAAAGCGGTCCTTTTTCCTACCATTCCATCACAATTATGCGTATTTTTGCGATTTATGCAGCGTGTTTTTGCGATTTTATTAGCATTTATATTTCGATGTTAGATTTCTCTGTGCAAATAGAAGTAAGGCCCCCGGACAGGAGCCTCCAAAAACGCGGTAATAGTAGGGTAATAGTATGGTAATAGTACAAAAGGAAAAACCCCTTGAAAATCAAGGGGTTTCGTGTGCGGGAAACAGGACTTGAACCTGCAAGTACGTACGTACACATGAACCTGAATCATGCGCGTCTGCCAATTCCGCCATTCCCGCAAGTATGGTGGGCAGGGGTGGATTCGAACCACCGAAGCTAATAGCGGCAGATTTACAGTCTGCTCCCTTTGGCCACTCGGGAACCTACCCATATGATGTCCCTCTTGACCCAAAGGGTGGAGCTGGCGATGGGACTCGAACCCGCAACCTGCTGATTACAAATCAGCTGCTCTGCCAATTGAGCTACGCCAGCACGAAGCTCGTTCTGCGAGTCCTACCGTAAAAGTGGCGACCCGGAAGGGGCTCGAACCCTCGACCTCCAGCGTGACAGGCTGGCGCTCTAACCAACTGAGCTACCGGGCCAAATGGCTGTGGGCCTTCAGGGACTTGAACCCCGGACCAACCGGTTATGAGCCGGCCGCTCTGACCAACTGAGCTAAAGGCCCATATCGGAAAGGAAGAAAAAGTGACTCCGCCGGGATTCGAACCCGGGTAGCCGCCGTGAAAGGGCGGTGTCTTAGGCCTCTTGACCACGGAGCCACGTACAGGGTTGATTTGAGTCGGGGTGAAGGGATTCGAACCCCCGGCCCCATGCTCCCAAAGCACGTGCGCTAGCCAGACTGCGCTACACCCCGGTGCATCCTTCCCACGGTCGTTCCCGCAGGCGACTTTGTTAATATACACGAGAAATCTGCATTTGTCAATCACTATTTTTCCTGTTTTCCAAAAGAAAATACAGCCCGTTTTCAGGGCTGTATTTTGAACGCTTTCTGTTACGCCTTCGCCGGTTCCGGATCCCCGCCCAGTTTCAGCGCGATGAATCCGCCCAGGGCCAGCGCGATCACGGAGACCACACCGATGATCCAGTTGAAGCCTTCGTAAATGGAAGTATCCATCAGGATCACCACGGGAGATGCCAGGACCATGCCCAGGATACCGCAATAGGTCCGGCCCTTCCATTTTTTCATCAGCACTTCAATCAGCTTGGCAATACCGAAAATACCGCCCACAATACCGATCAGGAAGGGAAGCAGGATCCCGAGGTTGCTGAAGAACGCGCCGAAATCCCCGCCGGTCAGTCCCTTGATGCAGGCAGGGATCGCTTCGGTCACAACCGGTTCATAATAACCCAGGGTCTTCAGGATCATACTCCCGCTGACTCCGGGAATAACCATCGCAGCAGAGCAGATCGCTCCGAGCAGGAGCATGAGCAGGATCGTCCCGATGTTCAGGGAGATCTTCGTCACGTTGTTCGCTTCGATCGCCTTCAGGAACACGACCAGGGCAAAGAGCAGCACAAAGGCCAGTACCCCCTGCCAGCCGATCTTCTCCCCCTTCATTTCCTTCAGGATGAAGGGCAGGCTGCCCAGGATCAGTCCGATAAACAGCGTATTGGTCGGCAGCGGATAGTTTTTGAAAGCAGCCTTCAGAGCGAACGCGCCGATCACGA
>JAEEGK010011855.1_pt1 | contig 19859 bp, 16 predicted proteins | sample 8958771 | NCBI WGS metagenome assembly JAEEGK01 (sample SAMN16246547, study PRJNA631951) | gut metagenome | biome: gut microbiome; feature: rumen; material: SC-attached | host: Bos | place: Iran: Karaj | collected 2018-10
GCACATATCATTGTTGCCCGGGTTCTCCACGGGGTAGCCTGTCATCATATAGAGTTCCTCGCCCTCCTCAGGCTCTTCCATATTGAAGATTCCCATATCCTGGAGGTATATGCCCCTCTTGCGGTAGATGTCCGGATCGAAGGCCTGGTACTCTTCCTCCCAGTGGATCTCTCCCAGTCCGGCCACCTTTATGCCCTTTATATCTTCCAGCGAAGCCTTTGGAAAATTGATGTTGTAGTACACGCCTTTGCTGCGGGGGTTCTCCTCCATAATCTTGCTGAAGATGCCGGGGAAGAGCGCCTTGACGGCGCTGAAGTCCCCTTCCGGGCTGAAATCGTCCAGGGAAACGCCTATCCCCACTATGCCGTTCACCGCGGCCTCCTGTGCTGCGCCCAGGGTGCCGGAGTACAGCGATGCGGTGGCGGCGTTTGAGCCGTGGTTGATGCCGCACACCACCACGTCCGGACGCTTGTCGCCAAGCAGGATGTTGTCAATTCCAAACTTCACGCAACTGGCCGGGGTACCGTCAAGGTACCAGCGGCCGGGCGCCGTCTGCTTAACCGCTATCCGCTTGAATCCCAGCGATATGGCCATTGACATTCCTGACTGGTGGTATTTGGGGGCGACAACCGTTATCTCCCCGAACGGACGCATAATCTCAATCAGAGCCTCCAGTCCGCGGGCCTTGTAACCGTCATCGTTGGTGATAAGTATTTTCATAGAAGATTTATTTATGCAAATATATGAAATAAGTATTTTATTTAGTAATTTTGCAAGGATTTAGGGACCGCTCCCTGATAACAAGAGTAACAAATTATTATTCAATATTTTTTAAACAAAAATCACTTTCAAAATGGTAAAGATCGGTATTAACGGATTTGGCCGTATCGGCCGTATGGTATTCCGTGCAGCAGTTGAGAATTTCCCCAATGACTTCGAGGTAGTAGGTATCAATGACCTTCTCGATCCTGAGTATCTCGCATATATGCTCAAGTACGATTCAGTACACGGCAAGTTCGAGGGCGACATCAAAGTTGAGGGCAACTGCATGACCGTTAACGGAAAGAAGATCCGCCTCACCGCTGAGATGGATCCTGCAAACCTCAAGTGGGACGAGGTTGGAGCAGAGGTTGTAGTTGAGTCTACAGGACTCTTCCTCACTGACGAGAAAGCTCGCAAGCACATCGAGGCTGGCGCAAAGAAAGTCGTTATGTCAGCTCCTTCAAAGGATTCTACCCCTATGTTCGTTTACGGTGTAAACGATAAGACATATGCTGGCCAGGACATCATCTCCAACGCATCCTGCACCACCAACTGCCTTGCACCTCTCTCAAAGGTGCTCAACGACAACTTTGGCATCGTTCGTGGACTTATGACCACCGTTCACGCTGCAACAGCTACCCAGAAGACCGTTGACGGACCTTCCAAGAAGGACTGGAGAGGCGGCCGTGGAATCCTTGAGAACATCATCCCTTCATCCACAGGTGCTGCAAAGGCTGTAGGTAAGGTTCTTCCTGCTCTCAACGGCAAACTTACCGGTATGTCACTCCGCGTTCCTACATCTGACGTTTCCTTCGTTGACCTTACCTGCGAGCTCGCAAAGCCTGTTGCTTACGAGGACATCTGCGCAGCTATGAAGAAGGCTTCCGAGGGTGAGCTCAAGGGAGTTCTCGGATACACAGACGAGTCCGTAGTTTCTACCGACTTCCGCACCGATCCTCGCACCTCCATCTTTGACGCAAAGGCCGGTATCCAGCTGGATCCTACCTTCGTTAAGGTTTGCGCTTGGTACGACAACGAGTGGGGTTATTCAAACAAGGTTCTTGAGATGATCAAGGTCATCACAAAGTAATTTGAAACCACATTATACCGGAGGGTGCGTTCTGCCTTAGAGCCACCCTCCGTTATTTTTAGAACTATACCATATGAAGAAAGTACTATTTATCCTTGCCGCAGCGCTCTGCCTCAGCGCATCGCTCTACGCACAGCAAGCAAGAATCGCCTGGCCGGACTACAAGTTCGAGACCGTAAAGGCCAACCCTATCACTTCAGTTAAGAACCAGGCCAGCAGCGGAACCTGCTGGGCTTTCTCCGCAATTGGATTCCTTGAGTCAGAGGTAATCCGCATAAACGGAATCAAGGATCCTGCAAAGTATCCTGACCTTTCAGAATTCTTTATCGTTAGCCACTCATACCTTGACAGGGCTGACAAATACATCCGCCTGGACGGAAACCTCACCTTTGGTGCAGGAAGCGAGGCCGATGACGTGCTTCACGTAATCCGTGACTACGGTATCGTTCCAAACGCCGCAATGACCGGAATGAACTACGGAACCGAACTGCCCCGCCAGTCCGAGCTTGACGCCGTTCTCAAGGCATATGTAGGCGCAGTGGTACGCAACCCCAACAACACCCTTTCAACAGCCTGGAAGCGCGGTTTCAAGGCCATCCTTGACGAATACCTTGGCAAGTGGCCCGAGACCTTCACAGTTGACGGAAAGACCTACACACCGGAGTCTTACCGCGACGCCCTCAAGATCAACCCGGACGACTACGTATCCCTGACCTCCTTCAGCCATCACCCGTTCTACACACAGTTCGCAATAGAGATCTGCGACAACTGGCGCTGGGACAAGGCATACAACGTTCCTATCGACGAGCTTATGCAGGCTCTTGACGCAGCCCTTGACGCCGGCTACACCGCCGCCTGGGGAGCTGACGTCTCCGATGCCGGATTCACCCGCGACGGCCTTGCAATCTGGGTGGACACCCAGGCCACAGCCGCTGCCGGATCTGACCAGGCACACTGGGTTGGCGTTGACAACAGCAACCAGCCTGTCATTGTTCCCGTAGAGAAGAAAGTCACTCAGGAGACCCGTCAGATTGACTTCGACAACAAGACAATGACCGACGACCACGGAATGCAGATCTTTGGAATTGCAAAGGACCAGTGGGGCAACAAGTACTATATGGTAAAGAATTCCTGGGGCGTTACCGGCAAATATGACGGTATATGGTATGCATCCGAGGCATACGTAAAGGCCCAGACCCTTGACCTTGTATTCCACAAGGACGCCGTTCCTGCAGCTATCAAGGCTAAACTTGGAATCAGGTAATGAGTCTTAGGAAGCATATTCCAAACATAATCACCTCCGTCAGCCTCCTTTGCGGGGCGGCGGGGGTTATTTTCGCTTTTTCCGGAAGGCTTGACAGGGCCTTCTACCTTATGCTGGCGGCAGCGGCCTGCGACTTCCTGGACGGCTTTGCAGCCCGCCTGCTCCACGCATATTCCCCTATGGGGAAGGAGCTGGATTCCCTGGCGGACCTGGTGAGCTTTGGCGTTCTGCCTGCAATGATGCTGGTGAACCTGAAAGCCGCCGTAAGTTTCGGCTTCCCGCCCATAGCGTGGGTACCTGCAATCCTGGTGCTCTTTACGGCGCTGCGTCTTGCCAGGTACAACGTTGAGGAATCAGGGCCGCAGTACTTTGCCGGCCTGCCGGCACCGTCCTGCGGACTGATCTGCGGCTCGCTGTGCTATTTCATCTCCTTTGAGCCGGCATCGTTCCTGTCCCTGTGGGTTCTGAACGACTGGTTCATCCCGGCGCTTACAGTGGCCCTTTGCGCCCTTCTGGTGAGCAGGGTGCCAATGTTCAGCGCAAAGTTCTCCCTGAAGGATCCAGTGAGCGTCAACCGCAAGCGCATAGCCTTTGCGGTGGATCTGGTCCTGATAGTGGCAATAGTAGCCGCAACCGGACTCAACTGGTCAATGGTGATCCTGCTGGGTCTGGTTACCTATGTAGTTATGAATCTGATTCTGGCGGCGCTGAAAGTTTAGTCGTCGTCGTGGTCGTGATGGTGATGGTGGTGCTCGCCGCATTCCTGCTCGTCGCACTCTGAACCCTCACTTTCCATCTCAAGAGTAGAATGGCTGATCCCTCTGTGGGTCAGCTCTTCTTTTATGGCTTCGCCAATCTGGTGCATACGGGAGACGTCATTGATTACCACGTGGGCTGTTAGGGCGTTTTCAGTGGTGCTGATGGGCCAGATGTGGACGTGATGCACGCTGCTCACGCCTTCGCATTCGCATATGGCTTCCTTTACCTGGTCAGGGTCAATTCCTTCAGGCACGGCGTCTATGCTAAGACGCAGGCTCTCTGATAGCAGTTCCCAGGTACTTACAAGGATAACTGCGGCAATAATAAGGCTGACGATTGGATCTATGACGTTCCAGCCGGTAAGGCTGATGATTATTCCGGAGATGACCACGCCAACGGAGACCAGGGTGTCTGCAAGCATATGGAGGAAGGCGCCGCGCGTGTTGATGTCGTGCTTGGAATTGCGCGACAGCAACCACGCCGTGAGACCGTTCACCAATATGCCCACGCCCGCAGTCCAGGAAACGGCGGCTCCGTTCACGGACAGGGTGTCAAGGTTGGAGAACTTGTGGATACTCTCAATGATAATGGCGCCCACTGCCACCAGGAGTATTATGGCATTCAGCAGGGATATAAGAACGGAGCTTTTCTTATATCCATAAGTATATCTCCTGGTGGAATGGCTCATTGACAGCTTGAACGCTATCATAGCAAGCAGCAGGCTGAAAACATCGCCCAAGTTGTGACCCGCGTCCGAAATCAGACCCAGGGAATTGCTAAAGAAACCCATTGTAACCTCCACGGCTACGAAAACTAAATTCAGGACGATGGAGAATATGTAAACGCCGTTCAGTGACTCAAGCTGACCGACGTGTGAATGATCGTGGTGGTGATGACTGTGTTCCATAAGAAGACAAATCAAATAACGGAAACAAAGTTAGGCTTGTTTCCGTCATTAATCAATCACAATTTATTGGGATATGCTTCCAGTGCTTTTTCCAGGATGTGAAGGGCGCGCCTGAGTTTTGGAACCTCAAGCACGTAGGCCACCCTCACGTGCCGCTTGCCCAGACTCTTGTCAAGGTAGAACGATGCGGCGGGGGTTACCATTACGGTTTCTCCGTCAAGGCGGAATTCAGTGAGGAGCCATTTGGCGAAGGCTTCAGCATCGTCCACGGGAAGTTCCGCTATGGTGTAGAAGGCTCCGTCCGGCTTTGGCGTGAACACGCCGGGGATCTTGTTGAGGCACTCTATGGCGCAGTCCCTGCGGGCTATGTACTCCTCCTTTGTCTGGTCAAAGTACTCCTGCGGGGCGTCAAGGGCACCCAGCGCGGTGTACTGGCCCAGCACAGGAGGGCAGAGGCGCGCCTGCGCCAGCTTGACCACCGCGGCCATTACGTCTTTGTTATGTGATATGGTACAGCCTATACGGCATCCGCACAGGTTGTAACGCTTTGATACTGAGTCAACCAGGATGACGTTCTGCTCCAGGCCCTTGAGGTTCATTGCGGAGTAGTGGGGCTCGTCCGTGTAGCAGAATTCGCGATAGACCTCGTCAGAAATGAGGAAGAGGTTGTGCCTGCGGCAGAATTCTCCAAGGATTTCCATTTCTGCCTTGGTGTAGACCACGCCGGTAGGGTTGCCCGGATTGCTTATCATAAGGGCCTTGGTGCGTGGTGTGAGGGCTTTCTCGAATTCCTCTATTCCCGGTACGCGGAAGCCTTCGCGGATGTTGGTGCGCACTACGTTCACGCCAACGCCGTACTTGAAGGCCAGGGTGTAGTAATTAGTGTAGTAAGGCTCAATGAGGAGGATTTCGTCTCCGGGGTCGCAGGTGATCTGGATTGCGAATTCTACGCCCTCGCTGCCGGCCACGTTGATGACTATCTCATCTATTCCAACATCAATGCCTATCTTCTTGTAGTACTTCTCTATCATATCCCTTCGCAGCTCTATGAGACCTGCGGAGTTTGTATAGGATACGTGATGGAGATTGATTGCCTTGATGGCGTCAAGGGCGCAGTCAGGGGACTTGATGTCCGGGGCGCCAACGTTCAGGTGATACACTTTTACGCCGGAGGCCTTTGCGGCGTCGGCGAATGGAACTAACTTTCTAATTGCGGAAGCAGGTAATTGCTGAGTCCTTGATGATATTTGAACCATATTACTAATGCTATTAAAAACAAAGATAATGGATTTTTATGTATCTTTGCACCTGTACTCAGCAATTTAAATGTATAAAGTCAGCATCAAGCCTGAAGAGATGGAAAAACTGCCGCTGGCAGGTTTCCAGGGTGAAATACAGGTGATAGATAAGAAGGGCCTGAAATATCTCAGGGCCCTGGATTATCTGAACAGGCAGCAGGTAATAGGTTTTGATACGGAGACCCGTCCCACCTTCTCCCCAACGCAGAAGAGTTACGGAGTGTCCCTGCTTCAGTTGTCCGGACCTGACAAGGCTTTCCTTTTCAGGGTCAAGTTGCTGGGAATGACTCCCAGGCTGTGCCGCCTTCTGGCCAATGAGAAGATTGCCAAGGTTGGCGCCGCCACGGCCGATGATGTTCGCGGCCTCCAACGCCACGCCAAGTTCAAGCCTGCCGCTTTCATAGACCTTCAGAAGATTGTGTGGGAGTACGGCATCAAGGACAAGAGCGTCAAGAAGATGGCGTGCATCATATTGGGCTTCCGCATTTCCAAGACACAGCAGCTTTCCAACTGGGAGGCGGAGGAGCTGTCCGAAGCGCAGAAGCGCTACGCAGCTACCGACGCCTGGGTGTGCCGGGAGATGTATCTGAAGCTTCTTGCAAGTGAGAAGAATCCGCTGGACGCGGAGGAGCTGATGCCGCCGCCACAGCCGCCGCAGCCTGCCGCTGAGGCCAAACCTGAGACAAATGGTAAGAATCGTCCTAAAAAGAAATAGGGAGGAGTCGCTCCTGCGTTTCCATCCTTGGGTCTTCTCCGGAGCCATCGCCCAAATCCAGGGCTCTCCGGCGGAAGGCGACGTCGTTGCCGTCTATGCCGCCGACGGTTCTTTCCTGGCCATCGGGCACTACCAGATCGGCTCTATCGCCGTGCGTGTCCTGAGCTTTGAGTATGACACTCTTCCTGCAGATTTCTGGGAGACTTCGCTCCGCCGTGCACTTTCTGTTAGAGTTGCGGCTGGGTTAGTGCTCCGGACAGAGGTATCTGTTGAAAAGTGCCACAAAGCAGGCTCCGCTTCTTGTCATTCTGAGCGAAGCGAAGAATCTAGATCCTTCGGCAAGCCTCAGGATGACAGGACTTGCATAGAGGTGACCAATTGCTACAGGCTGGTGCACGGGGAGGGGGATAACCTGCCGGGGCTGATCATTGATTATTACGACGGGGTGTGCGTGATGCAGGCGCATTCGGTGGGGATGTTCAGGGCTAAGAAGCAGATTTGCGATGCGCTGAGAGCAGTGTATGGGGACGCCTTGAAGGCGGTTTATGACAAGAGTTCCGGGACGGCGCCGTTCAAGGCTGGTCTGGAACTCGTGGATGGTTACCTGTACAAGGCGGACGGCTTCGAGGATCAGAGCCAGGTGGTGCTGGAGAACGGGCACAAGTTCATCGTCAACTGGACGGAAGGGCAGAAGACCGGGTTCTTCCTGGACCAGAGGGAGAACAGGGCCCTGGTGGGCAGGATGGCCGCCGGAAGGCGCGTGCTCAACCTGTTCTGCTATACCGGAGGCTTCTCCATTTACGCGCTGGCCGGCGGCGCCCTGCACGTAGATTCCGTGGACAGTTCGGCCCGGGCGCTGGCGCTGGTGGACAAGAACGTGGAGCTGAACGGCTTTGACGCTTCTATGAACGAGAGTTTCTGCACGGACGCAATAGAGTTCCTGCGCAATTCGCCGCAGGATAAGTATGACCTTATAATAGTGGATCCGCCGGCATTTGCCAAGCACCGCGGAGCCCTGGGGAATGCCCTTCGGGCATACCAGAGGCTCAACGCGGCCGCCATCGCCAAGGTGGCGCCCGGCGGGCTGGTGTTCTGCTTCAGCTGTTCGCAGGTGGTTACCAAGGAGGACTTCGCCCTGGCGGTATTCTCCGCCGCGGCCCAGACCGGTCGCCGTGTCCGTATCCTTGACCGGCTCAACCAGCCGGCAGACCACGCCGTAAATATCTATCATCCGGAAGGGGAGTATCTGAAGGGGCTTCTGCTTTACGTAGAGTAGCCGTGCTTCCGGAAAAGTTCACATATCCGTTCTGCTATGTTCCGCACCCGCTTATCCGGGAGGCGGCGGCCGCGCTCATAGAGCGCATTGACGCCTCCGATTACCTGCGGGGGCTTTTTGGGGAAGGGAAGATGATGGGCGCCCTGCTGGTGGAGGTGCCCGATCAGGTCGGGCATGACGTCCTTCCGTCACCCCCGACTAAGATCGGGGGTCTCAACGTTGCTGTGCTCTACGGCTTTTCCGGCGTGGCTGGCGGCACCGCCCTGGTGGAGGGCTTCGTGCCTCCCATCTTTGACCTTACGGAACCGGGCGGTTACTACCGTGCCGCCGAGGCGCGGATAACGGCGATCAATGAACGGTTAGCGTTGCTCCGGACAGAGATGTCTGTTGGAAAGTGCCACAAAGCTGGCTCCGTTGGTTGTCATTCTGAGCGAAGCGAAGAATCTAGATCCTTCGGCAAGCCTCAGGATGACAAAGGACCTCAGGATGACATTTGCGAGGCGCTGGAGCGGGAGCGGCACGCGCTGTCGGTGGAGCTGCAGGACTGGATCTTCAGCCGCTACCGCGTGTCCAACGCGCGCGGCGAAAGCCTCTCCATAAAGGAGGTGTTCGCCAGGCGCGGGTTGGTGCCGCCGGGCGGCACGGGGGACTGCGCGGCGCCAAAGCTGCTCCAGTACGCATATAGCCACGGGCTGAAGCCACTGGCGATGGGCGAATTCTGGTACGGAGCCTCCCCGCGCCGCGAAGTCCGCACGCAGGGCCGCTTCTATCCGTCCTGCACCGGCAAGTGCGGCCCGCTCTTGGAGTTTATGCTCCAGGGCTTGGACGTGGAGCCCAACCCCCTCGCACAACTCTCCACCCGCGACCCGCGCATCGTCTTTCAGGACCAGTACATAATAGTGGCGGAGAAGCCCTCCGGGATGCTCGCCGCCCCGGGACGCTATGTGTCCCACTCTATGGTCAGCGCCCTTGAGAAACTCACAGGGGCGGAGGTCTTCTCCTGCCATCGGCTGGATATGGATACCTCCGGCCTGATGGTCTTTGCCAAGACCGCGGCCGTCCAGGCAGCGCTCCACCGGCAGTTCGCGGCCGGGGAAGTGCACAAGCGCTATCAGGCGCGCCTCCAGCCCGGCCGCGAACTCCCCGCGGAGCAGGGCGAAATCAGCATCCCGCTCTCGCTGGATTACTACGACCGCCCCCGCCAGATGGCCGATTGGGAGTCCGGCAAGCCCGCTCTCACACGTTATCGGGTGCTCCGTCACAGGCGTGACGGCAGCACCGATATCGAGTTCGAGCCGCTCACCGGCCGGACCCACCAGCTCCGCGTCCACGCCGCTCACGCGCTTGGCTTGGGCCGCCCCATAGCCGGAGACCGGCTCTACGGCGGCGACCCCGCCACCCCGGACGCTCCGCTCGCCCTCCACGCCTCGCGGCTGGAATTCCGTCACCCCGTGACGGGGGAGCCGCTCCTCTTCCAATCCCCTTTAAAATAAATTTGCATTTAGAGCAAAATCCCTTATATTTGCAATCCCAACGGTGCGTTGGCCGAGTGGCTAGGCGCAGGTCTGCAAAACCTGTCACAGTGGTTCGATTCCGCTACGCACCTCCCAAATGCCCCAGGAGATAACCCTCCCGGGGCATTTTCCGTTTTTCCTTATCCGCCTCCTTTTTGGCCGTTACACTCCACGCACTTTTTTCATTGCCGTTCCAATTATTCCAATATCTTTGCAATGGTTTTAAAGAAACACATTGTTAGGAATATGAAAAAGCTTTTTATAACTCTATGCCTTGCGTGCATAACGTTATTCTCTTTTGCCCAGAATACCGCCCTGCGCCAGAGATTGGAAATTGTAGAAGTTGAAATAAACGACGGCGAAACTATGCTGGAGGTACTCCAGATGGCAGACAACGGGAAATACTATCTTTCAGTAGGACATCTTGGAATAGGTGATGACATAATCCAGTTCCAGGTGGATCCTGTTTTTGAATTGTTCATCCCTCTTGGGGAGACCCTTGCGGAATCTATGGTAACACTGAGACAGTTTCAGGACCATTTGAAACAACCGGCCGGGCAGACCATAGAGATTCAGGGATGCCTGAGCCTTGCATATCCCAATGACGAATGGGAAACCGTAAAGGTAACCACCAGGCAGTTCCTGTTCAGCAAGTTGCTGGAATTCAGTCTTGAAAGGGACGGATATGTCCGTGCCACACATATTGCCAGGAGCGAGTTCAACAGCCTGGTTACATCTGCCGGATTTTACCAGAAACTGCATCCGAACGAAAAATAGTGTGTGGAGCGCGCTCCACGCCCCAAATTGAGGGACTGGAGGATGCCGGAACCACGATAGATAACGAGGCTGCAGGGCTAGCGGGATTCCAGGTGGAGGAGGGAGGATTTGGTGGGGAGGCCGGCGGCGTAGCCGGTGAGGCGGCCGCCCGCGCCCACCACGCGGTGGCAGGGGACGATCAGGGAGACGGGGTTGCGGCCAACGGCGGAGCCGACGGCCCGGGCCAGAGTCCGGCAGGACGGCCCGGCCCCCGTCGCGGAGCCGGCACCCACCCGGGCGGCAATCTCCCCGTAGGTGGACGTGCGGCCGTAGGGGATGGTCCGGAGGACCTCCCAGACGGCCTTCTGGAACGGAGTTCCTATAAGGCGCAGAGGGGGAGTGAAGTCCGGCTCCCGGCCGCTGAAATAGACGTCCAGCCACCGCCGGGCCACGCCAAAGACCGGCAGGTCCGCCTCCAGGCATTCCGGGCCCAGGACGGACCCAAAGTGCTTCTGGCCATCGAACCAAAGGCCTGTTAGCGCCTCTCCGTCACTGGAGAGGGTAATCCCGCCAAGCGGGGAAGTGTAATGCTGAACGTAATCCATCAGTGCAAATATATCCAAATACCTTCCCACCTGCAAAAGATTATGGTTACCTTTGCCTTATAAGGATTAACGCATAGGATATGAAACGGCTTTGCAAATGGATATCGGACTATCTGGGAGTGCTGGTGCTGCTGTCGGCGGTGGCGGCGCTTCTGTGGCCGGAGGCGATAGGGCGGCTGAAGCCCACGCTCATCAATCCGTTGCTGGGGGTGATTATGTTCGGAATGGGCCTGACGCTCAGGGCGGAGGATTTCCGCGTGGTGTTCAGCCGTCCGCGTGACGTACTCATCGGCTGCCTGGCGCAGTTCACCGTGATGCCGCTCCTTGCCTTTGCGCTTACCCGGATATTCTCCCTTGACGATGCCCTTGCCGTGGGCGTCATCCTTGTAGGATGCTGCCCGGGCGGCACGGCATCCAACGTCATCACCTACCTGGCCAAGGGAGACCTGGCCTTATCCGTGGGGATGACGGCCACGTCTACCCTCCTGGCCCCGGTACTGACCCCGCTTCTGGTATGGCTCTTTGCCGGGGAGACCGTAGATGTGAACGTATGGGGAATGCTCCTGAGCATACTCTGGGTGGTGATTCTGCCCATCGCGCTGGGGCTGCTGGTGAAGCGCCTGTGGCCAAAGGCCACTGACCGCGCCACCAGCTATCTGCCCGCGCTCTCCTCCATTGCCATCTGCCTTATAGTGATGATAGTCATAGCCGCCAACGCCCACAAACTCCTTTCCGGAGGCCTTATCATTGTCCTAGTGGTAATCCTCCACAATGTCTGCGGCCTGGCCATCGGATACCTTATCGGATACCTCCTCAAGCTGACGCCGGCAAAGCGTCGCGCCATCAGCGTAGAGGTGGGTATGCAGAACAGCGGCCTTGCCTCATCGCTGGCCACGCTCCACTTTGCGGCCTACCCTATGGCCACCATCCCCGGTGCCATCTTCAGCGTCTGGCATAATATCAGCGGCGCCATCGTGGCCCGCATCTACGGCCGTCCTAAAGGAGACCTAATGCTGAAAGGGTAGCTTTCTGAGATTCTGAGAAGGGAGCGGGGGTGCAGGTACCGGTGCCGGAAGGGGCGCAGGGAACGGTGTGGAAGTCGTCAAGGAGTTCCATAATGCTGCGGTAGGGAAGCCCCTTCCCTAATGAATACCTAAGCCAGGTATTCAGCAGCAGGCCAATGAACTGCAGCACTAGCACTCCCATTCTAAGGCTGTGTGTCCCAGCAATGTTCACCGGGAATTCCATCAGGGACAGGAACTGGCGCAGGAATTTCTCCTGGTCATACTTCAGACTGTATATAGAAACAGCTTCCAGCGGGTCTATATCCAGTCCGGAAGTCACGTTGGCATAGAAACCGGCAGCCGCGCGGGATTCCGTTATGCGGCTTTTGTCCGGAGAGAAACTCACAACCTTCTGGTTGTCCCGGTCATATTCGGTCTTGAAAAAGAAGAAATCCTGGCGGAGTTTCCTGCGGTCGCTGATGGTAACGCCATACTCGGTTATCTCCTGCAGGGCTTCTAGCTGGGATGCAATTCCGGATTCTATCTGTGCCAGCTCAGCCGCACGGCGTTCCGGATTGAAGAACAGGTTGAGCCGCAGCCCCTGGCCGTCAAGCAGATACTGGCGGTACCAGCGGCGGGAGGCGGCGTGGTAGCGCATTCCGGCGGGGTGGGAGCGGAACCGGCCGAAGGCCTCTATCCGCTCCATCACCGCCGCCTGCTTCACGTCCACGCACATCACCAACGGCCCCTGTCCGTAGTACGGCTCCAGCCCCTGCAGCGAATCGTACCCGCGGTCCGTGACCACCGTGATGCCTTTCAGCCCGGCCTTTTCCAGTTCGGACCTGAAGATCCCAATGCCGCGGGCGTCAGAGACCGCCTCCGGGAACGACGAACACACCACCGGAACGTGGCTGTCCAGGGAGTACGCCACCGCCTCCACGGTGGAGTTGAAGTGTATGCGCTCCGTCTTCTGTCCCCATCTTCGGTCCGAAACCAGGCTTCCGAACGAATGCTTGAACACCGAATCCACCGCGCATAGGTTGTCCGATGCGAACCTGCCGCGCCGGAGCTCCATAAACCTATGGAGCGAAGCGCGGCTTACAGCAGCCAGCGATTCGCTCACCAGGGCCTCCAGGGGCCTGTCGGAGGGCGCTTTGGAGGTGGCCTGCCACCTCCCGAAGCGCTGGAACGACATCCCCGTGAGGAACGGAAAATACGCCAGCGTCAGCAGGTCGTCCGCGGCCGCGGGGCCGAAGGCTTCGGCCAGATCCGCCCGCAGGGCGAACTTTTCGCCGATGCGCTCCAGCAGCCAGATGTCGCCGAACGCCTTGCCCGCATCCCCTTCACGGAAGGGGAGGGCGTGCTCGGCGTTCGCGCGGGCGCCGCCTTCTATCGCGGACAGGTCCCAGCCTTCCGGAAATATCAGGCTCCGCCTGACCTCTTCCGGCGCCTGGAGGTACCGCTTCCCCGGTATGAACCGCAAATCTTCCGTCACAGTTCCCCAGTGCACCACGCTGTATTTCCGTTTGCCGTTACCGTCAACGGTATATGGGTGCGTGGCTGCGTATGTATGTCCTGCGTTCCTGTGGATTGAAATCCGGTAAACGCTGTCCGGGTGGGATGTCCTGGCCATTATAAATAATACATTTATGCGTTTGCGATACAAAATCCAAGATTTGCAAATTTACCACTAATTATCTGAACAATAAATAATTATCCCAAATAATTAATTATACATTTTTGCCTGTTTGTGTAAAATAATCGTTAATGCCGCCATAGCAGGGTATATTTGTACGATTAATTATACAGAAATGACAAATAAATTCAGGCTTGCGGCAGCTATACTCCTAGCCGCAACAATATCTACAGCCAGCCTCTACGCTGACAACGACCCCCAGGAAAGGACGGACACCCTTGCGGCTTCCGTAGTAACCGGCACACGCCTCTCCGTACTCAGGGACGCCCTTCCGGCTCCCGTGTCCGTAGTAGGCCGCGCAACCATCGCCCACAGTGATGAGAGCGCCTTGATGCCGTCCGTAATGGAGCAGGTTCCCGGCCTGTTCGTCACCTCCCGCGGAGTGACCGGCTACGGCGTCTCCGGAGGAGCCGCCGGTGCCATCTCCCTCCGCGGATTCGCCGCCGGGGCAGGCCGCGTCATAATCCTCATTGACGGCCATCCGCAATTCGAATCCATCTACGGCCATCCGGTAGCTGACGAATATATGGCCACCGGCGCCCAGAGGGTTGAGGTTTCCAGAGGCGCAGCCTCCGTACTTTACGGATCCAACGCTATGGGCGGCGCAATCAACATCATAACCCTCAAGCCCACCAAGGACGGCAACCATATAGATTTCAAAGAGATGGTCGGTTCCTACGGCACATACAGGGTAAACGTTGCAGACACCTACAAGAAAGGCCGCTTTACATCTTCCATAACCCTTGGCCACGACGGCACCAAAGGTCACAGGGACAATTCCGCATTCCGCTCCACAAACGGAATGGTAACCCTTGGCTACCAACTCTCCGACGCCTGGAAGACCGGTTTGAGGGCCAGCCTTATGAACGCCTACTCTGAGAATCCCGGCACCGTCGACGCCCCTATGTTCGAGGCCTGGTCCGACATCATCCGCGGAATGGGCACCCTTTCCCTGGAGAACAATTACGAGAACACCTCCGGTAACATAGACCTCTATTTCAACTACGGAGACCACACCATCAACGATGGCCATCAAGCCGGCAAGCCTTCCCAGAAGTATATGTTCCACGGAACTGACTTCACCGCCGGCCTCTCTGCATACCAGGTTGTAAAGCCCTTCACCGGCAACGCCCTCACCTTTGGAACTGACGTGATCTACTACGGCGGAAACGCATACCGCAACCCCGTCACAGAGATCTACGCAGACCACAAGAGACTGAACGAAGAGGCTGTCTATGTATTTGACCAGCAGACAGTTGGTATGTTTATGTTCAATGCCGGAATCCGTTTCGACTATCACAGCGCATATGGCGCAGAGTGGATTCCCCAGTTTGGCGTTTCCTTTATGCCGGCTTCGCACACCAGCATCAAGGCATCGGCCTCCAAGGGATTCAGGATGCCCAATATGCGTGAGCTCTATATGTACGCTTCCGCAAATGCCGAACTCCTTCCGGAGGAGGCCTGGAGCTACGACCTGACGCTTAGCAATCATTTCTTTGGCGGAGCCCTCAATACAGAACTGAGCGTGTTCTACACCAAGGGAACCAACATCATAGAGGTGGTGCGTGAGAACGGCCGTCCGCAGAACCGCAACGTGGGCGCATTCGCCAACAAGGGCGTTGAGTTTGCCGCAGACTGGCGCGTAGCGCCGTCGCTGGCCTTCAACGCCAACTACAGCTACCTGCATATGGACACCATCTATACCGGCGCCCCCGTCCACAAGGCATACGCCGGCCTTGACTGGACCCCCGGCCGCTTCAGCGCCAACGTAGGTGCAATGCTCATCAAGGACCTCTATCTGTCCACCGGCGATAACGCCGTCACCAGCAACTACGTTGACCTCAAAGCCCGCGTAGGCTACAAGGTAAACGACTGGCTGCAGGTGTTCGTACGCGGTCTGAACCTCCTGAACCAGGACTACCAGACAATGCTCGGATACCCCGAGCCCGGTATGACCATACTGGGAGGAATCGCAATCTCCAAATAATAGAAAACCGTCAGGCTAGAAATGCCTGAACCCTATAAAATCCTGGCTGGAACCTTCCCAGACCAGGGTTTTTTCTTTTGTGATTGTGCCGATGACAAAGTACGGAACGGGAGGCTCCGTGCCGGGGGCCATTGTGAATAGGAGTTCGTAGTCCTCGCCGCCGGTGAGGGCCAGGGAGGTTGCGTCCCAGCCCTGCTGGGCGCACACCCGGCGCAGCTCGGCGGAAAGAGGGACGTCCTGCGTACGCACCGCCGCCCCGACTCCTGAGGCCTTCAGTATGTGGCGCAGGTCCGATGCAACGCCGTCCGAAATGTCCATCATTGCGTGGACGCCCGGTGTCGCGGCAAGGGCCTGGCCCTCGCTTACGCGAGGCACCGGCCTGTAATGACGCTCCACCAGCGCCTTCGCGTCCTCCGAGCCGCGGACGCCCTGCAGGATTGCCTGCAGGCCGGCGGCGGAGTCGCCCAGCGGGCCAGTCACACAGATCAGGTCGCCGGGAACGGCGCTGCTGCGCTTGCGTGACCGGCCGCGCTGGCACTGGCCAATCACGGTGACGTTGATTGCAATGCCGTCCTGCGAGGTGGTGGTGTCACCACCGAGCAGGGGAGCGCCGCAGTACTGCGAGCACTCCTTGTAGCCGGCCAGGAAGGCGTCCATCCAGTCGCTGTCCAGGCCTGCGGGCAGGCCCAGCGACAGGAACGACCCCACTGGCCGGCCGCCCATCGCGGCTATGTCGCTAAAGTTCACTGCCGCGCTCTTCCAGCCCAGCAGGCGGGCGGGGATGTCGCCCCTGAGGAAGTGGGAGCCTTCAAGTAGCATATCGGTGCTCACCAGGGTCTCCATCCCGCCGGTCTGCGGCAGTACGGCGCAGTCGTCCCCTATGCCAAGGACTCCGTCCGGCATAGGGCCCCCCAGCGCCTCCTTTATGCGCTCTATCAGGCCAAATTCTCCCAGTTCCTTTAAATCCATACAAAACAAAGTTATGCCTTTTTGCCCATAAACAAAAATAAATTATATTTGAAGATGGTGTGAATGACCACAGAAACCCTTACTGATAATTAAATTCTAAATTATTAATATGCTAAAGAAATCCCGTATCGCTTTGGCGGCCATCTTTTTCATTGCAATCTCCCTGCTCTTCCTGGGCATCAGCGGAGAATTGACAAAATGGTTCGGATGGATGCCAAAGTTCCAGTTCCTCCCGGCCGTGCTCGCCGTCAACGTGGGCGTCATCCTGCTCCTGATTGTGGTGGCACTTCTCTTTGGCCGTTGTTACTGCTCCATAGTCTGTCCTATGGGCGTATATCAGGACATTGTTTCCTGGCTTAGCAGCAAGCGCAAAGGCAAAAAGATGCGCTTCTCCTACAAGAAAGAAATCAAATGGCTCCGCTATGGAATATGGGCTCTCTTTGTAGTGGCCCTCATTGCCGGAATCCAGGTATTCGTGGCCCTTCTGGCACCGTACAGCGCCTACGGAAGGATGCTCCGCACCCTTGTAGCTCCGGCTTCTACCGGAACCATAATCATTGCAATAGTCACCTTCCTGGTAGTCACAATCCTGGCCTGGATTGGCGGCCGCACATACTGCAACACAGTATGCCCGGTTGGAACAACGCTCAGCTTCTTCTCTCGCTTCGCTATGTTCCGCCCCATAATCGATGCTGACAAGTGCAAGGGCTGCCGCGCCTGCGAAAAGCAGTGCAAGGCCTCCTGCATTGACATCGCCAACAAGAAGATTGACTACAGCCGCTGCGTTGACTGCTTCAACTGCGTTGAGAACTGCAAGTTCGGCGCCCTCACCTACGGCAAGGCCTGGGGAAAGGCCGCCAAGGCTCATTCCGAGAGCCTCGATTGTCATTCTGAGCGAAGCGAAGAATCTAGATCCTTCGGCAAGCCTCAGGATGACAAGAGCAAGCCTCAGGAGGAGATCAACGAGGGCCGCCGCGCGTTCATAGCGTCTTCGGCTATCGCCGTGACAGCCGCTACGCTTGGCGCCCAGGAAAAGAAGCTGGACGGCGGTCTGGCGGAGATCATAGACAAGCAGGCTCCGGAGCGCACAGCGCCGCTCACCCCGTTCGGCTCTGACAGCATCAAAGACTTCTACCGCCATTGCACCGCCTGCCAGCTGTGCGTGGCCAACTGTCCTAACCACGTGCTTCGCCCGTCTATGGACCTTGCCCACTTTATGCAGCCAGAAATGAGCTACGAGAACGGCTACTGCCGTCCGGAGTGCACCAAGTGCTCGCAGGTATGCCCCGCGGGCGCAATCAAGCCCATAACCCCTCAGGAGAAGACCCAGTTCCACATTGGTGTGGCTACCGTAGACCGCAGCCTCTGCGTTGTGGAGCGCGACGGCGTCACCTGCGGCAACTGCGCCCGCCACTGCCCTGTAGGCGCCATAATGATGGTACGCAAAGACCCTCAGGACAGGCGTTCTCCTCAGATCCCTTCAGTTGACGAGACCAAGTGCATAGGTTGCGGCGCCTGCGAGAACCTCTGCCCTTCACGCCCGTTCAGCGCTATCCACGTCAACGGACTTCAGGTACACATTAAAGACTAGAAAGAGATGGAAGACAAGAAAAACATAAGCAGAAGAGATTTCATAAAGGTGGCCGGCGCCGGTGCGCTGGCTGTGGGAGCAGCCGCCTGCGCACCTAAGGCCAAGGCCCCTGCCGTAACCGCATCTGCACATCAGACCGGTGACGGAGAAATGGAATACCGCATAAACAACAAGAACGGAGACAAGGTATCCCTCCTTGGATACGGCTGTATGCGTTGGCAGATGAAGCGTGACGAGAGCACCGGCCGCCAGGTAGTTGACCAGGATTCCGTAAACGCCCTTGTGGACAAGGCAATGGCCGGGGGAGTGAACTACTACGACACCTCACCCGCATACCTCCAGGGCCAGAGCGAAAAGGCTGCCGGAATAGCCCTCAGCCGCTATCCCCGCAAGTCATACTACATAGCCACCAAGCTTTCCAACTTCAACAACGCCACTCCGGAGGCATCAAAGCAAATGTACTTCGATTCCTTTGACCAGCTGCAGACGGACTACTTTGACTACTACCTGATGCACGGCATCGGCAGCGGCGGATACAGGGCTTTCAGCCAGCGTTATGTGGACAACGGAATGATGGACTTCCTGCTCAAGGAGCGCGAAGCCGGACGCATCCGCAATATGGGCTTCTCCTTCCACGGAAGGCAGGAGGAGTTTGACGAGCTCATCAAGACAAACGACCAGTACCACTGGGACTTTGTCCAGATTGAGATGAACTACATTGACTGGCGCTACGCAAACGCCAGCAACACAGATGCTGAATACCTGTACGAGCAGCTGGATAAGCTTGAGATCCCCATCACCGTTATGGAGCCGCTCCTTGGCGGACGTCTTGCAACCGTTCCCGAGAACGTTGCAAGGAGGTTCAAGGAGCGCGACCCTGACGCATCCATATCCTCCTGGGCATTCCGCTTTGTAGGATCCCATCCGCGCGTGCTCACCGCACTTAGCGGTATGACCTATATGGAGCACCTTGAGGACAACCTCAAGACTTTCCGCGGATTCCATCCAATGACAGAGGAAGAGCTGGAGTTTATGAACGACCAGGCTGTCCTCTACTCAGAGTTCCCTATGATCAACTGTACGCACTGCAACTACTGTATGCCTTGCCCTTACGGAATCAACATTCCGGAAATCTTCGCATACTACAACAAGTGCGTTACTGAGGAGAAATACCCCCAGAGCAGGGAACAGGAGAACTACAAGAAGCTCCGCAAGGAATATCTCCGCAACTATGACAAGGCGGTTCCGACACTCCGTCAGGCAGACCACTGTATTGCCTGCCGCCAGTGTATGCCGCACTGCCCGCAGAGCATCCAGATCCCCAACGAGCTCCAGCGCATAGACCACTACGTAGAATCCCTCAAGCAGGACACTCTGTAACCATTAACCTTTGAGGTAGGCCTGGCGGGTGGTCTCCGGGAAACGCTCTATGGCGTAGCGGAGGGCGGTGCGAGGCATAGTACGGAAGCGGGACTCCAGGAAGGCCTTCAGGGCCTCCGGGTCCCGCTTTCCGGCTTCCCTGAGCAGCCAGCCCACGGCCTTTTGGATAAGGTCGTGAGGGTGATGCAGGAGGATGTCGGCTATCGCTAGACAGTCGTCGTATTGGTTATGGCGTACAAAGGTCATGCAGCTGACTATAGCTATACGCTGTTCCCAGAGGCTTTTG
>JAEEGK010011856.1_pt1 | contig 19857 bp, 9 predicted proteins | sample 8958771 | NCBI WGS metagenome assembly JAEEGK01 (sample SAMN16246547, study PRJNA631951) | gut metagenome | biome: gut microbiome; feature: rumen; material: SC-attached | host: Bos | place: Iran: Karaj | collected 2018-10
TTTTTCTTTATATTTTTATAAATTAAATTCAATATATTTAAATTTTAATTCATTTAATATTATTTTACTTTATTTTTATAATTTAATGAATTATCTAATTTTTAAAATCAAAAATTTGCTCATAATAGTAAATATCAAATTTTTAAATAATACATGAAAAATACTTAAATAGATATTTATGAAATTATATTATTTTTAATATGAAAACATTTAAACAAAAAAGTTTTAAATGACAAAGTAATTAAAAATATAATACCAAATGAAACAAATGTTTATTCTCAAAAATTAAATCAGAATTATTTGATTTCAAATAATATTTTATATTATTATCAAAAATATAAATTATTTAATATAATTATCATCTAATTTTATAGGAAAATTAATAGAAACTTCAGCAATGGAAATTTTAGTTGTTTTATCATTCTTTTCAATTTCTACATTAGACCAATCTTTCCATAAATAAGAATCTAATTCTTCTTCTTCATCAAATTCATTTTTATTATTTAATCTATTTATTATATCTAAAGTATTTGATTTACTCTTAAAATCTTCAATAAATTCTTTATTATTTTCTTGATATTTAAAATATTCTTTTGATGGAATATAATAATTAAATTCATTTAAATTTTCTAATGTATCAAATATAGTAAATCTATTATTTTCTTTCGTTAATTCATTTATATTAAAATTACAAAATTTCTTTAATTTTGAATTAATATTTTTTTCAAGTGAAAATGAACAAATATAATTATTATCATTCAAATATGAATTAAAGTTATTATTCTCTTTCATTTCTTTTAATTCAATTTTTTTATTAGTATTATTATTATTAATATTTATCCCTTTTTGGAAAGATTCATCAAAAACAATAATTGCATTAGAATCATTTTTAGAATTTATAAAATTATAAGTTTTAGAATCAGTATTTTCATAATTAAATGTTTCAAAACTTTTAATTTGAGTTTTAAAATCAATATTCAATAAATTGAAAATAGGAGTTTCATTTATATATAATAATTCATCTATATATTGAATTGGATGTAATCTTTAATAAGATAAATATCTATCAAATCTTAATAAATAATCATAAGTATTTATAAAAGAATTTTTAACTAAATCAATAATATCTGATTTCTTACTATAAGTTAAAACAGGTAATATTTTATTATATTTATTTAAATGAATTTTTTGAATAACATCTAAATTAATTTCATTTCCCAATTCAAATAATTCTTTTTTAGAAGTTATAGTATGAATTAAATTAACTTTATCATAAATATCACATAATAAATTATGTTCAATATAAAAATTCATAGCATTTTTAGCCCAATTCACATCTAGATCTCTTAAATGAAATTTCTTATGTAAATCAACATCATTCACCATATCCCAAATTTGAACTTGATTTTTATTTCTATCAACTTTATATTTCCCTAAAAATAAATTATAAGCATTTTGCTTTCCTTGATCATTTAAAGTATTATTTAAATATCTTTTAGTGGTATTAACAAATTCATAAAATTTTCCAAAAAATTTTTCAATTTTATTTTTTTTTTGATCTTTAATAGTTTGTTTATGAGCTAAAGAACCACCATATTGAGAAGAAAGAACATTACCCATTTGCTTATAAATTTCAGTTAAAATACCATAAATTTCATCATATTCACTTTCGGGTTCAACTGATTCAATTGAAAAAAATCTTAATTGAATTAACATTACTGCAGTTCCTATTATTTGTTGGTATACATTTGTTCTATCTAAACAATCTATACAATTTGATCTTATTACTCCATTTTGTAATGATAACATATAAGTATTTGTTTTTAAATCATGTGGAATAAAGCAAAATAAATTTGTTTTAGCTATTAATTTACATGATTCATCACAATATTTCTTATAAAATTTAGGGTCTTTTCTTAAAGTTTTTAAATCATAATGATAATATAATATTTTCTCATCTTCATTTAAATCTTTATTTATATAATCAATTGATTTTTTATACCATTCATTTAAAAGAGTTTCTTGTTTTTTCTTTTTTTCATTTTTTTTAGTTAAATTACAAACTAAACAAGGTTTTCCATATCTTAAAATAATTTGTTCAAAATGTCTTTTTGTTGAATCAAATTTAATATCAGAATAATTTAATTTAATATCAGGTTTAGGTAAAATAGAAGTTTGATCCTGATGCCAAAAAATAGGAACACTCCCTCTAATATGAACAAATGAAGAAATAATAGGAAGATCAGAACAAGAAGTTGAAATTTCTTCTAAAATTTGTTCAGTTTCAACATCATTGGCAGCATTACCATCATTATTAATTCCTCTTTTCAAATATCGAGTCCCTGCATAATTCCTATTTCTACGTGCTATTACAGTTATTAAAAAGCGAAGACCATATATTTCACATGAATTTTGACAAAAAAAACCATATATTATATATATAAACCATGATTTATTCGTTAAACATTTATATATTTCTTTTAAGTGAGAATAATTCCAAAGGAAATAATTATTTGTTACTTTTTTTAAAGGATTTTCTTCTATTCTTTCATTTTCGTTATTTATTCCTTTATTTGATGTACATATTTCGTTTTTAAATTCTTCTATATAATTTCTTTGAATAGTTTTTGTTATGTTATATGTATATGAAAAATACATTTGGTTTAAACAATCCATTGATTTAAATATATCTAAATATTGTAATTCTAATTCATAATCTTTTTCTCCTTTTATATCTTTTGAAAAGAATAAAGGAATATACCTTAAATTTTCTATTCTATATATTGTATGTTTATTTATTTTTCCTATTGATTTTATATTATTTATTAATATGATATAATATCCTAAAAAAAATTTGATAAATCCAAATATTCCTAAATTATTTAATTCATTACATTTCATTGGGGATTTTTTTTCTATTTCTTTTAAATAACTATTTAATTCATCTTTTGAAAAAATTCTTTTATTTTCTGTAATTAATTCGGAAAGAGGAATACTATTTAATTGTTTAATTTGATTTTTTTTGAAAAATAATTTACGAATTGAAAATAAAGTATATTCTTTTTTTAAAATCATTTTTCCTAAAAATAAAAAGTGAGTTTCATTTTCAAAGATATGAATTTTTTCAATATAATTATAATTATATCCAATATTAAAAGCCATTAAAAGAAAAATAAAAATTTAAAATAAAATAAAAAATAATAATATAAATTTAATTAAGTATTTAATTTTTATAATAATTCCCTAAAACTTTAGTTTGATTAACAAGTTGTTTTAAAATTTTTATTTTTTTTTCTTCAATTTGATAATTAATATTTTTTTCATAAAAAATAAATTCATCTCTATGAATAAATCTTTCACAAATTTTTTTTATTTCATCAGAAGAAATTATTAAAACAGGAAAATCATCAATTTTTTTAATATTTTCTCTTAAAAAACAATAAATAAGATGACTAGGTATTTTTTTTACTAATCCAATTCCAAACTCAACAATTTCTTTTCTTATTTGAAAATTAGGATGTAATAAAAAAATAAAAGTTTTATGAAATAATTCAATTTGATCTTTTTTAGAAATTAAATTTGCTTTTGAAATTAAATTCATAGAATGAATTAATTCAATAAATAACATTTCATTATTTTTCTTATTAAAAATTCCTTCAATTTCAGGAAGATAATAAGTAGAAAAAATATTTTCTCCATACATCATAATTAAACTAGGAAAAAGTTTTAATATTTCTTTTTGTAAAAGAAAATTATCTTTATTAAATAATATAAATAAATAATTCATAAAAATTTTTGAATCATTATGTCCATAAAATAATAAAATTTCTTTATATTTTTTTAAAACAACTAATTGTAAATTTTCAACTCCTTTATCATTTCTAGTAAAAACATCATCAATTAATTTAAAAAGCATTTCTTTAAAATCTTTTAATTCTTCTTCATATTTTTCAACATCAATTTTTCCTTCTTTATTTTCTTTATTTTCAATATTTTGATTAATATTAAAAATAAAAGAACTTAAAACACTTTGATTTAATTTATTAGTTTCTGAAACTGTAGTAACTTTTTGAGAATTAATTGAACAATATAAAAATTTTTCTTCTAAATGAATTAAAATATCTATTGAATTTATTATTAAAATTTTAATTAAAATATCACTATTATGATATAATTTAATAATATTATCAACAATATAATAAGTAAATGAATGTAAATCCATTTGATTTAAAATTAAATTATCTTCATTAATACTTAATAATATATTTAAAATAGAATTATAAGCTCCTTTTTTTACTAAAGTATTCTCTATAGAAAAAAGAGAAATTAAATATGGAATTATTAATTGTATTTTTGAATTATCATCTAATTTAGAAGAAAATTTTTCAATTAATTCTATAGCTAAAGTAATACTTGATGGATATTTTGTATTAAATAAAGAATTAATTAAATATCTTATTATTATAAAATTACAATCAGATGAATCTTGATAATTTTTTATTTTTTGAATATCAATCATACAATCGTTTTTAGAAGAAATAAATAATAAAGAATAATTTTCTAATCCAATATTATAAATAGAAACTTTAGTATTTAATAAATTACATATAATTTTATTTGGTTGATGATAAATTTGAGGAGGATTAATTTCTTTATCTTTTTGAAAAAACAAAACTTTCCAAATTTGTTTAAAATGTTTCCAAATTAATGCAATTAATAAATCGTCATTATGATATTCATGATTAATAATCATAAAATTAATATAAATTATAAATCCACTTAAAGGACTAGGACATAATTCATTAGTAAAATAATTTAATATATTTTTAATACTTTTTCTTTTTGTAGGAACTTTATTTAACATTTCATAAATTAAATTTTCTAAATCATAATCTCCAATTTGTCTTAATTTTTTTTTTAAATTCCCATCATATTTATAATCAATAATATCATTAACAGTAAATAATTTATTTCCTAAAAAAATTTCAGCAAAAACAACTCCAAGAGAAAAAATATCCATATCAATTGAAATATTGGTTGAAATATCTTCATCAAATCTTTCAGGTGCTAAATAACAAGAATCATTATTTGAAAAATATGCATTATATGTTCTTGTATCATTTTTTTTTATTCTTATTGGTTTAGGAGTTGATATATCACTTAAAAAAGTAGTTAATTTAGGTCCTAATAAAATATTTTCTGGTTTAATATCTCCATGACAGAATAAATATTTATTAAATATTTGATCTAAGGAATATATCATTTGAAAACATATAAATTTTTTTTCTATTATACTTAAATATGGAATTTTCACCATTGCTTCCTTTAAATTATACGGTAAATATTGTCTTAAAATAATTAATTCATCTTTTATTGTTTTTACTTCTAATATAGGAACTACATTAGTAATTTTATGAAATTTATTTTTTATCTCGTCTATTTTTTTTTTATATTTTGAAAAATCTTCTTCGTTTAAACTGAAAACTTTCTTTGAATATATTTTACATATTAAAGAAGTTTTCTCCTTTTCATCTAAAACTAATAAAGTTTTATATATTGGTCCTTTCTCTATAGTTATTATAAATTTTTTATTTATTTTTATTTACTTATTTCTTTTATTATGGTATAAGATAATTCTGCTTTTAAAAAAAAAGTTTCAGGTTGTTTTATAATTTGATTAATATCTTCGTTTTGACTTATTTCTTGTCCCATAAATGAAAAATTTTAATTTTAATTTATTTAATAAAAGTAATTAATTTTAATATATAATTTATTCATTAAATATTCTATTAAAAGCTTTTTCTTTATTGAATCTACATTCTTCTAAAACTTTATAAATACGTTCATCAGGATAGTCTTCTTTTGATAAACCATATTCAATTCTAAAATCATCAATTAATTTTTTTTTTTCATCAGGAAGAATTTTAATTTTTATCTTTAAAGGCTCACCATATTTTTTATCAGAAACACAAAAATCAAGAATCAAATCATAATCTCCTTCATTCATTTCCGCTAAACTTGGAATTGGTAAAATTACTTTTTGATAGTCTTCTTTAACCAATGGTTTTAGTTTAAAATCAACAATGTTAAATTCTGAATTTTCATTAGTTTTAAGAAAAGTTTCATTAGCTTTCCAATTATTTTTTCCAGTGTTTTTTATCGCAAAATTAATTTCATATTTAATATTTTTTTTAGATTGATCAAATTCAAAAAGTTTATTTTTACCACCGATGAAAGAATATGAATAAAAATTTTTATCATAATATTCTTGTATTTTCTTTTTTTTTTCTGTTTCCTTTTCAGGTTTAATTTCACTTTGATCGATATATTTTTGAAAATTTAAATTGTCTTTATTTTTAGAAATTAAATAATTATTATCAAACATGTTTTGAGATTCTTTTACATCTATTATAGAACTTTGAACATAATTCTCTTCTATATATTTTCCTCCATTTTGTTTTGAATTATTTTTTTTTTTATCATCATCATTATCTTCAATTTTCTTTTTTTCCTTTTTTTTTCTAATTTTAATAAAATTATGTTCATGTTCTTTAAATTTTTTGTCTTTACATTCACATTCTTCACATATATTAATATTACATTCTTCACATTTATATAAAATACCACATATTTTTTTTTTACAACTTTTACAAACACAACCAAGATCATCTTTTGAATAGGAATACATACGATAGTTTATATTTTTTAAAATTTCTTCAAATTCTTTTTTTCTTTCTTTTTCTTTTTCTTTTTTTTCTAATTCTTTAAAATGATTATTTGAAATCTCATTAAACTTTTTTATTATTTCTTCGCATATTTCTTTTTTTTTAGCTTCTATTGAAGTTTGAATTTCTTTCTTTAAATTTTTATATTTTTCTTCTGCTTCATTAATCGATTTTTCAAAATTTTTACTTTCATCCATAAATTTCTGAAAAGAAACAAAGTAATTAGCTATTATTTGAGATTTTTGTTCTAATGATTGATGAATTGAATCAATTTCTTTAAAAGCACTTTGTTGTTCTTCCTCTATTTTATCTTCTAGCTCTTTCTTCTTTTTTTCTATTTCTTTATTTTTTTTTGAAATTTCATTTTTCATTCTAACGTTTTCTTTGATTTTTTCTTTGATTATTTCCACTTTTTGCAAAGAATTCATTTCATTTTTGTCCTGTATGTTTAATATCCTTTTTTTTTTGATTTGAGTTAATTCAAACACTGAATATACATAATCTTTAAAATTATTATCATCAATTTTAGTTTCTTGACCATTTCTTATAACAGTGACATCTTCATAATCATCCGAATTGTAAGCTTTTTTGAAAATTTTTTGAACTTCTTCAAAATTTTTTGGAGATGTTTCACCAACAATTACTTCAATTTTATATTCTTCCATTTATTTTCAATTAATAAAATAGTTAATTATAAAAATGATATATGAATTTAAAAAATAATTAAAAAATCAAAAATGTTTGATCTCAAAATTAAATTAAAAAAAAGGTTACAAAATTAAATAATAAAGATGAATTGGAAAATATATGTTTACATAGGAATGTTTAATGAAATATTGAAAGATAGATTATATTTTGAAATAAAAGAAAATGTATTACATTTTATTATATTGTTAAAAAGAAGAGTATGAGTTATTTTATGAATATTCATCAAAAATATAAAGATTTTATTTATTTTTTGAAAATCATTTCCTAATTCAAAAAAAAAAAAATTTATGTGTAATGAGAAAAATAAAAGAAGAAAAATAATTTTTATTCATATTTTTTGTGTTAAAAAATAAAAGATTTATTTTTATTTCTTTAATAACATTAAAAAATAATAAACACTTTATTAAAACATTTCTCAAAATTTAAATAAAAAAGAACTTTTAAAGGATATTTCTAATCAATTAATATATTTTTAATTTCAATCATTGAAAATCGAAAATGGAACTAATTTGACTCATTTTATTGATATAATCGATAAATTAACAAAAGTTTGATGTTCTTAAAAAAATAATTGTATTAAATAAATATCAATTTAAAGAAAAATTCAAAAAATATTAAAAATAACTATAATAAAGATTTTAGTATTTATAAAAATTAATATTCCATTAAAATAAATTTGTGATTATTAATTCTAATAATAGTATAAATCATTTATTTCAAGTAAATCTAAAATCATATATTTACATAACATATATTCAAAAAAATTAAACCATTCTCTTAATAATTTTATAAAACAAAATAATTTGATTTTAATTTATAATTTATAAATGAAAAAGATACAAACAAAGTAAAACTTACAAATATAAACCATATTTGAAAATACTAATATAAAACCTTAATTTACTATGGTTTATAAATTTCATAATTAAAAATTGAACTTCGTTCTAATAAAATATTTAAAAATATTATATTGTGTCTTTTACTATTGTTATTTTATACTCAATTAAAGGCCCAAAATTTTTTTAAAATATTTTTTAATATCATCTAGGTTTTCAAAAAAATATTTTTAATTTCAGTAATATCATTATTGATACCTCCAATAAAAAGTTTATTACTATATTTATGAAAATATTATATTTTAATTAGTTATACTTTTAAAAATTAAGAAATATAACAAAATTAAAATTAAAATTAAATGATATAATGTTAAAAAAAAAATTAATTTATAAAATGAAATTTTAAAAAATAATATAAATCAAAAGTCAACTAAAATTTAAAAAAAATAAAAAAAACAAAATTTAAATTACTTTAAATTTTTTTTAGACCCTAAAGTAGATTGTGAATTACTTTTAGAGCCTAATCCAGAAATAATAGAACTTAATCTTTTACTTTTCTTAGCTTCAATTCTTAAACTTTCCAATAAAGAAGGTTGAATTTTATTAATTTCACTTTTAGCAATATTAAAAACACAAACACTTTTAGAATTACCTCTAAAAGAAACTCCACCATATAATAGAATCATATCATTATTTAAAGGATAAATATTCATTAAACTTCTTAAATCATTTTCACTTTTATTAACATAATCTAAAACATTCCATCCATCTTTAATATTTTGTAAATCTAAAAATTCAATATTATCAGAATAATTACCATCAACAATATTACCTTCAATACCAAACATTGAATAAATAATACCTCTTGGTTTATCAAAATAAAAAATAGAATTAGCTCTTGGAATATTTAAAGAAGGTAGATTTAACCATCGATTAATTAAAGGATCAAAAATTTCAACAGTTAATTTATTTTCTCCTCCAAAAACAATAATAGTTTCAAAAACATCTGTATAAATCATAGTATGATAAGATCTTGGTTCTTTCATATCCATAATTCTTCTAATTTTATTTTTTTTCCTTTCATAAATTAATACATTTGCATATTCATTTGTTTCATCTCTTCCTCCAGAAATATATAATTTATCACCTATTAATAAACTACGACATCCAATTGGAAATTTTGTATAACCAAATGGATTTCTTGTTAATTTTACTGGAATTCTTAACATTTTATTATTTTTCTTCTCATATATTTGAATTTCATTTGTTCCTTCAATTGCTTTTCCAAAATCAATTTCTTCTTCATCACTTACTTTTATCATTAAATCTGCATGTGATGATTGCAATTCTTTAGTAACCATTTTAAAATTTTTTTCATAAACATCTAAACAATGTAAAGCAAAATATTTTTCTAATAAAGGATTATTTATTATAACATCTTCTTTATTATTATATGTTATTTTCTGATTTTCATTTTGAATTGTTTGACTTTGACTTTTTGATATTTTTTCTTTTTCATTTAGTTGTCTTTGACTAAATAATCCTTCTGCTCCTTTTTGTTTTGTATTTTCATATGTTTTTATTTGTTTTTCTACTTCTTTTAAATTTCCTTGTTTTTTTATCATATTAAAAATTGCTTTTTTAAATTTTTCTATTTGAGAATTATATTTATCTAATCTCTTATTTATATCATTAAAATGATCTTCTTTATCAAATTCATTTAATGTTGATTGAAAATGAGATATTGGAATATTTTCTTTTTGAATATTTTTTTCTGGTTGATTGATTTTTGAATTTTGTTTTGATAATTTTACATTTATTGTATTTTGGTTTTTTTTGTTTGACAATGATACAGAATTATTAGTTGTTTCTAAATTTTTAATTGTTGGAATGTTTAAATTAGTTGAAAATAATAAATTATCTAAATATTTTTTTATTTTATCAAAATCTTCATCTAAATTATCTGAATAATTTTTTAAATCATCTTGTAATGAATCTGTAGTCAATCTTATTTCTTTTGATTTATTATTGCATAAATTTACTATGTCATAATTTAATAAAAACATTGTATTATTCGAATCTTTATTTGGATTATTTTTTGATAATCCATTATCATCTAAATTTAAAAATTTTTTATTCACATCAAGATAATTTTTTAAATTCTTTTGAACTCCATTAATTTCTTCTTTTAATTTATTTGAAATATTTCCAAGTCCTTCAAAAAAAATATTTATTTCATCATATTTTTCTTTTCTAAATTTTTCTATTTTTTGATTAATGTCATCAATAAAAGAATTAACTTTATTAATTAATTCTTGTTTAATTAAATCAGGATTTGAAATTAAATTATTAGAATTAATATATAATTCAAGTGGTTTAAACATTTCTTCAACTTTTGAAGAAGAAAAATTAAAATCATTTATTTTTATTAAAAGATGTTCTTCATGTTCTTTATAAAAACAATTTTTACAACAAGAAATTTTACAAGGAATACAATAATATTTCTCTGTATTTTCACATATACAATTTGTATTTGTATTATGAATATTTGTTTTTAAATGCTGAAATATATCTAAATTCTTTGTTTGTTCTTTTGACTCTATTAATTCTTCTGTTTTTATTTTATTTTTTGATAGTTGATTGTTTATTGACATTCTAATATTTATATGTTTAATTTTTTTTCATTTAATGTTTATTCTTATGATTTTAATTTGAATAAGAGAAAAAAAAATAAATAATAAATAAAAAAATAATTTATTGATTGCATAATAAAAATATATTAGAAATAAACAAAAAAAATTTAATCATTTTTTTTAATAAGTGCCTATTAACCTCCATTATGTTTTTTATAAGGAATATCATTTTTTCTTTCATTTTCTTCAATAAAAAGTTCATCAAAGCAAAAATCCTTAAAACATCATGTTTAATATTTTTAGAATGAAATTAAACTTTAGTTAAAAAATTATATACAACTTTGAAAAATTCATTGGAGGAAATTTTAGGATGATATAAACTTTATTCATTTCATTATAACAGCATCAATTTCAACATAAGTAAAATTAATTTGTTTTTTATATTATCTTTGAATAGTTACACAAAAGCTCCAAGAAAAGATTTCATTCCACAATAAATTTGATGTTAAATAACTCTCATTTATCCCATTGGATTTCCAGAAAAAATATAAAGATTTTTATTTCTTTTTAACATTTCTCAATTATTATTTTACTTAAAATCCAAGAGCTAAAGCATTTAGAATTATAGAACTTAATTAAATGGTATCTTCATTTTTTTCATTACTATCTCTTCTTCCTTTTTCTTTTATATCTTTTTTTCTCTTTTTTCTCTTTTTTCTCTTTTTTCTCTTTGACTTTTTCCTCTTTCTTCTCTTCTTTTTTCCCGTTTTTTCCTTTCCATTTTCTTCTTTGACTGTTTTTTTTAAAAATTTCCTTCATATATCTAAATAATTTTCCTTAATGTTTTCTCTGAAAATAGGATTTTTCTTATGATCATTCTTATCCATTAAAAAAATAACACAAGAAATTTCTCCATCATCTCTTTTATTCCTTTCTTTTCAAAATATAAATTTCCGAATTTATTCATCGGTATCTTTATTAATAAAAATTCAAAAATATTCAACTACAATATAATATAGTTCTTTGGTTGGAAAAGAAAAGATTTTTGACATTAAAATAATCATTTAATGATCAGGTTTTTTTCATTCAATTTATATTCATAATTAAAATAATTATTTAATATTTAAATATTTTTCTTATTTAAAATTTTAAATAAAGATAAGTTTCTTAAGAAGAATGTATGTTTCTTTTCTTATCCATAACCTTTATATAAATATACCATATTCTAAATCTTTATTAAAACCATTTTTTATTTTATTCTGATTTTAACTAAAAAATCCAATTGAAAAATTAAAATAAAAAACATTAAAAAATAAAATATAATTCCGTAACGAAAAAAATAAAAAAATAATTAAAAAATCAATGTCTGAGGAAAACAACCCTATTACAGAGAATAGTCCAATAGAAAAGAACGTAGAAGCTCCCATAAACAAGGAAGAGAAAGAAGAAGAGAAGAAAGAAGAAGAAGAAAAAGAATTAGAAGAAGAAAAGAATAAAGAGACAGAAAACCAAGCATCAACTCTTCAAATGGGAACAATATATCCTCAATCAGAAGCAATAGTATTACAAAGTCTTTTTGAAAGAGGAGGAGCAGCAGTGAAACCAACTAAATTTTCAGTAGAAGTGATTGGAATTTATTCTCTTCCTGAATTCTTTTTAAAATTAGATACTTCAGGAGCATGTGATTCATGGGAATATCAAGTGAAAGTTAGTGAAGCTACTGTTGGTAAAGGGAAAATGAATCCGAGAGAACCAACTGAAGAAGAAAAAAATGCTGAAGAAAATAAAAAGAAAGGTCCTCCTAAAATTGATAAAAAAAATCCAGATGCTGTGAAAGAAGAAGAAGAAAGATTAGAAAAGATAAGAAAAGAAAAAGAAGAATATGAAAAAAAATTTTATGAAGAATTACATAAATTAGAACCAATGAATCAATTTTATAAAATTAAAGAAATGTCAAATCAAGCAGAATGGGTATCATTTGGTGAAGAAGATAAAATAAATACAGTTGAATTAAGTGGAGAACCACTTCTTCAAATGGAAAATTGTATAAATGATAAAAAGAGCATAATAATTGAAGTAAATAAAGTTCCACCACCAGATGAAGATCCCAAAAAAAGACCAAAGCCAAAAAATATGAATCCCGAAGAAATAGTTCCAGTATATACTGTAGGTTTAGCTGATTTAAGTGAATTTTATCATGTTCCAGGAAAAAAAGAAGTTATTTTAAGAACTCCTTTAATGTTAAAAGAAACTTATGATAAGAGAATTGAAAATAATATTCAACCTGTTTTTCAACCTTTTATTCCTAATGAAAATGATTTAGTAGTTTATTTATTTGGACCTCCTGTTGAAGAGAAAGGAAAAAAAGATGAGAAGAAAGAAGAGAAGAAAGAAGAAAAAAAGGAAGATGAAAAAAAAGAAGAAAATGAGATTGAATTAGATTATGTTGAAAAATCACATACATATGTTTATTATAAATTATCATTTAGTGAAAGTATTAATCCAAAATTAAAAGGTCCTAATGAAGAAGGACAACCTGATGATTTAATTGAAGAAAAAAATGTTCCTTTATCAGCTCCAAATGAAAAAGTAGATAAAATTGAAAAAGAAGAAATTAAGGAAAATCCAAATAATAGTCAACTTGTTGAAGGAAGTAAACTTTTAGATGCTTTAACTGGAAAAAATTTACAAAGTATTCCTGAAAATGAAGATATTGTTGAAAAAGAAAAAAAAGATGAAAAAGAAGAAGAATCAATTAAACAAGTTAAACCAATTGCTGCCGATGAAATATGTAATGATTTTAGAAAATATATTAAAATATTCATAGCTTCCATTTGTAAAAGCTATGATGAAACAATGGGAGATTCTAGTAAGAATCAAAATGTTAAAAGAGAAAAAGGAGGAAGTGTTTTAACAAATGTTAAAAAAGAAGAAAGAGATAAAAATATTAATAATTTCCTTGTTAAATTTATTGAAAATGGAAAAGCTGGAATGATAAAAGAAAAATTAAAGAAAATGATAACTAGAATAGCAGTTGAAAAATATAAAAAAAGAGTAAATATAAATGAAAAATTTGCAGAACAAAAAGATAAATTTTTCTCTGCATTATATGCTTATATAAGTGATGAAATTAAATTAGGAATGGATGAATATTATAATTTAAAAAAAGATGAAATTCATGAATATATTTTATCATCATATGAACAAAGTAGAAAGGAAGTAAAAGCTTATGCAATAAGACAAAATAAAGAACCTGAAGAAAGAAGATTATTACGATTATCTAGAGAATATGATATATTAGATGAATTAAATACTTCTATGCAATATTATAAAAGTAGATTAACTTTAATTCAAAATAAAGAAAGTTGGTTGAATTTTGCAATTTTAGCAAAAAAATTAAATTCTTTAATTGAAGTTGAAGAAGCGATTGGAAATTGCATTAAAATAACTAATGAAAATCAAGAATTAGCAATTCAAAATGGACAAACTCTAAAACTTGAAATAATAATGGAAGAATATCATTTAAAAATATTATTTGCTTCTATTAAATATTTAAAAGGAAGAATGAAAGATGCTATTGAATATATGATGAAATTATTAAATAAATATGAATTGAAAAATACTAATTGTATATTTAATGCATTTTTAGCATTTTTATATCATGAGCAAGGAAATAAATTATTATTTACAAAACATTATGAAGCAGCAAAAAGATTTAAAATGATAGAGTTAGGAATAAATTTAAAAAAACCAAAAGTTAATCCAAAAGTAAAAACTGAATATAAAAGTCCAACATTACCAATAGAACAATGTGACAAAATATGGTATACATTAATTAAATTTTTCAATTCATATGAATTTTATGAAATAAGTGAAAAATTATTAGAATTTATAAATGAAGAAAACAAAAATACAATCCAATTTAAATTAGCAGAAGCTCAAATAAAATTATTCTTCAAAGATAATTCAAGAGTGATAGAATTATGTGATGAAATTCTTCAAACAGATGAAAAAAATTACCAAGCATGGACATTAAGAGGTCATGCTTATTATTATTTAAACAATTTATTTGATTCAGAAGAATCTTATGTAAAGGGAATAAAATCAAAACCTCAAAATATAAAATTTGACATAAAAATGTTGACAAGATTAGGAATAATATATATAAGAAGAAAAACATGGAATGATGCTAAAACAGTATTTATGCATATTTTAAAAGATTCTGTTTTACATTCATTTGCTTGGAGATATTTAGGTCTTGCTTTAACAAGATTAAACGAATATATTGCTGCTGAAGAAGCTTTAAATGAAGCTGTTCTATTAGATATAGAAAATCCTATTACTTGGGCTTATATGACTATTTTTTGTATTGATATTCATAGAAATGAAGAGGCTATTGAATGTATGAATGAATTAATTAAAATGAAATTTAATGATATTGAATTATTAAATGAAATTGCTCAATTGTTCTTTAAAAATAATGATTTTGTTATTGCTTGCAATTTATATAAGAGAATTATTAATATTAATAATAATTATATTGATGCTTATATTAAATTAGCTGAAATTTATTTCATGAAATTTGGTGATGATAAAAAAAAAGAATCGATTGAAATTTTGAAAAAAGCTTTGGAAATATCTACTGATGAAAAAGAAAAATATTCTATTCAACAATTAAAGTCTGTTTATGAAAATCAAATTGGAAATAATATTATTGATATGGATGAACATGAAAAAGATATGTTACAAATGAATTTAATGGAAGAGTCAAATATAGAAAACGAATGATAGTCATAAAACAATATATTTTTATTCAAATAAAAACATTTTTAAATTAAATATGATTTACATATAATTTTACAAGATAGATCTTTTTTAAAATTGATAATCTTGAAGTTGAAAATTTTGATTTTTTTTTGAATTTATTATTTCTTTTTCTGAATTTATATTTTCATAATTATCTTCATTTTCTTCTTCTTCATATTCTTCTTCATTTTCTTCTTCTTCCAAATCATCTTTTTCTTCTTCTAAATTTATTATATTTTCATCAGCAATTTGGATTTTTCTTGGTTTTTCATTAAAAGTATAAAATATATAAAGCACATAAATTAAATATAAAGATAAACTAAAGAAATTAACTTCATATAATATAGAATAAATATTTTTTATAAATGAACCATAATTTGTATTTTCATCTAAAATATTTACTATAATTAATAAGGTAGAAATTATAATACACATTATTAAATTTCCAAAAATTAAATTATATAATCTAGAATAAATTTCATATAAATCAATAGTTTTGATATTAGGAATATGAATAGCTAAATAAGTATTTGAAGATTCAAGTTTTTCATCAAATAATTCTATAATTTCTCTCATTCTATTATCTATAAAAGTATAATATGTAATAATAAAAATCAATAAAAGACATATTTTTATATATTTTAAAGAATAAATTATATCCTCATTAAAAATTTGATAGGGAAAAGTTATTATAATAAAAAAAAAATGGAATATCCAAAAATAATCAAATTCAAAATAAACATCACAATCAAATAAATCATTTCCAAATATAAATTTATGTGCTTGTTTATTTAAATAATAATATTCAAGAATATTTAAAAAGAATTCAATTAGATCTGGTATTAAAAATCTTTTTTCTGAATTTTCTAAATTATCTTTATTCTCATAAAAAGTTTTAAAAGTAAATATATAAAAAAAATTGTTTAGACAATGAACAAAAATTAAAGTAAATTTATCATTTAAAATTAAACGTCCTTTATTAAATCTGTATTTTAAAAACAAAAAAGAAACTAAATAAAAAAAAGTTCCAAAAAATCCAATAAAATAATTGAATATCATTGAAAATCTATTGTATACCATTAAAAAAATATTTAAAAAAATTAAATTTATATTATTTTTGAAAATAATGAAATGTTTAAATTTAATGAATAATTTATTTTTATATTTTAAATTTAGAATAATTATTAATTTATATCATTGTATAATTTCATTCCTTAAATAAAGAAAATAAAAAAATTTTTTTTTTTCTTAATTATATTTTGATTTTCTAATTGAATTCTTTTTTTGATAGTTAAATTTATTTATAAGTTTTTATTATATATATTAAGAGAAATCAATGATATTTTTTTAGGATAGAGTTTTTAAGATGAGAAATTTAAATAATTTCTTGTAAAATAATTAATAGAATAATAGTTAATATTTATTAATTTTTGAATTCAAAATAATTTATCCTTCAAAAAAATTAATTTCATTTTTCACAAAATTTAATAATTTTTGTTTTTCTTTTGATAAATTATTTTTGTCATTTTTCATAATTTGATAAGAAGTATATAATTGATCAATTTCTGATTCATTAATAGTTTTAAAGGTAATATTTTCTTTTCCAAAACGATGACAAAAAACAAAATTATTATTTACAATTTTCATTGCAGACCTACTTAAAAATTCAAATAATCTAAGACTTTTTTTATCCAAATACATATCTTTAAAAACTTCAAATTCTTGAATAGTTTTAATATAAGTAACAATATCCATATAATAATTAATTTTATTTTCTGCTTGATTTAATAAATGTCTTTTTGATGCTAATCTAGGAGAACACCAAAAACAAAAAACATTACATATAATTTGAGCCATAGATAAATTTACTAAATCTTTTTCTCTTATTTGATTTGCATTTAATATTAATTGCTCAGTTTTAATTCTTAAATCTTCTGAATTCATATATTGAGTAGATTTTCTTCTTTTTCCTTTTCTTATCAATTTCACATTTACAAAATTATAATTTTCTTTTTTTAATGAACAATCTTCTTTTCTTAAATTTTTTTCACTCCCTTCTGAAGAATTTTCATTATAAGGAATACTCTCCATATTAACTTTATGTAATCCTGAAACAATATTATCATGTTCATTTGTTGACATTGAATTATTGAATAAAACAGGAAAATCACTGAATTTTTTTTTTTTTTCATTTATTCTTGGAGTGCTTGGTTTTTTTGGATTTGAAGAATATTTAAATTTATTAATTAAATATTCAATATTTATATTTTTATTTCCATTAAATTTAAGCATTCTATGAATTAATTTTTGATTTATTGCTTTTCTTTCAATTAAATTAGCAATGATAACCATAGCAAATAAAAGAAAGCTTAAAACTCCAGATAAACTTGCTACAAATTCTGGAATTTTTTGATATTTCCTTTTTAATTGTGTTACTTTTGGACTTACTTTCATTTCTAATGTAAATAAAATTCCTTCATCTCCATCTTCAAAATTTCTTTCACCTATTTCTCTAAAAGAATCTTCTGAATGATCAAACATTATTTCTTTTTTCATTGAATGTGAATTAAAAAAAAATTTTTCATCGTTCGCAAATTCCAAAGAAGAAAGATAAACATCTGATTTTTTAAAATAATTAACGTCAATATCTTTTGTTATATAATTTATATAATTTGGTAAAGGTTTATATCTATTTTCATAATCAATTGCAGTATCAACAAAAAAAAAAGACATAATAAGTGGATTTTCACTCATAAAATCTTTTACTTCTTTAATATGATCTTTAGCATAATCTGATAAATACATATTTATTGTAATATATTTAAAATAATCATCAGTATATAAACCATCTAAAGAATAATTTAAAGATTTTTCTATTATTGGACAATATAATTCATTTAATTCATTAATTTCAAATTGGTCTTTTAAACTTGAAGGAAAATCTGATAAATCACAAAATCTAAAAGTGATTAATTCAGAAAATAAATCATCAATTCCAATCCATTCTGTTATATTTATTGAATAGTTAAAATATTTTAATGAATCTTCTATTGCTGAAGCAGCATCATCTAAATATAAAGGACCGAATGAAAAAATAAAATTTGATGAAGATAAGTTTACAAATGGTCCTGTATCTATTATTTTATTTGAAAATGTAAAAGTTACTTCTTTTCTTTTTAAAAAAGGAATTATCATATATATAATATATGCAAATGCTACTATTATATATATTATTGTGCAAGAACCTCCTATTAAACTTTTATATTGGATTTCGTGGTCTACTCTAAATGAAATAAATGTTCCAAAAAGATCTACTTTCCTAATTATATTTTTTATTAAATTACAATTCGCCATTAAAAAATTTTATCGTAATTTATTAATTTAGAAGAAAAAGTGTAAATTGATTCATTAAATTATATTATTTAAAATTTAATCGAATTATAATAGTTTTTATTTCCACAAATTTTAATTATGAATTTAAAAAGATTTTTTAAAATTTTGATGAAAATATAATATTAAAAAGAGAATTAATTTTTTATTATCAAAAATAAGTGATAAAATTATAATTTTTCAAAAAAAATTATAGGAAAGAATACTAAATATCTTTGATTAATTATCTTAAAAATTGAAAGTATTTAACAAAAATTCAAAATGTGTTCACATAGTGTTTAATTAAAGTAAAAATATACCTTGTTTTTTAGTAGATTAAATTCTTCTTAATTCTTCCATCATCAACCTAAAACTCAAAAATTATTGATGAATTGAAAGATTTGACATATTTTAGAAAAAAATAAAATAAAAAAAATGATAAAGTTCAGCTTGATTGGAGGAAGAGGAATTCCTCTGAAACAAAAGGGAAAGTCTTTTAATAAAATAATATTCTTTTATTTTTTTTTGTTTTTTTATAAATGCATTGAAAATGGTTTAAACTCGAAATAAAATAATTCAAAGAAATATAATCTAAATTAAAAAAATAAAATAATTATAAGATAAAATGACAATAAAAAGACTTAAATCAAATAATTTTTTTTTAAATTGAATAATAAAAGTATAATAAATAAATACTTTTATCATTACACTTAAAAAAAATCAATTTTTCTTTATCTCAAATCCAATTTTATACATTTAATTATTGTGTAATGTTCTATG
>JAEEGK010011858.1_pt1 | contig 19856 bp, 10 predicted proteins | sample 8958771 | NCBI WGS metagenome assembly JAEEGK01 (sample SAMN16246547, study PRJNA631951) | gut metagenome | biome: gut microbiome; feature: rumen; material: SC-attached | host: Bos | place: Iran: Karaj | collected 2018-10
AACATGGAATAATGTTAAAAACTATTTTCTGACAAATAAAAAGTTTATATAAGTAAAATATATATATATAGATTAAACAATTGAACAAATAAATTCTAAAAGAAAAAATGTTTTTAAATTTTTTTAAAAGAATCTTCAGTCATTATCTTCAAAGAGCAACTAAAAAAGGTTAATAAAAAATATAGAAAAATGTTTTTTTTTCATAAGAATTTTTTAATCAATAAAAATATTATAAAAAAGTAATAAATTTAAAATGAGCTTTTTGAAATATAATTTAAAATTATTATCTTTATATTTAATTAATTTATTTATAAATATTATTTATTTAAGGCACTTTTATAATCAATTAGAGAAAGGTAAATTTCAAAACAATTAATACATATATATTTCTGACATAATTTGTAGAAAAAATTTACTTGTTTTCTTTTTCCTTTTTTTCTTTCTGAGCAAACAAAACAATGTCTACTTAATTTATTTTTACTTATAAAATATTTTACTTGTAATCTAAAATTATATTAAAACTTGTGAAGATGAATTGAGAAAATCAAAAGATAAAAAAAATGAATTTATTTCCAAATTGTAAATATTATTAAAGTAAATAATAGATTAATACTATAGGTTTTGTGATTGTTAGATATATTAAAATATAATTAAATAAATATTTATTAAAAACAAAACTTATCTTTACAAAAATAAACAATTAAAATTAATTAATTTAAAAAAATCAAAAATTTAACCCCTCAATTGTAAAATTTTGGTATTCCATAATTTTATTTTGCAGTTTGAACTTATATGATACTTTATTTTATCATACTATTTTTTGATATTATTAATATGACTAAAAAATTATTATTTCTATTCTTATTTAAATAAAGAAAAAAAGAACACTGTTTTACTTAAAAAGATGTTTAATTGAGATTATTTTTATAAAAATTATTTATTTTTTTGTATTTTTAATTATTATAATTATGTTATTAAAAAATTAAATATGATTAACTTTTCTTCTTTACTAGGAGGTTTTTTTAAAAAATTAAAACGCTTTAATCATATTACTCAAGTAGGGTAAATATCATTTTTAAAAAAAAAATTTTTTTTTTAGAATATTAGGAATTAATGATAAAAGTTTCTCTGAAATAAATGAAAAAACAATAAATAAGTCTTTTGGGTTTTCACTGAAAGAAATTTTTATTTTTACAAAAGAAGGAGAATTAATAATTTATAATCATTTAAGTTCATCTTTACCAAGAAAAAATATAGAAGAAATAAATTTTTTATCTCATTTATCATTAAGAATATCTAATATAAATAATATTAATTCAAATGAAAAAGATGATATGTCATTTACTCAAATCATTTTAGGAAATCAAAAAATTTGTTTTCATAATTTATTAAAAAGTAATTGTATTATAGTTGGAATTTTTTCAAAAAAAACAAAAACTTCAATTATGAAATTATTTTTATCACACGTTTCAATTTCTTTTTTTAATTTCATCGGAGAAAAAAGTTATTTTAATGATTCGTTAAAAACTAAAATTTATGAAAGTTATTTATTTCTTCCTTTAAAAGCTCATTTTGTAAATATAACATACACTCTATTTAAAAATAAATTTTTAGTATTTTCTCACATAAAATATGAAAATTTATATATAATAGAAATAAATTCTTCTAAAATTTTATTTAATCTAAACAATGTAATCCAAAAAGATATAAATGACAATTTAATTAATTATGACAGATTATTAACTGAAATATTATTCCATGCAAAAAACTTAAAAAAATTATATGAAAAAAAATATTCAAATAGAATAGATTCAATGGAATATCAAGATTATTTTGTAAAATTAGAATATACTTCAACTTTTCCAAGATTAACATTTGTTATTAAATTTTTACCAATATTTAAAGGAATTGCAATGGTCCATGTTTATTCACAAACTAAATTAACTAGAAATGAAACTGAAAAAGTATATAAGGAATTTGAAATAATTTATGGGAGTAATATTCATAAAGATATTAATCATGATGAATATAAATTTAATGAACCTAAATTATTAAAAGAAATTGAAATGTTTTTTATTGAATTTTTTTTTAGCAATAATCCTTCTTTTGGATTTTTTTTTTATCCTAAATCAGATTTAAAATATTTTTCAACTGAATTATTAAAAGATATTCATAATTGTATTAAAGATGAAAATAATAATAATAATAATAACATAAATAATGATATTTTTAGAAAAATTACTAATTATTTATATCAAGAATTTTTACAAACACATAATTTAGAAAACAAAAAAAAAGAAGATATGTTTAATTATATAAAAGAAAATGAAGAATCAGATTTAGATATTAATCCAATAAAAATTAATGAAGATAAATATTGTTTAAATGACAATGATAGTAGTTTTAGAAAAAATGAAATGATATCAACTTATCAATGGAATTTTTTAACATCAACAAAAAATTTAAATTTATTTCAATTATCTAAAAAATATTCTCTTCAAATTTTATTTTCAAATATGAAAATAAATCCAGATATTAATCCTGAAGATATCACAATAAATTTAAGTAAATCTGAAAATTATTTATCTTTAAATGATATTGATGATAAATTAAGTGAATTATTACAAAAAGATATTTCAATGATGACAAAAAATAATATTGAAATTCTTGAAGATAAAAATAAATTTTCAAGTAATTCTGGAACTTTATTTCATTTAAATGTTACTCCTTTTAGAATTAAAAAAATTAATAAAATGAAAAATGTTATTTCTCAAAATATTTTTCATAGAAGGAAGAATGGAAAATTTTCTGAATTTTATGATGAAAAAGAAACTAATAATAAAAGTGCAATTTATGTTAATAAAATAAAAGAAGAAATGGTTGAAGTAAGTGATAGTAGTAGTAATTCAAATTTATCTATTTATACTTAATTGTTTAAATAAAAAAACTTATTATCCTTAATTTATAATATATAATTAAATGTTAAAATATAGTTATTTTTAAAAATTTATTAATTTTTTATTTTATTAAAATAGGGAAAAAATTACATTTTGAAAATAATAAGTAATATTAAATAATTCATATATTGGTTTTTATTCATTATCTTCTTCATTTTCTTTTTCTCCTAAATTTAACTGAATCTTCTATTTTTTTTAAATCTTCTTTTCTATTTTTTAAACTTTATATAATTTTTCATAATCTTTAATACTTATCATATTTTCTTTCATTATCACTTAAAACAAATATATCTCTATCAATAATAAAAGTATGTAAAAATTTAATTTTATATTTTTCTATTTATTTCCTGATATAAGGCCAATAAAATAAGGTCATTGACATTCATATTATCATTTAAATTTATAAACTTTTTCTTTAAAAACTATTTCTTTATAAAAAACCTCTTATTTAACTGTAAAAATTCTTATGGACTGAATTCGAATGAAGAAAATTCCTATTATATTGTATTTTAAAAGTATTTATATTTAAATCCTTCTTTATTCCTTTATAATTTTTTATTTATTTCCAAATTTTTAAATATAATGTTTTCTGGTAAATCATTTTTACAATTAAATAAACCTCTTTTTCCTTTATTTATTGTTTCTTTTTTTGATTTCTTTTTTAAATTTTCTTCTTCTAATTGAAGGCTTTTCCTTTTTGCTTTATTTATTTAATGTTTTTTTGCCACTTTATTTTCTTTCATCTTATTTTTTATAACTTTTGTTTCTACTTTATTTTCCTTTTTTACATTTGGATTTTCGTTATTTTCTATTTTAACATCAATTAAGCATTTATCATATTTAATTTATTTAAAAAATAAAAATAAACTTTTAAAAAATATTTAAAAAAAAATAAAAATAATTAACTCTTAATAACAAGAAATTATAATAAAATTTAGTATTTAAAAAAATAACAAAGTTTTTATAAAATAAAAATGCGTATATTAATAACAAGAGAAGGAAAAGAAGCAGTAGAAGATATAGAAAACACAACAGATATAAATCAATATTCAAATAGAAGAGCACATTCAAAAAATATTACTCAAACTCAATTTTCTCCTCATAAATATAATATATTTCATAGAAATAGATCTTCAAATCCATATCAAACATTTTCTACTTTTCAAGAAATTAATCATATGTCAATGAGAAAAAAAATAATGTTTGACCCCGAATTACAAACTCCAACATCAAATGATATAAAAAATGCTAAATTTCATAAATTATCAAATCATAAAGTTACTGTTTCTAAAAGTATGACTTCTAAATATGATAATACAGAAGCAACTTCTAATATTATTTCAGTAAATAATAATATTCCAAGTTTTTTACTTAAAGGAAATGAAGATAGTATTAATAGTTATTCTAGTAGAAATAATATTAAAGTGTTTTCTTTTAATGAAATTATTCCTAATAAAACAGTTACAAATATGAAAATTAAAATGATTAGAGATAAAAAAATGAAAGATAAATTAAGTAAAATTGATGAAAATAATTTTAGAAGTACTTATGAAGAAAAAACTGATATTGAAAAACTTGATGATTTATTATCTTATCCTAAAATAAATTGTACCAAAATTGGATTGATTAAATATTTAAATAATGATAAAAAAATTACTCCTTATTATTTAAGAAAAGTAGTTAAATCTAATCCAGTTCAAATAAATAGGATGAATAAATTAGCACAAATTTTAATTAATCAAGAAGAAAAACAAAAATTACAAAGTAATTTAATTGAAAATAAAATTGAAAATTCAAAAAATGAAGAAAAAATATTAATTAATCAACAAATGGATACTATGAAAAGACAAATGCAAGGTTTTAAAGATAAATTAGATAAATATAAAACAAAAATTAATAAAAAAGAAAGATATAGAGATTTATTCAATGATGTTCTTATTCATTATTGGGGTAAATATGATTATGATAAATTAAATAAAAAAGGAACACCAAGAAATAAATATACATATTCTTTATTTTCTTCGTATTCTAAATTACCTGATTATAATAAATAATAGTATTAAATCAAATATATTAAATAATTTTTTTTGTTAAAATTAAATATTTTTTTGGTGAATGAAAACAATGAAAAAAGCACTTCATGATAAATATAAATCAAAAGCAATGAAATATATTAATTCAAATAAAAAATATACTAATATTTATAGTGAGGTAGATATAAATAAGATTGGAGATGATTGTAAAAGTTTATTTTCAAATTATGATGATTTTTTAATTGAATCAAATTCTAAATATAATAAACTTAAAGGAGCATCTTCAGAATTTTTAAATGGTTATTGGGAACTTAAGAAAAGAAAAGAAAAAGAAAAAGAACAAATTAAAGATAAAAAATTAATGAGTCCCTTTTTAGATTTAATAAATGAATATACAGATAAAGGTTATAAAGTCTCAAATATTGATAATACTGAAAAAAATATTTTTAAACCTTCAATTTTAATTGAAGAAAATAATAAATATTCAGAATATTTTAAAATTCATAAAATAACAAAAAAAGAAAAAAAAGAAATACATTATTTAAAAAAAGTAAGATATTGTGTTAAAAAAGAAGAAGAAAAAATAGCAATTCAAAAAAAAAAATTAAGAAATTTAGAAAATGATCAAATGAATGAAATATCTGATTCAACAAAAAGAAGAGAATTATCATCAGATTCTTTACCTTATTCTCATTTATCATATAAATCCCCAAAAAAAATGAATTTAACTCAAGGAAATTTTAAAAAAAATTTATTTAAAGAAGAACAAGAATTAACAAAATATAATAATAATATTAAAACTTTAATCAATAATGAAGAAGAAGAAAGAATAAAAAGAAAAGCACATTTAAATAAAGAAGCTCTTATTTTTTCTTCGACCTTAACAGGAAAAAGTTTAAAATATAAGAAATTTACTTTTAGAAAAAATAATAATAATGAGCAATTAAAACAAAATAATAATAATAATATTTCTTATTCTCTAAGAAATAAAAATAATTCTTTAAAAAATAAAAAAACAGTAATAATTAAATCTCAAAAAAATACTAGTTCATATATCAATTTTGTAAGAGATTCAATTAAATCAAAATCTAGAATTCATATTAAAAATAACACTAATAAAGAATCAGATTTGCCTGAATTAAGAAAAAATTATTTTCATTCAAGAAATAAAACTTTAAGTACTAGTTTAAATGAACAAGGAACAAAAGATAGTTTTATGATAAATTCTAATGGAGAAATTAAAGATTTTTTAAAAGTTATTTCAAAAACTAAGAAGAAAATTTCAAATAATAATTTTGATAGAATTAAAAAGATTTTATTAACAAGAAATTCATTTAATAATAATAACAATAAAGTTTTAAATGAAATTAGAAAACTTGATAAAAAAATTCTTCATCTTGATAAAGATTTAATTAAAGCTATAGAAGAAACTAAAACAATTTCTCAATAAAAACTTTATCACACATTATTGAGTAAATATATAAATAATTATAAATAAATTATCTCTTTTCTTTTTTTAAATAATATATTACTCTTTTACAATAACTTTTTTTTTTTACATCCAGAAATACATTTTTAAAATATATTTTTTTCTCTTATCTTTTTTTTCTTTAATTTGAATTATATTATTGGTTTCATCAAAACAATTCTTCTTCTTCTTTTTTTTCTCAAATTGATAAAATAATTTCCATAAATAATTATTTGGAAAAATTTGTGTTAGAGTTAAAAAATATATGATTGAATAAAACTAATTGAAACTTTTTTTAAATATTATTATCTTTATTATACAGTATTTTCTCAAGAAGCAAAAAGAAATAAATCATTTCAAAAGTCAAATTTTATTTTTTTGTTTCTTTATTTCTAATATTAAAAAATCATATAATATTATTATTAAATATGAAGTATAAATTTTGTAAAAGCTTAATAGAAAAATTATTTGATAAATCCTAAAAAGATTAATTAATTTTTTTAAATAATTCAGACATATTTTCTTCTATAATTTGACTTATTTCATTATTATTATTATTATTATCTTCTTTTAATAAACTTTTTGGTAACATTTCATCAATAGTTTTTTTACAAGTAACTTGATATCTATTAATGATATTGTTTTTGGACAAGGAATATATAAAGTAATTTTTTTAAAAGTATTAATTTTATAATAAGTATATTCCTTTGAAATAAGATTTTTTGCATCGAAATGTAAATAATCATAAAATCTATTCACAGAATTATCATTAAAAATTTATTCTGTTTAATATTTTGATATTTGATTGTTTTGAATATTGAAGTTTTGAAAAATAGGATTTTTGTTCATTTACAAAAGAAATTAATTCCTGTATAATATCTCAAGATATTATTTTGTTGTTCAATCATCTTAGATTGATATTCAATTTCTTTTTTCCATGATTTTGATTTAAATAACATAAAATTTAAAATATAATTTCAATATTAATTTCCCTTTTATTTTTTATAAAAATTAAGAATAATGAAATTTATCCACATAAAAAACATAAAAAATAAGGGGGGAAAAAAATATATTTATTTAAAAAAAAAATTTTATTAAATGTCCTCATATAAAATTTCTGAATTTTTTAAGCCAGTGAATAAGAATAATAATGAATCAAATGAGAAAGAAAATAAAAGAGAATATTTTAATTCTGTAATAGGTACGATAATGAAACCTGGAGTTGATGAAAAAGATATGTATGAATTGGATGAAAATGATTTAAAAGAACAACAAGAAGGTCAAATAGATCAATATACTGATGTTTCACTTGAAGATAAAAAATTTTTTAAAATTTGGAATAACTTTATTAAAGATAAAGACATTTGCCAAATTTTTATGAAAAGTTATTTAGAAGAATTTCTTGATAAAAATTGTGAAATGATTATTAAAGAACATTTAAAAGAAAATTTAATTATTCATTTAATTTGCCTTTTCGATTATGGTCAAATTGATAAAGTTATTTTCACTGAATTATTTGATAAAGTTTTAGAAAAAGAGAAAGAAATAAATCTTAAGAAAGAAGAATAAAAAAATGAAGGTTTAATATGACCTGATTATTAATTTGTTTAAATTATATTATATAATTAATCCAATTTATTTCTTAAAAAATTTAAATTAAAATTTAATTTTTTAAGATCTGACATATTTTCTTATCTATTATTACTTTGTTTAATTTAATTCTATCAAAAGGCTATTTTTGTTTTAAACTACAATAACCATATGTATCAATGATAATATTAATTTCATTATCATTTGATATTTTTAATATTTATTCACTATCTAGATTTAATATGAATTTTTCTCTTGAATTATTTTTTTTTATTTTTTTATCTTAGATGATTTTCTTTATTTCTTTTGAATAATAAATTTTTATGTTTTAATATTTCTTCGGGTATATTTTTATTTCTCACAGTTTTAATATTTCTTTGTAGAAATTCAATGAATTTCTTTTACAGAATAGTGGTAAAAATGCTTTTCTAAAAATACTTTTTTTATCAAATGAACTAATTCAAATTTTTTAATAATAAAATTTTTGTTTAATTGGTGATGATAATCAAATATTTGATTATGAAAAAAATCAAATTGAACAACATGAAGATAGATAATTATCATGAAAATAAATAAAAATGATATTGAAAAGAAATAATAAATTAATAAATAAAAATAAAATGACAATATTTAATATCAAGCATTTAATTTTATTTATAAATTGAAATATATTTTACAATTCATCAACATAATTAAAATAACTTTTAGTTATAGAATTAATTTAATTAATGAGAATGTTAATAAAATACATTTTGTTTCATGAAAATTAGGATTATATGAGAATTTTTAAGAAAAAAGTCCACAACAAAAATTTGCAACGTTAACTTTTTTATTATTTTTATTTGAATTTGTAGCTTCTGTATCTTCACCAGAAGAATCAAAATAATCTTTAGTTTTTCCTTCTATTACAATATTATCACTACTAAATCTAAAATCATCAATTTTAATTGAAGTATGATTAATTGAACTATTTCCTTTCAGAAAACCAGTTTTATTTGTAATATGACTTAAATCACTTTTTTTTACATTCAAACTTATAAAAGGAAAATACTTTGATTCTAATTTATCATATAATATATCACATTGAGAATCTTTTAATTGATTAAATTTATTTAAAATCAATTGAATTTTATCTATTATTGATTGATCTTTATTAAATAATTTTTCAAATTTTTCAGTTGTTAAAAATATAATAGATAAATTATCTTTACTATTATTTTTTATAGCTTCTTTAATAATATTTTTACAAATTTTTGCTAATATTTTTTCTTTGATTATTTCATCATTTTTTTTTAATTGTTTTAATAAAGTATTATAAACACAATAGCAAATATCTTTATTAGATAAATTATCATAAATACCATCACATCCTAAAATAATAAAATCAATATTTCCATTATTTTTAAAAGATAATAAATCTGGAGTTGCACTAATAATATTCATATGTCCTCCAAATTCAGGTAATTTACTTTCAGAATCTCCAATACTTCTTGCCACTGATAAACCACCAGGAAAAATTCTATATATATTATTTACATTTTCTACCTTCCCTCCAAATTTATATACTCTTTGTAATTCATATTCATTTTTTGGCTTATGATCTACTGATATTATATTAATTAAATTATTTGAACAAAGAATTCCTCTACTATCACCTAAATTTACAATATAGATATTGTCTTTATTTGTTATTAATATTAATGCACATGAACCTGATTTTCTAATTTTTGGATCTTTTTTGCTTAATTTCATTATTTCATATTCAATATTTTCAAAAGATTCTAATATTATTTTTTTAAAATATTGATTTAAATCTTCAAAGCATTTTATATGTTTTATTATTTCTTTTTGTAATTTATCTTTTAAATAATTTGAAATTACATCTCCTCCATGACCATCATAAACTGAGTAAAAAGAATAATTTTCTTGATTTATTTCAATATTTAAATTTATATCTAATTTATCTTCATTTAATGGTTTTCCATTTCTATATGAATATGCTGAAAATGAAGATATACAATTAGATTTATTTGAATATACTGTTATTGGTTTATTAGAAAGAGATTTTTTATATTTTTGAATATTTGGATTGTGATTTCTTTTCTTTTTATTTTCCTTATAAATGGTATTAACTTCAGGATTATTATTTGGTTGAATTTCATTTGAATAAAATTTTTCTAAAATTTTTTCATCTTTCGCTTCTAGTGTATCATCACTGTTTTTAGAATGAGAAGAAAGGTCATTCATATTGAAAATTTATTTATTTATTATTGTTGTTATGTTTATAATTATTAATTTATAATATATATAGTACAAAACAATCATAAAAAAGTATTTATTATTTAGTTTAAATAATTAAATTTTTTTTTTGATTCGCTTATGAATATTTAATTAAAATTTATTTTTTATAAAAATTGTATAATGTTTTTTTCAGAATTCAAATATTTGTCTATATTGTTTTTATGAAATTTTTAAAAAATTATTTTAATAATATGCTATAATATATTTTTTATTTTTTCCTTTTTGTAGGAATTTCCAATAAATAAATATTATATTATTTATATAAAAGCATCATTTTTATTAAAATACATTCATAAAAATCAATTTTTTAATTAAATGAAGTAATTATCTCATATTTCTAAACCATAAATTTAGTTTTTCCTTTTTTTTTTTCAGAATATAATTAAAATGAGATAATAAATAATAAAATTATATTTTTGTTGTGGGTTATTTTTATTTTAGTTTAGGTATTTAAATCCATTATTTGTAATAATTTGTTTTGGCAAAATAATAAAAAGAAAAAAATAATAAAAATATTTTGAAAACAATAAAGATAAAGATATTAAAAGAAACAACTATATAAATGCTGAATTAAGGGAAATTTACTATTAATAATATATAATATTATGAATATCAATAATTCAAAAAAGAAATAATTTAAAATATTTCAATATGTTAAAGACTTTATAAATTAATAATTAAAATTATTTAAATTTTTATCAATTAATTATTTTTTTTGATATTTTAAAATCTATAAACAAAAAAAAAATTTGAATGTTTTTTTTATTTAAATTATTTTATGATTTATTTCTTTTTAAAAAATTTATAACTAAATGAAAAATTATTTTGTTTTTTTGAATTTTTTTATTCATTTGATTTCATTTCCTCATCGTTTTCTTCTTCTTCTTCTTCTTCTTCATTCTCACTTTCCATTTTTTCTTTAACTTTATGAATTTTAGTGTCTTTTAAAAAATCAATAATTACTTCAATACCATCTTTTCCAATATATTTACTCATTTTTTTAAATTCATTCATAATAAACACTCCTAAAGTAGAGTTTGATTTATTTAATATATCAATAATTGTATCTGTGTAAACTTTCATCCATAATTTATCAAATTTATTTTTTATAATTGTAATTAAATCTTCAATATCTTGCATAAATATTGCTTCATCTTTTAAAAAAAAAATTAATAAAATTAATCCCATTTTTCTTATTAATTTACTTTTAATGTCGTTATCTTCTTTTGATAATATTTTTAAATAATTTAAATATTTTTTTGAATCAACATCTATTTTTTTATTTTTTATTAATCTTTGAATTCTTTTATTAACATCTATTAAAACATTTATTGTTTTACTTGTCTTCATTGGAATAATTTTAGTTCCTTCAAAAGATGGTTTTATTAATGATAAAATTAATAAAATTGTTCTTTCTTCAATTATATTGTTAAAAGTTATATCTATTTCACTGGATGAAGAAAAAAATTGAATTAAAAAATAATCTAAAATTTGATTTTTTAAATCCTTTGATATTAAATCATTTTCTGAATTTAAAAATAATATTTTTAAAGCAGATATATTAAACACGATTTTTTCAAGTTCTTCTTCTTGTAAATCTATTAATGACTTTATATAATTTTCTTTATTTTCTTTTTTTATTTTTGTAAAAAGGAAACAAAAGAAATTTTTTAAAGTATTTGGAGAAAATTTTTCATTGTTTTCTTTTCCAAAAATATTTAATAAACTAAAACAATAATCATTAATTAAATCATCATTATTATCTTTAATTTTATTTAAATTATCAGAAATAAGTTCTGTAAGAATATTTGCATATTTGAATTTTTTATTAGAGGAAAATTTTAACAATGAAAGAAAAAAAGAATCATCAAATATTTGAATAATATAATCAATTTTAAAGAATTTGTTTATTAAAAATTTTGAATATGAAAAAACTAAAAATTCAAAATTTTTAGTGGAAATTTTCTTAAAATCATCAATACAAATTGGATCAATTAGAATATTCCATATTTTATATGAATATTTTGGTTCATTCAATTTTTCTAACAAATTAATAAGTAAATTAAAAGAAATATGAAATTCTGGTTCATTATTATTATTTTTATTTATTATAATTTGTTCTTCTAATAATAAATCAAAATATTTTTTTATTGGAGTATTTTTTTCATTATATTTACTGTCAAATAATTCATTAATAATATTATTAGGTAAAAATCCTTTACACTTTTCTTTATATTGTATTAAAATAAAATATAAGACAAATTCAAAAATTGAATTTGATTTATTTAAATTATTTTTATTATCACAAACAGAATCAAATACTTTAAAAATTCCATCAAAAATTTTATTTTGTTTTTTAAGCTCATAATAATTATTAAATAATTTATCAATAAATTCTTTTAATAAAATCATTACATTGTTTTGAAGAGATTTAAAATTTTTTTCAATATTAAAAATATCTTTTAAAATAAATAAAATATTCTCTTCTGAAATATTTTTTTGTCCAATTATAATTTTATACATTAAAAGTTTTCCACTATTAGCACATATTTTAATATGTCTTTTTTCATTATTAGGAACATAACATTCTTTTTGAATTGAATTTAATAAAGAAGAAAAATTAATATCTTTTGAAAATCTTTCTATTAATAATTCTAATGTTATTGCAAAACCTTTTCTATATTCAATTCCAGTTGATGATAATCCTCCAATTAATCTTCTGAAAGTATAAAGTAAATCTTCATATAAAGAATCAAATATATTTAAATAATCTTTATATTTTTCTTTGTTTATATTTTCAGATTCATTTTTTTTTATTGAGTTTATTATATTATTTGCATTTTTTAAGATTTCTTCTTTTGGGTTTGTTTCTATTAAATTGTTGAAATAAGAAAGAAAATCTGAATTTTTCATCTAGATATAAAAAAATAAATAAAATTTTAATTATGTACATTGTCCAATTAAAATTAATTATTTTATTTTTGATAAAAATTATTTTTTTTTATTATATTTTACTTTTTTTTTTTTATTATTTTTTAATTATTTTGTTAAATGATTTAAAAATATTTGAAATAAATTCTTAAAACAAAAGAAGTTTTTAAAACATCAGTTTCAAAATAAAAAAAATAATAAATTAATCATAAAGAAATTTATTCGTAAAATTCATTGAAAACTTTACACTCACAAACCATTAATCTTATTCTTCTTATAAAAATTAACTAAAATAACCAAAAATAAAATTACAGAAACCAAAAAAAAAAAAAAATAAAAATTATATCCCAAGATATAAACCCCAAAAATTAAAAATAATCATTTTACCAAACCAAACCCCAAAAAAAGAAAAAAAAATATTGAAAATGCCAATAGAAGAAATTCAAAAAGAGCCTCTTCCCCAAAATACAAATTCTCCAACGGACAGTCAAACAGATCCTCAAATTCAGACAGTAGTAAAAAAGGAGGAAGAATATGGAGAAACACCATATCGTTGGTATGTAATGATATCATATTTCCTATTAACCTTTGCAAATGGTCTTCAATGGGTGACTTTCTCAGCATGCGCAGACAACTTTTCTTCGGCATACAACATGCCATCGTGGAAGGTGAACATGTTTTCTTTGATGTATATGATCATCTACCCGTTCGTGTGTATTCCTGAAGGATGGTTAGTCGACTCTTATTCAACTAGACTTGGTCTTATACTTAGTGCTGCATGTACCCTTAGTGGAGCCGCTATGAAACTCCTCGTGAACAAGAGCATGGCATGTGCTTTCATCGGGCAGTTCCTCGCAGGACTCTTTCAACCTGCTATTTTAAACTCACCCGGGAAAATCGCTGCCAACTGGTTCAGAGAGGATATTCGTACTTTAATTTGTACTATTTGTTGTTTAAGTGATACAATTGGAATCTTTGTTGGTTTTCTTTTTCATGTTCCTATAATTGATGATAAAGCTGAAGGACAAGCTTTTAAGGATGATTTCTTTAAATATGTTTTTTGGGAATTTATATTAAATGCTGCTTTCTGTATTCCTACTTTTTTCATTACTAAAAATAAACCTACTATTCCTCCTAGTCCAAGTCAAAATCAAGAAAATATACCAGAGACTCCTAGTTTGGTTCAAAGTTTAAAATTATTATTTACTAATAAGAGATTTATATATTTACTAATAGCAACTTTATTCATAGTAGGATATTATGATGTATATGGAACAATTATAAATTCATATTTTGCAATGTATAATATAACAGATTCTCAATGTTCATATGTTTATGCAGTATCAAGTGTAATAGGAATGATAGCTTCATTAGTTGGATCATGGTTATTGGATAAATATAAGAAATTTAAATTATTTATGATTGGAATGGCAATTCTAGGAACAATATTTCAAGCACTTTTTACTTTATTACTTGAATTAAGTCCTAATCATAAAAGTGTTAATGCTTATGCAGTTGGAATGGTAATGTATTCTTTAGTTAATGCAATTGTTGTTCCTTTTTATACTATTGGAATGAATTATGCTTGTGAAATTACTTATCCTGTCGGAGAAAGTATTAATGGAGGTATTATGATGAGTATGAGCCAAATTTCTGGAATTGCTGGAACTTTCTTATGTGATCATTTAATTAATAAATATGATACAAAAAAATATTTATCTAATGTTGTTTTACTTGGATTCTTTGTTATTGCTTGTATTTTTGTTTGCTTATTTGATGAAAAATTAGATCGACATGAAATTGATGTTCAAGGAAGAAAAGAAATTAATGAAATGAAAGAAAAAGAAAATCAACAAGAAATGAAAAATAGTGATTCTGATAATTTAGATAATCCTCAAATAATTGAAGTTCATGATAATAATAAAATTAATGACGAAAATAACGGAATTGAAACTGCAGGTAATTTATTAAAAGCATAAATTTTTAATTCAAAAATATTTTAATTAATAGAATTTATAATCCGTATCATAGGATATTAATGATAATAATTTATTAATTTTAATAATTCGATAATTATGTTAATGATTGGAAGTTAATTTAGTATAACTTCTTTATTAACTATTTAAAATTATAAATAAACCTCTGTTTAATAATTATATTTTTTTATTTTTGAAAAACTTATATTATATTCTACAACCTTAATTTTCACTTCAAAAATATAAATTAATTAAGGGATAATATCTCATATACTTAATCAATTTGAAATTCAAATATTTTTTTTTTAAGTATTTTTTATAGTTTAAATGATGATAAATTTTTTTTATGCAAAATTTATATAATTATTGAAGATTCTAAAAATGAGGAATTAGAGTTACTTCCTCATCTTTTATATTGTTTTTTTCTTATTTTTGTTGAAAAGTTATATACTTTTATAAAATCTTCTTGGCTATGAAAGGGATTTTACATTATATTTTATTTAATAATATATAAAATTATTTCTAAATTTTTGGTTAATAATAATTTTTATTTTTTCTTTTTTTTTATTTAGTTTTTTTCATAAATTTAATTTATTTATTTCAATTTAAATTATTTTTTCAATATTTGAACCATATTTGATGTTAAATCAAACAATTCTTGAGTTTTAATATTATAATAATTTTCCATTTCCCGCTCATCATTTTTAATTTCAATTTCATTATTATCTTTTTCTTCAATCTCAGCCAATGGATAATTAAATTTAATAACATCTTTAGTATATTTTTTAGTATCATCAATATTTTTATTGAATAATTCAGATAAATCATTTAAATCAATTGTTTCATTTAAGAAAATATAATTTTCAATAATTGTTTCTTTACATTTCTCATTGAATTTATCAATATAAATATAAACAAAATAATCATTTTTCATAATATTTTTGCATTCTTCAAGTAATTTAACACTATTTCCAATATTATAATTAATAAACATTTCTTTAAATAAATCAACAAATTTATCATCTTGAATATTAATTTTTTTAATACTTTCTTTAATTTGGTAAATATATTTTTTAGATTTAGTTAAAATTGAAAAAATAATTAAATAAGAATACATATATTGAAAAATATTTTCAATAAGAGTAAAATAAGTATCTTTAAAAAGAGTATCAAGAAATAATTCAACATTACTTTCTAACAAAAATAAACTCCAATGAATAATATAACCTCTATAAAGTAAAATTTCTTTAAAATCAACTTGAATTTTATCCACAGAATCAAAATTAGTTTTTCTAAATTCTGAATCTAAATGTTCTTTTAAATGTTCTAAACTTTTTAAAATTCCAATAAAATTTTTTTCAATAATTTTAGGGTCTTGATTAGATAAAATATTTATTGAATATAATAAATATAAAGCATAAATAATTTTTGATAAATTTTTATTCACTATTTTATTTAATTTTATAAAACTTGTTAAAATATCTTTTGCTTTATTTAATTCTAAATTATCAAATAATTTTTTAACATATGCTATTATTAAATTTGGAGAAGTTTCATCTATGATTTTTCTTCCTAAAGAAAAAGAATTTAAATCAAAATTATTTTCTCTAATACAATTATTAGATAAATTCAAAAATCCTTCTAATTTTTCAAAAAGTTCTTGTTTTTCTTTTTCATTTTTTTCTTTTAATTCTGCTATTTTCGCATCATCAAAAATTTTATTTTCTTTTTGTTTTTCAAAGTCTTGAATTGAAGAAAGGATTTTTATATATAAATTTTTAATATCTTCATTTGAGGAATTATTCTTTTGAAGAAATTCTAATATTTTAACAACAAGATGAGGTTCTAAATATTTAATGTAAACCATGTTTGGAAGAGAAGCCATTCTCAGATATTAAATAATAATTTTTAAATTAATAAATTTTTAATTTTTAAAAAAGAATGTTTTAATTGAAGATAAAAAATGGTTTGTGGAAATTTTAATTTTCAGTAAGATTTTTTGAAGAAAAAAAAAATATTTCATTTAATATTTCATTCTTCAGGATTATTCTAAATCAAAAATAAAAATAATTAAAAGACAAATAAAAAATTGAATTAAAAAGGATTTATGATTTGAAAAAAATATAAAATAGAAAAAAATTTGCGGAAAATTATTTTAATTAAAAATTTGAATTAATATTATCAAAACCAAGATATAATTGCAGTTATAGAAGAATTTACAATAACACTAAGTGATATATATATAATTCACTTCTTCAATAATATAAGAATTTAAATAAATAACTAAGAATAATTATCACTTAACAAAAATAAATAATATTAACTAATTAAAAATGAAATATTTGCCTTTTATTTTTTTTTAAAATATAATATATATAAAAAAAGAAATTATTGAATTTCTAAAATTTTTTTTAATTTAATCACAATTTTCCAATCATCATTAGTCATATCATCTCTGAAATATTGTTTTAAAGCATCAATTGAATTTCTAGTGATTTTTGAAATAAAAGTACTATTTTCATCAAAATGTCTTCCAGCAGCAAGGGAACTGTCAACAACTTTAACTCTTATAGAAACAGAACCATCTTGAGGTTTAACATTATTAATAGATTTATGTTCTTTTTCAATAGATTCTACAGTTCCAATATTTAATTTTTTTTCAACACAATAAATTGGAGTTCCAACTTTTAAAATTCCTTCTAAAACATCAACTCCAATAATTAAAGGATCTTTTTTATTGATAAACATTACAGTTTTAAGTACACAAGGGAAGATTGCTTCTTTTTCTTTTTCTTTTTTTCTCTCTTCTTCACATTGTTTTTTAAAAGCAATATAACTATCAAATAAATGATATATAACTTCATCATTTAAAATTTTGATTCCACATTGATCTGCATATTGTTGAGCTTCTGGTAATACTTTATTATCAAAACATAATATAACTAAATCTTCTTTTAAAGGATTTTGAGTTTGAGAATGAACAGTTTGCATTTTTATAACATCTTTCTTATTTAAATTACCAACTCCAACAACACTAACTTGAATTCCTTGAGCCTTTAAATAAGTTAAAATAGCTTCTAAAGAACCTAAAGTAGAAGCTTGAACCATAATTCCTTTTCCATTTTTAGCTAAATCATCTTGAACAATTGAATTAAAATCTCTTGTAATTTCTTTTCCATATTTATTAGCTTCTTCTTCAGATTTATATACATATAATGGACTTCCTGCAAGTGCATTTTCTAAATCAGGACAAAATAATTTTACTCCTATTGCTCCACTTATTTGATCATGTCTTTCATATTCACATTTAACTCTCATTTCTTTCATTGGATGAGGTAATAATATTATTTTTACTGTTGTTTTAATTGGTCCAAATAATCCTCCAACAATAATTTTATCACCGACTTTTAAAGTTCCATTTACTAAAATAACATCTATGGTAGTTCCTATTCCTTCTAAAACTTTAACTTCTAAAATAGTACATTGAATTTCATCTCTAAATTCAATTTTTTTTAATAAATATTTTTGAGTAAGATAAACTAATAATCCTAAAACATCAGGTAAACCTTCTCCAGTAATAGCAGATGTAGGAACCATATTAACATAAAGATTCATTTCTTCATTTTTATCATATAATTCAGTATTTAAATTATTTTTAATAAATTGAGTTTTATTTTCATCAACTAATCTCCCAAATTCTTTTTTTTGAGATTTTTTTTGTTTATCATAACTATCTCTATATCCACCCCATTCAGTAGAATTCCATTGATAAATTCTATCTAATTGATTTAAAGCAATAATAAAAGGAGTTTTTCTTTGTCTTAATAAATCTAAAGATTCAAGAGTTTGTTGTTCAATACCTTTAACAATATTAACAATAACAACAGCAATATCACATAAAGAACTTCCTCTACTTCTTAAATTTTGAAAAGAAGCATGTCCAGGAGTATCAATTAATAATATTCCTGGAATTTCAGGTTTAATTTGAAATTTCTTATCAATTTTTTTTAAATGTTGTTCAAAATTTTCTATTGGAAGGAATGTTGCTCCTATTTGTTGTGTAATTCCACCTGCTTCTCCTATTTGAACATTTGAATGACGTAATTTATCTAATATTTTCGTTTTTCCTGCATCTACATGTCCTAATATACATATTATTGGTGCTCTTAGTTTTTTATCTTTTTTTTGTTCTTTTGTTGTATTTTGTTCTGTTTCCTTTGCTAATGGTATATTCATTAATTTCTTTTCATCTTTTGATTTTTTATTTTTCTCTTTTTTATTTTCTTTTTCTTCTTCTTCTTTTTTTTTTTCTTCTTTTTTAGTTTCTTCTTCTTTTTCTTCTTTTTTTTCTTTTTTTTTCTCATTTTCTAGTTCATAATCTATTTCATCTTCCCAATCATCTACATCTGCATTATCTTCTATTTCATATTGTTCATTTTTATTTTCATCATCTTCATTATATTCTTCTTCATTTTCTTCTTCCATTTCTTTGTTATCATTTTTTTCTTCATTTCCATTTTCAATAATTTCCTCTTTTTCTTCTTTTTCTTCTTTTTTTTCTTCATTTTTTTTTTTTTTTTTTTTTTTTTTTTTTTTTTTT
>JAEEGK010011860.1_pt1 | contig 19856 bp, 19 predicted proteins | sample 8958771 | NCBI WGS metagenome assembly JAEEGK01 (sample SAMN16246547, study PRJNA631951) | gut metagenome | biome: gut microbiome; feature: rumen; material: SC-attached | host: Bos | place: Iran: Karaj | collected 2018-10
CCACTGGAGGCCCTTTGAGCCGTGATAGGTGAGGATGTTCACGCCATCGGAGGCATAGCCTTCTACCTTGATCTCTCCGTCCTGGATCCTGGATATGAATCCTTCCAGCGTGGCGCTCTCGCCGAGCGTCAGACAGCTGTCCTCGTAGTCGCGGGCGTTCTGCACGAGGGCCATCAGGTTGTCCTTCCGGACCTCTCCCTCTCCCCATTTGGCGCACCTGTCCAGGAGGTTCATCCTGATGACAAGTCCCCTCACGATGCTGGCTACCCCCTTTCCGGAGAGCTCTTCCCGGTACTTCTTCAGGAAGGCTGTGAGGTCCTCAAGTTCGCTGTATTCCTTGCCGAGAATATCACCCAGTGAGAGTCCGCAGCAGAGCCTTGCGAGTTCCGCGGTCAGGAGCTTCGAGTCGCCAAGGATATAGTTGAGCATGAGAAGAACCAGACGGATCTCCATGCGTCCGGCTTCGGCCGTACTGCTCACTACGACTGGTATGGAGTATTTCCGGAACTCTGCTGCTACGGCGTTCACGTCGCTGTTCGTGCGGCAGAGGACGGCGATATCGGAAGCTTTGATATCCCTCAGTTCGCGGGTGTCCTTGTCGAAGACCTGTCGGATGTCGGACCTACCGTCCAAGATGCGGCGCACCTCGGATGCCAGATCCGTGATGGTCTGGGCTTTGTTTGCGACCTTCGGTGTGCCGGTTTTTCCGCTCTTTAGGATCTTCCCGGGCTGGGTCACGCCCACCCAATGCTGGAGGTTGGGAACGTCGCCTGGAAGGGATTCCGTGCGGTATGTGGGATGGAGAATGACATCATCCTTGTCAAGGTCATCAAAGACCTTGACGAATACGTTGTTAGTAAAGACGACGAGCGGTTCGAGCGAGCGCCGCGAGACGTCGAGCCTGTCGGTCTCAAAGCCGGCCTCCTTCTTCTTCTCTCGGCCTCGTATATACTTAGTGAGTGCCTCGACAAGGTCAGTGTCTGAGCCGCGGAAGCCGTAGATGGCCTGCTTGGGATCCCCTACCCAGTAGCTCCATTCAACGAGCTCGCTCAGACGGTCGAAGATCTCCAGCTGCTTGGGGTTGGAGTCCTGGAACTCGTCGACGAAGACGTACTTTATGCTCTGGCTGATATCCTCCTGGACAACCTTGAACCTCTCTTCCTTGAGCATTGTCAGGAAGTAGTTCTCCATATCGTTGTACTCGATGATGGAGTTGTCCTTCTTGAACGTCTCGAAGCGCGCTCTCCAGCGGATGGCGATGTCGAAGATGTGCTCGGCGCACTCCCGGATGAGCTTGCAGTCCGGGTGGGATGAGCAGCAGCTGTCGATGAGCTTGAGGGATTCGGCGCGGCTCTCGTTCAGGTCGCTGACGCCCATGCTGTCAGCCTTGGAGATGATGTCCGCGACTGCGCCCTTCCAGAAGTCGTAGTACAGCCTGGAGGACTGGCTCTGAGTGAGAAATACATTCTCCACGAAGTTGCGAAAGACCTCGATGTCTTTGGGGCGCGTCTCGCGACCGAGGGTGAGGGCGATGTACGCCGCCTTGTTGTCATCGCTCATCACCTCGCACCTGGCGCTGATGCCAAGGAGGTACCAGTACTTCTGGATGTACTTGTAGGCGACCGCGTGGACGGTTCCGATATTGGCGGCATCCAGCCCGGCTGCAGCCTCGTAGTCCTTCTTCTCCAGGAAGCGGGTGCGGGCGTTGCGCTTGATGTCGGCGGCGGCCTTCTCCGAGAAGGTCGTCATAATGACCTCAGAGGGAGTGCATTTCTTGCTTAGAACAAGGTCGGCAAGAGTACTGGTGAGAAAATAGGTCTTGCCGGATCCTGCACCGGCGTTGAGGTATTTGATGTTCTTCATATCTAACTGAGTCCTCCCTTGAGCGTTATGTTCTTATCCCCGTATGCACGGGCTTTTCTCTTCTTGTCCTCGGGGAGATTCTTGTTCCCCTTGTCCTCGTAGTTCACATCGAGCGGATAAACGTCCGGCTGAAGGAAATAGCCAAGCAGCCCGAGCTCCATGTCCTCACCTTCCTCCGCGATTCCATGACGTAGCTGATCCTTGCGGAAGACATAGCCATTTGCAGCCTGGGCGAAGAGGTTCGGCGAGCTTTCCCTCGTCACCTCCTTGATGTGGGGATGGCTGGAGAGCGTGTTCTCCGGGGTGTAGAGAGTCTTCCGGGGGATGGTGTAATAACCAATGAACTTCACCTTTCCGAGCTTCTTCTCCACCACCTTGCGGTAGATGGCCAGCTGCAGCTCGCGGTACTCCTCGAGCTTCTTTTGGTAGGTCTTCCCGTGGCTATACTTGAAATCGATGATTACGTACTTCTCGTCCGAGGGATCCTTCAGGAGGCAGTCTATCTTTGCGATGACGTTTCCGATTTTGGGAAGATTCGCCGTGAGAGTATGCTCAAAGCCGACAATCTCCAGATTATTGGAGATGATGATGTCAAGAAGGATCCCGACGCTCTCCCCGAGGCTGACACGGAAGCTCTCCCTCTCCAGAAGATTCTCCTCCAGATGCAGGATGAGCCCCTTCTCGCCAATAATCTGGTCAAGGATGGAATTATAATCCGTCCCATGTAGCGCCAGCATCTTCCTGGGATCATTGCCACACCGTCCACCGAGTGTCTCTATGTAGGCATGGGCTACGATACCTTCTGTCGTCTCGATATCAGCGATCTCGTCAATGCCGTACTGGCGATAACCCTTCACGTAGTCAAGAAGGTAATCGACGGGGTTCATCAGAAGAGTGTTGATGCTGGAGTAGCTCTCCTCCTTACGGGAGAATCCCTTGATGATCTTCGGGTCGAAAGAGTGCTGCGCTGCCTTCCCGCTGTTCTTCACAACGGGACCCGACGCGGTCTTCGGGACGGGGGTTCCCGCGACGGGGGAGATCCTGTCCTCCAACTCCGCCAGGAGGGCGCTCCGGAGGGTCTCCTTCCCGCTGATGCGCCTGCAGGTAACGACGGTGACCTCCCTGCAGCGGCTCAGGCCTTCTGTCCGGTAAGCCTTGTCCATCTCGGCCAGCCGCTCCTTCCGGCTGACTAGGACCCCTGCCTTCTCCAGGTCACGGATCTCGTCCGGAGAGAGGAAGGCGTATTCGTAAGGTATCTCGCTGTCCGTGCTTGCTGCGAACCAGATGAGCCTGTCGGCCCCGGAGTAGATATCGGCTACGCTCCCGACCACGTTCAGGGAACCGAGGCGCGGGTAGTCGCTGGTGATGTCGATGGGAACGCATATGTGCGCGGCCCAGCGTGTGAGTGTGCTGACGGGGACAGTGTCTCCCTTCACTCGCCCGAGCAGGCGGCGCATCGCCCCGCAGTAGCGCTGCAGGGCCTGGTACTGTGCGTTGAACGGGCTGTCCGGGCTGACGGACCGGCCGGCCCAGCGGCCGAGTCCCTCGATGAAGGCGGCGACTCCCTTCACGGGCGCCTCGCCCTCGGGTAGCTTCTGGCTCTGTTCCCACATCCCGAGGAACTGCAGGGCCTCGTCGCGCTCCTTATCGGGGAGCGGAGCTCCGTTGAAATCGAACCGGGCTCCGTCGAGGATCTCATCCCAGTCGGGTCCGAACCCGCCCTCGGAGCAGATGTGCGAAAAGAGGCGGCGAGCGGCGCTCGCGTAGTACTCGCCCCCGTCCTCCGTCCCGCACTTGCCGTAGAGCTTCCCGAAGGGGGAGCGGGGGGCCTGGAGATAGGACTGCAAGGCGGCGATGTCCGCGGGATAACGGAAAAGGGACAGGCCCAGGGGCAGGAGCCGCATGACCGCTCCGATACCCGAGTCGGCAGCACCGATGCCGGGCTTACCAGCGGTGCGGAGGAAGTCCCCGAGAAGAGCGAGGTCGGCTTCCGCCACCACGTCCTCGCCGCCGAGCTCCTGCGCGGTGATCCACTCGTGGGCCGTGTATTCGTTGTCGAAATCGATAATCTTGATCTTCCCGTCCTCGATGGTCCCAGGCTCCAGGTACTTCACCTCGGAGTGTGCGCCGATGGCGTCCAGGAGCGCCTGCAGGAGGGGGTCCAGATGATCCCTGCGGCACTGGACCTCGATGTTGTCGGAGGATCTCATGATAGGACGCTTCCTTGCCTCGGCGAGGAGGGCGCGCCACCTGTCGGCAGATCCAGGGCAGCAGAAGCATGACTCAATGAGGGAGAGGACAGAGATCTTCTCGCTGTCCCCGACGGGGCTACCGTCCCATCCGGCCTTCACCAGGGCGTCTCTCCATCCGAGCATCAGCTCGGCGGTTCCGAAGTCGTCCCTCCGGAAGGAGTCCTGGTAGAAGAGGTCCGGATCCCTTCCGAGTGCGGCCTCCATGGCCTCCATGTAAGATATTACGCGGGAGGGATGGTCGGTCTCAGCGCAGGTGAGTCCTGCGCGGAGCTCCAGCTCTGCCATAAGGGCTTCGGTGCCGCAGTAGGCCTTCCCCAGGCCGCAGTCTTTCTCCGTCAGGAAGACGGATGAGTCATAACGTGGATGAAAGTAAATGGTCATGGTCGTTATGTTAGTTCTCGCAGGAAGCGATGGTGGTTGTGTATCCACAAATATAACAATAATTCTCTGGAAATGGGGGTTTGGCGACGCTGTTTTTCCCCGTCAAATTATGCCGCGGAAAGCTTTTTCTCTCGTCCCGCTCGTTCAACCATATCCCGGGTAACAGTAACCACACGGTTTTTCCCCCGGAGGTCAGGAGCGTTGAACATTACGTCCTGCATAAAGGTCTCCATGATTCCCCGGAGTCCGCGGGCGCCGGTCCCCAGGGCGAGAGCTTTATCGGCAATGGCCTCAAGGGCTCCCTCACCGAAGGTCAGACTGACCTCGTCGAGTTCCAGCAGCTGGCTGTACTCCTTGACTAGTGCGCCCTTGGGCTCTGTCAGGATACGTACAAGGTCGTCCCTGCCGAGCGGATCCACGTGAGCAAGGACAGGGAAGCGGCCTACAAGCTCGGGGATCAGTCCGAAGGAGCGCAGATCCTGCGCCGATACGTGGTCTAGAAGGTTTTTCTTCTCCTCAATATCCTCCGAGACGTTCCCGAATCCAATCTTGCCGCCACCGACCCCCAGACGCTTCGCGACGATGTCCTCCATTCCAACGAATGCTCCCGTCGCGATGAAGAGGATGTCCGTCGTATCGACGTAGATAAGCGGCTGCTCAGGGTGTTTACGTCCGCCGAACGGGGGGACACCGACGACGTCGCCTTCAACGATCTTCAGAAGGGACTGCTGAACGCCCTCTCCACTGACGTCCCTGGTGATCGACGGGCCGGAGGCACGGACGGCTTTCTTGTCAATCTCGTCCAGTACGACAATGCCTCGTGAGGCTTTCTGGACGTCGTAATTGCAGGAGCGGAGAAGTCCCGCAAGGCAGTCCTCCACATCGGAGCCGACATAGCCGCTTTCGGTGATCTTGGTGCAGTCCTGGATGTGGCAGGGGACGTTCATATATTCGGCAATGCACTGTACCAGGAAGGTCTTGCCGCAACCTGTGCTGCCGAGCAGAACGACATTGGATTTCTTAACAGGAATCTCAATGCCCTGTTCACGAAGGTAGAGACGCTTCATGTGATTGTAGACGGCGACCGACAGGGTGCGTTTAGCCTCTTCCTGGCCAATGACACGGGTGTCTAGGTAGGCCTTCACCTTGGAAGGCTTAAACCGGTTGAGTGTTTTCTTATCCATATCCTTTGTGTTGTTTCTTCTTCGAAGACTATTACTCCGAACTTCGGTATTTCTTACACTACTGTTTGGAAAAATATGCAGGGAACCTATAATGGAGTCCCTTGGAGACTATTTCTTACAGAGGATATTGTCTATCATTCCGTACTCGAGCGCCTCCTGGGAAGTCATCCAGTAATCGCGGTCGGCATCGGCGAGGACCTTATCGAAAGACTGCCCGGAACGCTCGGCAATAATCTCACAGAGCTCCGTACGGGTCTTCTCAATCTGCTTGGCGGCAATGAGAATGTCCGAGGCCTGGCCCTTGGCGCCGCCAAGAGGCTGATGAATCAGCACGCGGGAGTGGGGAAGGGCCGAACGCTTACCCTTCTCGCCGGCGCAGAGAAGGACCGCGCCCATCGAAGCGGCCATGCCCGTGCAGATGGTGCCTACCGCAGGAGCAATCAGCTGCATGGTATCGTAGATAGCGAGTCCGGAACTGACCTGGCCGCCTGGGGTGTTCAAGTACAGGGAGATGTCGGCCTTGGAGTCCTGGGAGGCAAGGAAGAGCAGCTGTGCCTGGATGATGTTCGCAACGTCGTCGTCGATGGGCACCCCAAGGAAGATGATGCGGTCCATCAGGAGGCGGCTAAAGACGTCCATCGAGGCGACGTTCATCTTCCGCTCCTCGATGATAGAAGGGTTGATATAGCTGTCTACGGCGGCGCTGTAACGTCCCAGCGTCAAGGGATTGATGCCTCGGTCCATCGAGGCGAATTTCTCAAATTCGTTCATAGGTCTATCGTTTATCACTAGCAATATATACTTCGAGTTATCAGAAATCTTACGGCTTGATGTGACCGATTACGATCAGAGGCTCAGAGGGCCCTGCTTCTTCAGAGCCGCCATGAAGGGAACCCACATGGGCTTTCTTTTGTCAATCCGACCCGGGTTACTGGGACTCTCCGGATTGACTCCGCAGGTGGTGCAGAGGGTATGGTAGAGCTCAGTGGACCTAATGATGAGGTCCAGGGATGCCTCAGGTGCATCATGCTCGGTCTCAATGATGATGAGCTTCGTGGTGGGAGGGAGGAACCCCCTGGTCCTTTCGGCTATGTCCTTCTCTCTGGGAGAGACCATCATGATGATGGCTGAGTCCTCCAAGTGATTGGAAGTGAAGATGAAACGACCATGGCAGTAGTTTCTGTAGTCATAGACTCCGACAGGAGCCAGACTGCTTTCGACCATCTTGCCTTCGAGGTTATTAGCCACTGGCCTTCCCCAGCTCCCATGAAGGATAATGTAGCTCTTAACCTCCTTGAAGGCCTCCGCAGTGAGTGGAGTGCCGTCATTCTGACAGAGGGTAAAAGGGCTTTCAGGAAGCTTCTTGTACTTCTCCAGGTCCACATCATCCTGGAAGAGCTTAGTAAGAATAGAGAAGTAAGAAAGAGAGGTCCCCGTGGAAACGAAACCGTCCTTCACGCCCTTCATGGGGACCACGAAGCAGTTCTCCGAACCGGCCTTCAGGAAAACCTTTCTGGCCTCGTTTCTATCTGAATCAGAGAAGTTTATAGCGGCAGTGCCACTTGGGTTGACCTCCATGGCTCTCTTAGTGGCAAACACGATATCGTTGTTGTGCCCGCCCTTGCTGATAAGGAGAATCTTCGCTGTCCTCAGAGCCTCGTCACTGTAGGAGTTGAGGGTATAGGGAGAGACCGAGGTGGCCACCCCGCCTCTGGCTCCATAAAGGAGAGCGGCAAAATCGCCGACTGTCTCGGCGCCGCCAGAGCCTGTAGCTATGAGAGGCTGGGAAGGGTTAGTGAACAAGAAGTTCTTGATGGGAGTGAGGTCAGCAGCGAGAGTCTGGTCGATGACTGCCTGAAGTGTGGTCTTTGTATCTGTCATATTCGAAAATTTACAACAACATATACTTGGGAGAAGCGCATTTCTTACGGATAAAAATCAAATTTTTCCTTCAGCTATGTCCCTGATAAGGTCTCGGCCCCTTTCAACGCATTGGATAAGGGGTATCTCTTCGGAGAAGATCCTCCCGAAGACATCTTCATTGGACAGCTCTCCCTGCTTAGCGTCGATCAGATCGATAAGTCTGCGGCGTCCCTTCTTGTACTCCTCCTCGGGAATAAGGCCCTGCTTGAAACGTTTCTTGAGAAGGATCTTCACCTTTCTGAGCACCTCTATCTCTTCAAGGATGGGACGGTTCAGTTCCTTCTCCCTTTCCCGGATCTCCTTCTCCTCTCTCTGGTAGCGCTCGTACTTAGTGCGGAGCGTGCTCCTGAGGGAGTCTGCGATTCGGTAGTCACAAAACAGGCCATACAGTTTCTCCCATGCCTTTTGGATGCAATCGGGAGTGGCGACCGCTTCGTTTCCCACCATCCGCGTCAGGGAGAGGCTTGGCTGGTGGTAAAGCAGCCTCCTGGAGACGGCGATATCCCGCCCGGTCGTGATGGCGGCAGGAACGCTCATCCGTACCTCGATATGCCGGGGGTCAAAAAGGACCACAGCCCTTATATGCTCTCCCTGGATGCCCATGGAGATCTCATCGCCGGAGCGAAAAGGGGTGGGGACCTCGTTCCTGACACACTGGCAGCGGATATCGGTAAGCATGATATCACGCACTTTTTGGGCACGCATAATGTCAATGCCAGGTTCCGTCTGGAGGAGAAAATCTATATTCGTTATTGTCGGTCTCACGCCTATATATACCGACAAGCCCCGGCTTTCTTACGCCGGGGCTTGAAAAAGCTTTCAGAAAATGTTTAGGCGAGATCCGGGAATCGCATCGCGTCCTCGGGGAGAGAGTACTTGAGCGTCCCTTTGTCTCGGAGCTCCATGAGGAGCCGCCCCATGATATTGGGGCCTCTCCAGGTCTTCCCGTCCTCACTCAGCTTCGCGCTGTAAGCTCCGGCAGGGCGCTTGGGGTTCGGCTGCTGCTCCACGATGAACATCCCCTTCGAGCGTTCCAGTTCCTTTCTGAATGCTTCGCTCTGGGAGTACTTCTGCATGAGGCAGAATTTCATGACGTCGATGAAGATACGTCCCCAGTCCTCACGGACAGAGCCGACTTTCTCCTGGTGACGGGCCATCATCTTGATGGGCTGGCCCTTCTTAGAGTATATGACCTTACGGGACTCCTCATCAGTGAACTTGATCACCTGGAAGAGCTTCTCCGTGCAGTCGAAGGTAACCCCGTCAATTACGATGGGGGTTCTCGCGAAGTTACTCAGAAGACCCCATTCCCCGTCAACCTTGAGGAAAGAGACCGTCTTGTCGGCCGGGTACTCCTGGATGCCGTACCACTCGGGGTAATACTCCCTGATGAATCCTTCCAGGCGCATACTAGAACTCCTTTATTACCTTCTGGGAACCCTCTATGAGCTGATGACCCTTGGGGTCCAGCTCGACCTTCTCGATACGTTTGATACTGACCCTCCTATCATCCAGCACGGCCATGTTCTTCTCGGCCTCGGGCTTCTGCCAGTTGTAGGGCCACTCGATGAGCTCGACGCCAAGGCTATAGAGGAACTCGCTCGCGGCCTTCTCGCCAGCGACCGTGGCCTTGTCAATCATCTTCTTCACCGGGAGGTTCTGTCCGGTCAGTCTGTTGGCCAGATACTTCCTGAAGGGAATACCTTCCACCTTGGCTTCGTCGGGAATGCTCTCACCCAGCATCGCTTCCGCGCGGGTGACGATGGATGCTTCGACAGGGACTCCTTTGAGGAGGGAGAGGCAGTTCTTATCCGTACGATCAGGGATCTCCACTGTGTAAACATAGAAGTCCTTGTTCTCGGGGCGGTGCTTGTTGAAGGCGTAGTGGGCTGCTGTTGCGTACTTCTGGGTGACGTAGACACCCCATCCGAACTTCACCTTGCCGTCACCCTCAAGGGCGTGGTCGAGGCTGAAACGGTCGAAAGGCTCGGCTGATGATCCGTGATAGAATTCCATAGGCTATACCGTTTAGTGTCATACAAATATAATAATAATCCCGCACAATCACACGCTCCGGTTGAAGGGTTCTGCCCAGCGGTCCCAGCGCTCGAGCGGGCGGAAGAACAGCCCGTCAAGGTGAAGATTGTGAAGCGTCTGTGCGGCGGATACGGCCTCACCGATATGCCCGGCCACCCGGTCCACCTCCTCCGGCTTAAATGAGAAAGTCAGCTTCCCGTCCGGAGGAAGGAGGATCTCTACCTTCAGGTGGTCAAAGTACTCGCTGACTCTATAATGTACTCCCAGCTCATTGAGCCTTTCTTTGAGAACCCGTGAGGCAAAGGTTGAGGCCAGCTCGTCCCGCTCAATCCGAAGGGCCCTTTCGGCCACCATCCTCTCGGCCTGGGGAAGGGCTGCCTCGACAAAGCGGATGAGCCGGGCCAGAGAAGGGCCTGATAGGGAGACGCGGGCACTGCCCGCCCGGGACAGGAGGAAGGTCTCCCCGCAGCCGTCTGCCTTGACATGGACACGGGCACGCTCCATCACCAGGCGGAAACCCTCCGTCTCCTCCTGATAGGGGATACCGCCCTCCTCCAGTCCCTGTCTCAGCCTTTCCCCGTTCATGGAGATGTCGTGATCGAGCCCAAGCTCGGAGTGGACTACCCAGGAGCCCACCAGGTAGATGAAAAGCTCATCCGGGATGGTCTCCTTGGATGTCCATTGATGCCAGGCAATCCTTCGGAGGACCTTCTCGTCCATCACAAGGTTAAGAATGTGTGTTTCTTTCTCAGTCATCTGTTCTCAAGATTCTCATTTTCGAATATGCCGTTCGGCTCTATAGTTTTTAAGGAGGAAGGCAGATTCACCCTGCGAAGTTTTGTATTGCACGAAATCGCATAAGTGCAAATGGTTTCAACTCCATCCGGGACAGTGACCTCCTCGATATCGTGAAGAAGATAGATGAGCATCTTTCCATCTTTGGAAAGGACCATATGTCCATCATCGGACATCCTAATAAAAGGATTATCGCGGTCTATTTCTACGACGAGTTCACTGGCCGCTGCTTTCAAGGACCAGAACATATAATGACGGAGTCCCTTCCCAATATGGAGTACCTTAATGGGAGATGCGCGGAAACTATCTTCATCGAAGTATTCATAGCAATCGGGGATATATAGCTCTTCAATCAAAGAATCACTCTTGCTTCCGTAAGCCCCGAATTCAACACTGGTAATCGTGTACGTCTCACCATCAATGACGACCGTCTCCGGCAAGGAATACACCCTTGCCCCTCCTGAATGCCCTTTGTTGACCCAGGCGGTCCTGTCATTGTCGTCAACAAGGTATTCAAAACCTCCTTGGCTGACCTTGCGACGCTCGTCGTAAGCCTTACTCATTTTCATCATTCCAAAACACGTAATCGTATGGCTCATACCTTGTAATAGGAATCTTTTCTCCCGTCGTCTCGTCAACAAACATTTCCAGGCAACCCATACGAAGGTCCAGGTCATTGACAAAATCCATTACTCCGTCCATTTGCAGCAAATCCTGAAACCCATACGGGATGTCAAAATAACGCTTATCCCAGAAGGGCGCGTCCGGCTCGTGGAAGATAAGACGGATGGTGTCCGCGGCCCCGGGAGCGGAGTCAGCGATTTCATATCTCACATAGCTTGCGGGTAGTTCTCCGTGAAAATAATCCTGGAGCCAGACGCCGGCCGCCTCGTACCTGATGGAACGGACCTTACGCTCCTGGTAGCCTTTCAGCAGTGCCTTCTTGCCAACGTCCTTGGCCCTGGGGATGCACCTGTCAAGGTCGAGCATCATACGGGCCAGCTCGTCCGGGTCACCCTGGGCTTCGAGGAAAAGATGGCCGCAGTCATGGAAGCGGTCCCCCTTGAAATGCGGGGAGAGAATAAGGGCGGAAGAACCGTCCTTGTAATGTTTGGTGCGATATAAGAAGGAGATATGCTCGAGGTCTACCCAGGTGTGGGCTCCGGGTTTGCTGAAGGCCGACTCGGGTACGCCGGCCCCAAGAAGGCAGGCGTGGAAGGCACTCTCCGTCACGGGCTTTCCGTTGCGGCGGGAAGCCCACTCATGCCAGCTGCTCACGACCCCGAGCCACCAGCAGTCCCTCTCCCCCCATTCGCACTGAGGGTGCAGTCGCAGTACCTGGAGGATGGACTCTTCGACATTGTTACAGATTGTTTCGGAAAAACTGCTCATATACATTCTATTCTTGTCTTTTTCTTATACCGCGAAAAATCGTATTTCTTACGCCAGTAACTGAAGAAATTTTTTGCAAATCCAAGAGTATATACTTTAAAGGCATCACTTTCTTATGCGCTACAATGAAAAAAAGACTATCGAGTTCATCCGCCACAAGGTGGATATCATCCTTAATAATGGCCCCCTGGATGAACTGGATTCAGATCCAGCCATCTGTTTTTACAGGCTGATGGACATCTTTTGCGTGGAAGGGCCCCGGGATAGGAGTGAGGTCTCCGGCTACCGCGTTGTGACCGAGATGGTACGCCGCGGGGCGGCGACCATGGCGGAGAACAAACGTGGTGTCAGTCTACGGATGCCTCATACAGAGTGGTTGTTACGGTACGTGTCCGGACATCCGCGAGAGTTATGGATGATAGTGCCGGAGAGAGAATGGGATTACCCGTTCGCCGAGCCGTATAATATCGGACAACTGATTGCGGTGGACCGCTTCATGCCGGAGTTGGTCCACCAGGCGGATATTTTGTCGATGCTGGTCCGCATCCGGCTGGCAGAGAAGGAGGCCGTCGCCCCGGGCTCTTCCCGTTAGAGATACTGGGCCAGTCGCACCCGCACCTTCGGGGAGGAAAGCTTGTGGATGGCCTTCATCCTCAGCTGACGCACCCTCTCGCGCGTGAGCCGCATGCCTTCGCCGATCTCCTCAAGGGAACGGGCCGGGCAGCCGAGGCCGAAGCTGAGGGTGAGTACCTGGCGCTCCCGTTCGTTAAGGACGGCCATCACGCTGGCGAGGTCTTCGCGCAGGGACTCCTGTTCAAGGCCCCCGTCGGCACTGGGAGACTCTTGATCAGAAATGATATTCATGAGGGTCTCAGTCTGGTCCTCTCCAAGAGGGTAGTCCAGCGAGAATGTCTGGACGTCTCCCATCAGGGTGTCCCCGAGCTTCTCCCGAGTGAGGTCTACGAGCTTAGCAAGCTCTTCATCGGAGGGCTCCCGCTCGTTCTCCTGCATGAACTCTGCGCGGACGCGGCTGATCTTGGTGAGGGCGCCTACCTGGTTGAGAGGGAGCCGGATGAGGCGGCCCTGTTCGGAGAGGGCCTGAAGGATCTGCTGACGGATCCACCATACCGCATAAGAGATAAACTTGAACCCGCGGGTCGGGTCGAACTTGAGGGCGGCTTTCATCAGGCCGATATTACCCTCATTCACCAGGTCCATCAGCTCCATTCCGCGGCCCTGGTACTGCTTGGCAACGGAAAACACAAAACGCAGGTTCGCTTCCACCAGGCGCCGGTAGGCATCATCATCTCCTTCCTGGATGCGGATGGCCAGTTCGGTCTCCTCTTCGGGGGTGATCGTTTCCAGGCGGTTGATATCACGGAGGTAGTCTTCGGCAGCCTTGGTACGGACCGTCAGGGAAGGGGTAATTTTCAATTGTCTCATGATCGTTTCTTATTGTTTACACAGATACATACTTGGGAAGAATGGATTTCTTTCGGAAAAAAGTTGAAGAAATTTTCCTCCTTGCGTGTGCGTAGCGCAAGCGCTACCTATTCATACAAGATACGGCCATTGCGCTCGTTTGTTTCGGGATCAAATAATTGTAGGGAGAGCGAAAGAAAGTATGTCCCCCGAAGTATATGTCTTTGGTTATTCCTGAAACTAGCAGGGGGTTCTGAAAAAAAGTGAAATTTTTCCGTAAGAAATGACAACATTCCGAGTATAGATTCTCGGAGCCTGACAAAACAGACTTACCACAGCTGGACATGAAACGAAATAAACCTCCTCCCAGAGAAATCTTCCGGGTCCTGAAAGTTTTTTTACAAAGACGTGAAACTTTTTCACGAGTGGTACGTATATATTCCTGCCTCTGATTGGTAAGGGTGCCTTTCAGATAGAGAGTAGCCGGAGAACTTCTCCGGTGACGCCAACCGAGCTGCGGAACCAGCCGCGGTGGAGCATAACCCGCTGATATAAAACAGAAAACCAAAACTATTATGAATAACACTGCTGCCGCGCATATCGCGCACCCCACTTTTACCGTAGTCTCGAAGGAGACTGAACCTAACCAGGCTCTTAGTTGCCTCAGCCGTATCGCTTCTGGCGAACGAGTGATTGACCTTTACCGGAACCGGACCCTCTCCTGGGAGAAGAATGCTACTCCCGAGAAGGTGGATAAAGCCGTTTCCGACCCCACCTTCCAGGGGTATACCAGGCTGATTGTAGCCCTATCCTAAATATATGAGAAGAAGAAAACAACACTCCTTTGATGCCGAGGCGGCGTTGAAGGCCGCCACACTGACCGTCATTGCTCTCTTGTCCTCCTGGAAGTGCCACCTCCAGGAGTCTGACCGTGACGAGGTCATCGCCGAGTCTGTCGCAAAAGCGTGGAGACGCCGGGATACTTATAACCCGGAGAAAGCCTCGCTGAGGACCTGGGTCGCTCAGATTGCGAGGAACACCCTTCTGGACTTTCTCAGGAGGACAAAGGGTCCTGGTAATGACTCAACACCGAGCGTGCCCGGTGACGACGGACGCTGCACAGAACCAGCGGATTCCGACATTATCGGGAGCGAAACACTCGAAAGGGTTCAAGGGGCGATCGATTCGCTTCCTGAGTCCTACAGTCAGGTGATTACCCTCTTGTCGGAGGGGAAAGGCTGTGCTGAGATTGCCGAGATCCTCGGCTGCTCACAGAATGCTGCGGCCATCCGCTGCACCAGGGCCCGGAAAGCCCTGATGAAAAAACTTAGCGAGGAGGCGTAAGAAATCGCGTTCCATCAGGTATAGAATGATAGAAAACAAGAAAAGTATATGAGACCTAAGAGAGAGAACTGTCTTTTTGAAGAGAAGAGCTTCCTTTCGGAGCCCGAGACGACACTGACCCAGGCCGCCTGCCTGAACCGTATCTTTTGTAAGGTGAACATGGAGGGCCTGTCTGAAGGAACGCTGGAGGAGTTACACTCAGACCTGAACTATGTCTCCAAGCGCTATCATATTGATGACCAGAGCGCAGTCCTTCTGGCCGGCATCCTTGAGAAGTCTGCTACCAATAACCTGATGGACGACGAGGACCTCGCCCGCTATGTCGGCTGCACGAATATCGAGTTCATCCGTTATCACGCAAGGTTGCGTGATATGGAGAAAGCAGGAATCATCATCATCTGCGGGGGACGCGGCGGACGCCGCTGCTACCGCGTGACACCGGAGGCGCTGAAGGCCGTTGAGTGTGACGGCGAATTTGAACCGGTCAAGATGAGTGGCCTGACCCCGGATGAGTTCTTCATCCGTCTCCGTCGGTGCTTCGCTTCTTTCCGCAATGACTCCATCGGTGCAGAACGCCTCGTTGAAGAGATTGACGGCCTGGTCAACTATAACGAGCACCTCTCCTTCTGCCGTAAAGTGAAGGAAACCGCACTCTATGGGGATTGTTCGGATACGGAGCGCAGGATGTTCTTCTATATGTGCCACCGATACGTTACTCACGGGAACAAGTCGATAGAGATTGACATCCTGACGAACTTCACGGAAATCATGGAGGACGATGAGTTCCTGAAAAGGCGTATTGCCAACAAGAGTATGCCGTTCCAACGTGCGGGTCTTGTGACATTCGCTATTGACGATGGCTTTGTAGACACGAACTCTCTGGCTCTGTCCGACGAGGTGAAGGAGACTTTCTTCGCTGACGTTGAGCTGGCTCCGGAGGAGACAGTCAAGCACAAGGATATCATCAGCTCGGAGTCCATCCAGGCAAAGGAACTGTTCTTCAATAAGGCTGAGGGTGCCCAGGTGGGACGTCTGGAGAGCCTTCTGGAGGCGGAAAACTTCAAGTTGGTTCAGGAGCGCCTCCAGTCCTCGGGTATGCGCCGTGGTTTCAATACCATCTTCTACGGCGCCCCCGGAACGGGTAAGACGGCGAGCGTGTATGAGCTTGCCCGTCGTAGTGGACGCGACATCTTCCGCGTGGACATGACCAAGCTCAAGAGTAAGTGGGTCGGAGAGAGTGAGAAGTCTGTGCGCGGCGTATTCAGAATGTACCGTTCGCTCTGCAAGAGCAGCGAAAAGGCCCCTATCCTCCTTTTCAATGAGGCGGACGCCATCTTCTCCAAGCGCATCGAGAACGTCGAGCAGAGCGTGGACCAGATGAACAACGCCATTCAGAATATCATCCTTGAGGAGATGGAGTCCATCGACGGTATCCTTATCGCCACGACGAACCTCCTGACGAACCTTGACCCTGCTTTCGAGCGCCGGTTCATCTTCAAGGTGGAGTTCAAGCTCCCCGAGAAGGATTCGCGCGCCAAGATATGGAAGTCCATGATTCCCGATATCTCAGAAGAAGAGGCTGCCGTTCTCGCTGAGAAATACAGCTTCTCCGGTGGCAACATCGAGAATATCGCCCGCAAGAGCACGGTCGAGTACGTCCTCTCCGGAAATCATCCGACGCTATCCTCTCTGGAGACCTACTGCGAGGAGGAGATTCTCAAGCGTAAGGAAAAGCGAAACAAAATTGGATTCTAGAAGGCGTAAGATTCTCCTTCGTGAGGAGTATATATAGCAAACGACAAAAAGACAATGGCAAATATCAACGTTAACACCACCGAGCTCCAACAGCTCCTCGATATCATTCCGTCCGACCACAACATCATGCTGGTCGGAAAGCACGGCATCGGTAAGTCCGAGATTCTTACCGAGTACTACTCCCGGAAGGGCATGAAGGTCGTTCCGCTGTTCCTTGGACAGATGAGCGATCCGGGCGACCTGATCGGTATTCCCAATAAGAACGAGGAGACCGGCAAAACGGAGTTCATGCCTCCTTACTGGTTCCCCCTGGACGGGAAGCCCATCGTCTTGTTCCTGGATGAGCTTAACCGCGCACGCCCGGAGATCCTCCAGACCATCATGGACCTGGCGCTCAACCGTACGCTCGCCGGTCGCGCCCTCCCCGAAGGGAGCCGCATCATCAGTGCGGTGAACGCCGGTGATCAGTACCAGCTCACGGACCTCGACCCGGCCCTGGTGAGCCGCTTCAATATCGTGAACTTTCGTCCCACGGTCCAGGAGTGGCTCCTGTGGGCGAAGAAGGCCGGGGTCGACCCCCGCGTGACGGAGTTCATTGAAGAGAACCAGATCTGGCTGGACAAGGATCCGGACGCGAAGGAAGGAGCGGACACGGGCCTTGACAAGACCCCCGACCGCCGCGGCTGGAAGAGGGTCTCGGATATCCTCCGGGCTTCCGGCGAGATGACTCCTCTGGTGACCAAGGCCATCTCGGCTGTGGTGGGAGCGAAAGCTTCGAGTGCCCTTGTCTCCAGTGTCTCCAGTCACAAGATCGTCTCCGGAAGGGAGGTGATGATGAACCTTCCCAAGGTAAAGGAGAAGCTTGAGAGCTATGAGCTCCATGAGCTCTCCGTGGTCAACGACGGTATCTACCGCTTCCTGGAAGTGGAGAAGGTCCCTGCGAAGGACCTGGAGAAGGCCAAGAAGAACCTCGAGGACTACTTCGGTTTCCTGGCGAAGGAAAAGAAAGAGGCAGCCGCCCACTTCGCGAACCTCTTCGTTCAGAAGACCTATCCCACGGCGGTCTCCTTCATCGCCCGTGAGTGCCAGGTCCTCACGATGATGTTCATCTCCTATGTCAAGAGTATCAAGTAAATGAGAGAGCGTATCACTACCATCATCCAGCGCTGGTTCATTCAGGAGCCAGCACTCTTTCAGGTCGTCTGTACGCATGACCTCGAGGTTAACACGCATATGGCCTGTCCCATCCGCAGCGGACGCCGCCGCATCGAGTATAACCCCGACTATCTGGCCGAGATGACCGATGAGGGGCTGGAGGAGGCACTGCGCACGGAGGCGGTTCGTATCCTTCTCAAGCACCCCTATGAGCGTAAGCCGGACGGGTGCAGCCAGCAGGCTATCGCCCTGGGCTCCAACGTGGTGGTGGGGGACAACTACCAGTACGCCTCCTTCCGTATCGAGAAGCCTGCTGATTATGGGCTTCCTGAGGGGATGGCCTACGAGTGGTACTCCCGCAAGATACAGGAGATGCTCCCGCCGGGGGACGGCGACGGTGCCGGTTCTGACTCTGACGGGAACTCCGCGGCCTCGGAGGCGGCGGCACGCTGCCGGGACCTCTCCGAGCTCTGGGATGAGGACGAGCTCACCGTCGCTCTTATCAACGGAGTCATCGAGGGGTGCACCTCCTGGGGCTCACTTGCAGGAGCCTTCGCCGAGAAGCTCAAGGCCTCTACCCGTGCGAAGATTAACTGGAGGAACGTGTTCAGCGGCTTCCGCGCAAGTATCCTCTCCTCCAGGCGCAAGCTTACCCGAATGCGTCCCAACCGCCGCACGGGCTTCGAGAATATGGGCTCCATCCGCCGATTCGACACAAGGCTCCTCGTAGCGGTTGACGTGAGCGGCTCCATCTCTTCGGAGAGCCTCTCGTACTTCTACGGTGTCATCAACAGCGCTTTCCGCTACGGCTTCGAATCGGTGGATGTCATCCAGTTCGACTGCGGGGTAAGGGTTGTGCAGAACCTCAAGAAGGTAATGAGAGACGTGACTGTCATCGGCCGTGGGGGGACCTCTTTCCAAGAGCCCATCGAGTACGCACACGAAAACGGCTACGACGGCCTGCTGATCCTCACGGACGGCTATGCCCCGGAGCCCTGGCTCCCCGATAACATGCGCTGCAAGATCGTCTGGGTCTGCCAGGACAGCAGCTGCTACGAGCGTCATCATCACTGGATGGAGAAGTCCGGACGTGTCTGTACAATTGAACTGCGATGAAACCATTTCTGGAAATACCCGAGAAAGTCATCATGAAGAAAGTACGTTCCTATATACACGCATATAGGAGTGGGCTTTCTTTTGAAGACCGGTTCGATTCACGGCGCTGTTTTGAAAAGGCCCTGGAAACGATACTGGATTATTACCGAAAACTCCATGGGATTCGAGATCTTGACCGCCCTTTGGATTCTCAGATAATAGAAATGAATGAAGCTATCGCTCACTATACGCCAATTGTTGAAGAACTGATTGAAAAAACTTGTATTCTGCATAGTAAGGCAGCGAAGATGGGACAAATCAATACAGTACGTGTTGAAACAGTGCTGCTGCCCGCGTTGTTGGAAGCCGGGTATAAGGCAAAGACGTGGATGACTGGTAACAGGGCCCACGTCAGCATCGAGCTGGATTCCTGTCAGAAGACTCGTTCGCTTCGGTTTTGCATTAATAATCTTGATGATTTGACGACAGAACGGGTATCTGGTATTCTGACTGCTATCCAGGAATTGGAAACTACAATCCGTAAAATCGGGGAGGATGTTTCTCTCCTTTAATACAGAGCAAAAAAATGAAAATAGAAGAAATGACCGAGGAGGAAGTCCTCAATCATGTCGCCACCGGCATCCATGACTATCTTATGCGTATCCGTCCTCACGGTGAGTTCATTCTTGATGTGGCAGTCAGGGCGCAGATTGCCGAACTCAAGCGCCTCTATAGTTGGAGCTATGGTGTAACCACTCCCAAGGGTCAGCTTTCCAGTGAACAGCTCCTGGAGCTGGACCAGATCATCGCTCATCTTGAACCCCAGATGACTGAGAGGGCCCGCGCCGTTCAGCTTCACTATTCCCAGAATGAGACCATCTGGCAGATCCAGTCCACCTCCGCGAAAGCCCAGATAGAGAAGGCCTTCAAGGATGAAGGCATCAAGGTCACCGTCGATGCACAGCGCTATAGAGCGAGGGTACTGGCATACCTTGGAGGTCACACGCTCCGCTTCTACGTGGGCTTCAAGGCCCTTGAGAAAGGAGAAGAAGTGCTGGAAGGAGTCGTTCAGGCAGTCCTTGATATGAGGGATGCTCTTGTGCGTTTGGGAACAGATGTAAAAGTAAGCAAGTAGCTATGCGCCTTTTCAGCAAAAGAAAGCCCTTCCCCCTCACCGATGAGGAGGTCATCCGTGAGGCCCTAAAAACCGTCACTGAATATGCCAATCGTCACCCCGGCGAAGAGTTCAACATCAATG
>JAEEGK010011863.1_pt1 | contig 19854 bp, 19 predicted proteins | sample 8958771 | NCBI WGS metagenome assembly JAEEGK01 (sample SAMN16246547, study PRJNA631951) | gut metagenome | biome: gut microbiome; feature: rumen; material: SC-attached | host: Bos | place: Iran: Karaj | collected 2018-10
ATGCTCCATTTGATTTTTCAGAAGAGGATGCACTTGCAATTCTCAACTCTGTAAAATTTATGGAGAAGGATGAAGCTGATGAACTTTATACGAGTTTACTTCGTCAAACAGAGTCAAACGAATACTTTGACCCTGCTACAATTGAATAATAACAACCCAAACCAACAACTAAGAAAACACAGTCGGAAACGGCTGTGTTTTTTATAGTAAAAGGTAATGGCATATACTGATATTTTACAAATCCGTATTTCGGTATATAATGGATTCATTATGTGCAGGGATTTGCGCAGACGACAAACAACGAATAAAACAGGGGTACATAAATGAAGATAAAGAAAAAACTCATAGCATTCATACTTGTTACCGCGATTGTAATGTGCGGCGCGTGCACGTCTGACAAGACTTCTGGTTCAAAGACAGAAGATACGTCGGCAAGCGTAAATTCGACTGATTCGGGTACATCAGTAAGCACACCCGAGCCTGCATCACCCGATGCGGGACGTGACGTAGTCATTCTTTTTACAAGCGATGTTCATTGCGGCGTAGACACCGATTTTGGTTATGCGGGATTGGCCTCTGTGAGAAAAGCCCTTGAGGAAGAGGGAAACGTTACGCTTCTTGTCGATGACGGAGATGCAGTTCAGGGTGAGCCTATCGGAACCATGACAAAGGGTGAAGCAATCATCAGACTCATGAACCTTCTTAAGTATGATGTTGCAATTCCCGGAAACCACGAATTCGATTACGGCATGGACCGATTCAACGAGCTTTGTTCCATGGCCGAATATCCTTATATCAGCTGCAATTTCAACAAGCAGGGCGAGCTTGTTTTCAAGCCCTACATCATCAAAGAAGCCGGCGATTTCAAGATCGGTTTTGTCGGCGTTACAACACCTTATACTCTTAAGTCTTCGACGCCCAAGTATTTCCAGAACGAAAAGGGCGAGTTCATCTACGGTTTCATGCAGGATGCGGACGGAAAGCAGGTTTTTGACGCAGTTCAGAAGGCTGTTGACGGAGCCAGAGCAGAGGGAGCCGATTTCGTGGTGGTAATGGGCCACATCGGAAACGTGTCGGAGGGAAGCCCCTACACATACGCCGATATTATCGAAAACACTACGGGTATCGACGTGTTCCTTGACGGCCACAGTCACGACACCGATTGCGTTTCGATGAAGGACAAAGCGGGAAATACCGTTCTTCGTTCGGCTTGCGGCACAAAATTCAATTCAATCGGTTGGGTTAAGATTTCTGCAGAATCTAAGAAAATCGAATCGGGCCTTTACACCTGGGGCAGCGAGCAGACCGTTCCGGGTGCGTTTGCGCTTGATGAGGAAGTTAAGCAGGCAGTCGAAAAAGAAACCGGAATCCTCGATGAAAAACTTGCGGAAGTGGTTGCACATACTTCCGTTGAACTTACGATAAACGATCCCGTTCAAAAGGACGAATCGGGTGCTCCCATCAGGATCGTTCGCCGTGCCGAGACCAACCTCGGTGACCTTTGCGCCGATGCTTATAAAGACCAGCTGGGCGCTGAGATTGCTTTTTGCAACGGCGGCGGAGTGCGTGTGAGCATTCCCGAGGGAGATATTACCCTTAACGATATTTTCAAGGTTCATCCCTTTGGAAACGCTCTTTGCATGGTAAATGCAAGCGGAAAGACGATTCTTGATGCTCTTGAGTGGTCCGTTAAGAAGACACCTTCCGAGAGCGGCGGATTTTTGCAGGTTTCCGGAATAACCTTTGATATCGACCTTGACGCCGAGACCAATTGCGTTTCGGACGAAAACGGAATGTTTGTAAAGACCGAGGGCGAAGGACGCGTCAAAAACGTCAAGGTGAACGGGGAGCCTTTGGACCCTGAGAGAATATATACGGTTGCTTCCAGCAACTACGTTTTAAAGAACAGCGGCGACGGATACACGATGTTTAAGGATTCGGAGCTCCTTCTTGATGAGGTAATGCTTGATTATCAGGCTTTGATCAACTATATTACGGACACGCTTGACGGTGTTGTCGGTGAAGAATACTCGGATCCTTACGGAAACGAGAGAATTCGCGCGATAGTTCGATAATCAAAGGTACATTTTTGTCGTGCGATGGGTTATAATGGTGCATGTATGAAAAAAAGCGGTGGACAGAAAAGAAAGTTAATATCCTGCCTGCTTCTTGCGTGTTTGCTTATGGGGTGCGCAAGCAAGGGTGCCGCGTCCGCAAACAACGATAATACGCTTACAAGTGTTCCTGAAAAGACCGCGATGCTTGCCGAAGCGAGAACGGAATATAAGGTTCCCGAGAGTTATCCGGCGGTGTCGGTGGATTTGATCGGTTATACGGTCGGAACCGAGAAGAAAGCGGTTATCAGGGCCAAAGAACTTCCAAAGACCTTTGTTTTGAAAAATGCGGTAAGCGGTGAAAAGGTATTTGAGGGAAAGGTTAAGCCTATAGAAGATGCCGATTCTGAGGGCATGTGCGTCGGCGTTGCCGATTTTTCCGAGATTGACGAAGAAGGAACCTATTACATTGAGACCGAGTATCTCGGAGATTCCAAGGAATTTAAGATAAAAACCGGAGTTTATGATGAACTCCTTTCAAGAACATTCGGAAAGCTGCATGCTTTAAGGGCAAACATCGAGTACGGAACAAAATCCGTTCCCGCCCCGGGTAATTCCGATGAGACTTTGGATGTTTCCGGAGGATGGAAAACCGGTGAAAACGGCCAAAAGGACGTAGTTACGGGGTGTATGGCAGCCTACGATCTGATGGTGGCTTACCAGTACCATCCCTCATCCTTTGGCGATGACATGGGCATTTCGGAGAGCGGGAACAGGATTCCCGACATTCTTGATGAGATCATGTTTGAGACCGACTGGCTGTTAAAGATGCAAAACCCGGAGACGGGGGGCGTGTATACGGCAGTTTCTTCCAGAAAGACTTCTACGGGAAGATTCGAGCCCACCATCGACGGCGAGGCCACGAGAGCGACGGTTTACTTCTGTGTGGTGATGACTCATTTTTCCTATGTCATCAATAAATTCAATTCGGCTTACGCTTCAAAGTGTTTAAAGGCCGCAGGACTTGCATGGAAGTGTCTTGAGGCCAACAAGAACCTGGTAAGCTCGGAGCAGATGTACCGTGCGGCAGTTGAACTGTACAAAGCAACGGGTTATGCGGTCTATAAGAAAGTCATCGATGAGTATTTAAAGTCAAATGCCGACAAGGACTTGACCGACAGGACCATGGTGGATGCCGCCATCACTCACATGTCCACCACACGGAACGCAGACATGGACCTTTGCGGCAAACTCATGGAACGCTTCATGGCAAGGACCCATTCAAAGGCAGCAAAGGCAAGAGATTGCGGATATATGGTGGAGTCGGCGGATATGACTCCGGAAGAGCTTCTTCGTAACACCGAAGAGCTGGTGGTGGTGGATTATATCATCTCGAGTCTTGAGTATGAGAAAATGGAAGAAAATTACCTGCATTACATGTGCGGGCGAAATATAAAGAGTGAGTTGTATCTGGATTTTGAGTATGATCCCGACGGATATGCAATGCTTTTGGTGTTGCTGGGCAGACTCACGGATAAAAAATAACAGGAGACTGAATTATGAAAATTGCGGTTTTGGCAGGCGGAATAAGCACGGAACGTGACGTTTCCCTTTCTTCGGGAGACAAGATCTACAAGGCTCTTAAGCAGAACGGACATGACGTGGTGCTGCTGGATGTTTTTCTCGGAATACAGACCGAGGAACCGGCGCTTGTGTTCTATCACGGGGACGAACTCAAGGGAGAGATATCGGCGGTTAAGGCCGAAAATCCGGATATAGAAGCTGTAAAAGCGCTCAGAAAGGGTGACAACTCTTTCTTTGGGCCCAATGTACTTGAGATCTGCAAGGAAGCAGATGTGGTATTTATCGCACTCCACGGTGAGAACGGCGAAAACGGAAGAGTTCAGGCCGCTTTCGACCTTCACGGAATCAGATATACCGGAAACGATTACGTAAGTTCCGCTCTTGCCATGGACAAGAGCCTTGCAAAGGAACTCTTCGCCGCTCACGGGATCAATACTCCTCAGGGCTTTACCCTTAAAAAGGGCGAAGACGATAATCACGAGGTTAAGTTCCCCGTAGTCGTAAAAGTAACGGACGGCGGTTCCAGTGTAGGTGTATATATTTCCCATAACAGAGAAGAGTATGATCACGCAAAGGCAGAAGCCTTTAAACTGGGAAACACCCTTATTGTGGAGCAGTACATAAAGGGCCGCGAGTTTTCCGTGGGTGTTATCGAAGGGAAAGCACTTCCCGTTATCGAGATCGCTCCCAGAGAGGGCTTTTACGATTATAAGACCAAATATCAGGAAGGCGAGGCCATCGAGACCTGTCCCGCCGAGATTGACGAAGAAACCACAAAGCGCATGCAGGACATGGCCGAGAAGGCATTCGCCGTGTTAAGACTCACCAAGTACGCCCGCATGGATATCATGATGAATGAAAAGAATGAGATTTTCTGCCTGGAAGCCAACACGCTTCCCGGCATGACTCCCACCTCTTTGGTTCCTCAGGAAGCGGCCGTTGTGGGAATGAATTATAACCAGCTTTGCGAAAAGATAATCCGCATGGCTTTTGAATAAGCGATTTTTAGGAGTAAGATGAAACAGATTTCTTTGGAGTCGGTGGCACTTGCCACAGGCGGAAAACTTGTAAACGGAAATGCGGAAACCCTCATTAACGGCGTGACCATGGATTCAAGAAAGGTCGAAAAGGGCAATCTTTTCGCCGCCATCAAGGGAGAACGTGTCGACGGTCACGATTTTATCGATGATGTTTTCACAAAGGGCGCGGCAGCAGTTATATGTGAGAAGCTTCCCGAAAACCCGAAGGGTGCCTGCATTCTTGTAAATAATACGGTGAAGGCCCTTCAGGATCTGGCTGAATACTACAGAAAGAGCCTTTCAATCAAGGTTGTCGGAATCACCGGGAGTGTCGGAAAAACAAGCACCAAGGAAATTGTTGCCGCAACACTTTCCGCAAAATATAAGGTTCTTAAGACTGAAGGCAATTACAACAACGAGATCGGTCTTCCCCTCACCGTTCTTTCCATCGGGGAAGAGCATGAGATCGCGGTGCTTGAAATGGGTATAAGCGATTTTGGCGAGATGCGGGTTTTAAGTAAGATCGCCCGTCCCGATATCTGCGTTATAACAAACATCGGCCAGAGCCATCTTGAGAATCTCGGTTCCAGAGACGGTATTTATAAAGCAAAATCCGAGATCTTTGAATACATGAACCCCAAGGGATTCATTTTCTTAAACGGCGATGATGACATTCTTTGTACGAAGAAGGACGTTAACGGGATCAGGCCCGCAACCTTCGGGCTTACGCCGGACTGCGACGTTCATCCCGCGGATATCGTGCCCCACGGATTAAAGGGCACGAGCCTTAAGGTCGTTACGCGTGAAGAAACCTTCCCGGTAAACGTTAAGCTTTTCGGCAAGCACATGATCTCAAATATCATGGCCGCCGTTTCGGTGGGAAAGAGTCTTTCCATGACCACGGCGGAGATCGTGAAGGGGCTTGAGAACGCTTCCACCATAGACGGAAGACTTAAACTCATTCCCTTCGGTGAAGGCTTTATCATCGATGACTGCTACAATGCGGCGCCCTCTTCCGTGCGTGCCGCCATTGATACCCTTTCCATGGCTGAGGGCGTAAAGGCAGCAGTACTCGGCGATATGTTTGAGCTTGGTACGGATTCCGATCTTATGCACAGGGAGATCGGTGAGTATGCCGCAAAGTCAGGGATTGATAAGCTGATCTGCATCGGTGAAAATTCGATCCACATGTATGAAGGCGCAAAATCTGTTGCCTCAGGCGTTAAACTTAAATATTTCCCCACTGTTGCGAAATTCATCGAAGAGATGCCCCTTCTTTTTGAAAAGGATGATACGATCCTTGTAAAGGCGTCCCACGGAATGGAATTCGTAAAGGTGGTCGAAGCACTTAAAAACAGATAAAAAGAACTCCCGCGGGTTGCGGGAGTTTTTCTTTGCTTAGACTTAAACGGTTTTGTTTCTTCTGTAGGCTTCCAGAAGCTCTTCCTGAACGCGGGGGCTGATTTCCTTAAGCTCGGCCTTTGAAAGACCTGCGGTATCGATGGGCTTACAGAACTCAATTGAAACATTGGTGGATTTGATCTTCGGGAAGTGTGCCTCGAAGATTTGATCCGTGTTGTTGATTGCGATAGGGATGATCTTGCAGCCTGCTTTCTCGGCGATTTTAAGACTTCCGTCGTGAAAAGGCTGGAGGTCGTCGGTTCCCTTATTTCTGGTGCCTTCGGGGAAGATAACGATGTTGGTACCGCCTTTAATCAAATCGGCGCATTTAAGAATGACTTTTAAGCCCTTTCGGATGTTGCTCCTGTCAAGGAACTGGCAGTGCATGAGTGCCATCCAGATGCTTAAGATCGGGATCTTTAAGGTTTCTTTCTTTGCCACATATCCTGTTTGACCGGGGATGATATAATAGGTTATTATTATATCGAAAATGCTCCGGTGGTTGGGGACATAGAGAATCGCCTCGCCTTTCGGGATGTTTTCAAGGCCCTTTACATCGGCCTTTACACCGCTTATCATTGCAAGAAGGTGAAAGGCACGGGAGACGATGGCCTGGGAAGAAACCGCCGCCGCTCTTTTGGAAATGAGCCACACGATACCCTCGATGAGGATCACGGGGATCGAAAGGATCAGGAAAGTTATGGTATAAAGAAGGGCAAAGATAAATCTGATCATAATTACCTCTTTTTACTGTAGTTTCGAAATATTACGTTCATTATAGACGGTGAAAGAAAGAAAGACAAGTTTTAACCTGTATTTCGGAGGGACCGAATGTTACGGATAAAAAATGCTTTGATCGTAAACCCCGATTCGGAGGAATTTAAGGGTTTTGTGGAAATGGAGGACGGGGTCATAACCCACGTGGGACCTGCGCCTTCGGGAAAATGCGCCGAGCGGGAAATTGACGCGGAAAATATGATAGCGATGCCGGGATTCTGCGATGTTCACGTGCATTTCAGAGATCCGGGATTCACTCATAAAGAAGACATTATTACCGGCGCAAAGTGCGCGGCAAGGGGCGGATTTACGGATGTGGTCCTGATGGCAAATACAAATCCCGTCACGGATAATACGGAAACCCTTGAATACGTACTTAACAAAGGAAAGACCACGCCGATCCATGTTCACGCCTGCGCGGCCGTGACAAAGGGCTTAAAGGGCACGGAACTTACGGATATGGAGGCGCTTAAAGCTGCGGGTGCGGTAGGATTTACCGATGACGGAATCCCGCTGATGGATGAAACTTTACTTAAAACTGCCTTTGAAAAAGCAGCGGCTCTCAATGTTCCCGTGAGTCTTCACGAAGAGGATAAGCGTCTTATAAAGGAAAACGGCATCAATCACGGCAAAGCAAGCGAACACTACGGAATATACGGCTCTCCCCGGGAGGCCGAGGCTTCGCTTATAGAAAGAGACATAGAAATTGCCCTTAAGACCGGCGTTAAGATGGACGTACAGCACATTTCCACAAAGGAAGGTGTCGAGCTTGTAAGAAAGGCCCGGGAAAAAACCAAGGACATCTGCGCCGAGGTTACGCCACATCATTTATCACTTACGGAGGATGCGGTCATCGAATTCGGGGCAAATGCGAAAATGAACCCGCCCCTTCGGACAGAGGAAGACAGGCAGGCCATTATCGAAGGGATAAAGGACGGCACCATATCCATGATAGCCACGGACCATGCGCCTCATGCACCGGAGGAAAAAGCCGGTGACATTTTAAAGGCGCCCTCCGGGATACTGGGCCTTGAAACTTCCTTCGTCATTGCTTATAACGAGCTGGTCAGAAGCCGAGTGATTGCGCTGCCGAAGCTTGTTTCCATGTTTACGAAAAACCCGAGGGAATTCTACGGATTTCCTTCGGAAAACATAAAAGAAGGAGCACCCGCCGACATAACGATCTTTGCGCCCGAAGAAGACTTTCTTTATGATAAAAGCGTGTCTAAATCGGTGAATTCGCCTTTTCTCGGAAAGACCTTCAAGGGTAAGATCAAATACACGATTTGCGGGGGAAAAACAGTTTATGAAGATTTATGAAAAAGGAAAAGTGACCGGGAGCCGCAGGCTTTCGGAAGGAATATACGAGCTTTGTATAAAGACAAACATTGCCGATAAGTCAAAGCCCGGACAGTTTGTTATGGTTTATCCGAAGGGTAAGGACACGCTGCTTCCGAGGCCCATCAGCATCTGTGAGGCGGGAAACGGAGAACTTCGCCTGGTTTACCGTGTTGTGGGGAAGGGTACTCACGAGTTTTCGACATACGGTGTCGGCGAGGAGGTTATGCTTTTAGGTCCTGTGGGAAACGGCTTTCCCCTTGAAGAGGCAAAGGGACATGCGGTACTCATGGGAGGCGGGATCGGTGTTCCGCCCATCCTTCAACTTTCAAAGGAACTAAAAAGCGAGAGCGTGACTGCCGTCATGGGCTACAGAAACAGCGACATGTTCTTAAAAGAGGATTTCGAAAAGTACGTTAAGACAGAGATAGCCACCGAGGACGGCAGTTTCGGCGTCAGGGGTAATGTGCTTGATGTGCTCAGAGAAAAGAACCTTCCCTGTGATGTGATATTTGCGTGTGGGCCTATGCCGATGCTTCGTGCCATTAAAAAATACGCGCAGGAGAAGGGCATCAAGGCTTACATTTCTCTTGAAGAAAGAATGGCTTGCGGTGTCGGAGCGTGCCTCGGCTGCGTATGCAGGACCACAAAGAAAGACGCCCACTCACATGTGAATAACGCCAGAGTTTGTACCGAAGGACCGGTTTTTGAAGCGGGGGAGGTTGATATCTGATGAATACGACAGTAAATATCGCGGGAGTAACATTTAAAAACCCCGTAACCACCGCATCGGGAACCTTCGGTTCGGGAATGGAGTACGGCGAGTTCGTTGATCTGAACCGTCTCGGTGCCGTTACCACCAAGGGAGTTGCCTTAACACCCTGGACCGGTAATGATACCATAAGAGTTACCGAGGTTTACGGCGGTATGCTGAACGCAATCGGCCTTCAGAACCCGGGAATCGAGGTATTCTGCGAAAGAGACATACCCTTCCTTAAAAAGTACGATACGAAGATCATCGTGAACGTATGCGGAAAAACCGTTGAAGAATATGTGGGAGTGGTCGAAAGACTTGCAGGAGAGCCCGTGGATATGCTTGAGATCAATGTATCCTGCCCCAATGTAAAGGAAGGCGCCATCGCTTTCGGTCAGGACGCAAAGGCTCTTGAGAATATCACCAAAGAGATAAAGAAGGTCGCAAAACAGCCGGTTATCATGAAGTTAAGCCCGAATGTGACCAGGATCGCCGATATGGCCAAGGCTGCGGAGGCTGCGGGGGCGGAAGCAATTTCTCTCATAAATACCATCACGGGAATGAAAATAGACATTAACCGCCGCAAATTTGTACTTGCCAATAAAACAGGAGGCATGTCGGGTCCTGCCATAAAACCCATTGCGGTCAGAATGGTTTATGAATGCTCAAAGGCCGTAAACATTCCGATAATCGGTATGGGCGGAATCAGAAACGGTGAGGATGCGATTGAGTTTCTTCTTGCAGGTGCCAGCATGGTTGCCGTCGGAGCCGCAAACTTTATCAATCCTTTGGCGACTGTCGAAGTAATTGACGGAATTGAGAAATACATGAAAGATAACGGAGTAAATGACGTAAAAGAACTTGTCGGAGCCGTGTGCTAAGATTAAAAAACAAAAAAATCGGGGGCGAGATATTCGCCCCCGGTTTCGTTTAACTATTCATTTGTAATTCAGTTCTGTGACTGGCCTGCAAGGTCGTCAAACTTTTTCATTACGGCTTCATAGGTCTGCTTGGAGATTTCGGGAAGCTCGCCGCCCCAGGTCTTTTCAGCCTGTTCATAGCCTTTCTTGAAAGCTTCTCTCATTTCCTCAACCTTGGAGGGATCGCCGCCCGTAAGAGCCATCGCGAAATCGATGATTCTGTCGGAGGTCTGGTTAACGCCCCAATAGCCGTCTTCGGCGATATCTGCCTGCGCCTGTGCCTTGGTCTCGGGATCTACGGTGTAGTTACCTTCACGTAAGAAACTCCAGATGTCAGTAGCATTGCCCGCTGTATCAGCCTGTTTGGATATGAGCTGACGGACGATGTTCTGCAACTGTTCGAGACGGTTCTGCGCATCGAGCTTTAATCTATTGATCACTTCCTGGTTAGCCTTGTAAGTCTGAGTAGGCATTTCCAAGGTGGGCTCATAGACTACGCCGGTTTCTTCCGCTGCAGTCGTAACATTTTCGGCACCCTTATCCGCGGGCTGTACCGGTTTTTCTGCAGGCTTGTAGGAAGAATACGCTTCTGTTGAGTTTGTAATTCCGTTTACAGTCATGATTGTCCTTTCCGGGATTATGGTTAAATCCCTATTTCATGCGCACATCCCTGTGCAAAAAGAAGATACTTTTAGTTATCTGTATCTATTATCGGACATTCCTTTACAAAACTTAACGGTAAAAATAAAATTTTTTTAAAAAAGTTGCTTTGTCCGTGCATAAAAAATGATTAGATGATAATATTGTATACAAAGTACAAAGTACACTAAAATACATTCCTAGGTCGAACATCCGATGATATACGAACAGGCACACGCAAAAATAAATCTTTCCCTTGATATCACGGGGAAAAGAGACAATGGCTATCACGAGGTTTGCATGATAATGCAGACCATCAGTATCTGTGACGACCTTTCCTTTGAGAAAGGGGCGCCGGGTACGGGCGTGGTGCTTACGTCTGACAGCGCCCTTCTTCAAAGCGAGATGGCGGAGGGGAAGGATAATCTCGTGCTCAAGGCCGCACGGCTTCTTTTTGAACGCATGGGAAGGACCGGGGATGTAAAGATCACTCTTACCAAGAGGATCCCCATTGCCGCAGGTCTTGCCGGGGGAAGCGCCGATGCGGCGGCGACTCTGAGAGGCTTAAACAGGCTCTTTGAGTTCGGGCTTTCCATGGATGAACTCAGGGAGATTTCCGTAAAGATCGGGGCGGACGTACCTTTCTGTGTCGAAGGCGGGCTTTGCCTCTGCGAAGGGATCGGAGAAATACTGACGGGGCTTACGCCCATGGCATCGATGCCTGTTGTGATATGCAAGCCCGATGTTTATGTTTCGACCCCGGAGGTTTACAGGGCTTACGATGAGATGCCTCCGAGTAAGCATCCGGACACCGCATCGCTTTTAAAGGCGATAGATACTTACGACAATGCGGGTGCGGTTGCTTTGTTTGAGAATATACTGGAGCCTGTGACGGCAGAAAAACATCCCGTCATAAAAGAAATTGAGAAAAAAATGCTTGATTACGGTGCAATGGGAAGTATAATGAGCGGAAGCGGTCCGACGGTATTTGGGGTATTCGAATCGGACGATGGGGCGAGTGAAGCGGCAAAGCGCCTTGCGGGCGATTACCCTTGCTTTTTCACCGGCGTCGGAAGATTCCATAACACAAAGAAACCCAGATTCGAATAGGAGCAGAGCTTATGCAGGATCACTTTGAACTTAACATGGACGAATACCTTCCCTTGCGGGATGTTGTCTTCAAGACCCTGAGAAAGGCCATTCTGACGGGGGAGATCAAACCCGGAGAGCGGCTTATGGAAATTCACCTTGCCAAGAAGATTGGTGTGAGTCGGACCCCCATACGTGAGGCCATTCACAAGCTTGAGCAGGAGGGCCTGGTCACCATGATCCCGAGACGGGGTGCCATTGTTGCCGAGATTTCGGAGAAGGGCTTAAGAGACGTGCTGGAGGTAAGACGCGCCCTTGACACGTTCTGTGCCGAGCTTGCCTGCGAGCGCATCAGTGAAGAAGAAAAAGAAGCTCTGAGACGTGCCTGCACGGACTTTGAGGAAGCGGTCAAGACCGGTGACACCACCGTCATAGCGAAGGCAGACGTGGCATTTCACGATATAATCATCGGAGCCACCGGCAATGAAAGAATGGTTATGACCATCAACAATCTGGCCGAGCAGATGTACCGGTACAGATTTGAGTATATTAAAGACGCAAGTCAGCATGAGAGGCTTATAAAGGAACACAGAGCACTTTTGGACGCGATCCTTAAAGAAAACGTCATAGGCGCCGGGGAAGCCGCCCGTGAGCACATAGACAATCAGGAAAAGTCCATTCTCATGCAGATTCACCTTGACGAGAAATAGTTTTGCTTTTTGCAGAGGTAATGAGATTGAAAAGAGATGTTTTGGTAACGATAAAGGGACTGCAGTACGCGCTTTCCGAGAATGACGACCAGCGTGTGGAAACCATCAACCGCGGAACCTTTTATACGAGAAACAACAAGAATTACGTTGTTTACGAAGAAACGGTGTCCGATAAGGAAATCGTGAAGAGTGTGCTCAAGTTTGATGACAAGCTTCTTGAGCTGAATAAAAAAGGCCCCTTCAACGTACATATGACGTTTGAAGAGGGCAAGAAAAATTATACAGCCTACAACACTCCCTACGGAGATATCATGATAGGCATCGACACCACGGCCGTTGTTTGCAAACGGGCCGCGGATGAGATCAATATGGCGATCGAGTACGACATGGAAGTGAACTACGAGCACCTGGCCAAGTGCAGGATTGACATGAACGTCAAATCTATTTAACAGCCTTGGCTCCGGCCTTTTCCTGCATGCGTTCAACCCAGGCCTTGAAGCCTTTCTTTTTCACAACAGGGGTGTTGATCTTGCCGTGAAGTCCCTTGACTTCGGTAATGTAGATACCGCTTACAACGGCTTTAACTTCCTTTTTGACGGGAACGCTGTCAAAGATCTTGGCATCACATACAAGGCTCATAACCTGAGGACCGACTTTAGCTTTTACAATGGGAAGCTTGGAGCGTCTCATAAGCTTGGGAGTCTGGTCGATAACGGACTGGGGAAGTCCCGATTCGTTAAGTCTCATACGTTTCTTGTCTATGATGAGCATGGAAACCGTCTGCTTGTACTGCTCGATCTGAGCCTGCTGGGTTTCCTGACGTTTCTGGGCCTTTTTGCCGAGAAAATATAATAAAACCAAAAGTCCTGCAAGGACAGCAACGACTATTAATGCAATTATCCAACCCATGATATGGTAAAACCTCCGTAATAATTTGCGCTTTCACATTGTACCATTACCGGGGTTTAAACACAAGCAAATATTGAGGTTATGTTTATGCAAGAGTTTATCGGGTATTTACCGAAAATAGGTGAATTCATCTGGGATCACATTATTTACATAGAAACCGTTTTCGCCATCTTTGTGGTTTTCTTTCAGCGCAAGGAACCAAAGAGCGTCTGGGCCTGGCTTATACTGATCTTTACGGTCCCGTTCGTCGGATTTCCGCTCTATCTTCTGATCGGTTTAAATCTGCACAAAGAAAAAATGTTTAAGATAAAGGAGATCGAGGGCCAGATCAACGAGGCCATACGCCGTCAGGAAGCAAGCATCGAAAGCCGCAAGCCTCCCGTAAAGATCGCCAAATACGCATATTACTCTGATATGATTTATTACAATCTGGAAAGTCAGGGCGCTGTTGTCAGTGACGACAACAAGGTCGAGATTTTCACGGACGGAAACGAAAAATTCGAAGCTCTCATCAGAGATATCGAGAACGCGAAACGCTTTGTATTTTTCCAGTATTACATCATCAGAGATGACGAACTTATGCAAAGGATCGTATCCGTCATGAAAAGAAAAGCGGACGAGGGCGTGAGGATCATCATTCTTTATGATGCCATGGGCTGCAGAAAGACGAGAAGACGTTTCTGGAAAGATTTGATGAGTCACGAAAACATCAAGGTTGCGGAATTCTTCCCGGCTCTTTTCAAGAGACTTCAGCTCCGTGTCAATTACCGAAACCACAGAAAGATTGCCGTTATCGATAATGAGATCGCTTACGTGGGCGGCTTTAACGTGGGAAGAGAATACATAGACAAGAGCAAGCGATTCGGACACTGGCGCGATACTCACCTTCGGATCAGGGGAACCGCCGTTGCGGCGCTTTCCATCCGCTTCGCCCAGGACTATGACTACGCTTCGAGAGAAAACCTTTTCAAGGATTCCTCTTACTTTGAGCCCGTAACCGAGCCGCGGGATGACGGCACTGCCATCCAGATCATTTCAAGCGGCCCCGACTCGTCCCTTCCGAATATCAGAAATAACTATCTTCGTATGATAAACAAAGCAAGGAAGAGCATTTATATCCAGACGCCTTACTTTATTCCGGATGAGTCCATACTGGCGGCTCTTTTGATCGCGATCCATTCGGGAATCGAAGTTAATGTCATGATCCCCTGTAAGCCCGATCATCCCTTCGTTTACTGGGCGACTTACTCGCATATCGGAGAACTGGTTTTGGCGGGTGCAAACTGCTACACCTATCAGAACGGCTTTCTTCATTCAAAGGGCATGATCGTGGATGAAGAGATCTGCTGTTACGGAACGGCAAACATGGACATTCGAAGCTTTGCCCTGAATTTTGAGGTTAATGCGGTAATCTACGACGAGTGCATCGCAAAGAAAATGACCGAGATATTCAAGGAAGATATAAAGTACAGCGAACGCATAACCAGGGATGAATATGTGAAGAGGGGACTCCTTCTTCGTTTCAAGGAGCAGTTCTGCCGTCTGCTTTCTCCCCTTCTTTAAGGAATGCGCAGTCCTTGAATTTTATAAGGTTATGTGCTATAAAATTCTTTGTATCATTTTTTATGAGGTTTCAGATGAAAAACCGTATCCTGATTCTGACCATGTCGGTGATTGCTGCGGTGGGAATGATATCCTGCGGTAATCCGGCGGAGCCGGAAGAATTTGTTTTGACAACTCAAAATGTGAATAATTGTATTGTTTCAATCGGAAATTACAAGGATGTTACGGTTGACGTGGATAAGATTGCGCTTACGGACGAGCTGATCGAAAGATACACCGATGAGTTCTTTTCCACGCAGGCTGAAAGCCTTGAAAACTGGGTTGCCGGAAACGGTGATACGGTTATCATTGATTACACGGGAACCGTCGGAGACTCCGGCAAGAAAAATGTCGTGGGTACGGATCAGGCGGTTTCGATCGGAAAGAACACACATCTTGACGGATTTGAAGACGAACTGGTCGGTTCCGTTGCGGGTGCCCACCTTTCCTTTACGGTAAGCTATCCCGAGAACTACTATGACGAGAGTCTTGCGGGGAAGAAATGTGACTTTGACGTTCACGTGAAAAAGGTCATTCCCGGGCTTTCGGATGAGTCGGTTGCGGCGCTCAAGAGCGAGGTATATTCTGACAAAAACGAGTTCAGGCTTTTTGTATACAACAATCTTTCGGAATTCACCGAGAAACAATATGAAAAAGACGTATTTCGTTCCGCGCTCAACAAGATCGTTTCCACTTCGGAATTTACAGAGATTCCCAAGGGACTTGTTGAAAGCATGAAGAAAGAAGTCGAAGAAATCTACACAGACACGGCGGAAAAGTACGGCGTGAATGTGGCCGATTATCTCAAACTTTGTGACTCGGGACTGAATGAAGAAGCAATCAAGCTTGCAAAAGAGCAGATCGTCATATTCAAGATAGCAGTGGATGAAGGACTGGTCGTCGATGACGCCGAGATTGAAGCCCGGGCATCGGAATATGTGGAGCTGTATGATGAATACACATCTCTCGACGATTATTATGCGGTCAATCCCAAAGAAAAGCTTCTGGAAGAAGCAATCACGCAGAAGGTCTCCGATTATATCCTGTCGGTCACAAAGCGATAAACGGATAATTTGATCATATGTTATAGATTACGGAGGAATATTTTTAATGAGAACCAAGGTTAAAGAGCTGTTCAGAAACACCTCTGAATATGCGTCCAAAGAAGTGACTGTCTGCGCCTGGGTACGCACCAATCGCGCACAGGCACAGTTTGGATTCCTTAATGTGAACGACGGATCCTTTTTCGAGAACCTGCAGGTTGTTTACGAAAAGGAACTTGCAAATTTTGAAGATATATCAAAGATCAGAGTCGGAGCAAGCGTTGAAGTTATCGGTACACTGGTGCTTACTCCCGAAAACAAGCAGCCTTTTGAACTTAAGGCAAGCCGTGTAACCCTTCTTGGTGACTGCCCCGAAGATTACCCCATTCAGCCCAAGCGCCACACGAGAGAGTATCTTCGTACCGTTGCGCACCTTCGTCCCAGAACGAACCTGTTTTCCGCAGTGTTCAGGGTACGTTCCGTAGCTGCAATGGCGATCCACACCTATTTCCAGGACAGAGGATATGTGTATGTGCACACTCCTTTGATCACAGGCGCCGATTGTGAAGGCTCCGATCAGATGTTTAAGATCACTACCCTTAACATGAACGATCTTCCCCTTACCGAGGACGGAAAGGTTGATTTCTCCAAGGATCTTTTCGGTAAGCAGTCATTCATCACAGGTTCCGGTCAGCTTCAGGGCGAGACCTTTGCCATGGCTTACGGCGATATCTACACCTTCGGACCTACCTTCAGAACCGAGAATTCCAACACCCAGACCCACGCCAACGAGTTCTGGATGATCGAGCCCGAAATGGCATTCTGCGATCTTCAGGGTCTTATGGATATTGAAGAGGACATGCTCAAGTTCGTGGTTAAGTACGTAATGGACAGATGCCCCGAGGAAATTGATTTCTGCGACAAGTTCGTTTCCAACGGCTTAAAGGATAAGCTTACGGGTATCATCAATGCAAAGTTTACCCGTATTTCCCACCACGATGTTATCGACATCCTGAAGAAGGCTGATGTGAAGTGGGAGTTTGAACCCGACTACGGCGAGGATATTGCCAAAGAGCATGAGAAATATATCGTTGAATATTTCAACGGCCCTGTTTTTGTAACCGACTGGCCCAAGGATATCAAGGCTTACTACATGAAAGTCAACCCCGACAACAAGACCGTTGCGGCTGTAGACCTGCTTGTTCCCCAGGCCGGAGAGCTTATGGGCGGAAGCCAGAGAGAAGAGAATCTCGATGTTCTCATCAAGAGAATGGACGAGATGGGCGTAGACAAGGAAGGAATTGACTGGTACCTCGACACCAGAAGATACGGCGGATGCATTCACTCCGGTTTCGGAATGGGCTTTGAACGTCTTATTATGTATCTTACAGGCGTTGAGAACATCAGAGACGTCATCCCTTATCCCAGAACACCCAGATCCTGCGATTTCTGATAAATATTGCATCAATTGTTGGGACACGGCTTGTTGCGGTGTCCCAAAACTTTTTAATTTTTGGAGGTACTAAGTGCTACAGGACAAAGAAAAAGTCATCGTCATCGATTTCGGCGGTCAGTACAATCAGTTGGTCGCCCGTCGCGTACGTGAGTGCAACGTATACTGCGAGATCTACTCCTACAAAACAGACATAGAGAAGATCAAAGCAATGAACCCCAAGGGCATCATCCTTACGGGAGGGCCCGCCAGCTGCTACGAAGAGGGTGCTGCCACCTGCTCTCCGGAACTTTTCGAACTCGGAGTTCCCGTACTGGGACTGTGCTATGGCGCACAGCTTATGAACCATGTTCTCGGCGGTAAGGTCGAGAGAGCTTCGGCCCGGGAATACGGTAAGACCGAGATCGTGACAGATCCGTCATCACCGCTCTTTAAGGGGGTTCCCGAGAATACCACCTGCTGGATGAGCCATTTTGATTATATTTCCAAGATGGCCCCCGGCTTCAGATCCGTTGCTCATTCCGACAACTGCCCCGTTGCAGCCTGTGAAAACCGGGAAAGAAACCTTTACGGAATACAGTTCCATCCCGAGGTATTGCATACTCCCGAGGGCTCAAAGATGCTTTATAACTTCGTCCGCGGTATCTGCGGATGTTCCGGCGACTGGAGAATGGATACCTTCGTTGAAGATTCCATCCGTGACATTCGCGAAAAAGTGGGAAACGGCAAGGTTCTTCTTGCCCTTTCCGGAGGCGTGGATTCCTCCGTTGTTGCCGGGCTTCTCTCACGTGCCATCGGAAAACAGCTTACCTGCGTGTTTGTGGATCACGGCCTTCTTCGTAAGGATGAAGGTGACGAAGTTGAGGCAGTATTTGGCCCCAAGGGTAACTTCAATCTTAACTTTGTTCGCGTAAATGCGGCAGAAAGATACTATATTAAGCTCGCCGGTGTATCGGAACCCGAGCGCAAAAGAAAGATAATCGGTGAAGAATTCATCCGTGTCTTCGAGGACGAGGCAAAGAAGATCGGCAAGGTGGATTTCCTGGCACAGGGAACCATCTACCCCGATGTTGTTGAATCAGGTCTCGGCGGTGAGTCCGCAGTGATCAAGTCCCACCACAACGTGGGTGGACTTCCCGACTTCGTTGACTTCAAGGAAATAATCGAGCCCCTTCGCTCACTGTTCAAGGACGAAGTAAGAAAAGCCGGTCTTGAGCTTGGACTTCCTGAGTACCTTGTATTCAGACAGCCATTCCCTGGCCCAGGACTTGGAATCCGTATCATCGGCGAAGTCACAGCAGAGAAGGTTAGAATTGTTCAGGATGCTGACTACATCTACAGAACAGAGCTTGCAAACGCAGGACTAAAAAAGCTCCCGGATCAGTATTTTGCAGCGCTTTCCAATATGCGCTCAGTCGGAGTTATGGGTGATGAGAGAACCTACGACTACGCCGTAGTTCTTCGCGCAGTTGAAACTGTAGACTTCATGACTGCAGAGGCTTCAGAGATTCCGTTTGAAGTGCTTCAGCGTGTTATGAGCCGTATTATCAACGAGGTTAAGGGCGTTAACCGCGTAATGTACGACCTCACAAGTAAGCCACCAGGAACTGTAGAACTTGAGTGACATATGTGCCATAGGGCAAAGCAGATTATCTTCCAAGAGGTAAATGTTTTATCCTAAAAGAATTAAATAGAACATAAGTAACAGACCTTGAAAAGGACTAACGAGGCTCCTTTCCAAGGTCTGTTCTTTTAGTTTATGCCTGCTATTTTGTTTGCGTATGCGATTAACCGTTTTCTCGTTTCGGTTTCCGGATTTTGGCATAATTTGATGATTTCGAATAGTTCTGGATCTGATGCTCTTGATATGGTATAGGATATGGGGCTGGAATCATTGGTAAGGTTCATCAGGTATTCTTTGGATGTTTCCAAAACCTGAGCAATTACTTCTAAAGTCTGTATAGAAGGTGTTCTGGCGCCTGATTCGTACCTCAGATAAGCAGGTTGAGAGAGCTGCATTCTTTTGGCTGCTTCCATCTTGCTGATCCCAAGTTTTTCTCTGCACTCTTTTAATCTGTTTATATTCAGTGAAATACTCATACTTTCTGAAACTCCTTCGAAAACAGTATTTGATTTCGGTGTTATCTGTTGATTATACCATTGGAATATGATACCATCAATACATACCAATGGTATACTAGAGAATAAATTTTGATACCAAAGCAAATCCTCTGACATTGGAGGGGTGAAGGTTTTGCTGGAGCGGATGAGGAGGAATCAAACGATGGCACCGAATATAAAAGATATGGAGAACAGACTGAACACATTGTATTGGACTGATTCTAAAAAGTACATGGAATTATTGGATGTGATAAAAGGGATGGGTTATAAAGTCTATCGAAATCCTAAGGGAAAGCATAGAGTGCAGATGGATATGAGCAATGCTTTTGGCGGTATATTCAAAGACTTTTTTTAGTGCAGATATAGCAGCATTCGGTGAAATCACATTTTGTGATTCCACGGAAAGGATTTACTGAACTTGAATAAAATAATATATGTTAA
>JAEEGK010011864.1_pt1 | contig 19853 bp, 14 predicted proteins | sample 8958771 | NCBI WGS metagenome assembly JAEEGK01 (sample SAMN16246547, study PRJNA631951) | gut metagenome | biome: gut microbiome; feature: rumen; material: SC-attached | host: Bos | place: Iran: Karaj | collected 2018-10
TGGTTGTATGATTCGATACGAGCAAAGCGTACCATACGGAACTTCATAACCATGTGGTCAACAAGTTCCTGTGCCTTTTCTTCTGTAAGAATGCCTTTCTTAAGATCACGTTCGATGTAGATGTCCAAGAATGTAGATACACGACCAACAGACATAGCAGCACCGTTCTGAGTCTTAATAGCAGCAAGGTAACCAAAGTACAACCACTGGAAAGCTTCCTTAGCAGTTGTAGCAGGCTTAGAAATATCATAGCCATAAAGAGCAGCCATAGCCTTAATGCCTTTAAGAGCATTAATCTGGTCTGTAAGCTCTTCGCGCTGACGGATAACATCTTCTGTCATTGTTCCGTTACCGTAGTTGAGCTTGTCCTCTTCCTTGCATTTGATAAGGTAGTCAATACCATAAAGAGCAACACGGCGGTAGTCACCAACAATACGACCACGACCGTATGTATCAGGAAGTCCAGTCAAAATATGAGCTGAACGAGCCTTACGGATTTCTGGAGTGTAAACATCAAATACACCCTGGTTATGAGTCTTGTGATATTCTGTAAAGATTTTGTGGAGTTCTTCGTTTCTCTTGTAGCCGTACATTTCGCAAGACTGCTCTGCCATATTAATTCCACCAAATGGCATGAATGCACGCTTCAAAGGTTTGTCTGTCTGAAGACCTACAACCTGCTCCAAATCTTTTCCTTCCGGGCAGATGTAAGCTGCCGGGTGTGATGTAAGACCTGATACAACATCAGTATCCATATCAAGAACACCACTTCTTTCTTTTCCATCCAAACCTACAGAAACCTTGTCGTGTTCTGCCTTCTGTAATTTCTGGAGCTCGTTAAAAAGCTTGTTTGTAGCTGCAGTAGGACCTGCCAGGAATGACTGGTCGCCATCGTACTGTGTATAGTTAGCCTGAATAAAGTCGCGAACGTTTACTTCGCTTGTCCATAAACCGTCAGGATTAAATCCTTCCCATTCTGGTCGTAAAGCCATAATATAACCTCTTTGTATTTTTATAGATGGAAAAACCTTTCCATATTATTGTAATAATAGTGTATTAAAAGGCTTTCTTCAAGGATAAAAACGATTTTTTAAGCAGTATGGCCTTGTTTTTATCCTTTTAATATTTGTAATTATTACAATATTAAAATAATTCCAAATTACAAAAATGTCAAGAGGATTATGAAATAATTTAAAAGATTTTCGTGTCAAGCACGAAAATGACATCAGTCAAGTATGTATTCTTTTTCGGCTTCGACTATTTCTACGTCAGGGAAACCGGCTTCTGCAAGGTGCTGCTTAAAGCCTTCCAGCTGGTCTTTTTCGCCGTGAACAAGGTAGATTTTCTTCAGGCGGGAAGTATCTATCTGCTTAAGCCAGGTAATCATTTCGGAATAATCTGCATGGGCACTGAAAGCATTTATCTGTTCTACAGTTGCCTTTACCTCGTATAAATCACCAAGAATATGAACTTCCTTCTGCCCTTCCATAATTTTACGACCAAGCGTGTTTTCTGCCATATAACCGATTATAAGAACGGTATTTTTAGGGTCTGTAATATCATTTGCAAGGTGATAAAGGACACGGCCTGCTTCACACATTCCGTCAGCGGCAATAATAATTACAGGACCTTTCATTTCATTCAGTTCTTTTGACTCTTCTACAGACTGTGTATAGCGCAGAGAATTAAAACCAAACGGGTTTTTATGATGCTTTAAGAAGGCTTCGTGAACAGATTCATCGTAACATTCCTGATGAAGGCCGAAAACCTGAGTTACGTTTGCCGCCATTGGAGAATCAACATAAATCGGTACAACAGGAATCTTTTTCTGGTCTGTAAGAAGATGAAGATTGTAAATGATTTCCTGTGCACGCTCAATTGCAAAGGAAGGAATTATGATTTTTCCTTTTTTAGAACAGGCATCGCGCACAATCCGTTCAAGATGCTTAAGTGCAAAATCTAAATCTTCGTGAAGCTTGTTTCCATAAGTTGATTCAAGGTAAATATAATCAGGAGCAGGCATATTTGTAGCAGGATTCCTGATTATAGGCTTGTTGCTTCGACCAATATCGCCGGTAAAAAGGATTCTTGTTTCTTTTTCAGGCTCTACCTTGTTTGGATTTATTGTCAGATAGGCAAATGCCGAACCGATTATATGCCCCGCATCAAAAAACTCAAGCTGTACGTTTGGGCTAATATAGCTTTTCCTGTTATAGGAAATAGTTGAAACCTGATTCATAGTATCAACACAATCTATCTGGTCGTAAAGCGGTTTCCAGCGAAACTTTTCGCCCTTTTTTGCTGCCTGTTTTGCAAGAAACTCCGCATCTCTGGCCTGTATTCTTGCACTATCCGATAAAACAATGTTGGTAATATCGCGGGTAGCAGGAGTTGCAAAAATACTGCCCTGGAACCCCTGTTTTATAAGTAACGGTAAGAGGCCGCAGTGATCAAAATGTCCGTGAGTAAGAACTACAGCTTCAAGTCTGTCTGTATCTATAGCAAAGTTTCTGTTTTTTTCGTCCGATTCCTTACGTTTTCCCTGAAAAGCACCACAATCTATAAGATAAAGTCTGCCATCAACCTCAAGAACATGCTTGGAGCCCGTAACTTCCTGTGCCGCACCCAAAGAACAAACTTTTACTGCCATAATCAATCCTCCGCAAACAAACTGTTATGTCCTTAAATTATACCACAAATAATTCATAATGCATAATTCATAATGCATAGTTCATAATGTGTAACGTATCTTAATTATGCATTCTGCATTATACATTAATATATTTCGCTAGAATCTTATTAAGAATTGGGGTATAATTAACTAATATTCATTCTTTAGGAGTAGTTTTGTACTCTCGTGAGTTTAAGGAACCGCCTGCACAGATTGTTCAGAACGGTAAGGCTAATTTTGGTACTTTTCTCGGAATATCACCTAAGTTTGGCATAAAAGGAATGAGAGCACCTTATGCAGGCGTGCCGCTTCCTACTGTTATCTCCAAGCTGAGAATAAAAAGCCGCTTGAATTATCTTTTTTCTATAGATAAATTCATTGGAATAAGCGAGTTTTTCGATTTCAGATTATTCGGCCTTGCAGAAGTAGTATTCTGGAACAAAGAAACCGGTAAAAAATATTTTTATCACACTGTCATTCCTACCCGCCATCATTTTATTCCACTTTCTACCGACCGCGGCATTTGTGCAAGCTATCTGAAACGACGATATATAAAAATCTCCTGGGGAAGAAAACACCAGCATCATGCACTTTCTTTCCGTGTAAAGGGTGATTCAGTAAGACCAAAAGCAGAAGGATTCTTTTTTTCTCCGATTGGCGACAAAATGCATACCGACTGCCTTTTTGTAAATCCGTCCCCAACATCTTCCCGCTGTTCTGCCACCTGGCTTTGCGCCATGAGCATTGACGGTCAGATTTCAATTGATAACGAACAGGCAGATAAATCTCGTGGTCTTGGCGCAATGATTATGAACCGCACTTATGTTAAGGTACACTCAATTGCAACAAGAGCCTGGGGCATGGGCAATGTTGGCGATAAAAAAATTGTATTCCAGCTTGGCTATTCAAATCTTGATGCCACTGATCCGGACAAATACAATTCAAATGTTCTTATTCAGGATGGAAAAGCTACAACACTGCCATCTGTTATAATGACTCATCCTTTTGGAATTGATAAAAAATGGATTATTCAGGACACCGAAAGCATGGTTGATCTTACCTTTACACCTGTATCCCTCACCTCGCGCCTCCTGAACATAATCCTTATGCGACGAAATTACACATACCTGTACGGAACTTATGATGGAGTTCTGCTCAATGCAGACGGTGAAAAAATAGTTTTGAAAAACTTTCCAGGCATACTAAGCAGGGACTTCCTGCGAACCTTGCTATAAATTAATTTATGATTAAACTTTTTGGTATGGGAGAAAAATATGAGTGAAGAAGGTATAAAAACCGCAGATTGGGAACCGGGAACTTTAGACAAGACACGACGAAACATCGGTAATATTGATGATGCAGAAGCCGCTGATATGGTAAAAAAGCTCGGCGGTCAGGTTTTATACGAAAAAAGCTCATCTGGAGGTGCTGCCGGACAAAGCGGTGGCAGAGGCGGCAGGATTGTACGTGCTTCTGATATGGCTGGTGGTGCAGGTGGAGCAGGAGCTGGCGGAAAAGGCGGTACCGGCGGTGCAAAAGGTGGCACTGGTGGAACCGGCGGCGGTGCAATCGGTTTTACTCCTCCAAAAAGACGTACTCATGAAGATTTGCCGGACATCCCTAAAAAAGTAAATGCTGCAATCGACAAATTGATGATGTCTTCTGAATACAAAATCAAACCGAACTTCGGGTTCTTCAACTTTATCAGAACTCTGCAGAAAAACGGTTCGGAAAAGGTGCTGCCTGAGTTTTTCCAGTATAAGCTTAAAAAAGACATTGAACATATTGAATCTTTTATTACCGTTACAAAAACTTTAATTCAGATTGCACCTGCAACCTACAAGGCAAAAATTGTAAACGGTTCAGAAGTTAAGTTTAAGTTTTTAAGGATGATTGCAAACTGGAGTGTTCAGAACATTAAGTTTGAATATGCAGCCGTTCAATCTCAGCAGACACCGGTAATTGTCCGCGACCTTATTGGTCTTACAAGAGCTATCTACACTCCCCTCATCACCCTTTACTATTATGGAAACAACAAGATTCCAAAGCTCATAAAAGAAATCTATTCAGATGAAGCTGCCTACCCTGATTCTCCTCAGGACAAGCTTTCTTCTATGGCAAAACAGGCAATTACAGAATGGCTTTATATTGATACAGAAATTATCAAAAAGCTTTATCCTCTTTTAATGAGAATGTGTTCTGACACCTTTGAAACTTATCCTAATTTCTTCTCTGTAAAAGTTGCAGATATTCTTAAGTTTACAAATCTTCATAAGTTTGACCTGCTGCTTCCAGATAAAGATTCTGCAGAACAGAAACCGGCTGAAAAACCAAAGGCTGCGCCTGTACAAAAAGGCGTTAAGGATGCAACTGTAGTTACAGGTCTTAAGCTTCTTGCACAGCTTTTCCCTAAGGCTGGTTTTGAAAATATTGATGAGCATCCGGATCTGTATCCTTACTTCCAGCCGCTTTACAAGTTCAGTGATGGATTTAATGTTGTATCCCCTGATAATCCACTTCAAGTTATTGTTGTTTTGCAGCGAATTATTGAAGACTGTTTCCAGGGCTGCCGTAAAATCAAATACAACATCCCTGAAAATGGAAAGCCGGGAGATGATACCTTCCTTAAAGTTATTGATGACTGGATTGGCTACCGTGAAGAAACTATTGAACGCCTGTATTTTGAAAAACTCCGCGACCTTGCAAATAATGTTTATTCACAGCCAGATTATCCAAAATCACGAATGGGTAAAAAGGAAATCACATTCCTTTTGTGGCAGACAACCTTCCACTTTATGCCTAGCTTTAAGTTTGATCAGCTTGTTCTTGAACGCCCAACCGATGACAGCAAATACAAACCCTTGTTCCACCGCACCGATTTTGCCCGCAAATATCTTACTCAGATTATCAGCGAGTGTGATGCTCAGGCTGCAGCACGTGGCACAGTTCCATCAATTGCAAATCCTTGGGACCACTACGAGTTTGAGATTCAGAATGAGGTTTCAAAACGACTTGATGTTTTGTTAGGTGCACAGAACAAAGGTGCCAACACAAATGCAACAAATGCAAATCTGTTGAAATATACACTCTGCTTTATGGCTGTTCTTGACTGGTGGATTAACAATCCGGGAAGTCCTGCTTACGCTACAGATCCAATGTCCATCTACAGGATTTCTTCTACCGATGGCAAACCAGAGTTTTCTGTACGAACCCGCTCCGACCAGAATGCATTGTTTGTTCAGGCTGTAAAGGAAAGTTATCAGAAGAAGGTACAATAGCGCCCCTCGCCAACTTATTGCTATTTATTCATTTATTTCAGGGGCACTTGCAATTTTGCAAAGCAAAACTGCGGAACACTTGTGCGGACAAGACCTTCTTAATATATATGATTTCTTCGGATGAAGCTGTAAAAGGTGGCTGTGCTAACATGCAGTTTTTCGCAGATATCTACAATTCTGTAACCATTCTTAAGCATATAGATTATCTCCTCTTCCCTACCTGTCAGCTTGTAAGTTGTATTTAATTTTCCTTTTGGTCTTCCAAGCTTTACACCTTCCTTCTTTTTTCTCTGCAACGCTTCACTTGTTCTTTGTGATAATAAGCTTCTTTCAATCTCCGCCGAAATACTAAAAGCAAATGCAAGCACCTTACTTTGCAAATCCTGACCAAGCCTGTAATTTTCTTTCACCGTAATAATCTTAACACCATTCGCAATCAGATAATTCAAAATCGACATAATCATAAACATATTTCTTCCAAGACGTGAAAGCTCCGAGCAGATGATGATGTCATCAGTCTTTACTTTGCATAATAATTTTCCAAGATTCCGTTTACTTGGATTAATTGTTCCACTCACAGTTTCTTCAATCCACTTATCAATGTGGATACCCTCTTTTACAACAAACTTTTCAATTTCAAACCGCTGATTTTCAACAGTCTGTTTGTCTGTACTAACTCTGATGTATCCGTAAACCATAATTTACCTCGCTATAGTTTTTTATTGAAATCATTAATGATTTGTTATTTTAGATAATCCGCAAGTTTTAAATTAAATGGAGGATTTTTTTAAAATGAAAAAAATCGTAGGAATTATTGGAGCAGCTTTGCTTGCTTCTAGCATTTTCGCAGTTGACTTCTCAGCTGGTGTAAGACTTCAGGGAAGCCTTTTCAAGTATGATGCAGATGGTGTGGATGATGGTGATTCATCAAAAACAGTACCACAAATAGTTGTTCTTGAGGAACACCATGAAAATCAGTTCTATCAGAAGCCAATTTCTTTCGCTGTATCTAGTGACCAGGCTGGTGGAGCTCTTAAGATTAGTAATGTTACAGGAGATGCTGTAACAGCTGATGCATGGTCAATTTGGTTCAAACCAATTGATGCTCTCAAGATTACTGTAGGACGCTGGTCTACAAACCTCAATCAGGAACATATTGGTTGGTGTAACACAGATTCTGGTGTTGATACAGACGGTTATGCATTATCTCTTGGTTTGGACTCATTCTCTTGGGATTTGTTCTTTGAATCAAAGAATGGTATGTGGGTTAGCCAGAACAAAGATGCAGACGCGGCAATTGGTGAAATCTATACAAAATTGCAGTTTGGTGCAGACTTTGGTACAGTTAATGCTATGTTCAATGCTTTGAATAACTTCAAAGATTTCCGCTTTGGTGCTGGTTTGAATCTGGCTGGTCTTCCAGTAGGACTTTGGTTAAATGTAATTGGTACATATGCTGCTAAAGACTTCCAGAGAATTCGTGTTGAAGCTGACGTATCTGGCAATGTTGACAGCCTCGGATATGAATTGTTCCTCGCTGGTGGATATAATATGAAAACTAATACAGGTGCTATGAATGCTTTCACTGGTGTTGAAGGCTGGCATGTTGGTGGATCATACTATCTTCCTGAAGCCGCTGCATTCGTTGGTTTCTATGCTAAACTTTCATTCCCAATTGGAAATCTTGGTGGATTTGTTGAACTCAAAGACAGCAACGTGCTTGCTAAAGACTTCAACATGACAATCAACCCTGGCTTCACAGCTAATGTTGGCGGATGTGAAATTAAAGCAGGTATAAATGTAACTGCTAAGAAAGACATCACTATCGATGTTCCAGTTGAGTTCGCTATCAACTTCTAATTTTAGTTAAATTAGAATAAACAAAAAAAAGCTGTTTGGTTTGCACCAAACAGCTTTTTTTTATATCTAACAGAGCTTAGAAATTGATTGACAATTCAAATGGTACGCTGAAAGCAGCCTTGTAATCAGCTTTTTTCTCTTCTGCATTCAAAACTTTGTTACCTGTATCAATCTGGAACCAAGTATTCCAACTCATAGAACCACAGCTACCCTGAGCACCAACTTTGATTGTTGATGCAAAGTTCTTAGCAAGGATGTTCTTGTCGTTGAAGTATACATAAGATGTTACACCATCAAATGCATAAGAAACTTTCAAAGATATTTCACATTCTGTTTCAGCAGCTAAATCTTTCTTTACCCACTTACCATCAGCACCTACTTCATCTGTTTCTTTATCTTTGAATACAAGATTGCTGTTTGTATAAATAAGAGGAGCAGCAAAGAACTGATATCCGAATGCATCAACACTTCCAGATACAAATACTTCTGGACGAATCCATTCAAATGAATCAGCCATATTTCCGACAAAGTTTGCAAATACATTTACACCATTGAAGTTGTTCTGGTAACCAATACCAAAGTCCATACTTTCAATAGCTGCTTTCTTGTATTTTGTAGTTCCATCAGGATTTTTTCCATCTTCACGTGTTTTTGACTTCATAGAATCGATGTTGTAGCACTTGCCAACAAAGTGCTGCCATCCATCTACTGTCTGGTTAAGACACAAATAAGCACCAATAGTTCCAAAATCAGCACCGTAGCTGGCTTTAGCAAATGCACGCTGAATGTTAAGAGCACCTTTTACAGTGTTTCCTGCTGCATCTTCTGTATCCTTTGCTTTTTCTAACCAGAATTTACCTTCATTGTTTCCGTGTAAACCAAGGTCAAGCCCAAAACCGTTTGAATTGAAAGAAACAAGATATCCATTTCCACCAAGAGCGGTTACAGATTCTGTCCAGTCAATCTGTTCTTTGTTTAAAGCAACATCAAAGTTACCTGCAGTTATCTTCAGAGCATCAATAGGCTTGAACCAGATTGTCTGAGTTGTCTGTTTTGGATTCAGAGTACCACCATCAGTAGTAATCTTCAAAGAAGCACCGGCTTTGTCTCCAGAAATTCCGAATACAAAGTTAGGGTTTGCATAGTCATGGCTATCATTGCCCTGTGAGAACAACTGCAATTTTTCATCTGTACCATAATTAAACAATTTACCATTAATTTTTGTTCCAGAAGAAACATCTGCAGCAAATAAGCTGGTAGCAATAGCTACAGCTCCAATAATTCCTACGATTTTTTTCATTTTAAAAAAATCCTCCGATTAATTTGATTTAATAAAATGCGATTTAACCGGATTTTTAGGATGACTTAAAATGTACTTTCGGAATAAAAACTCATTTTTTTGCCAGTACTTGGATGAACAAAAGTTAATTCGCAGGCGTGGAGCATAAGGCGTTCACCGGGCTCGCAGGTACCGTAAAGGGTGTCGCCGACAATTGGAAGATTAAAGCCATGAGGGTTACTGCTTGCCAAGCGGAGCTGATGAGTTCTGCCGGTGTGAGGTATAAAGCTGATTCTTGTAACGGGCTTGATTTTACCAGTTACAGGATTTTTGTAATTTTCGATATTTTCTAAAGACCATTCTGTTATACCAAGCTTGCCGTACACTTCATCATAAATCTGATGAGGACGATTATCTACATCTAGACGGCACTTTATGGCAACCGTGCCACTTTTTTCTCCATTCTTTGGAGCAGCATCTCCTGTAGCCTTGTACAAAACACCATCCAAAAGTGCAACATATTTTTTTTGTATTGTCCGAGCTTCGAACTGTGCATTCAAATGTTTATGCGCTTCTTTAGTGAGACCTAACACCATAAGCCCTGAAGTTTCCATATCAAGCCGGTGTACAGCAGGTTGTTCTATACAATTTGGGTAAAGCTGCCGAACTCTTGTTGCAACGCTATCTTTTTTATCTTCGCCACGTCCTGGAACAGAAAGCAAGTCAGACGGTTTGTTAACCACAACTAACTGTTCATCCTGGTATAAAATCTCAAGTCCTAAAATTGATGGCAGAATGTATCCGCAGCGTTCATCGCAAGGAGGATAAGCTATACCGTTAATTTTATTAAGAGTATTTCTGCCGTAATAAACCTCATCCATACTCAAAACTTTAATACCCTGTTCAAAGGCATAGGACAAAAGCTTTGGAGCACAACAATCTCCTGTTCCTGTTGGAGGAAGCTTATTATTATGTTCGCTGATAATACTGTTCAGGCTGATTTGTTTTCCGTCAAATCGAGTGAAATTATATAGAGAAAAAACATTGAGAAGTGATTCTGTTGTTAAAGTCTCTCGTGCATTGCAAAGTTCTTCCCGCTGACTTAAAAGAAGCCCTTGCTGCAAGAATTGTTGCGATGAGGCAGTTTTTTCAGCTTCGGTTTTTGAAGTTTTTGTATCCTCACTTTTCAGAGCTTTTTCAATACACTTAATTTTTTCTGTGAGCTCATGAATCTCTTTATCATTTTTTTTCAGCGCAAGATTTATTTTTTCGTTGCTTATAATTGGCGGAACTATAATAATTTCAGAATTATGATTATCAGCAGACTGAGGATGAAATAGTTGTTTGTCATAGATAACATTTCTTAAAATGTTATCTGACACAATTCTCAGTTGTCTGCTGATTCCACTTACCGCCAGCAGCACCACTGTCCCACCGCCACTTCCGTCAACTCTCTGCCCCACAAGACATCCCACCATCAAGCCCTGTCCTTCCCGCTCTTCACTAACAGCGGTTAATTGTTCAAGAACCAGCTGCCCCTTTTCAAGAGCATCTATGGCAGCCATGCAGTAGAGATTTGCAATTTTTTGATTAAACGGCGGGAACATACTTTGCTTAGTGCCAGTTCCTCATTTCAACGGTGTCATCAGCTTTTACAACAAAAACGATTGGCTTGTTTTTTGTAAAGAGTCCGTTTTCTACAACTCCAACAATACCGTTAATTTTATCTTCCATTTCGGCAGGATTTATAGGCTTTTCCCATTTGCAGTCAAGAATCTGGTTTCCGTTATCTGTAATTACAGGACCACACTTTCGCACACCTTCGCGAAGAACACAGGTTGCGCCAAGCTCTTTTAAAGCGTTTGTAACAGGAATCCGTGCATCACCAATAATTTCTACAGGAACCGCAAAACCAGTTCCGATTGTTTCAACAGCCTTTGTAGAATCGGCAACTACAACAAAAATCTTTGAATTATATTCAACAATTTTTTCTCTTACATGAGCACCGCCACCACCTTTAATACAGAAGCAATCCGGTGTAACTTCATCTGCACCGTCAATTGCAAGGTCGAGCTTTCCGCCGATAACCTTATCGTTCATAGAATAAACCGGAATCCCCAACTCCTGGCACACATTTTCCGTCTGAAAGCTCGTAACAACAGCCTTAATGTCATGTAAGTCACCATTAACAATATGTTCAGCAAGTCTTTTTACGGCAGGCATAGCAGTTGAACCGGTTCCAAGACCAATCTTCATTCCGCTGAAGATGTAGCCCTTTTCTATAAGTGTATCAATTGCAGTATTTGCAACTAAAGTTTTCTGTTCTGATTGTGTCATCATTATCCTCTTTTTTAAAAAATTGTATCTATTATGTTATTATCTTCAAAATCCATTCCGGTAAAAAGCTTAAACTGTCTGTAGGCCTGGTATTCAAGCATACGGTAACCATTTTCTACACGACAGCCTGCAAGCGTAGCCCTTTGCATCACATGTGTTATTGCAGGCTTACAGATTATATCAAACAAAAGTTCATCGCCCCTGAAGTTATAAAAAGGAATCGGGTCCATAACATCATCATCACTAGGATTATCCTTTTCCATACCAACCGAAGTTGCCTGAATAATAAGGTTAGAATATTCATCAAGCAGAGAAGCACAGGAAGGTTCAAGCGGACTATATTTAAAGCCATACTTTTCTGCAAGCTGGCGTGCATTTTCTACAGTTCTGTTAAAAATGCACACACGTGCCCCCATCTGTTTAAGCACATAAGCAATTGCCTTTGCAGAACTACCTGCTCCTAAAAGCGCAACCTTTTTATGCTTTATTCTGAATGGGCCTAAAAACTCCTGTAAGGCACGCTTAACACCATAGACTTCTGTATTATAACCAACCCAGCCATTTTCCTTTTTTACAATTGAATTACAGGAACCAATCTGTGCAACCTCAGGCGACTGTTCTTTAAGATAATAAATTATAGATTCCTTATGAGGTATTGTAATTGACATTCCGTTTATTCCAATTTGATTTGCAAAATTAATTGCCTCCGTAATAACTGGTGAACGGACTGGGATATAAACTGCATTTAAACCATTTTTTTTATAACCGACATTATGGACTTCCAGACTCTTTGTTTTTGTTGCAGGCCATCCTGTAATTCCAAAAATCTTAGTTTCTTTATTGATGGCCCTGAAGTTGTAAAGATTATTCAATGTAATTGGATCAAGGTGACCGATAGAAGCTGTATTTTCCAGAGTTTCTTCCGGGGAAGTATATGTAAGATAAGAGTTAGTGAAGGCTGACAATATTCTGGACGGCATACCTTCAACACCAAGAGCGCAAAGGATATGCTCGTAATCTGTCATCTCGGCTGCTTCCTTGAACATATTTGAAACATCAGAAAGCTTGTTTACTTTAAATACAATTTTTGGAATCTCATAACCGGTTTTACGCATATCTTCGCAGCGCTGGCGGATATTAAAAACCGGTCCCTGCATATTGTGATAGCTTCTGATGATTTTTACACCAAAAGCCATCGCCGCATCCTGAATACTTGGAATGTGGTAATCATCTTCAAAATCTACATAAGCAAAGTTTTTTGCCCTGTCCTGATTTGCAAAGGCAAGCGCACGGCCAAAAAGGTTCGTTCTTGAAAACTCACCGCTTGTAAACTTGCCACCGTCAATATCGCGCCTGATTGTAAGAATACACGGCTGGTAAATCATGGAAGGAAAACGCCTTACATAAAGCTGCTCATCCTCATTAAGATAATCTACCCTGAGTTCAACAAGATCAATATACTTCTGATATTTCTGAACAAGCTGAACGTTCTCTTCAAGAGTTTTACAGGATAATGTCATACAAACGAGCGGCTGACTCATAGCGTTCCCATTCTGATTTTATCTTATTCAACTACTAATCTTGAATTAACCTTATCTACAACGTAAAGAATAAGAGTTGTTCCTTTTGCAACCGAGTATGGAATTGTTACGTTTCCACCCGGATGATTAAAGTTAAGGATTGTGTAAGAGTTTCCTTCTTCCGGTACGGCTTCAAGTCTCATAGGTACAGGATAAGGATAAGAAGCAATCTTTGCCTGGAATATTCCGCTGATGTTTTCATCATCAGATTTATCAGGTAAAGCCATTTCTACAGTTACACGGCTGTAATTAGGAATATACTCATCATCAATCTGCTGCTGGCTGACAACAGTTCCAGCCTTTTCATTATCTTTTGCAATATGACCGGTAATATCAAATACAATCTTACTACGCGCAATTGTCTGCAAAAGGTCGTTTATGCTCTGACCGATTACATAAGGACGTCTTGTGTTTTCATAGTTTGGACCACGGCTTACTACAAGCTGTACTGTAACCGGCTTTGTGATTTTTGTACCCTCAGGTGGTTCCTGTTCAAGAATTGTTCCCGGGTCAGAAAGGTCCGGTTTATATTCAGGTTCTGCAAGAACAATAAGAGGCTTTGTCTGGCCGGCAAAAAGTGTCTGTAAGGACATCCTAACATCATCAAGATTTTTACCAACATAAGTTCCAACTTCATCAACAACAATACCGCGGCTGATTACAAGAGAAACTCTGCTGTAGCCTTTTACAATTGAACCTGCAACAGGCTCCTGTTCAAGGATTTTTCCTTCATCATCAGGATTTTCTGAATATCTTAAGGTTATGCGCGGATAAAGCTCTTTTGTCTGCATTTCGAGCAAGGCTTCGTCCCATTTTTTTCCAACAACATTCGGTACAAGAACCTGCTCTTCGCCTTTAACGTTTGCAAAAAAGATTCCGACACAGGAAAGTCCCATAATAAGCAGAGTCAGAATAAAGGTAATGATGATAACCGGAATACTGCTCTGGAAGGTGGCAAAGCTTTCTGCAAGAGTTTTGCGGACTTTTTTAGCTTTGCCTGTTTTTACAGAATTATCTTTATCATCGTATTTATCTTCATTATCGTATTGTTCACTTTCAACAGACACTTCACTGTTAGTTTCACCAACTTCAATTTCGCTGTTATTGAAAGAATCTTTTTCTTCACTTTCTACTGAATCATCAGTTTCTTTATCATCAACTTCATTCATAGCTTCTTTCTGCAAAACATTTTCGTTTTCATCAGTAATCTTTTTTCTAGCCATAATAATCCTCAATCACTCTATTGTAAAATAGTGCCCACAAAGTTTCTTGCACCATTCATAAAATCCTTATAATTCATCTGGTTCTTTCCCTGACGCTGAAGTGACGTAACGCAAAGAAGTCCATCGCCGGTTTTTATAAAAATACCGTTTGGTTTGCTGTAGCTTACAACCTTACCGGCAGGTTCTCCGGAAAAGTCACCTGTATTTATGCCCGCATTTGCAAGCTGCTGTTCAGTAAGCACCTTTGAACATAATATTCTTAAAGGCTGTCCGTTTTCAAGTGTCCAGCAGCCAGGTTCAGGAAAGTAAGCCCTGATTTTTGCTTCTATTGATTTTACCGGAAGCTTCCAGTCAATCTTTCCGTCTTCTTTTTTAATTATATTTGTGTAGCTTGGCTCCCCTGTCTGCTTTGCACCTTCAGGAAGCTTTCCATTTTCTACTATTGATTTTATAACACCGCAGATTAAATCTGCACCAGTTACCGCACTGTCATCTAAAAGAGATTTTGCAGTTTCTTCACCATTTAGTTTTACAATCTGCTGGGCAAGTATGTCGCCTTCGTCCATTTTAAGCGAAAGAGTTTGAATTGAAACTCCTGTTTCTGAATCTCCGTTAAGAATTGCAGCAGGAACAGGTGTACACCCCCGGTATTTTGGAAGCAAAGAAGGATGAAGATTTATTCCACCAAAAGGAAAAAGCGCAAGAAACTTTGGACCAAAAATGTGACCATAAGCAAAACAGACAAGTAAATCTGCATTCAAGGCCGAAACTTCTTCACGAGCCTGTGAATCAAGATGCTCTGGTGTAAAGCATGGGATATTGTGTTCGATTGCATAAGCTGCTACTGGTGTTGGTGTAAGCTCTTTATGACGTCCTTTTGCACTTGGCGGATTTGACAAAACACCGGCAATTTCAAAGCCATATTCCTTCTGGTTTTCAAAGAGGATTTCGAGAGTTTTTCTTGAAGGCTCCGGGCTGCCGGCATACAGTATCTTCATTATTCAGTGCAATTCCTATTTATTCTTTTTGCTTTCTTTGGCTGCAAGCTTTGCCGCAATCTTTCTTGCTTTAGCTTCTTTTTCAGCACGCTTTTGAGCCGCACGTTCTGCACGCTTTTTAAACTGCGCAGTAGTCTTTTCTGCAAAATCCTTATCACCACGGTCGATGTAAAGAATACCGTTTAAATGATCATATTCATGCTGGATAATTCTTGCTAAAAGTCCGTCAGCTTCAAGGGTAAAAGGCTTGCCGTTTTCATTAAGTGCCTGTACGGTAACTTTATCAGGGCGGGTTATTGTTTCGTAAACCTGAGGGATACTAAGGCAGCCTTCTTCATAATCACAAAGAGTTTCTGAAGTTTTAATTATCTGCGGATTAATAAAGGTGCGTCTTACATCATCATCAGCCATAGCAACAAAGAGACGCAGGCTTTTTCCAACCTGTGGACCTGCAAGACCAACGCCCTGTGCCTCTATCATTGTGTCGAACATATCGTTTACAAGCTGTCTGATTTCGTCATTTACTTCTTTTACAGGCTCCGCTGTTTGTCGTAATATATCTTCTCCAAGCTTCGTAATATCAAGAATCATCTGCTTCCTCTTAAATCTTTTTCCCGATTATTAATTTATTCTCAAACGGGCTGCTCTGGAGTGTCCGTCTAATCCTTCTATATCTCCAAGGAAACCAGCTGCAGCACCACTTCTAAGTACTCCGTTCTTTCCTTCTTCTACACGCAGAGTTGTTACAGTCTTAAGGAACATTCTAACACTCAAACCGCCGGTAAACTTTGCAGAACCAGAAGTAGGAAGTGTATGATTAAGACCGGCAGCATAATCACCGAATACTTCTGCAGAATAGTGACCGATGAACAGAGAACCGTAATTGTGAACTGCATTAACAATCTTTTTTCGTTCTGATGTACTTTCCATTGCAATTTCAAGGTGTTCTGGTGCTTTTTTATTTGCAATTTCAACAGCCTGTGCAAGAGAATCTACCAGAATGATTTTTCCATAGGTGTCTATACTCTGACGTGCAATTGCTTTTGTTGTAAGAGTTTCAAGCTGGCGTTCAATTTCGTCGCTGACTTTCTGAGCAAGTTCTTCATCATTTGTAACAAGAACCGGCTGAGCAACAACATCATGTTCGGCCTGTGCAAGAAGATCTGCGGCTACCCAAACAGGATTAGCAGACTTATCTGCAATTATAAGCACTTCTGTAGGACCGGCAATCATATCAATACCAACACTGCCATAAACTGCTTTCTTTGCAGCGGCAACAAACTTATTTCCAGGGCCAACTACAACATCAACCTTAGGAATAGATTCTGTTCCGAATGCCATAGCTCCAATTGCCTGACTTCCGCCAACTGCATAAAGGTGATTTACACCACAGATATAGGCAGCAGCCATAATTCCTTCATCTGCATAAGGTTTTCCACCAACATAAGCCTTACCTACAATTCCACTTCCTGCTTTTTCTGCATTATCCTTGTCGTCCGGGTGAACTCTTGGTGGTGTACAGATGATTACGTTTTTAACACCGGCAGCAACAGCAGGAGTAACTGTCATAATTACTGTAGAAACAAGCGGAAAACGGCCTGCTGGAACATAACATCCGGCTACATCAACAGGAATTGTTTTCTGACCTGTAAAAATGCCGGGTTCAAGTTCTTCTTCAAAATCGGTAAATGATTTTCTCTGTCTTTTTGCAAAGCGCAAAGCTAAATCGTGTGAATAAACGAGTGCATCGTAAACATCGCGGTTCTGAAGCTTCATTTTTTCTGCAGCCTTCTGTAATTCTTCCTGCGGAACTTCAAATACAGCTGGAACTGAAACATCAAACTTATTTCCATAGAGACGCAATGCAGCATCTCCACGCTTCTGTACTTCTTCAAGAACAGAGTTTACAACTTCGTTTGAGTCGCCAAAAGCACGTGTTGCAAAAAACTCCTGTTCAACTTCATCATATTTCTGAATCTTAATCATTTTATTTTTCCTTATGTCTTCTATCTAATTCATCGTAAACATCCTGCCAGGTAACACCTTCCTTATACATAAGGACATTTACAAAATAAAGCAAATCGGCTGCTTCCCAGATAACTTCATCTTTTGTATCTGCTTCGCATAACTCTTCTGCTTCTTCTTCTACCTTTTCGCGTACACGTTTTGCATCTAAGGTGGCAGTATATGAACCAGGCTTAGGATTTGCAAACCTGTCGGCGATTATGTTGTACAATCTTCCCATTGAAGATTTTTCCTGAGGATCGCTGCCAAAACAAGTCCAGGAACCGGTATGACATGCAGGACCTGTTGGAATTACTGTTGCAAGAACACAATCGCGGTCGCAGTCAGCACGCATTTTTATAACTTCAAGGAAGTTTCCGCTTGTTTCACCTTTTGTCCATAAAGTCTGGCGTTCACGACTAAAGAAGCTGAGTTTTCCACATTCAAAGGTCTTTTCAAATGCTTCTTTATTTGCAAAACCCTGCATTAAAACTTCACCGTTCATACTCTGTGCTATAACCGGTATTAATGGTGATTTTTCAAAATTAAGGCATGCAATAAAGGAATCTTTAAGTGAAACCTTATTTGTATATAAAGCCATTCCTAGCTGAACATCGCAATGAAGCTTTTCCAATTCTTCTATTTCTTCAACACTGGAAACTCCGCCTGCAACAACAACACGACAATGGACTGCCTGACGTAATTCGCGGACATAATCCATATTTGTTCCCTGCATGCAGCCTTCTTTTTCTACACATGTAAAAAGAAGTTCAGAGCAGAACTTTTCGGCCTGTTTTGCTCCTTCAACAAGAGGAACATCAACAGTTTCTGTCCAGCCTTTTACAGCAATTTTACCATTTATTGCATCTACGCTGATAATGATTCTGTCTTTTCCAATAGCGGCAGCAAGTTCATTTAAGAAAGCTTCGTTCAAAACTGAGCCATCTTTATCCGGTTCTTTATTCCAGGCAGCAGAACCGATTATAACCTTTTCTGCACCAAGACTTATAAGCTCTTTTGCTCTTTTTACTGTACGAATACCGCCACCGGTACGAACATTTCCCTGATGCAGCAGCTTTTGTAACAGTGCTGTATTAGCAGTCTTACCTTTAGCATCTACATTTCCAAGAGCCGCATCCAAATCTATAATTGCAACTTCGCCAAAATAATTAAACTGTCTGATTAATGCATCTGCATCATCTCGCTGGAGAACAAGTTCTTTACCATTTTTTAACTGAACAACATGTCCATTTTTCAAATCTATAGATGAAATTACCATATTTATATTGTAGCATTTTTTGAAAGTTATTACAAATAGCGATGTACACTAATTAACGGTCGCAAAGGCTAACATTTAGTGTTGTATTTGTATATTTTTTCAAGTTTTTGTAACTTAAATGCTAAAGCATTGTTATTATAGCGTATTCGATGAACTGAATGCTTTGTATTTTATCGAAATCAGAAAACAATAAAGGTACAAAAAAGGGCTGTTGATTTCCTCCTTTAGCAACAGCCTTTTTTTTATGTTTATTTGATAAAGACAAAAAAAAGAGCCACCTGAAAGGCGGCTCTTTTTTATGCTTTATTTCTAACTAAAATTAGAAGTTGATAGCAAATTCAACTGGAACGTCTACTACAACGTTCTTAGCAGCTGTCAAGTTGATTCCAGCTTTGATATCGCATCCACCAACTTTAGCTGTGAAACCAGGGTTGATTGTCATGTTGAAGTCTTTAGCAAGAAGGTCGCTGTCTTTGAGTTCAACAAATCCACCAAGATTTCCGAGTGGGAATGAAACTTTAGCATAGAAACCAACGAAAGCAGATTCATTAGCAACACCGCCACCTACGTGCCAGCTTTCAACACCTGTGAAAGCAGCTGCAGATGCTGTGTTTTTACCCATGTTATATCCACCAGCGAGGAACAATTCATATCCAATGCTGTCAACTGAACCAGAAACATCAGCTTCAACACGGATTCTCTGGAATTCTTCACCTGAATATGTTCCGATGAAGTTGAACCAAAGTCCTACTGGAAGACCAGACAAGTTCAAACCAGCACCAAAGCGGAAAGCTTTGAATGTGTCGATTGCGTTGAACATAGCATTGATTGTACCAAAGTCAGCACCAAACTGGAATTTTGTATAAAGTTCAGCTACTGCAACATCACCATCTTTTGGTTTTGAAACGAAGAATTTACCGTTTCCAGAAGCAAGGAACAAATCCCAAGAGAATGAATCCAAACCGAGAGACAAAGCATAACCGTCTGTTTCGATTCCAGAATCTGTGTTACACCAACCAATATGTTCCTGGTTGAGGTTTGTTGACCAACGTCCAACAGTAATCTTAAGAGAATCAACTGGTTTGAACCAAATTGACCATGCATCTGTAGTTACAGCATCAGATCCACCTTTTACTGAAGAGAGCTTAAGCTGTCCACCAGCCTGATCGCCAGAAACTGCGAAAGAAATTGGTTTGTGATAGAACTGGTTTTCACAATGTTCTTCGAACAATTTAACAGCTCCATCGTTGAAGTTGAAAAGGCTTCCCTGAAGTCTTACACCAGCTGAGAAGTCAACTGCGAAAATGCTAGAAGCAAGCAAAGCTGCTCCAATAATTCCTACGA
>JAEEGK010011865.1_pt1 | contig 19853 bp, 14 predicted proteins | sample 8958771 | NCBI WGS metagenome assembly JAEEGK01 (sample SAMN16246547, study PRJNA631951) | gut metagenome | biome: gut microbiome; feature: rumen; material: SC-attached | host: Bos | place: Iran: Karaj | collected 2018-10
AACAATCACCATTCAATTTTTAATCATAAAAATATGAAAAATAATTCCAAAAATTAATTATTTTTTTAAATTTAAAACAATAAATAAAACTAAGAAATAATTGTATTAATGAAATTAAAAATTTTAGAAATTAATAATAATTATTTTTTTATTAATTTAGTAATTCATAAAAAAATACTTTTAATTAAAGTAAAAACGAATAAATTTTTATATTTTTTTCAAAAAATATTATATAATTATATAATAATTATTTGCAATATAAATATAAATCTAACAAGAATAATATTCCATTTTTTCTTTCATAATTTTTTTTCCGACTTTCCCTAAAATTTTTTCGATGTTATATCTTTCAATAGGAGTAACTAAAGAAATAACAGAACCAAAGATTTGTGAATTTTTATCTTCATTTTTAATATTATATTTTTCTAAATCTTTTCTATATTTAACAGGATCAATTAAATCAATCATTTCATAAAAAATCTTAGGATCTTCAGGAAGAGAATAAAAAAATATATTTTTAGCAAATTTTAAATTTATTTTTTTATAAACATGAGCTCTTTCATCATATAATAAAAATTTATATTTACCTTGTTCAAAGAATAATCTATTTCTTTGCCAATCTTTTTTATCAGTATCTTCACTAATAAAAACAACTGATTTTGATTTTTGTTTAAAAAAACTTTTTAATCTTAAAAAATCAAAAGTAGAAGAAACAAAAATTATAGTATGTCTATCAAAACTTTCATATAAATTCTTCCATATATTTTTAGTAAAATAATTAAATTTATCATCATAATCATCTTCTCCTTTTAAATTATTTAATATTTTAAATTCAAATCTTACTTCAATATCATTAATAGATGCATTAGGATATTTTTCAGAAAAATCTTTTTTTATTTTTTCTATTTGATTAATGCAATTTTCATTAATTATTATTCTCCCATTTATATTATTACAATATTCATTAATTAAAACATCTAAATCAATACTTTTAAAATGAGAAATAATAATAGATTGTCTTATTAAATTTCCAAAACCATTTGAGTAATTATCTTTAATTCTATTTATATTAACAATATTTTGATTATTTTTTGGTATTTTATTTATAAAAGATAATATTTCATCTAAATGATCTAAATTTTGATAAATAAAAACTTCAGAAAAATCCATTAATAATATTTCAATAGAAGATAAAAAATCATATACTTTTTTATTTTTAACAGTTTTATCTTTTTCATTTGGAGAAGTTAATTTTAATCCTAAAGGAGAAGCAATAATAATATCACTTTCTTCAAAAGGAGTAAATAAATTTATTTTATTATCAAAAAAAGAAAAATTAATTCCTAATTTAAAACAATCATTTAATGAATCAAATTCTCCATATTCATTTTTTAATTTTTTCTTACCTGAAATTCCATTCCAATTTCCTTTATTAAATATATTTATTATTTCTTCTATTATTAATCTAGCATGTTTTTTATATGGAAGTAATATTAATATTTTTGGATATGTAAATCCTTGATCTTTTATATTTGCTGTTTCTAAATCTTTTGTTGTGTAAATTTCTTTTATTTTCTTATAATATATTTGAAATTGTTTTCCATTATTTTTTTCTAATTTTTTAAATTGGGAATAATAATTTTTTATAAAGTCATTATCATGATTTATAAAAAGTTCTTTATCTAATTGTTTATATTCATTTTTTTCATCTTCATTTATTATTTTTTCTATTATATTATTTAATTCTATTTCTTCTTTTCTTTTCATTACATGATTTAAAATATGAAAAATATAAATTTTCATTAAATTTGTTCTTATTTCTAAATCACTTAAAGATATTTGAATATCTCTATAACTATTTAAATATTTATAAAATATTGGATAAAAATTTTCTAAATCATGAATGTCTAATTTATTATTATAAGTAATTAAATTTAAAATTTCATTTTCTTTAAATAAAGAAGAAATATAACTTTGTTTAGGTAAAATACTATTTATTAAAGGTGATTTAAATTCATATTCTCCTATTAATTCATTATAAAGTTTTATTTTTTTTATTTTTGCTTTTTCTAAATTTTTTATTTCATTTATATTTAAATTATCTATTTTATAAAATATATCTTCATTATTTTCATTTGAAATTTCTTCACTTGTATAAATTTTATCAATTTCTTCTTTTGAATATTCTTCTGTTTCTTTTTCATTATCTTTATTATTTTCTTTTTCTAATTTAGAAGCTATTTCTTTTTCTATTTTAGCTTCCATAAGATAAAACTAAATTTAATTAATTTATTTAAATATTGTTAACAAAAAATAATATTTTAATTTTACTAAATTATTTTAATTATATAGGTTAAATATTAGAAAGATTTAGATTAATTCTTTTTTAATTAATTATTTCCTAAAAGAAATCCCATTAAAAGAATTTTTATAATTGAAAAAATTCATAAATATCTATATTTAATATTAGTAATATTATTATTATTATTATTATTTCCGGTTATATTATTATTAATACAATTTTTATAAATTAAATGATTATATTTATAACAATTATTATTATTATTATGAATTGTGATATAATTTATTTTTTGAATTTTTCTCCTTCATTTCACCTCAAATTTGGATTAAAAACTATATTTTTTTTGTTACTAAAGAATGAATAAGGTAATAAAAAAATTATTGTTTTTAATAAAATAGAAGGGAATTTTTGGAAAAAAGACATGGATTTAGATTTACTAATAAAAAAGAATTGAGAATTATTTTAAAGATATCATCACAGGTAAAAATAACAATTAGATAAACTAAATTCAAAAGCTTGAATAGATTTGAAATTTCAATTGAAAAAAGATTATTTATGAAAAAAATATTTTTTAAAAATATAAGCAAATAAAAAAAATCTATAATTCTCTTGAACATAATATAATATTAACAAAAAAAAAACTCAATATGAAAAAAAGTAAATTAAAAACTTATATATCTTAACTAAAATATATAATCTTTACATTTTTCCTTTTTTTGAAAAGACTTTTAAATAAACTTTATTTCCATTTCTTTCATTTTTAAAATTTGATATAAATCTATTACTTTGAGGGGAAAAAGTTTGAGTATAAGAAAAAAGATTAGAAATAGTATTTCTCGAACTACTATTAAAACTTCCTTTAATTTTATAACTTTTCCCATTATTTAATAATTGTTGTTGAATTTCAAAATTATTAAAAGAAGATATTAAATTATTACTTTTTCTAGAAGAAAAATTTTTAGAAGAAGGTTTATTTAATTTATTTACATTTTTACTTTTTAAATTGATCATTCCTTTATTATAATTATTATTTTTATTATAATTATAATTATTATCAGTAGTTCTTGAATAATAAGTTTGATAATAATTATTATTAAATAAATCTGAGCTTCTTCCTTGATTTCTTTTATGAATATTATTTACTTCTGTTAAAATAATTTTAGGAGACATTTGATTTGATAAAGTATTTTTACAATGAGTTGGATTAGTTTTTAATTTTAATTTAGTTTTATTTAAAAATTTATTATTATTTTCAGGAGATTTATGAATTAAATTAAATTTATTTTTAATATCATTTTCTTTATGTAAAGCATCAATTACTAATTTATTTTTTTCTTCTACTATTAATTGAAAATGTTGTTTATTAAAATGATTTTTATTTTTTTGCTCAAGTAAACCTTGAGAATGAATTAAATTATTTGAATTTAATCTTATTTTAATATTATCTTTATTAGGAGAATTATAACGAATAATATTTTGTACTTTTTTTCCAAGTATTTTTTTATTTCTTTGATTTGCATTAATAGAATGATTTTTTTTACCATTTAAATCATTTAATATATTAATAATTGATTCATTTTCAAAATCATCTCCGTAATTATTTTTATATAATAATCTAAAGCTACTTTGATTTAATTGAATTGAATTAGAATAATTACTTGAAATTGAAATATCATTTATACTTTCTTTAATAGATTTGGTGAAAATAATTTTAAATTGATTAGGAGATTTTAGTTTATTGTTATTATGATTATTTTTTGAGTTTTTACCATAATTGTTATTATAATATATTTCTGCTAATTTTTCTCCATTATGTTGAATAATATTATTTAAAGAAAAATTTCGAAAAATTGGCTTACAAAAAAAGCGTAAATAGTTTTTGTAATATGTTACTAACTTTGGAATTTGATTTTTACTTTCTTTTTTTTTATAATACCTCTTTAAAAATTCATCTATAAAATCTAATATCATTCTATCTTTTAATAAAGCTACTGCTCTACAATTTTTGGAATTAATTAAATTTGTAATTATAAATTTCTGATAGTTTTGTTTTGTCTTTTTTCCATATTTTAAAAATAACGTTTTGTGAATCAATTTTAGTCTATCCATTTTTATATTTAATATTAAAATATATATTTATATGAAAAATTAAAAATTTAAATTTTTTTCTGTTTAAAAAATATTATTTAATCATTCAATATTTATTTTTGAATTTGATTAATGTGTTGTGGTTTTATTTCCATCAAAGTTATATAAAGATAAAAGTATTTAAAAATATTTTATGGACTAAAATTATTTCAAATTCAAATATTATTTCCTAATTATTTCAAAAATAAAAATTTTTTATATATTTATTATACTTTATAAATAAATTAAAAATTATATTTATATTTGTTATTATAATCTCAAACTATAGAATAGAAAATGACCAAGAACACATTTATACCACAGAAAAGATTTTGAAATTTAGAATAAAAATTTTAAAAAAATACATTGGTCAAAAAAAATATTTTCAAATAAACTTATTCTGATATTAAATAAATAATTATCTTTTAAAATGTTTTCATACTTTTCTTTAAAAAAATTCGAAAACTTTTTTTCTGAGAATATTTTTTCCTAGATAATTTATGTGTAAAATTGATGATATTTATAAAGAAGTTTATTATTTGAGGAAAAAATTTTTTAATTAAAAAAATTGGTTAATGCAATTAAAGTTTCATAGATTGATTACATTTTTTTCTTGTTATTAAAAATTAAAACATTCTCTTCAAAAATTATTTTAACTAAAAAGTTAATCAAATGAAACTTAAATATGTTTATTTCTTTAATATTTAAATTTATTCTAATATTTAAATTGATAAAATTAAAAAAAGAAAGAATTAAAAAAATTAAAAATAATTAAAGAATAATAAAATAAAACTTTTATTGTATATAATAAAAAAATGATAAATGAAGATTTCCCAATTGAAGAAAATTCAACAACAAAAGATTTAAATATAAAAGATGAAATATCAAATATATTAAAGCAAAAGAAGAAAAATCATTTAATAGGGAAAGAAGTAGTAAATAAATTAGATTCAAAGATAAAAAAAGAACGTTTACTTCTTCAATTAATTCAAGAATATAATTTTTATAAAAATGTTCGAACAGATAAAGAAGAAAACTTAATAGATGTAACAACTAAAAGAGAACATTTTCAAAATAATTTAAAAGCAACTGTTCATTTCCACAATCAAATAAAAGAACAAGTTGGAGAATTTTTAGAAGAAATTGAAATATGTGAAAATAAAATAAAAGAATTAAATAATGAAAGAGATAATATAACTTCAACTTCTTATTCTTTAATGCAAAAAAAGTCTGAAGAAAAAAAAAATTTACAAAAACAAATCACTGAAATTGAAGGTAAAATTAATCAACAAATTGATCTTATAAATAATTTAAATAAAAAATATGAAGATTTAGTTAAACAAAAAGAAAATGAAGAAAAAAATTTAATGACTCAAGATAAATTAAATATTGAAAGATATAATTCATTATATAAAAGATATAAAGATATGTTAAATAAATATAATATTTATGAACAAGAAGAAGATAATAAATTAAGTAATGATTTAGAAATTACTAAAAAAGCTTATGAAGATAATTTATTAAAAGAAGATTTGAAAATTAAATTAACTGAAGAAAAAATTAAAAATGAATTTTTACAAAAAAATATGGAATATATTAGTAATAAAGTTAATTTAGTTACTAAAGATGAAAATGTTAATTTAATTAAAATGAGTGGATTTAAGAAATATCTTTCTCCTAAAACTAATGCTTCTACCATTTATTCAACAACAATTGGTAATAGTTCTAAATATTAATTTAATATGTTAGGTTAAATTTTCTTATTTTATTTTTATATAATTTTTTATTAAGTTTTAAAATTTATCTAAAGGATTTATGAAATTTAATTTTTATTTTTTTTAAATTATTAATTAATGATTTTTGATTTATTAAATAATATAAAATGTTTCCTTAGTATTCAAAGAAACAATTTAATAAAATTTATATTTTAATTAAAAAAATTCTATATCTTGAAAAATTCTTTTTTGAAATTATGTTCTAAACACTTAAAACTTTAGTTGATTTAAATCATTTTAGTTGTTCAATTGAAAAATTGAAAGAAAGAAACAAAAAGTATATTTTTATAATTATCATTTTATTGTTTAATGCTTTTTTTTTATATAATAATGATTTTTCAATCCCATATATTTTTATTTCTAATATTAAATAATTTAAAAAATACAATTAATCTAAAATAAAATTAATAAATATATATTAAAAATGTTAAATTCATATTATACAAATAATTTATCTTCAGAACATTTCAAAAAAAAAATCCCATCAAATTCAACTTCAAAATCTCAAATAGTTACAAGAAGTAAAACAGTAGGAAATAATAGAAATAAATTAATAAAAAAAAAAATAACCTCTCCAATTAAAAATAATAGTCTTCAAAGAAGAAGAAATTTCTCAAATAATAATCAAAAATTATCTCAATCAAATTCAACGAATAAACATATCCAATTTAAAAAACAAGCTTCTTCAAATAATAATAATGATGTAAATAAAACAATGGGAAATATAAGTATAAATAAAAACAATAATTCTTTTATCAAAAACAATGATATTAATAATAAATCAGTGTATTTAAGTAATGAGAAAAATAGATTATTAAATTCTTCTCAAAGTACAAAAATTAATATTAAAAAAAAGAATAACAAAATAAATTTAAATATAGATTGTTCTCAATTTACAAATGAATCTTTAGGAATAAGTACAATAAATGATGTAAATTATGCTAGTAATATTAATAATGAAATAGCCATTAAAGAAAAGTTTAAAAATACTTTATTAAATAGTGGAAATGTTTTTAATATAAATAATAATAACATTAAAGAACAACCTTTAAAATTATATAAAGAAAATTTAATATCTCATAATAATAATATTTCAAATTATCAAAATGAAAATAATTCTTCAAAATTTACTAAACTAAACACTAACAATAATAGTTTATCAAATTCTATTAATTTAAGTAATAATAAAAATACTTTTAATAGTTTAGCAAGAGAACAATTTGCTAAACAAATAAATGAAATAAATATATCTTTAGAAAAAAACTTAAATGAAAATAAAACAAATTCAAAAAGTCAGAAATATAATACAATAAAACATGCTTTTGAAGATTTATTAAGATTACTTCAAAATAATAATTCTAAAGTAAATAATACAAATTTAATAAATTTATTACAAAAATTGATTTTTGGTTATCATGAAGTTGTTAATGCTTTTTCAATTGAAAATAGAGAATTAAAGCAATTAAATTTTAATTTAAATGAAAAAAATGAAAAATTAGATAAATTACTTTTAGAATCAATTAATTTAATTAATGAAAAAAAAAGAGAACTTAATTTTTTAAAAAAAAAAATTTCTACTTTATCTCTTGATACTGATTCAAATACTAATCATAATATTAATTCAAATGAAAATGAAAATTTAATTGTTTTTGAAAAAGGAAGTATTAATGAAAAAATATTAAATCTTAATAAAAGTAATTTAGGTGATTTAGATGCTTTATATTTTTTTGATAAAATTGAAATGAAACATAAAAGAAGTTTTAGTCAAAATATTCCTTTTTTGAAATTAAAAAAAGAAGAAAATATTAAAATTTCCGTTAAAAAAAATAAAAATAATAAATTTATTAATCATGAAAATAATAAAAGTGAAAATATTTATATAGAAAATAATTTTAATAATGATAAGAATAATAATGAAAATGATAATAATTATAAAAATGATAAAAAGGATTCTAATTTTAAAAAGATTAAAGAACAATTTATGTTATAATTATTTTTGATACTTTTTTTAAATATATTCATTTTATATTTAAGTGTTTAATTATATTCTGATTAAAAATAAAATATATTCTTCTTTTTAATTATTGAACAGAAATAATTATAACTTATATTGAATTAAATATATATAGATATGATTATTAATTTTTTAAAGAATATAAAAAAATAAAAAATTCTATTTAAAAGTAAAAATAAAATATAGTAATTAATCAACTTAATATAAATTCAAAAAACAATACTCAAATCATAAAACCTAAAAAAAAAATAAAACGACTTAATAAAAAGTCAAATATTAAAAAAATATTTTTTAAAAAACAAAACAACAATTGCAAGCAGGGACATTATTATTATTCCTTCCATTATTTCTTAAATTCATATAAGAATTTCTAAGAGTTTGTTTAATAACTAATTTTTTTAAAGAAATTAAATCTCCACTGACTCCAAACATAATATTACATTTATCAATAATAGGAATATAAAAATCTCCTATTAAAATCAAATTAGAGTTTTGTTCTTGTTCATCTAAAAAAACATAACATTTGTTATCTCCATTATCAACAAAATAAAATTTGATTTCACTTATATCAAGAGCTTTAATATAATTTTCTTGTCTAGGAATTTCTTGTTTTTTTAAATTTTTAATTACATAATTATTATCTTCACTTTTTTCTAATATTGCAAAAGAAATAAATTTTCTTGCACTTTCTAATTCTTTACTTATATAACAAACTACTGTTTGATCATTAAATGTTTCAGTACAACGAGAAAAAATATAAAAATTACTTTCACCACTCATTAATATATTTATTTCACATTGAACACTTAAGCACCTTAAATTTAATTTATTTTCTTTTAATCTAATTATCTTATTTTTTAATATAATATTTTGATTTTGTAATTCATTTTCTGTTTTATTGTTATTATTATTTTTTATTTCTATTTTATCCCATTTTTCTATTTGATTTAGTTCTTTTTGATTTTCTGTTTCTTTTATTTCTAAATCTCCGGAATAAAACTCCTCTAAAGATTCATTTATTGATATTTTTATTTTTAAATATTCTTTGTCTTCCATTATCCATTCATTTATTTTTTCTCTTTGATAATTTGTTGCTTTTTTTGATTTGTTTTTCCTTACTTCTAATATTTCAAATAAACTATAATTTTATTAATTTAAATGTATTAATCTTTTTTTTACTTTTTTTTTTCTTCTTCTTTTCCGTTTTCTTTTTGTTCTTGCTTTGATTTTACATTCAAGTTTAATACTTCTGAAGGTATATGTTGAGCATTTTGTAAATCTTCGAATCTATAATCATTTCTTGGAATACAGTTTTGATTTGCTCCAATTAAAGTTTGCATTTTTTTTCAATTTATTTTAAAAAGGTTTTTACAAATATTTTTTTTTGATATTTTTTGGGATTGAGTTTTTGTTTTAAATTTTAAAAAAAATTATTATTTTTAAATATGGTTTTATTATTTATTTATAAAATGTTCTTTTATTTTTTATTTTATTTTTATTTCTTTATTTTAACTAAAAGTAATGATATTGAAAATTCAAGAATGAAAACATTAGCTTTAATAAAAGATAATATTGATAAATTAGAAAAAGAAAATTTCAAAATTGAAAAAGAATTAGATTTAAATATAGAAAATATAAATGATATTTATAAAGAATTTACACAAGAAAAGCAAAATCATAAATTTACAATTAAAAATAGAATAATATTAAGAACATCTTATATATTTAAAAATGAAATAAAGATATTTGATTTTTTATATTCAAAATCTATGGCAAAAAATGATAATGGTTTATTTGTAAATATTCTTTTATTAGGAATAGAAAAAAATAATGTTTCATTATTTGATTTAGATAATAATTTACTAAGTAACATAACTTTCCCTTTTGAAATAGATGAATTGATAACAATGAAAGTTCAAGATGAAAATGAAATTTTTCTTATAAGTAAAAATAGGACAAATTTATATAAATATAAATTAAAAATTAGAAAAGATATTAGTGATAATTCTACTAAATCTTCAAATAATAATATTTTAGTTAAGTCATATATTGATGAATTTAATAAAAATCCTCATAATATATATAATTTAAGTTATAGTTATATTTATTCTCTTAAAAAATTATTTTTTATTTTAACTCAAAGAGGAAATATATTTTATTTTAATAACACAAACGAAAAAATAATTTCCACTCAAACTGTAATGACTAAAGGATTAAAATATATTGTTATTTACTCTAATTTAGGTTATATTTATAAATTAAAAACATGGGATATGTTAATTGAAAATAAAGAAGATTTTACTTTATTTAAAAATAAAACTCCTTATTTATTTTCTACTTTTGCTTTTTATACTAATGATAACAATGACTCATTATCAATTTATAATATTAAAAATTCATCAAATTTATTATCAAATTGTTATTTTAAAACAAAAAATGAAAAAATAATAAATTTATTTTATGATTCTTTGTTAAGAATTTTAATCATTGCAACAAACAATTCAAATTTATATTTTGCTTTTCCTTCAATTTATAAAGTAGTAAAACAAGAAGAATGTATTTTTGAATATTTTACAGAAATTTCTATTTCTGTTAAAAATAATATTTATTTAAACATTATAAGAAGAATTTTATATATTTCAAATAAAGAAAAAGAAATGGAAATAATAGACTTAAATGATTTAGATTTTCATAAAATTAATATTTTAAATAATAAAATAAGAAAAAACATAATTGATATTGGAGAAGATAAAAATGAAAGTTTAATAAAAGAACCTAAATTTATTAAAACTGGTAATGAACAATATATGATTATGAAAGAAAATCAAAATAAATTATTACTTTATCATATTCCTAATATTAATTCTAAGATTAAAGGAAGTGAAGAAATTAGTTTTAACTTTAAAATTCCTATTATTATTGTTGCTTTAGTTATTATATTTGTTGTTAATTATATTAAGAAAAAAAATGAAAAAGATGAATTTGAAAAAAGAAAATTAAAAAATCAAGTCATTGAAGAAATTAGAAAATATGGAGGAAGTGGAAAAAAATTTAAAGAAGATTAAATTTTAATATAAATAAAAAAATATATATTTTTTTAAACAAAAAATATTTGCTTTTCATTTTTTTATTATGGTAAGTTTTAAAATTAAATTAAGTAACTTTAAAAAACAACAATTAAATAATTTATATAATTCTATTTTACACTATATAAATAAAATAATAAATAATTAAATTCAAAAAGAATATAATTTATTAGTATTTTTAGTATATATCCTAAAAGAAATAAGAATAGGTAAAAATAATATATTTCTACTATTTTCCAAATAAAAAATGGAAAATTCAAAAAAAGAAAAAATCAAAATTTTAATATGGTTAAATGGAAAGACAGAGAAAAATGCATATGAGTTAACAATTCCAAAAGAAATAAACACTTTAAAAAAATTAAAAGATTTAATAATTTATGAAAAAAAATATTCGAAATCATCTTTTAATAAAATGAAAATTTACAATAATAAAGAAATAGAAATAGATGATACAGAAGTAGGAAATTTACAGTCAAATGATATATTATATTTAGATTTAGAAGGTAACAAATTTACTCAATTAAATTTCTTAAATCAATATGAAATAATTAAATTTATTAAATCAGGAGGTTATGGTGAAGTTTTACTTTCAAAAAATAAAATCACAAAAGAATTAGTTTCAATAAAAAAAATAGATTTAAAAGGTTTTTCTCCTGAAGATTTATATAGCATCTCAAGAGAATCAATATATCTTTCTAATTTAGTTCATAAGAATATAATTAAAATTTATGGAAGTTTTGCTTATAAAAATTATTTATATAATATTATGCCTTATTGTGAAGGAGGAGAATTAACTCAATTAATCAATTCCAATAATTATCTATCTGAAAAAAGAATAAAAGAAATATTTATTCAAATTGTAGAAGGAGTTAAATTTATACATGGCAATAATGTTATTCATAGAGATTTAAAACCTAATAATATATTATTTCTAGATAAGGAAAAAACAAAAGTTGTTATTATTGATTTTGGACTTAGTGGATTTTCAAATGGTTTAATTAAAGAAGTTATTAAAGCTGGAACTTTTAAATTTTTAAGTCCAGAAATTTTATGCAGAGAGAATTTTTCTTCTTCTTCTAAAATAGATATTTGGGCTTTAGGAGTTATATTATATTTAATGAATTTTAAAAAGTATCCTTTTGAAGGAAATAATGAAAAAGAAATCTTTGATAAAATCGAAAATGAAGATATTAAATTTCCAAAAGAAATTAAAATAAAGAAAAGCTTAGTTAATTTATTTAAAGGAATGTTTGAAAAAAATCCTAAAAGAAGAATTGATATTAATGATAAATTATTTGATTTATGGTTCAAGGATAACAGTGATGATTATATAGTTTTTTCGAAGTTTAAAAAAGAAAAAAAATTTCGAGTTATTCCTGATAGAAATAATATTGAAAAAGTTAATCTTCCTAATTATTGTAGATTAACTACTTGTATTAAAAGAAAAAGCGTTGATGGAAATGCGAAAGGAGATCGTTCTGATTAAAGTTTATTTGTTTTAGGGTATGATTTATTTTATTTTTTATTTTATTTGTTTTGTAAATTATTTTCTTTTTGTTTTGTATTTGGGTATTAAATTATTTTATTAGATAATAGTTTTTTTTCTTTTTATTGTTTTTTTTATTATATGAAATTTTAAAATGATTCTTTTTTTATTTATATTATTGTTTATAATTGCCTATATCTCCTTTATTATAAAATTAGAATTATTTTTCTTTAAATGATGGATAATTTAAAGACAATTTTTCCATTAATAATAATGAACTTTTTCTTTATTATTTTCAAGTTTTCTTTGATTGTTTTATCTTTCATTTTACAATTAATATTCAATTAATTATTTATATTGTAAAGCACAATTGATTTTTTATGGAAATGATTCTTTTATATATTATTTATTTTATATTTTAAGTACATTCAATAGATTATTAATTGAAGATATTAAATGTTTTGATATTAATTAAAATAATAATTTCTATTCAAATATGTTAATATTATTAAGAATAATTATATTAAAAAAGAATAAAATATAATAAATTTAAATTATTAAGATATTCTTCTCCTATTAAATAAATAAAATAAAATTCAAATATTCACTAAAAATCAAAAAGAAATTGAATTATTTCATATTTTCAAATTATTCTAAACCAAACAAAAGAAAAAATAAAAGAAAAATATAAATTATCAAAAAGACCAAAAAAAACCAAAAAATAAAATTAAAACCCAAAATTAAAAAAATATGGAAAAAAATTCTTCAAATCAATTGAATTTTCCTCCTTTATCAGAATTAGATTTTTATGTTGAAAATCCAAAAGAAATTCAAGAACAAATTGGAACTTTTATTCAATATACTTTAAAAGGAAAAAGATTAGAATATCCAATAGAAAGAAGATATAGAGAATTTGATTATTTAAGAATTAAACTTAAAGAAAAATTTCCAGGGATAATTATACCTAATTTACCTCATAAGAAAAAAATAGGTGAAAAACAAAAAAAAATAGTAGATATGAGAATAGAACAAATAAATAGATTTTGTTTTAAAATTTCAAAATTACCTTTTTATCATCAATCAATGGAAATTGATATTTTTCTTCAAAATACAAATGATACAATTAAATCCCTTGATAACATTGTGAAAGAAAATTATTTTGAAATTTCTCAAAAATATGAAAGAATCTTTGGTGAAATTCCAGAAGATTTTATAATTGAAAATTATAAGAATAAACATTTGAATTTTATTGAAAGTTTGAAAAATAAAAATTTAAAATTAAATGAATTAAAAACATTAATTGAAAATTTTAAAGACAAATATCAAAAGTCTATTAATAATTATATTCAAACAATCAATGTTTTTTCTGTTTTTGAAAAAGAAGCTATTAAAGAATATGTTAATAATAAAAGTAATAGATTAATATTCTTTAATTTACATAATAAAGATTTTAATCAAAAATTAATTGAAATTCAACAAAAATTAATGAATCCTTATATTGAATTATTAGATAATTTAACTGGAGATTTATTAGATAATGAAAGTATTATTGAAACTTATAATGATCTTTTAAATTTACAACAAATATATTCTAAAAATAAAAATATTAATAAAGAACCTGAAAAAACTAATATGATTGGATTGGAAAAAATTATTAGATATAGTGTTTATTGTTTTGATAAAGTAATTAATGATTTTAAGGATAAAAGTTTACAAAACTATTATTATAATTTAAGTATATTAATAAAAACATATAAAAATAACAATAAAATTATTGATAATATGTTAGATTCTCTATTATCAAATCCAAACATATCATCTATTTAAAAAAGAAAAAATGTTACAAAAAATAATAAATAAACAATATAAATAGAATATGAAGATAATATAAAAAAACTTTTTTAAAAATAACTTTCAAAATAAATAAGAAATGATAATTTTTTTCTTATCAAAAAATAATTAAATTTTTTCATTTAATTTACTTGCATATAAAGCCAAACCAGAAGCAGCACTTCCTCCAAAACCTCTCCAAAAATCAGGAATTCCTTTTCCAAAAACATATTTAGAAAATCCACTTCCATGTAAACAAATTAAATAATCAAAACTTGAACTTAACATTTGAACTAAAATAACTTTTTTTTTTAATTTATCTTTCTTTTCATCATCTGAAGGAGTTAAATTATTATAATCTAAATACTTTTTACCTAAATTAAATGTAATCATTAAAGCCCAAAATGAATTAAATAATTTAGAATATAAAACTGAATTATCTTTTTTAAAACATTTTAATCTTGAATATAAAGTAAAGTTTTCAAATAAATTTAAAAAAAATCTATTTACTACAATTCCATTATTTAAAACAATATCAATATTTGTATTTATTGGATTTTTTAAGATTGTTCTATTTATTATAATAAAATCTTTAAAAACTTTAAAAATAGAAAATAGAAATCTTGCATCTCTACAAGCAAAAGTTATATTTTTTAAAGCATTTTTAGCTTTTTGATTTGAAGTTTGAGAATTAATTAATAAAGATGAATTTTGAAGAAATTTTATGAAATATTCCCTTATTACTATATTTTTATAAAATAATATTTTTAATTTATTTACTATATGTATCTGTTTTATTTGCTATTAAATCTACAAAATTTTGTGTAAAGGATTCTATTGGTTTCTGAATAACAGGAGTTATTGATGTTGACATTATATAATAAATTTATAATATAATTAATTAATATATATTTTTAAGATAATTATTTTTCTTTGTTTTTTATTTTTTACTTTTTATTCTTTTTTTGTTTTTTTATTATTTTATAAATTAAATATTTTAGTCATCTTCATTTTTATCTATTGGGAAAATATCATCTATTACAGTTTCTTTTATTATTGCAGTACATTCTTTATATTTTTCTTGAATTGTTAAAAAATTATAACTTTCTCCAAATATAAAAGGATTATTTTCATAAAAAATTATTTTAATATAATATTTTGTTGTGTCAATTCCTGGTTCTACTATTCCTTTTTGTATTATTTCTATATCTTTCACATTTTCAATTTTTTCAACTTTTTCTTTTTTCGATAAAAAAATATTATAATATGTAAGTTTTAATATTCCTTTCTATATTATCATTAAATTTTTTTACCTTTTTATCTATTGTTAATTTTTCTATTTGAGCAGTATAAATAATAATAAAATAAGAATAATATAATAAGATATTAAAACCAATTGTAATATAACTTTTTATATTTTCTGAATAAATTATATATGTTAAATATATTGAAATTCCTAATAAAATTGAACTTGCAAATAATAAAAACCAAGGAAACCTTATAAAACTATAATATTGATATTCTTTTAGTTTGTTTAAGTTTGTTTCTTTTATGAAAATATTTTATTTTTACTTACTAATGAATCAAGCCTAGTTTTTTTAGATTTTGCTAATAATAAACCAGTTAGTCTAGCAAACATTATTTAATTTAAAAAATATTTATTATATTTTAAAAATCGATTACAATTTTAAATTAATTTTTTTTCATTAAAATTTTGAATAATAATTACAAATAATATTTCTTTATAAATTCAAAAACTTCTTCTCATAAACAAAAAATATGAATATAATTAAAAAAAAATAATTAATATTACAAACACTAATTATATACACAAATATCTTTTAAATGAAAAAAACTAATAATCTCTAAAAATTAACAACAAATCTATAATAAACAAATAAAAAATAATCATCTTTGAATTTAAAATCAACAAAAAAAAACTTAGTCAAGTTTTTGAAGTAAGTACTCTATATCCATCCCAATTATCAGGAGGTTTTAATCCTAAACTTTTAATATAATTCAAAATAGTTTTAGTAGGTCCATCACTTTTATCTAAATATCTCGCTTTCTCCAAACTAATAGCAGCATCCCTCCATTCTCCATCAATATAATCATTGAACCCATCTTCAAAAAAAGTATAAAACATATCACTTTTATTATTATTTAATAATTGTCTCAATCCTTTACTTTCCTTTAAATAAATTTCTCCTAAAGTCATTTTCTCTTTGTTATTATAATATTTATGCCATAATTTCTTTTTTTTCATATCATAATAACTTCTTCTTTCTCTTAAAGTCATTCTATCTTTTTTACTAACAAATTTCCCAGGACGTATATTTTTATTAATATCAACAGTATATAAACTAATAGGTTTTTCACTCCCTTTCAAAGTAACAATATCGATTTTTCTACATTTCCTTTTCATAAAATCTGAAAGTAAATCATAAAATTCACCACTTAATAAAATATCTACTCCATATATATTAGTAGCTGTTTCTAATCTTGCTGCTATATTTACATTTGGTGAAAGGTATGAGCAGTCTATTTTGTAGTATGATCCTATTGCTCCCTCAATACCCCATCCTGTATGCAAACCAAAACCCATTTGAACTGTGTATTTAGGACCAAATTTTTTAAGGATAAGAGGATCCTTACGATAGGAAAGAATACTTCGGGATTTATTGATTTTTTTTATTATGCTTAGAAATGAGAGTAAGGCACAGTCACTTATTAGAGAGGGAGAAGATGTACTATCTTCCGAGGCTTTATTTCGAGGAGTTATAGGAAAGGGAACAGGATTTGAATTTGGATTGTTATTTGGAGTAGGTGGGATTAAGTTTAATGTATTTTTACTAGTGAATGTGAAAAGGTTACCTTGTTCATTAATATTATTGTTATTATAATTGTTTTTATTATTGTTATTATTATTGTTATTATTATTATTATTAATGTTATTATTATTATTATTCATGTTATTATCGCTGTTATTGTTGTTTTCTTCGTTAAATTTCCATGCTAATAAATAACAATCTCCTAGGTTTTTATTTGTGATTCCATTAAATTTATCTACACATGAATGGACAATATCACTTATTTGATTAACAAATATCATAGTTTTTTCTTGAAAAGCTTCATTAATTTCACTAAAATCATGAATGAAACAAAACCCAAAAATTGCATTTATTTTTTTTCCAGGTAACATAGGGTTAATTCCTTCTGAACTAGAAATATTTTCTTTTAATATTTCTCCTCCAGCTTCACCAAAATTAATAGCAATTAAAGTAGAAATTCTAATTATAGCACTTTGAATAATTCTAATTTCATTATGTAATGCATTTTCAATACTATCATTGTAATTATTATCAACATTTCTATTAAAATTATTTTTTAATTCCGCTAAAGTTTTACTTCCAACTGGATCTTTACTTACTATATCTACAACTTTTCCTATTTTTTCTAAAGGATGAAATATTAGATAAAATATATCATTATTGATTAAGTAACATAATACTGAAACTGTAACTACAATATATATTAATCTGCATAAATTTATTAATGAATTTAGTTTTGTTAATTTTCTTTTTGAAATTATTATTACGGTAGAAGGATCTTTTTCTGGATAAATATAAGATATATCTCCTTCATAATAATTTTTAAAATTTAAATCCATTGATTTATTTTGATAAATTATATAATTTTTCCATTCTACTTGAATAACAGGATATTGTTGTAATATATTTGTTAATAAATAATTATTAACATATTCAACTACAAATTTATAATCTTTGATTTGTTTTTTTTCAACAAAATAATTAATATATTTACACATTAAAATATAAGAAAAAGTTTCTTTATTAAAATTATCTTCATCAAAAAAGACTGAAACAAGAAAAGAAAATATGACAATTAATATCATTAAAGAAGAAATACCTTCAGTAACTCTTTGATTAATCTTAGGTTGTTTAAAACTTTTTTCTTCTAAATATTTTCTTGTTTCTTCTTCCCAGTTTTTAGAATCACTTAAATTAGTATTTAAAACTGAAAAATGTCTTGCTCTTCTTGAAGGAGATTTAGGATTCTTTTCTGGAGGTGAAGGACAATTTAAACCAGGAGATTTATTTGTATTATTTGAAGTTTTTTGTATATGATATGATGATAATCTATTTAATTTATTTCTTTTTTTACTTATTTTTTCTATTATTTTATTTATATTTTTTTGCCTTTCTTTTTCTTTTAAAATTTGATATAATAATTTATAAAATTTTAATATTCTTAATAATCTTAGAATTAGGAAAAAATTTATTATCATTTCTATATATGATTGTTCTTTATAAGAAAAATATTTATTTTTGTGATTTGGATAAATAATTTTTTTTAAAAGATAATAAGAAATACCTTCAATTTCAAATAATACTGAAAGTAAAGATAATAAATCAATCCAAAAAAGAGAAGAAAAAATAAATAATTTATCAGCATTTGATATTCTAAAAATAAAATCTAAGAAATAATAAAAAGTAATTAAGTAATGAATATATATAAAATGTTTGTTAATTTTTCTTTCTAATATAATTATAGTGAAATCATAAAAAAATAATGATACAGAAATAGTAATTAACATAGCAATAATTCCTGTTTTTGATTTTTTATATTTTTTAATTTCTATAATTATATTACAAATTCTTTGATATATATTTTTTTTTTCCTTTTTATTAGTACTAACTTTACTTATAAGTTTTATTGGATTTGTATAAGTTTGTTCTATTTTTTCTTCTTCTTCTTTATTAAAATAATTATTATCTAAGGATTTTAATATTTCAATTTTTTGTTTTTTATAATATTCTTTTATATAAGGTTTACAATGGCATTGTTTATCGGGATAAGGATTAACTAATTGAAATACACTAAATTTCGTTATATGATCAGCAACCAAAGTCTCTTTAGCCAAAGGAATATTTTGATTTTTTATTTGGACTTGAAAGATATAGCAAGGACAAACATTTAGTTCAGGGAAATAATAAGATGCAAATTCCAATAAATCTTCAAATTTTGTATTTTGGTTAAAGATATAACTAAAGGTTTGAGACTCATTTCCCACATATATTTTTATCTGTTTTGAAAAAGAACTCATTTATATAAAAATAATTTAATTGTTTTTAATATTAATCTTTATTTTTAAAATAATTATTTTTTTTTTCATTATTAATAGTGTAAAAAAAAAAATTTAAATTTTAAT